>Ga0326728_10011242_pt1 | contig 20555 bp, 12 predicted proteins | sample MB3enrmetagenome_FD_207602 | JGI IMG/M metagenome (GOLD analysis project Ga0326728, IMG submission 207602) | Lab enriched peat soil microbial communities from McLean, Ithaca, NY, United States - MB31MN | ecosystem: Environmental > Terrestrial > Soil > Wetlands > Peat | place: USA: New York... | reverse complement strand
AATACAGCGCCGGATCGCACTGCGGGCGCGCGTTGTAGGCGTACATCAGCAACTCGACCATCATTAGGCTGCCTGCTATCGCCACCATCCGGCCCCGTCTTTGCGCGCCCGCGTACAGCACCGCCCACCCCCCCATGGTTAGCGCCCCCAGGCCTGCTCCGACTGCATAGTAGAAGGTGAAGTATTCCCGCGCCATTGCGAGGGCCTGACGGGCGGGAATCCCCCTGTACATTGCGTTCGCCGGCACATCAAGAATGCTCAATTCCGCTGGCAGGTGGTCCATTCGATAGAGACACCACGCGCACAGTCCCGCCGCGAGCAGCGCAGGGACTGCAAACCAGTGCCGCGGCTTCACCATTCCTCTCATAAATGCGTCGATCCCGGTCACGGCGAGCACAGTTAGAGTGAACCCGGTCAGCATCATCCACCGGTTGTAGGAGAGCATGTTGGCGCCTGGCAGACGCATGAGATGTACCAACCCGGGGATGTTCAGTACCCACCCCAACGACAGCACCAGCAGTCCCAACCACCAGAAGCTCCCGCCCTTCAGGTCACGATGGCAGAACGCCAGAGGCGCTAGAAGCAACGTCGCCAACAGCCCCGCATATCCCGCCGCGGAACTCTCCATTTGGTTCCCATCGACAATCCGCATTGATCCCTTCTGGGTCGAACCATATAGGTTGGGCAGCACGACTTGGGGCAATGCCGCGAGTCCAAAGGGCGGCCGCTCCTCTTCCCCGGCGGCGCGCCTGCTGAAACGCTCGCCGGTGTGCGAATACTCAACCAGGGGCACGATGTATGGCGCGGCCATGCAAAGCCCCAAACCCCAGCCTAAGGTAAGGGCTGCGATCGCTGGAATTGCGCCTCGTCTGTAGTTCGTCCATCCGTGGACCTCGACCAGGCGAGAGATTGCGTACAGGCCCGAGCTCAGCAACACCAGCGCGGCCACGTCAAGTTGCCCGCTCAGCGCCGCTGCGGCCGTAAAGACCGCTAACAGAATGGGACCAAATCCTTTTGCCTCTCGGACCGTGTAGTCCACTGCCAGCAGAATCCACGGCAGCCACGCGACCACCCACGCGAGGCCGTATCCTTGCCACTGCACCAAAAAGCCCGTGAGCGGGTAGCACCAAGCCCCAATAGTCGCCGCCCAGAACCCCACACCTAGTGCCCGTCTGAAAAATAGATACGCGCCAATCCCTGCCAGAACCGACCCAATTAACTGAAGGTACGCAAATGTCATCGGCGAGGGCCAACAACAGAAGATCAGAAAGAACGGAGAGTAGTTTGGGAAGCCGACGAATGGAACTCCTGCGAAGCTCTGCGGATTCCATAGCGGTATCCGCCCCGCACGCATTTCCTTCGCTGCATACTCCATGGTCGGCGCTCCGTCCAGCACCAGGTCTAACAACACATGGTTGTAAGGAACGGGGTTTACGCCATTTGCAGGGGCTGGCAGGTACACGCCCTTATAAGCAAGGGTATCTAACGGCAATAAAACCTTGGTTCCCGCCAACGAGGGACCATAAAGCAGGATCTGCGACGAGACTAACCCCAACAGCAGCAGCGCGACGCGCCGCCAGCGCGCACTCAGAGCCTCGACTGCCACCTCGCTCCCAACTAGCTGTTGCGCTTGCTCCATGACTCGTTTCGCCATTATTGTGAGACTGTCCGAGGCGTCTATACTAAAGCCTGCAGAGAAATCTCGTGCGAGTGCCGCTTCGCATGCGCATGAGCATCACTTTCTCAAGGAACGAAAAGATCCAGAGCTGACTGCCCTCATTGGGCAACAGGCAGGTCCAAGCTCTATGTGATGACAATCACAATCGTCTGTGACGGCGGAGGCTGCCCGGCCGGCGCGCAATCCGTATTCTGCACAAACAGATGGTTTCGCAGGGGTAGAATTCCTCAGGCTTAAGGATGGATTTCTCATGAATTCCAGGATCTCTCGAATCTCCCAGCTACTCGTCCTTACTGGTTTGTTCGCTCTCACGATCGGATTCGCCCATGCCAGCGATGCTTCCCATCTTTCCGGTTCATACGAGGTGGTCCAGAAGACCGACCTCGGTGCCCAAACGCGCGTTCGGCTGCAGCTCTACTTGTCGAACCATGGGCAACGCGATCTCCAAATCCAGCGGATAACTTTCTGGGACTCGCATCCTCCTGGCCGCAGGCCGCAGGCTTGCTCGCTATTGGTTCATCCCGGCTCTTCGGAGAGCACGACGCAAGAGCTCACCATGCCGCGCTCGGAATATAGGTTATGGAACAGCGCAAAACGGCTCAAGTTGCTCGTAGCAGTTGAGGGGCCCGGCGGACGCAAAGCTACCGAACTAGTTCGACTGGGTCGAATTTCCGGCGGAAAGGCGAACTGACCATGCCCTCCCCAAACAGGCTCACCTCGATCTGCATCGTCATCGCGGTCGTACTGTGTTCGCCGCAGTTCTCACTTGGCCAATATTCGATCAACACCATCGCCGGCGGCGGCCCCAATGGTCTGCCCGCGCTGCAAGCCAGTTTCGGATACCCCGAAAGCATGGCATTCGATTCCTCCGGCAATGCCTACATTGCGAACTCCTACCTTTATGCTAACCAGATCATCGAGGTTTCCTCGACGGGCATCGTGACCGTAGTGGCCGGGAACGGCACCCTCGGCGGCTACTCTGGCGATGGCGGTCCGGCTACCAGCGCCGCTCTTAATCAGCCCGAAGGTGTCTTTGTCGACGGTCACGGCAACATCTTCATCGCTGACACGGAAAATTCTGTCATTCGTGAAGTGGCGGCGAGTACGGGCAACATCCAAACCGTCGTTGGTATTAACTACGATGCAAGCGGCGGTAGTGGATGCCAATCCGGAGGCGACGGCGGTCCTGCACTCAGCGCGCACTTGTGTTTACCTTACTCCGTGTTTGTGGATGGCTCAGGCAACATCTTCATCGCCGACTTCGGCAACTCAACGATCCGTGAAGTAGTAGCTAGCACCGGCAACATTCAAACTGTGGCCGGCACTCCTGGCACCCCAGGCTACACAGACAACGTGCTCGCCACCGCTGCAGAACTGGATCTTCCCGGCGGCGTTTTTGTCGATGGCGCGGGCAACATCATCATCGCGGATACGTTCAACTCGGTAATTCGTGCGGTAAATCCGGGCACTCAACCCGTGACCATCGCAGGCGTTTCAATTCCGGCTGGCTTCATCGAGACCGTTGCCGGCTCTCAATACGATTCCTTCGAAGGCTCCAGCTGCCAAACGACCGGCGACAACGGACCTGCGCTCAGTGCATTTCTGTGCCTGCCCTTCGGAGTCTTCGTGGATGGCTCGGAAGACATTTTCGTAGCGGATTACGCTAATTTTGCCATCCGCGAGGTGGTTCCCGCCGGCACTATTTCAACCGTCGCCGGTACGCTCGGCACCGATTGCGAGACCTATGCAACCACTGGCTGCGGCGATGGAGCCGCTGCGACGAGCGCCCAACTCAACTACCCAAGCGGCGTCACCGTTAATTCCGGCAACATCTTCATCGCAGATACCGAAGATTTCGTAGTCCGTGAAGTAACCGGCGGAAATATCCAGCGCTATGCCGGAAACGCCACGCAAGCATATTCCGGCGATGGTGGCTCGCCTACGAGCGCAGAGCTGAACAATCCCGGGGCTGTTTTTGTCGATCTCTCCGGTAACGTCTTCATCGCCGATACAAGTAATTCCGTGATTCGCGAAATACTAGCGAGCACTGGCGACATCACGACCGTGGCCGGCAATGGTGTGGCTGGCTACTCCGGTGATGGCGTGGCCCCGGCCACCACGGAACTCAACTATCCGGCAGGCGTGTTCGTGGACGCGCAAGGCGACATCTTCATTGCCGACACGGCCAATTCTGCCATTCGTGAGGTAGTGGCAGCGACCGGCTTAATTCAAACTGTAGCCGGCACACCCGGCACAGCTGGTTATTCCGGGGATGGTAGCGCTGCAACCAGCGCTCTGCTCGCCAATCCCAATGCGGTCCTCGTAGACAGCTCTGGCAACATTTACATCGCCGATGCTGGGAACTCAGCCATTCGTGAGATGGTCGCAAGCACCGGCAACATTCAGACGGTGGCCGGAACGCCGCCCACGGCTTGCGCAAGCCCCAGTGAAGGATGCGGCGACGGTAGCGCTGCGACCAGTGCTTATCTCAATTTTCCGGCCGGCATCTTTCGCGACGCCGCCGGCGACATCTTCATTGCGGATACCTTCGACAATGCCATCCGCGAGGTCTCGGCAAGCACTGGCACAATTCAGACCGTGGCCGGCACCATCGGAACACCCGGTTTCTCGGGCGACGGCGGTGTTGCCACGAATGCCCTTCTGAATAGTCCCTATGGCGTGTTCATTGACGCCTCGAATGACATCTTGATCGCGGATTCCGACAATGCCGTGGTTCGCGAAGTCGTGGCCGCCACAGGCTTCATTCAAACCATAGCCGGTACCCCGATAACGCCTGGCTTCTCCGGCGACGGCGGACCCGCAACTAGCGCGGAGCTGAATTTCCCTTCGGGCGTGTTCGGCACTTCTGCCGGCAAGCTGTTTGTTGCAGATACAAATAACTCGCGCATCCGCGAATTGGCTCCCGCTCCACTCTCTGTAACGGTCGCGCCGAGCACTGCAACGGTGGTGGTGAATGCGCTCCAGCAATACACGGCGACCGTTACCGGGAACCCCAATACGAGTGTGAGTTGGTTCGTCGATGGAGTGGCGGGCGGCAACTCAACCGTAGGAACAATTTCGACCACCGGATTGTTTCAAGGCCCGGCCGCAGTTCCTTCTCCAACTGCGGTCACGATTGCCGCCGTTTCGCAAGTCGATAACACTACTTCAGGATCGGCCCAGGCAACCATTGCCAGTCCCAGCACTGTCGTCTCCGTCACCGTGAGCACCAACCCAGCCATCACCGACGTTTACACCAGCGCCGCGCAACCATTCATCGCAACTGTCACTGGCACGGCCAACGCCGCAGTGACGTGGTATGTGGAGGGAACGCAGGGCGGCAACGCGACATTTGGAACCATCGATGCTTCGGGTAACTACACCGGGCCCGCCGCCGTGCCGTCGCCGGCAAGCGTCATCATCGAGGCGGTTTCCCAGGCCGACTCGACCGCCATCGGCACCGAGTCAGTAACCATTGTCGCGGCGCCATCCGCAGCCCAGCCCGCGCCCCAAACCATTTCGCCGGGCGGAACGGCAACGTATTCGCTTTCATTGAAAGCCAACACCGGAATTCCTAACCAGCCCATCACGCTTTCCTGTTTGCAGAGTTCGTTGCCTCCCGGCGCAAGCTGTGTCTTCTCGCAGAATGGGAACACTATCACAACGATTACGCCAGGCAACAACGCGGTTCCGTTTACCCTCGCGGTGACGGTGCCATCCGCCTCAGCGTCATTGCAGAAGCCGGGCCAACCGTGGCTCGCGCCGCAGAGTTATGTTGCTTTCATCCCGTTGGCTGGAATCTTCCTGCTAGGTAAGAAATCACGCAACCAGCGGTGGCTGTGGCTGGCGTCACTTTGCTTGTTTCTGTTGGCGCTGGTTGCCTGTGGCGGCGGAGGAAGTAGCACATCTACAAATCCGATAACCTACGCTATCAAGATTCAAGGAACCGCAGCAGCACAGCCGAACCCAGTGACGATCACTACGGCGAGCTTGACTGTGCAGTAGAACAACCGTGCAAAGGGCAGTGTCAGATTCATGGGGCATTGGAACACGGTGCCAGCATCCGCGCAATTCCAAAATTAAGGTATTACCTGAGTAGGGACAGCAAAATCACTTAGCTGACGTACTCTTCGTGGCACGCTGTTTTCCGGCTGCGATCTGTGACCGGAACTCCTCACCGAGTGAATATGCTTCTCCGCGAAACGGGCTTTCTCGCTCTGCATTCTGAAACGCGGCGAGTGCGAGATCTGGTCGTCCAAGCCTAAGTTCGACATTTCCGAGCATTAGATACAACCAATGCGGTCTGTTAGATCGATCGGCTGCGCTTCTCAAGACCTGTGCCTCCTCCGTATAGCGGCCATCTTGTTCGTACATTCGGGCAAGTGCGACCGGCGCATCATCGGTCGAGCCGAGTTTGATCGAGATAAGGAGCTCTCGTTCGGAGTCTTTCGTGAACCCCAGATTGCCGAGTGCGATACCTTTTGCATAATGCAAAAATGCATTCTCTGTAAAGATGCCTTCCGCCTTTTCGAGGCGTCCAATCGCTTCGGTATTCCGATCCAGGACGACAAAGATAGTCCCAACGTTCAAGAGATATCGAAATTGCTCCGCACCTGAAGCCGCAGCCGGCGGATCCGCAAACTGCACGGTTCTGCAATCGATCTGGAGGCGATGAATCAGATCGGTTGTTTCCGGAACAACCCGTACAAAAACTGCTCCAAATGCATCGAGAAAAACCGGGCGCCATCGCTGTGCGTCGCAATAACTGCCCAAGGATCGTAATGCAGGTCCCGCCTCGTAATCCATGGACAAAAGCATGGTGTTAATTCCCCTGCGGTCGGCTTCACTGCTCCATGCCTCTGAATCCAGAGATTCCTCCAATAGGCTCGAGTTACGCAGTAGTAATGAGCCTCCGAAAGGAACGGAACGGCCATCGATATAGTCCGGGTAACGGGGTGATAGCTTCCAAACTACGAACCCTCCCGAATTGAAGTCATGGAACAGATTGCGAGGGAGTTGTTCTTTTAATATAAATGCCGCCGCCTGCTCAGGCTGCCACAGAGATTCCCCCGCTCCAAAGATTGAGAAAGCAAAAGGAGTCCTGAGATAGAAACGATTCGTGATGAGGTCAAAGATCCTGGCACCGGCGACGCAAGTGATGACTACAAACAGTGTGACGGCAGCAAGAGCTCTGCTTCTTGCTGATATTTCGAACCGTGTCGCAATTCTGCTTTTGTAAACCGAGCTTATAGCTTGCGACAAAACCGTTCCCCCAATCACGACCGTGATGGATGCGAAACTCGCCTCCATCCGTATGGCATGAATCACAACATAGATGGCACTCGCCAAAAGCAATGCTGGCACGAAGTGTCGCTTTGCTAATGCACACAGTACGGCGATGGATGCCGCGAATATCAACCAAAGGACGGTGTTGTCCGGATCGTGCCATGCGAGTGCTTTTGCGAGTGCGGCGGGTGTGAGTCGCAATCCTTGCCATTCCCAAATCCACATGCTATGGGTTTGAACGATACTGCGCTGCCGTTCTATAGCTGCATAGATGCGCCAGCCCCATGGGTTGACGATGGTTGCTGCCAGCGTAGCTATTAGCCATGGCGCTGCCTTTTTCAATCGCAGCAAGGCGTCGGCTCTGCGCGAAGGCGCAATCGCATCCTCAAGTTCAATCAAGACGAATGCACCACACATCGCCAGACCCGCAATGAATCCTAAGTGCAAGTTCACCCATAGGCACATGAGGACCGGAAGCAACCATAATGGGCCCTCTCCTGATTGGTGATAGTGCCACAAGAGGTTTACGTATGCTGCGAACATGACCGTCGTAAACATCTCAGCCCGGGGTGGAGTACAGACAGAGATGAGGGGGACTGACGCTATAGCTAGGATCACACCTACTAGGGAAGAACGACGTAGCAGAAGCGCGATTGTGGCCACACACGCTGCGGCTCCGAGCCATGACAACAGGCGATACCCGCCAATTGCGTATGACAGATAGAGAAGAATTTGCGATAGAACCGGATAAATCCACTCCTTGCCAGAGGCGGTGTAAGAGAACACGTCTGTAAATGGTATCTGCCCGTGTTGTACGATCCAACGTCCAGTTGCCAACTGCCATCCAAGATCGAAATCCCCTAAGGTGCGCAGGCCTGCGGCAAATGCGTATAGAAGTGCGAAGATGAAAAGTACTGATCGTGCACACTGCAGTCGACCGGCGACTTGACGGACGAATGTCATATCTTCACTCGAAGGCTAGCTGGCCATTGAGGAGTTCATCGGCCGCAAGTCCTCGGCGCTTTTCGCGGGTACAAACAATATTACGCAAAGTAACTAAAAGCGCGTATCCAAGGTCATCAGGACACGCCAGGTTTTAGGACGATGGTCAATCCTTGAAGTCCGCAAGCCTCACTGCTTGGGGCTGAATCCGCTATGCAACATCGCGGGCGCAATCGTGCCGTTGGGATTATGTGCCACTTCATGGCAGACCAATGCGCAAGTCTTGGTGCCGCCATTGTAAGAAATGGGCATCCCGCCGTTCGGAGCAACTACATTCAAGTCGAAGTCGACCAGTCGGTCACCGCTGACGTTTCCATTTCTACCTGATACACCGTGCGCAGTGTGACAAGTAGAGCACGTAAAACCAGCATTGATGTGGATGGAGTGCTGAGACCAGCTTGTGTTTTGGATGATATTGCCCGCGAGATCATGGCATTTGCCGCACATCGCATAAGGCCCATTCACTGTGAGATCCGGGTTCGGGTATAGGTTGGTAATCCGCTGGCCAGGACCCGGCGCCTGGCTGAATTCGTAACGGCGCTCCAAAAGGTGGGCCCATTTGGATCCGTGCGGGCCGTTCGGACCCACACCGCCGAATTCGCGGTTGTCATCACTGTTGTGACAATCCGTGCAAAAAATCTGTGTACCCATCTGTCGCGCCTGACTGACTCCGTCCAGTTTCGACATGTAAGGGAGAAGACTGGGTTGGAGGTAAGTCGAGGAACTAGTGTGCGTTACCGGATGGCTTGAGGACGCCGTAGCGGCAAACTGTGAAATGACATTACCGGGATCGGCCGGGTTAGACACGTACCGCACCGGGAGATATCCGAATTTCGATTTAGTAGCCTTGTCAGTGCTCGCGCCGTGACAACGAAGGCAGTTTTCGTATTGGTTCTGAGCTGGCGAGACAGGAGTGATTCCATCGCTGGCTGAAATTCCATTTACGCCGGTCTGAGACGGACGAATTAGCGGCGGAGGAGTGAACGTGGCAACTTGTTGCGCCCCATGCGGGTTGTGGCAGTCAGCACAGGTGGCATGGCGATTGTTGTTCAGAAGAATCGCCTCGCCGGTATCGTGTGTATTATTCCCTGAGGGATATGGATGATAGGAGACCTTTGAGAATTCTGCATAAACGTTCGCCAGATTTGGAGTGATATTGCTGTTGCCGTTGTGGCAAGTTATGCAGTTCTGGGTGTAAGGGTCCAGGTTAGCAGGCGATGGGGTTGCGCCGCGCAGCAGTCGCGCTGGACCATTTGCATTGTGCTCCACATGACAACTCGTGCATGCGTTCTGTGCAACGGTGAAGTAGGGTCCGACATTGGCAGCCGGCAGAATCGCGTTTGCAATAGTGGCGTGTACACTGGTCGGCCACGGCACCAGCGGGTTCGGTTCGTTGTTCACGGTGCGCGGAGTAGTTCCGTGGCACGAAAGACACATCGCGCCTCCAGAGCTGTTTCTCACCAGGAAGTTAAGAGAGACCGCGTCGCCATTTTGAACATGCGGATTGTGGCAGCTCTCACATTCAACGTTCCCGTTGATCAGCGTCACCTTTCGCAGCGGATCCTGTGTTTGCCCCTTCGATATCAAACTTGCCACCAGGTCGGCCTGGTCCTTTAGCTTATTAAAGCTGAATGGGTGCGAGTTCTGCAGACTTGTCCCCAGAATGTCACTCGCGCTCATCTTGCCCTGCATCTGGATTTTGCCGTAGGGCACGGTCTGGCCCGGAGCTATCGTTCCATCATGGCAACTCAGGCACAGGCTGCTGGGCGCGCCAATGGGTGGTTGTTCCACGGTCTGGGTTGCGGTGGTCGTGCTACGGTAAAGCGTGTAAGTCTGCGAAGAATACGTCTGGGCCCAAAGCGGTCCCTTGCCGATTCCGGAGTGCGGTGCATGGCAGAACTGGCAAGGAGGCAGACCGCCCTTCACTGGCGACGTTCCGCCGGGGCCCATATCATGCGCTCCCAACACGTCGCCGCTGAACTGTCCTTGCAGGCTACCGGCCATGCTGAGCAGAGCTGCACATAATAGCCACCACTTCATTACTGGCCCCCACCCTGCTCCTTTTTCCCGTAGTACTGAAACTCTTGCACACGGTTGTTGTAGGAATCCGCTATGTAGACGCTGTCGTTATGGTCGATAAACATCCCCGAAGGCAAGTTGAACTCTCCAGGCTGTTCCCCTCTTGTCCCAAAGTAATAAAGCAGGTCCCCCAGCTGATCGAATACTTGCACTCTGCTCCATGCTGCATCGACCACATATAGGTGCCCTTCGCTGTCGAAACCGATCCCCTTCGGCCGGAAGAAGCTCCCGAAATCCTCTTCGTCTCCGACGTTGCCCACCGCGTACTTGAAGTTCCCGCCACGATCGAACACCTGCACGCGGAAATTCATCGCGTCCACCACCGCCAGGTCCTGTCCGTGCAGAACAATCTCCGTCGGAAAGTTGAACTCCCCAGGCGCCGTCCCGGTCTTGCCGATTATCTGCATTACGCTTCCGTTCATATCCAAAACGTAAATCTTGTTTCGCAGCGTGTCGGTGACATAAATCCTCTGCGACGCGGAGTCGACCGCAATTCCCGTGGGTCGCTTGAAATAACCTTCTCCGCCCTCCAGATTGCCGATGATGCGCTTAAATTTTCCTCCCGCCTCGAAAACAAAAATCCTCCCTGTCTCCGAGTCCGTAACGTAAAAGTTGTCTTGCGCATCCACCGCGACGCACTGCGGTGACTTCATCGAGTTCTCATCTTTGTCATTGCGCGCGATAAACTTATATTTATGGTCGGCAAAATCAAAAATATGGATACCCATCGCCCCCGGGTCCGTCACAATTGCCCGCCCGCGCGAATCGACGGCGATTCCATATGGCCTGATCGTCTGGTGCCTTTCGGGTGGCCCGGCCACCACGTCGATTACCTTCCTGAAGAAGCCCCGCTTCGGCGACACATCGCGGTCGGTCTCAAAGGTTCGCACAAACGCCAGCTTCCGCCCGCCAGCAGCAGTTCGGGCCCCGGAGGCGGCTCAGGTTCATGCTTCTCAATTTTGACCTTTCCCGCGTATGCCGGCACACCCACACCCGCCGCCACCACGATGCACAAACCGAGCCGGCGCCAATCCCCCACAGTGCATCGTTTTAGAACGCCTTGAACCATCGTTGGATTCCAACGTAAAAATTCGAATAGCTCGCCGGCGGCAGCCCCGACGCGCTGACAAACTGATTCAAATTAGTATAGCCCGCCGAGAATACCATCTTGCGAAATTGGTATTCGGTAAACGCCAGAAACACCTTCGACGCGCCGTTCGTCGTGACCGTCCCTGCCAGGCTATCGTTGATCGTCTTGGTGTAACTGGTGCTGACCACCAGCCTGCGCACCGGGTTCGCAGTAAAGTTGAATGAATACGATGACCCGGTGTCCAGCAGGAACTCATTGCCCGTCAGAACAGGCGAAATCGTACCCGGCGGCAGAACCAACCCGTTCCCCGTCAGCAGCGCTGTACCCGATGTATGAGAGTAACTGGCTCCCACGTTGTACATCTTGTACACGAGGTTGGTTCCGTAGGATTCGGAATGGGCGCTCGAACCTGCCGCCTCCCCCAACCCGGTGTGGAAACCGTTGAACATGGCCATCCACCGCACTCGGCGGCCAAGGCGGCGCTGCGCATTCGCCATATACGAATAATTGGAAGTGACCTGCGTGGCCAGCACCGTCTGTGTATCTTGCGAATAAGCGAAGCTTCCGCTTAGATCGAAATTGCTCCATTGCTTGTTGAAATTTGCTCCCGCCACCAGGCCCGCTCCCTGGTTCCCCTCGTCTGTCGCCTGATCGTTTGCGCCGACGTAGACCACCACCGTACCCCATAGCGGCTTCAGGAACCGGTAGTTCAGCACCCCGCTGAAGTGGGTCGCTCCGATGCTTCTGCCATACACCTCTTGCTGGATGTGGCCCACACTGAACCCGGCCGACAAGCTCTTCGTGAGCGCCACATTGTCGTAGTTGTTGAGGGAAATCGAGTAGCCGCTGCTGCCCAGGTTGACCTGTGGAGCAACCGCGCCCACGCCGATGAGTTGCTGTTCGATCTCTCCCGTGAGACTGCTGTCGTAATTGACATCGAACGACGTGGTAAACCTTTGTGTGGGCGCAAATGCAGCGGTGGCGCTAATCATCTGGTTGGAACCGGTGACGGTGGACCCTTCACTCTCGCCGCTGAAATCGGACCACGTGTAGCTCCCTCCAAATGAGCCCCGCAGCGGTAGTCTGTGGTTCGCATTGAAACCAAATGATTTTCCATTCGTGTCTCCGGTAACGGACTCTTCGCCAGTCACGACGGCCGGCAATTCCGTGTGCGTCCAGTTATCGGTAAAGCGCGCTCCCATGTACCAGCCGTCGATCTTGTAGTTGCTGAACATGTTGAGAACTTTCGTGCCCACATGATCTTCCTGATCGGTGCCAAAGATCGAGGACGACGATGCATTCTGCGAGTACTGAACGCTCAAAGGAGGCGCACCCGGAATCAGTTCTGCCCATCCGATGCCGAAGCCGTGCGAGTTGCCGGTGGTAGTAAGTCCCGGTGTCGTGCCGAACCCATAGTTCCCGCTGCTGTCGAATCCTTCGCTGAAGGAGACGGATCCTGGAAAGTGGCTGCCGCTGAACAGGTTCGCTCCCGCGTTGACGCTGGTCGCGGCGGTAATGGAGCCCTGCCCCGAATTCGCCTGCGAGCGATTGTAGATAGGATCGACGAAGAAGTTCAGGAACTTGGGGTTGTAGTAATAGCCTTGCAGCACGGCATCGCCGTTCAGGCTGGTGCCATGACCTGAACCCTCGGCACCGTAACTGCCGTCATAGCCGTACCCGAGGGTTCCGCTCAGGGTCATGCTGGTGTTCTGGCCCACTTCCAGTTGTGCCCACGCGGATGTCGCCAGCATCACCCCGAATACCAGCAGGAAACCGAATACTCGCGCATTGTATTTGTGACTGCTCAAAACTCCCTCGCGCGGTTACCTCTCTTCTCTCGCCCCATCCCCGTCCCACTCTCTTCAGTCTGGCTTTACCGTTCTTCGGACCTCTAATTTCCGAGGGTTCAGCTTCTACAATCTGACTTCTAACTTCTGACTTGTTCTCACAGCTCCTGAATCTGCGCGTTCTGGTGCAACCGCTTATCCAAGTCCACCCGGAGCTGTTCGTATTTCTGCTTCTGAAGACTGACCATCAGATTCGCTTTTACATCTGCGAACTTCGACTTCCCGGGCGGGGTATGCGCATTCACTCGAATGATCGTCCATGCCGTGCCCAGCGGAATCAGTCCGCTCACCTCGCCCGGTTTCATCTTCTGCGCAACTTTCACCACTTCCGGGGGCAGCTTATCGCTCCCCACGACCTTCCGGTCGCCCATATCGACGCGATAGTCGTCTTCCGAAACCTTTTCCGCCAGCAGTCCGAACTGTTCATAATTCTTGGCTGCCTTGGCCTGTCCCAGAATGCTCTCTGCCCGTTTGCGAGCGTCCTCGACCACCTGCGCACTCGCCCTGTCCGGAGGAATAATCGAAATCGTCTGTAGCGCGAAAGTCTCGCCGTTCTCGAACTTCTTCGGATTTTTTTCGTAGTAACTGCGCGCCTCGGCCAGAGTGACCCCCGCTTTGTCGTCCACTTCCTGCTTCAGCATGGTCTCGATCAGGAGCGAGCGCTTGATCTGCTGCCGCAGCTTCGCCTCTGACCCGCCCAGTTCCGTCTGCAGGTAGGAGCTGAATTCCTCCTGGCTTGCAAACTGGCGTTTGAAATTGTTCTCTTCGCGAGCTACCCGCGCGGGCGCAATCGTCATCTTCCGCCGCAGTGCCTCCTGATACACCAGTTCTTCAAAGATGATCATCTGCATCGCGCCTTGCCGGATTTGCGCTTCCTGCCTCTTCGGGAAGCCGTTGTGCAGCTTCGCGTAGGGGAAGAGCGCGAACATTTCGCGCAACAGATCGCGATCCGTCAGCACCGCGCCATTCACCTTCACCACTGCCTTGCCCGTCACTTGCAGGCTGGATGGGTCAGCGCCCGACGTTACCGCTTTGGCAGCCTCCGGAAAAGACGTGCTCGCCGCTGCCGCCGAGGTTGGAGCATGCGAGGTCATCATCTGCTGCGCGCCGACGCTCCCTGCCACCATTAACCACAGCATCAGGCCCATAACCCCGATTCGGTATTTCATCTCAACTCCTAGCTAAAGCTCTTAAAGAAGGGGGGTTGGGGGAACCCCTCCCCATCCACGTACCTTTGTCGTGCACGGCAGTTGCCGCTTCTGCTGCCGCGGCTAGAATCTTCCTCAACTTGGCAAGTTATTGAAGCGTAAAGGGTTGCGGATCGCCGATTGGGTTAGCTGAAGGCTGGTAAAGTCGCCCTGGATGTCCCAAGTGGGCCTTCTCCCCCTGTCAGACTGTGAAATCACCCAAGGTAACTGGAAGCTTAATAAGGCGCTTCCGGGCCGGGATGCCTGCACGGGCCGCGAAAAACTAGGGTAGCGACGGGGCTTGCCCCGTCTTGGATCGCATCGGAACTTAAGTGGCGCGCGTCTCGGCTGGGGTATCGCTTTAAGCCCATGCCGGTCAGAACCAATAGAATCTCATCAAAATAAAAAAGGGGGAGAGCATTTCCTCTCCCCCAAGCTCATAACAAAAGCTCACAACAATTAGAACGTCGTTGGCAGTGTGCCGCCATTGGCTTCGTTCGACTCGCCAAAGTGGCACTGGCGGCAGAACTGGGTCGTGGAAGCGGCGGTTCCCAACGGAATGCTGACTGTGTCCGGGTTATACGGGCCGTTGATGAAGAAATACTTCGCATACGTCCCGCTGGTGTTGCCGGCGATTGGGCTGGTCGCGGTCGCGGCATACACGTTCATCGAGTGCTGGTCGTGGCAGGTCGTGCAAAGAATGTACGGAACTCCGGCAGCGTTGACCGGCGTGCCGAACGACAGGTTTGTGCCATGGGCGACGCCGGCGAGTGCCGGGTAGCCGTAGGACGTGACGAACTGCTGGTACTGGCCGTGAGCCGCGATGCCGGTGACCTTGCTAGCAGTGCTGATCGTGTAGACCAGTCCATTGCTCGCGTCGCCGTAGAAGCTGCCCATCACGGCGCTGATCGTCGCGTTCTCGCCGATCGGGTGGTCGTTGTTGTAGTCTCCACCAGTTGAGCTACCGACGTTGGTAGTGCCGTCTGCGCCCAGCAAGGTCGGGATCTTCCCCGTGCCGTAACTGCTCGGCAGGGCTTGGATCTGCTCTTCATAGGCCCAGTTCTGCATCATGGCGCCTTTCGCGACTGCGCCGTCATGGCACGCCAGACACATCACCGCGCCACGCATATCAGAGTATTGCTGCGCCGTCATAGCTGTGGGGTTGCCGTTAGCCGCGGTTACGAATTCATACTTGTTCCCGCTGCCGGTGTTGCTGACATCGCTGAAATCAAACGTCCGGCCCCAGAGTGGCCCCATATCCTGGGCAAACAGGGCGTTGATGCCAGTGTAGGTATCGGTCACTGTGTTGGTTAGGCCGTTGCCGCCCGCGCCCCAGGCGCCGCTGTGCGGAGCATGGCAGCCGGCGCAACCGCGGCCGTAGTTTTGGTGAGCGCCGAGGACGTCGACCGTGGGTGCGACGCTGCCCGGACCGTTCTTTGTGGTGGGGTTTGTGCCCTGGACTACCTGGGCGAGCAACATGGCCGAAGCCATAACCACCAGCAAAATTACTAAGAATAGCTTCTTCATTTATATTGCCTCCATTAATTAGAACTCTTCGGACTGGACCTAAAACGCCCGGTTCCTCGGTAAACCGAACTGCACGATGGTCACCGTACTTGGAAGTGCGCTAAGATTTTGAGCATCTACTTAAGTACTTGATTTTGCTGTAGATGTATCTCGCAACAAGAGGTGTTGCAAAGTTCACCACTGCCATGCGATCCATTCCGTTGGGCTTTCTTTCGCAGTAGCAAGATGTCAGAGCGTCAAAAAACCCACTTCATGACGGAAGGAACCATCTGCATGGTTACTTTTCCAATAATTGGAATCCAGTGGAAATCGGCAGTAGGAGGCTGAAGTCAGACCATGGAGCGTAGGGCGTCTCGCAAAGCCTGCCCTGATCATCCGATGATTCACTTCGTTTTCGGAGTGTCGCCCTTGTCGTTCTGCTTTTCTTGCGTCGGAAACGGCGGCGGTAACTCTTTTGGTGCCGGCTTGGTTCCAGCGGCCTTTGCTTTCTTCTCCGCCTCGCGCCGGTCGAATTCCTGTTTCGCCTCTTCCTGGGTCACATAGCGGAACTCCTGCACCCGGCCGGGATAGACCTCGGAGGTGAAGACACGGTTCTGCTTATCGATCAGGATGTACTGCAAACCGGAAAACGTGCCTGGTAGAGCGCCCTGCTTGTTGCCCATATACATCAGCAAGTCGCCCTCCTGCGTAAACAGGTGAACGCGGTTCTGCATCGCGTCCGTCACCCAGATGTGTCCGTCGCAATCAATGGCAATTCCCTTCGGCATGGCGAAATAGCCGGGACCATCGCCATGCTTTCCGAACGCGCGTATGAACTTGCCGTCGGCGTCGAAGACCTCGACCCGGTAATTGAGCATGTCGGTAACATAGACGTTTCCGTCCTGATCGACGGCTACGCTGCTGGGCTTGGAAAAGTCTCCCAATGCTGTCGACTGGTGGTTGGTGTTCGGAGTTCCGATCCTGCGGATCGGCGTGAGATCGTCGGCATCAAACACCAGCACCTGATCCAGCCCAATATCGGCGACATAGAGAAACCGGTTCTCGTTATCGATCGCCATCCCAGCCGGCGTCATAAGCCCTGACGTGATCGCCGCCTCGCCCTTGTGGTTCTTATCGAAAACCAGAATCCGGTGAGCCTGAGAGTCGGAGACGAAAAGCCTGTCGGAGTCGTCAATGGCTAACCCATTGATCAGCACAAAGCTGGCATCTTTGCCGTTTTTGATCATCTGCGTGTCGTGGGTTTCTGGGTCGATAATGAAGATAGCGGCCACCTTGCCGTCCGCAACGTAGAGCCTGCCCTTGGAGTCAACCGCCAGCCCATGCGGTTCGCCGAAGAAGAAATGGTTCTTGAGCGGGTTGGCGCCCCTTTCCTGGGTGGTGCCTGCCAGCCGGTCCATCCAGCTGCTCTTTGGCTTTGCCGGCTGAGCGGCGAAGTCAGGAAGCTTTTCGCCCGCGAAATAGTCCAGATACTTCACCCGCGCGATGTTTGGCGGTTGCGGCCACACCACCTTCGACTTATCGATCATGTCCAGAACCGAAACCTGCTTCTGCGGCGGCGGTTCGTCTTTCTTCTTTTTATCGCCGAAGGCAATAGACGAAGCCGTGAACAGCAACATCACCAGTACCGCGATTGCCACCCTTTTGTTTCGCGCCGGAACCCAATTGTGTAGTCGTCCAATCATCTTCGCATCCTCGCCGATCTTCGATCCTCCCCGAATTTCGCCACCTTCCATCATCCCGTTCCCCCTACCTTGGGAGAGCTTTGTGGCAGCTCGCACAGAACGCCGCGTTATTGGCCTGGTCTTTCGCCAGCAAGCCGGGCTGCAACGAAGCGTGCGGCTGATGACAGGTCAGGCAATTAATCGCGGTCTTGACCTTAGTGATATCCGTCGCTTCCATGACGTTCGAAACCGGATGCCGGTCAACCGGGTGGCCCAGGTTGTACTTCAGGGGCAGCACGGGGACCTTGGCGAAATAATCTTCCGGCAGCTTTACCTTGCCGCCGAAAATTGCAACCAGGTGCTCGCTTTCGAGTTTCTGCGGCTTCGCATCCGGGCCGTGGCATTCCAGGCACAACGGATTAGTTTCGGCGACGCGCAGCAGATGTTCGTTGTCGCCACCGTGCCCAAGGTGGCAAATCCCGCAGCCCTGCACGAATGCGGGCTGGTGATGAACGGGCTTCTTCTCCAAGTCGGCGATTTCGCTATGACAGCCCAGGCAAATGTTCACCGGATCCGTCTTCGGCAAATTCGGGTAAGCACTGGCATGTGGATTGTGGCAATCGGTGCAATCTCCAGCAGCGCCAGGATGCTGCACCTTGGCCGACTCTATCAGCTTTGGCTTGTCATCATGGCAGGTAACGCACAAGTCCTTGACGTTAGCTTGGGTCAGCACCACTTTGCCGTCTTTCGCCGGGGCATGGCACATCTCACAGTTCTTGTCGGCAAACGGCGGATGGAGGAACTTCGCCATGAGCTTCGGTTGGGCGGACTGGTGCGGGTCGTGGCACTGCAGGCAGTTCGCTGTTCCGAACGGCTGGTTCTGATGGGCCTTCTGCAAGGCAGAGTCTTTCGGATCGTGGCAGTCAACACACAGCGCTGGGGCAGCCTTCGTCAAGTGGAAGTGGTTCTCTGTCGTCGGTTCCGCTCCCGTCTTGTGCGTGACGTGGCAGGTTTCGCAGCCCATGTCGAGTGCTGCGTGACGGCTGCCTTTCTCCGGAACATTCGTGCCCTCTGTGTGGCAGGTGAGGCAGAGATTATCTTTCTTGTCGCCCGAGGTCGCCTTCAGCAACTGAAACTTGTTGTCCGAAGTGTGCGGATCGTGACATTTCAGGCAGTCGCGCACCGCCGGCGGATGTACGGTCCCTTTGAGTGTCGTCGCGTCTTTGTCGCTGTGGCAGGTGAGGCAGACTTTGTAGGGAACGGTGGTGATCAGCTTTACGCGGGTGACGTCTCTGTTGACTCGTATCTCGTGACAACTAGCGCAACCTATCGCAATGGCGGAGTGTACGAACTTGCCTTTCGATTTGTCGTCGTGACACTCGACACACTTGGCGCTGTCGGTCTTCGGATCCAGCGGAACAGGGTGAACCGCGCTGAAGGCACGCGGCATATAGATCGCAGCGAAGCTCAGCGCGAGCATGATGCGCGGAACCAAGATCGCAATCGCGGGAATCCACGAGCCGTGACTCCCGGGCAGTTCTGGGTTCTGGTTCTGGCGCATGAACGAGGGAAGGCTGATCACCGAAATCTCCAAATGGTACTGATGCACGAGAATCGCCGCCGTTATGGTTGTTGTGGAAATTTTCATCGTATCCGTAAGTGATTGGATTGGCAAGGGTTGGCGGGGAGCGTTACGAATTTTTGCGGAATATGTTAGGCACGGCGGGGTTCTGAATGAGCTTTCTCCCACAGTAGGGACGGTGAAATAACCCAAGTAGGGCCAATGGCCAAGCTCTGACCGCTGCTTGATCGGGACGGAGAAAAGTCGTACGTCCGCGCCGGCATCCTTCATCCTCATCTATCTACCAGCCCAGCTTCCGGAGGCGGCCAGTTCGTGTCCCCGTAGAGCATTGACCCGAATGGTGTGGCCGGAAATGCTGTGGACCGGCGGAACTGTAGAGGATGTGTTGGGACTTTACGGCTAGCGCGACACCCTGACAGATGTCGGGACCCACTACCGGTGCCGTGTGTCCGGACTGTGGATTCGCAGGAGGGACAATAAGGCAGCAGATCCGAGGTCTCAAGTTCACGACCCACCTCGCCGCGATGAGCGAGTCGTGCGTTCTCGGGTAAACCAGCGCCAGGCCAAGGACTCTACCTCCGCTTAACGGAAGCGCGGCTCCCTCGTGCCAGATATTGCTGATCGAGCGCTTGACGTATCAGCGTCTTGATGACCGCTTGTCGACTGATGTTCAGCTCTTTGGCGGCCCTGTCCAGTTCTTCCAGCATTCCCGATGCCAGGTCGACATTCACCCTCTGTATCGGCCCCATCATTCTTCCATTATTGGTGAAAAAAAGCGACACATCTCTTCCATTATCCGCAAGGCGGGCGATGGTTTCTGCCGACACTGGTTTCCGACGTCTACGAGTGTTCTCCATAAAGTTGCTGCTCCTGCTTGGTGGCCTTCCAGAGAGTCACAAGGTGGTAGTATTCTCCCTCTTCGTCCTCTCGCACTTCAAAAATGACGGTATACAACTGCTCCCCCACCCAGCCGATTGCCCGGTACTGCTCGGGCAAATCCGAGCGCTGGTCAAGATAGTACGGGTGCGAGAAAACCTCCTGCGCCTCTTCGAATCCGGCGCCTCGTTTCGGGTTTGCTCTTAACCGCCTGCTCTTTCGCTCATCGAAGTGAAATCGCAGTATAACAGTTATACCATATCAGACGGTGTAATGCGAACAACATTCCGGGGCAATCGCATGAACGGTTTTTTGCGGGCCAGTGGCGCATGCGAAATGCTCTCGCGGAGGCACGTGGGGCAGACACAAACAGATCGCCGTTTAGGGCCGGCTCTAGACAGACGCTTGCAGAGCCCCACCCCTGTCTGTGGCAAATATCACACTGCCAAGTGAGGTCATCTCTAGGCATCAACGCACTATTGGCCGCAGCATCATTCTCCAGTGCACCCTCGCGAATCGCCCCGTATTCGATCGAGAGATATCGGCTCAGCAAGGTCAGCGGGCATGAAAAGCGACCGAAATTGTGCAGCAGGCGCTTTACTTCCTCTTGTACATCGATAATAGTCAATCGCGTGAATTGAGACCGATCATTCGCACGAGTGACGGGAGACTCTCGAATCGAACCGTGAGGCCCGCGTATTGCCGACTGAACGGGCGATCCACATCGTGAGCAACAACGA
>Ga0326728_10011241_pt1 | contig 20555 bp, 17 predicted proteins | sample MB3enrmetagenome_FD_207602 | JGI IMG/M metagenome (GOLD analysis project Ga0326728, IMG submission 207602) | Lab enriched peat soil microbial communities from McLean, Ithaca, NY, United States - MB31MN | ecosystem: Environmental > Terrestrial > Soil > Wetlands > Peat | place: USA: New York... | reverse complement strand
AGGCCGTAGAGCAGAAGGCCAGCGCGATGGCGGTCGATGTTGTTGTTGACCAGATGCTTGAGAACCTGGGCAAGAACGAGCTGGAGGGAATAGCGATCTTCCATGACCGGGATTTCGATTGAATCCTGGGGCGCGATCTTTTTGTTGGCGGCGATGTGCAGCCGAGTGTGGAAATAGCAAAAATGCCCGCCCTTGAGGGCTGGCGCTTCACACTTCTTGCCGCTGGTCATGACATGGCGGCACTCCTGATAAAGCATGGTGTTTTCCTTTCGAGGGGTGGCACCCAGACTCCCCCCAATCTTTTATGTCAAGTACCAGATATTAAAGGAGTTACGAGGCTGCCGTTGCTGTAAGTTCCTGATTCTAAAGAATCGGTCCTTGCAAAGACCTCATTTCATTGGAGTTGCCTGCGTTTTCCGGGTCTCCGGACAGGATTCCGCAGATTCGAAGCCTGGATTTGGATTCATGCAGCGATTATGCGCGAAAGGGGCGTAATTATCGGCAAACTTGGGGAGGAGAATTTTGCGATTGTTTTCAGAGGGTTAGGGGGATTTGGGGTTAGGTGGGGGGTTGACAGCGGCCTTCTGGGTTTGGGCGGCCCCAAAAGGACACCGCGAAATCGCAAGAAGCCGAGGTACTCCCAACGGGATCTGACTTGTCGGTTGCGACAATGCTTTGATGCGTGTCACCCCACAACCCACTTTTCGGAGCGGATCATATCGAGGAGATTCTTACACTCCACCCCGAAGGCTGCGCACACGTCCGGGATATGAGGCTTCAGGTCGCTGCCCGTAAGTTTTTCCTCAGTGACAACCGACACCCCTTGGACGAGCGCGAGGGCGATCACGAATGGGTCCGCCGATGTGTTTAACTTCTTTTCCCCGACCAGCCGTGGGAACCTCGCCAAGACGTTGGCAGCCGCGGTTTGCACTTCGTCGTTCAGTTCAAGGAATACGTCGGCCTTCCGCGCCTTGAGCCACCCATGTAGCTCATCGGAGCGCTTCTTGGTCTCAAGGAAAACTTCGACTGGTGAAACGAGTCTTTTCTCGTTGATGAGACCATCCACGCGGTCCCAGAACTTGGGGAAGTTCTCGATTGGGTAGCGTTCCTGCCATGCGGCAATCAGCGAACTTGTATCAACGCAATAGACCATTGTGGGCGCGGTTATTCCGCTGTCTGAAACACTGCCCTTTCTAGCGCGGGGATGTGCTTCAGCTTTGCGCCGAGATAGCTGGATACATCGTTCAGCGTGATGCGCTGATCGTAATAGCTTCGCAGCACAAGGCGTGTGAAGCCTCTCCCGTTCCAACTCATAAGGAGAATTGGGCGCTTGATCTTGACCTCCTTCTTAGGGGCCAATGCCCTCGCCGCTGCAGCTGCTTCATAGTCATCTTGAAATTTTTTCCTGCGGCCCATATAGAAATCCCACGACGCTCGTCGCAGAGCGACAAGGCGTAGCAGGAATGCCTCGCGGCTTACGCCTATCGAGCCCGCCATCGTTCGCAACTCGTCGTCGCTCCACTTCCGCTCGCCTGTCGGCTTCACTTGAGCGAATGAGAGCATAAGGTCACGCGGCATCAGGACTGCCGCAGCGACTGAATCGCAGAAACGTTCAATTCTTTGTTCCTCCGCCGTCCCGCCGTCGCCATTCGTCAGTGCACTTTCTCCCAGCAGAATGTGGGCTAGCTCGTGCAAAAGGGTGTAGCTCCTGCCGCCCTGGCTATAGTCCCGGCCGTTTATAACGATTACGGGGATTTCGTTGCGGGCAATTGCAAATCCACGCATTTCGTTCATGTCGACGCCGTTGTGCGGACCGCCGACAACGAAGACGAGAATGTCCTTTTCTTCCAGCTTCCGGCGCCAGAAGTCGAATGCTCGGTTCTCGCTTGCGGCCTTGCGCTGATCGGCTTCTCTCACGCCGAAGAATTTACGGACCTCTTCTCCAATAACCTCGGGCGAGTCATTGAGAGCAGTTCTAAGCCGGAACGGGCGCGCCGGCTCGGAAAGGTCATCGTGCAAGTCTAGGGCCAGCTCTCGCCTTTGGTGGGCCTCGCGTATTTGGAGGGCAAGTTCTGCGCTTATCGTGCGGTCGTTTGAATTCGGCAGTCGGCGGAAGTCTCGGAGAGGTGCGAAATCAGTGGGGGGCTTTGGCAGGTAGAAAACGGCCAATGGGAAATGATATTTCCCGGCGAGGTTCCGTAACTGACTGATGGTCGGAGCACTGTTTCCCGCTTCCCACGCTTTCAGGGTCTCAGGTTCGACATTCGCCGCTCTTGCGGCGTCTTCCACAGTTACCTTTGCGCGATCCCGCGCCCAGCCAAGCAATTCGGGTTTTATTAATGCCTTGGGGCTAGCCACGGTGATTGTCGGTCGTCAGAGCGCCCGCCTCGGAAGTACCATTCAGCGTAAAGGAGCGGGTTGCTTTGCGCAATGTCGCCGGAGAGACCGCCTCGAACAAGGGGCCTTCACATTTCAACTGGGCGCACGGCCGGATGAGGGGTTCATGGCGGAAAAAGTTCTGGATTTGCTGTCAGCGAGGAGCGGTCATTTCCTGCTGGAGTCGGGACACCACGGCGACTTCTGGCTCGATCTGGAAGCGCTATGCTACCGGCCGCAACCCGTGCGGGCGATGGCTGCCGACCTGGCGAAGGCGATTGCAGACTGGAAGGTGGATGCGGTTTGCGCGCCTCTCGTTGAAGGAGCGTTCGTCGGGCTGTTTGTGGCGCTCGACCTGAATGTCGACTTCACTTACAGCGAGCGCTTTGCCCGGCCATCGCATGAGGGCCTGTTTCCGGCGGGGTACAGGATTCCGGACGCGCTCCGCGACAAGGTTCGAGGGCGGCGCGTTGCGATCGTCAATGACGTGATCAATGCGGGATCGGCGGTGCGCGGAACTTTTGAGGACCTGGAAAGCTGCGGCGCGGAGGTGGCGGGGATTTCCGCGCTGCTGGTTCTGGGCGACGCAATCCAGGAATACTCGGCGGCGAAGGGAGTTCGATTGATCAGCATGGCGCAGGCCCCAAATCATCTGTGGGCTCCTCCGGAGTGTCCACTTTGCGAGGCGGGTGTTCCGCTGACGGATGTTGAGGGTTCCGTGAAAACTTTCCTGGCTTGAGGGCGATCAGAGGCGGAGGGAAAAGGCACTAGGGGACGATGACGACGGATCCCCCGCCGGTTTCTTCCTTGACGGCTTGGAGAGCGCGGTTTGCGTCGGCGAGCGAGAAGGTCTGGACGGCGGGGCGGAAATTGAGGTCGTGAGCGAGGGTGAGAAAGTCGCGCGCGTCCTGGCGCGTCATGTTAGCGACACTGCGCAACTGGCGCTCGCCCCAGAGCAGGCGGTCGTAGTCGAAGGCGGGCATCTGGTCAAGGTGAATGGCGTTGATGGCGACGACTCCGCCCTTGCGCAGAGCGGAGAGTGCGCTGATGACAACCTTGCCGCTGGGAGCGAAGGTGATGGCGCGGTCGAGCTCGACGGGCGGTTTGGCATCTTCGTCGCCGACCCACGTGGCGCCGAGTGAGGCGGCGGCTTGGCGATGCGGTTCGCCGCGGGTAACGACGTAGACCTCGCAGTTCCATGAAAGAAGGACGCGGATGGCGAGCGAGGCGGAGCTGCCGAAGCCGTAGAGACCTACTCGCTGGCCGGGCTCGACGCCGGCGACGCGCAGGCTGCGAAAGCCGATGACACCGGCGCAGAGCAGAGGCGCGGCGGCGATGGGTTCAAGGCCGGCGGGCAGAGGTTGGGCGAAATCGGCGCGGACGGCGGCGAAATCGGCATAGCCGCCGTTGACGGAGTAGCCGGTGAAAACGGGGTGGTCGCAGAGATTTTCCATGCCGTGGCGGCAAAACCAGCAATTGCCGTCGACGCCACCGATCCAGGAGACGCCGACGCGCGTGCCGGTGGGGAGCGCAGCGGTAGCGCCCTCGACCACTTGGCCGACGATCTGATGGCCAGGAACGATGCGCGGCTGCAGCGGCTTGAGATCGCATTCGACGATGTGGAGATCGGTGCGGCAGACGCCGCAGGCGAGGACTTTGAGCAGGACTTCGCCGGGTTGAGGCTGCGGGCGCGGGACGTCTTCGAAGCGAAGCCAGGCACCGGGAGTGGAGGAAGCGGAGTCGAAGACGGCGGCGCGCAAAGTGGAGCCTCTGAGCACAAGGGTAGCGCAAGGAAAGCCGGTTAGCGAGGAAGCGCGGCGACCCATGCGCGCCGTCAGGATTTGGCGGCGGGTTTGCCGGTTCCTCCGCTGGCGTATCCGGAATCCGATGTGCCGGAGTCCACGGTGGTCGCGTCGATCTTGTCCATGAGCAGCGAGCCCAGGCTCTCGAGTATTCCCTGATTGCCGCCGCCGCCGAGCACAAGAATCTTGGGCACGAAGGCGACATTGCCGACCGAGAGCGCTTTGACGGCGTTGACGAGAGCGGTGGGACCTTTGCCGAGCGCGCCGACCTGGCGCTCGTAAGCTTCGGCGTTGGCCAGGCCGACCGCGCGCACTTCCGCGCCCTTCGCTGTGCCGGTCTGTTCAATGTAGGCGGCCTCGCCCTGCGCTTCTTTCATGCGGGCTTCGGTGCGGTTGGTCTGGATATCGACTCCGACCTTCGATTTGGCGAGATCCACTTGCATGTCGGCAGTGCCGCGGGCCTTCTCGGTCTCGATGCGCTGGTCCTGGGCCTGCTTTTGCATCTTGAATGTTTCCACTTCCTGGTGCGCGACTTCGCGCTGGGTGAGAACCGTGACGAGTTGGTCGGGATAGATGACGTCCTGGATATACACTCCACGCGTCTCGATTTCATACTCGGCGAGCTTTCCCTGAATGTAGGTGAAGGCCTGCTCCTGGACGTTCTGGCGCGTCTGGATGAACGTGATGGCTTCCATGCCGCCGATGCGATCGCGAAAGAGATTGCCGACAGCGGCCTGGAGAACTTCGTTGACGAGATTCTCCATGGAACCAACCATGGAGATGACGCGAGGCGCATTGGTGTCGGGAACGTGAATGAGGACCTGGAGGTCGATGCTGAAAACGAAGCCTTCGTTGCTCTTGGCAATGATGGGCTCAAGCCGCGCATCGAGGCCGTGGGCGCCGGTGACGTCCTTGGCCCAATCGAGCTTGATGATGGACGTGAGAACGAGCTTGGCGTCGTAGATGCGGGGATTGATGGGGTACTTGCCGGTGCGCAGCGCCTCCTGCCAGATGCCCTGATGGCCGGGCCGGACGAGCGAGCCGAACTTGAAGTTCGCGCCGGATGTGTCTTGCGTGGGAAGGCCGACATAGGCCTTGATGACCGCGACCTGGCCCTGTTCGACGACCAGCATGGGCACCTGCTCAACACGAATCAAGAACGGATTGAGGTTGTAAGCGCCGTAGAGTAACGGATCGTGCTGCAGGCCGATTTTTCCGCCGGCCTGAAGGAACTTCTGGAAGTCCTGATAGTTATTGTGCTGATCGTTCTTGCTGCCGAGAATCAGACTCATCAGCTCAAAATCGGTGACGCCCTGTTTGGACTCAAGTTCGCGGACGTCACTGAATTCGCCGAGGCGGCTGGCAATGGCGCCAGCGGGCAGGGGCTCACCGTCGAGAGCGGTGACGACTCCGATCATGTCAACGACTTTGCCGCTGTCACCTGTGGGCTTGGGCGCGATGCGCGTGACATCGAGCTGCCAGTCTTCGAGGCCGAAGGCGCGGAAGTCGAGCCTGCCGCCGGTGGCGAGCTTTTTGTATTCGCTGGACACAGGCACGCCGAAAACTTGCGGTTTGGTGATGACGAGGAATGCGAGCGGATGGAGCGGCGCCAAAGTGCCCGGAGAGAGAACAGGCCTTTGCACGCCCTTCTCGCCGTTCTTTGAAACAAACGACCGCAGATCGGCAAAGTTGCCGAAAGCGGGATCGTAGCGCGCTGACTTGGCGCCGATGGGCGTGGGCTTGCCGACCTGCGCGATGACAACGCCAATTTGTCCCGCGGGCACCTGCACCCACGGATGTTTTGTGACTGCATAGAACGGTTTGAACTTGAAGCGCAGCCCAGGCATGAGAAGGTCGGCCTGGTAGCCGGCTTCGCCCAGAAACGCTACGGGGTTGTCGCCGGGCAGCTTGGTTCCGAACCTTTTACGAACGAGCCCGACCTGGGTTGGACCGATGCTATAGGTGGACGCGAAGGCGGTGGCAGCAAGAAACAATACGACCAGCAAGATAAGAAAAAGCAGGAACGAGATCATGACGGCACCTTTTGACATCGAGCATTTTTATCTGTCTCGGCTGAGTCGCTTGAATTGTACCCCCGATGGAGATTTTGCGGTGTGAATGCCGCATTTTCGGGGGAGAGCGGGTTCGTGCTCTCCCACTCTTCCGCAGAAAAACGCGGAAGGATGGGCAACGATTCTCTTCAACGGGAGAGGTTACGAAAGACAACCGCAGATCCCCATTCGGCTTCGATCGTCCGCCGGGGCGGACGATCTTCGCTCAGGGCAGGCTTTCGATCACCGCGCGACCTCAGTATGACAAGTCTGACCCGTGGTTATTGCGGGTGGCGGCGGAGCTCGAGCTCGACCGCGTGGAGCATTTCGGATTCGGGAGCGGGCTTGCCGGTCCAGATTTCGAACTGGCGAGCGCCCTGCTGGACGAACATTTCAAGGCCGGAGATGACTGCGAGGCCGCGGGACTTGGCCAGCTTGAGAAGCGGGGTTTCGATCGGCGTGTAGACGAGATCGAAGACGAGCGAGGCGTTGAGCTCGTTTTCTTTCAAGGGCAACTGCTGCTTGATTCCTGTCATGCCGCACGGGGTGCTGTTGATGATGGCGTCAAAGCGCTGCTTGGAAAGAACGTTTTGCTTGAGCACGTGAGCCTTGGCCTTGCGCGCAAGGGCAACGGCTTTCTCATGGGTGCGATTGACAATGTAAACTTCAGCGCCCTGCTCAACGAGTCCGAAGACAGCGGCACGGGCTGCTCCGCCTGCCCCAAGAACAAGAATGCGGGCGCCGCGGAGACGCATGCGTCGCTCCAGCGGGCGAACGATGCCGGCGACATCGGTATTGAAGCCGTAGAGCTTGCCGTCAGCGCCGGTGCGCAGGGTGTTGCATGCGCCGATGCGGCCGGTGAGTGGGTCCATATTGGCGAGGTGCGGCAGGACCTCCTGCTTGAGCGGCATGGTGACGGCGACGCCATCGAGAGGCAGATCGCGGACGACGGTGAGCAGATCGTCGAGCGATTTGACTTTGAGCGGGAGCATCACGGCATTGACGTTTTCGCGGCGGAAGGCAGTGGAGTGCATGAGCGGCGAGAGCGAGTGGGCGATGGGATTGCCCGCGACGGCGAAGATGCGCGTAGCCTGGTCAAGCTGATCGAGGCGGTAGAGATCGAGGAGCGTGCGCGCGGGGATTTGGCCGGCAGCGGTCTCAGCACCGTCGACTGAGGAGGCAAAGGTGAAGGCTGCGCCGGCGCGTGGGCTGAGGATGCGGCTGATGAGGCCCTCCTCGCCCATGGCGATGCCGACGATGTGGGCATTGAGGGACTGGTCCTCGATCATCTGGAGGACGGAGAGATTATCGGCCAGGGTCCGGGCTGTGGTGACGACTTTAACGAAGTCGGGCTCGTAGGCGGCGATGCGCTGAGCGGTCTGATTGAGGCCGTCGGGACGGCGGGTGCGGGTGAAGTCGTGCGAACTGATGAGGAGAGCGGCGCCGGCGGCGCGGATGGCGGCGCGGAACTTGGCCAGCTGGGACTTGGTACACTGCTCGGCCGAATCAACCTCAAGATCGACGATGTGGCAGCCGGTTTCTGCGGCTTTCTGGAGGATTTCGAGCTCCGCATTGAGGGAACCGGTGAACTTGCCGCCAAAGGGCTTGCGCCGGCAGGTGGCGATGGCCGTCATGTCGCGGCGGCGGTTGAGAAGGGACTTTACATCGGGCAGGACGGCGGCGGGCTTGGGCAGACCGTCGAGACGCAACTCAATGAAAGGAGAGTCCTTAAGTGCTGCCTCGACGCGAGAGATGAGCTCCGCGGGAGTGGTCCCCTGGACTGCGATACATAGCTTTCCGACGCGAAGGCGGGGTAGAACCGCGGGCGCAGCTGCTGGAGGGTCCATCGTGTTGGAGACGGTAAGAGGCATTCTCTTCAATTGACGCATATTAAAGGGGTTTCGATGCTAATGCAACCGATAATGTGCAGATTTGGAGGGTATTTCGGTACTAAATTCGGTTGGGGGCGGGACTGAGCGGGACTTCGGGGCTGCGGGTCTTCAAGACTGCGGGGCTGCGGTGAGTGGACAGGCAACGGCGAATGGTGGAGATTGGATGGGTTCGAGTAGCTTAAGCAGTGAGCGTTGAATTTGAGCGAAAGGAAATGCGAGATGGAGATCAAACGAGCAGGCAGCCAACCATCCGGCAACGGGCCGGCAGATTGGTTCACCGGCACGGTGCGGATCGATCCGCTGTTTCATGCGCCGGAGCCGGCGCGGGTGCAGGGCGCGAGCGTGACCTTTGAGCCGGGCGCGCGAACGGCATGGCACACGCATCCGCTGGGGCAGACGCTGATTGTGACGGCAGGATGCGGGCGGGCGCAACGGTGGGGCAGCAAGATCGAGGAGATCCGGCCTGGCGATGTGGTGTGGTTCGCGCCGGGCGAAAAGCACTGGCACGGTGCTGGCCTGGCGACAGCCATGACACACATCGCCATCCAGGAGCGACTCGATGGAAAAACCGTGGAGTGGATGGAGCATGTGAGCGACGAGCAATACGGGAGCTGAAAAAGCGCGGCTGTAGAACTCCCTCAGGGGCTAAAGCCCCATTCATCTTGCCGGCTTCATCGGCCCGGCTTTAGCCGTGCCCTTATTACAATGCGCGCCAATACGAGACCCATTGACGACCTGTGCGACGTTCTATACTAAACGGCACAATATGAATCCAGATCCGCTCATCGGACAATCAATCCTTCACTACACCATTCTTCGCCAACTGGGCTCAGGCGGCATGGGCGTGGTGTACGAAGCCCAGGACGCGCAGTTGGACCGTCACGTGGCGCTCAAATTTCTCCCGGCGGATTTGGCCAGGGACAGCCAGTTGCTGGAGCGCTTTCAGCGCGAAGCGCGGGCAGCCTCATCGCTGAACCATCCAAATATATGCACCATCCACGCCATCGAGCGAAATGAGCTGCAGCATTTCATCGTGATGGAGCTGCTGGTGGGACAGACACTGGCGGAGCGGCTCACAGGGCGACCCATGGATGTGGAGACGATCTTGCCGCTGGCAATCCAAATGGCCGATGCGCTGGAGTCGGCGCATGCCAAGGGCATTGTGCACCGGGACATCAAGCCGGCAAATCTGTTTCTGACGGAACGCGGGCAGTTGAAGATTCTGGATTTCGGGCTTGCGAAGATCACGCTGAGCCAAACGACGCAGGCGGCGGATGGCGGCAGAACGCAGACCGCGGGCGACGAACTCACCTCACCAGGCTCAGCGGTGGGCACGATCTCCTATATGTCGCCGGAGCAGGCTCGCGGACAACTGGTGGATGCGCGGACCGATCTTTTTTCAACGGGCACGGTCCTCTACCAGATGGCGACCGGGACTCTGCCGTTCCAGGGTGACACGTCGGCGGTGGTCTTCGACGCCATCCTCAACCGCGATCCGCAGCCGGCAGCCGAGGTAAATCCGGCGCTGCCTGCGGAGTTTGTTCGCATCCTGGAGAAGTGCATCGAAAAGGACCGGACGCTGCGCTGCCAGACGGCGACAGAGCTGAAAACCGACCTGAGCCGGATGAAGCGCAACCTGGAGTCGAGCAAGAGCCGTGCGAAAGCGAAGACCGATTCGGATCCTGGCGTGACCAAACCAGGTAAATCGGTTGCGGTGCTCTACTTCGAAAACCTGAGCGGCGCGAAAGAAGATGAATACCTGCGCGACGGCATCACGGAAGACGTGATTACTGAGCTGTCAAAGATTCGCGGACTGAATATTTTTTCGAGGCCGACAGTGCTGGCGTTCCGGGACCAATCTGTAACGCCGCAGATGGTGGGGCAGAAACTCGGCGCCTCTTACGTGCTGACGGGTACGCTGCGCCGCTCCGGCGCGCGACTGCGCATCAACGCGCAACTGGTGGATACGCACACGGACTTTCCGTTGTGGTCGGAGCGGTTTGACCGCGAGATGAAAGACGTTTTTGAAGTGCAGGACGAAATGGCGCGCAAGATCGCCGAAGCGCTGCGGGTGACGCTTTCGCCGGAGGAGCTGGAAGCGCTGGCGGTAAAGCCGACGGAGAATCTGCAGGCCTACGACCTCTACCTGCGCGGCAAGCGCTACGCGCGGCGGCAGACTCGGCAAGACCTGGAGTTCGCGCTGCAGATGTTCGAAAACGGAGTGGCCATCGATCCGAACTTCGCGCTGGCGTACGCCGCTTGCGCCAACGCGTGCGCAATGTTTTATTGCAACTATAGCCGCGACCAGGTGTGGGTGGAGCGCGCGCGCGAAGCTTCAGGCAAGGCCGTTGCGCTGCGCTGGGACCTGCCCGAGGTGCAGGTAAGCCAGGCGTGGGTGCTTTACGCGGCGGAGCTGCACGACGAAGCCGTACGCATGGTGAAGAAGGCCATCGAGCGCAAGCGCGACTGCGAGGGAGCGTTTTACCTACTGTGCCGCGCCCTTTTTGCGGCGGGGCGCTACCAGGAAGTGCTGGACGTTGCGGAAACCGCCATCGAGGCCAGCGGCGAGGACTACAACGTCTACGTACCCATCCTGAACTCCATGGGCGCACTGGGCAAGTCAGAAAACGTGCGCAACATGATCCAGCGCTGGATCGCGGCTTTTGAAAATCACTTGAAGCAGGTACCCGAAGATGCACGGGCCCGCATTCTGCTGGGCGGGGCCTACGCCCGCCTGGCGCGAACCGACGACGCACTGCGCGAACTGAACCTGGCCGTAACCTTGCGCGCGAACGAGGCATCCATTCTGTACAACGCCGCCTGCCTCTATTGTTCTCTGGAAAGAAAAGTCGAGGCTTTGGACACGCTGCGCAAGGCCTGGGAAGCGGGATTTCGCGACGCGGCGTGGGCGCGCCGCGATCCAGACCTGCTGAAGCTCCACGGCGACTCGGAGTTCGATCGTTTGTATCCTGAACCTGCGGCATAAGCGACAGGAAATGCGGCCCGCAGCTTGTAGCCGGTAGCCTTTAGTTTCCAGCCCTCAGCCCTTAGCTTTCAGCTATCAGAATTGATCTTGCGGGCGTGAGTTGCTTTGCGGGCGATGTGCTTGAATGTGAAACCGGGAGTTTTTGTGAGAAGGATGATCAAAAGTTTTGCTTTGGTTGTGATGGCGCTGGCGAGGTGGGCGCTCGCGTTTGGCGCGTTGGCGCAGGCACAGAGCGGCGGCTCGGATTCGATTGTCTGGCGGTTCGACAACATCGATTCCATCGGCGGGCATGCGACGCATGTGCTCGGGCATCCGTATTTGATCGATTCGCCGTACGGTAAGGCCGTGGAGTTCAATGGTGTAGACGATGCGCTCTTTGTGGATGAGCATCCGTTGGCCGGGGCAAGCGCGTACACGTGGGAAGTGATCTTCAGGCCCGACGCGGATGGTGCCGAGGCGCAGCGCTTTTTCCATCTTTCGGAGATTGATCCGACGACGGGCGAGGACACCGACAACCGGATGCTGTTTGAGATTCGCATCGTGAAGGGCCAATGGTGCCTCGACAGCTTCGCGGAAACGAATGGGTCGCAGCGGACACTGCTGAATTGCGACGATCTGCACCCACTGGGGCGGTGGTACCGGGTGACGGCGGTATATGACGGCAAGACGCTTCGTAACTATGTGGGCGAGGAGATGCAGGGCGAGGGCGAGTTGCACATAGCGGCGCAGGGTCCGGGTCACTCATCGATTGGAACGCGCATCAACCGGCGCGATTATTTCAAGGGCGCGGTGTTCGAGGCGCGATTCACGCTGCGAGCGCTTAATCCGGAGGAGTTTTTGAAGATGCCGGCGGTAGAGGTGGATCGTGTGGCGAAGAAATAGCTTTGGCCCCGCCTAGACTCGGTCGCCGGCGCACTACGCGTTTAGAATGGGTGCCCTGCGATTTTTCTTCGACCGCCCCTCCGGGGCGGCTCATGCGGCGATGCTGACCCAGGGTTCACCCTGGGCTATTTTCGGTCCTCCCTTCGGGAGGGTAGGGCACCATGATTCGTGCAATCCCAGGTCCGAAAATCCGGACCCGGGACACCCAGCTTTGAAAAAACCAGCAGCCGACTTTTCTCCCGCGCTTCCGCGAAAACGGCGTAGGATCTTGAGCAGCCCTCCCCATGAAATGCAGAAAGGACGTGCCATGCGCGAGTGGGGCATCGTCATGAGCGTGTTCTATGCGGTCATTGTGTTGGCTCTGCTCGTGCCGGCTGGAATGATCCTTGCGGGAGTAAAAGACCCTCTCGGGATTTTGCTCTCGAAAGACATGATCGACTTCTTCGGGGAGTGGCTCGCGTGGGTGCCGGTTATCGCGCTCGTTGCAGGCCAGGCGATTCTGCTTTTCCTGTCTGTCGATACGTCCTTCAAAAAGCTAATGCCGAGGGCGCATGTTGCGGTCTCTGTGATCATTACGTCGATGCTGTTCGCGCTTCTTGCTTTCGCGGGTTTGTCTGCAGCGGGAGCCGCTGTGGTTGGAGACAAGTTCATCGATCGATATTGGGGGAGCGCCGCGCAGATGTTCGCCATTTGGGCTGCGATCTGGCTGCTGTGGGGAGTCGTCTTTTATCTGTATTTCCGGAATTCTATGCAGGTGACCACACGGGCAGTTTCGTGGCTGCTGAAAGGGAGCGTGCTGGAGCTCCTGATTGCGGTACCTGCTCACGTTTGGGTGCGGCGGCGTGGCGATTGCTCTGCGCCCCTGGCAACGAGCTTCGGCATCGTGACGGGGATCGCGGTGATGTTCCTGGCGTTTGGCCCGAGCGTTCTGCTGCTATACAAGAAGCGGCTGGACGCGTATGCGGCGCGCGAATTGAAATAGAAAACAAGGCAGGGATGTGCAGAGGGTGCGCGGCGGGTGAGGTGTCTCGATTTGTCCTTGATACCCTAGAGCTTTGGAGGATTCCGCGAAGATGGCGACCGAGACTCAGGCCCGCTTGACTGAAGATAAAACTCTGCACGCGTGGGAGGCGGGAGCGGCTGCGTCGGCCGAGGCGCTGACCGCATGGGTGAGCGCGCGGCTGGCAGCGCATGAGAGTTCACTGGCCGAGTTGCTCGCCGTGAAGGGCGAGCGCACGCCTGAGAATTCGCTGCTGCTCTACGACAAGGCGATCGAGCACCTGACCCTGGCGGGAGCGCAGGCGGGGATTCTGAACTCCGTGGCCGCGGACAAAGCGGTGCGCGACCAGGCACAGATGGAAGCGCAGCGCGTGGCGATGGCGGGAAGCGCGCTGAGCCTGAATCGCGAAGTGTATGACGCGCTGGCGGCGATCAAGCTGGATGGCGCGAGCCCGGCGACGACGCACTATGTGGAGCGCACACTGCTCGGGTATCGGCTGTCTGGCGTGGACAAGGACCTGGCTACGCGCGACCGGCTGCACGCGCTGCACGACAAGGCCACAGGGCTGTCGCTTGAGTTCGGCCGCAACGTTCAGGAGGGCGGAAAGACGATTGAGGCGGCGCCCGAAGAGCTGGAAGGACTGCCTGCCGACTACATTGCGCGGCATCCGGCCGAGAAAGATGCGAGCGGCAAGGAGCGAGTAATGCTGACGACCGATCCGCCGGACATGATGCCGGTGATGACGTTTGCGGCGAGCGCGGCGTTGCGGGAGAGGATGTTTCTGGCGTACAACACGAGGGCCTATCCGGCGAACCGGCAGATACTGCTTGATCTTTTAGCGACGCGGCAGGAGATTGCGACGATTCTCGGATTCAGGAGTTGGGCGGATTTGGCGACAGCCGACCAGATGATGAAGTCGGCAGCGAACGTGCGCACGTTTCTGGCGAAGCTGGACGAGGCGAGCCGCGATGGCGCGAAGCATGAGCATACGCTGGTGCTCGAGTTTGCGCGAGGGCGGCAGCCGGGGCTGAGTGAAATTGACATCGTGAGCCGCGGCTACTGGTACGAGCAATTCAGGCGCGCGAAGTTCGATTTCGACTCGCAGTCGGTGCGGCCGTATTTTCCTTATGCGCGGGTTGAGGCAGGCGTGCTGAAAACGGCGGCGAAGTTGTTCAAGGTGGAGTTTCGGCCGGTGAACGCGCAAGCGTGGGATCCGGCGGTTTCGGCGTTCGAGGTTTTCGATGGCGGGCAGCTCGTGGGGCGGTTCTATCTGGACATGCACCCGCGCGAGGGCAAGGACAAATGGTTCTCTGCGGCGCCGGTGGTGACGGGTGTGCGCGGGCGCCAGTTACCTGAGGCAGCGCTGATCTGCAATTTCCCGGCGGGCGATCCGGGGCTGCTGCAATATTCCGACGTGGTGACGTTCTTTCATGAATTCGGCCACCTGATGCACGCGATTCTCGGCGGGCACACGGAGTGGGCTGGGCTATCAGGGTTTGCGACGGAGGGCGATTTTATCGAGGTGCCGTCGCAGATGCTGGAAGAGTTTTTCCGCGACGAAGAATTGCTGCAGGCGTTCGCGCGGCATTACGAAACGGATGAAGTTCTGCCCTCGGAACTGATTCGGACGATGAAACTGGCGGGCGCGTTCGGGCGCGCGGACTGGATCAGGACGCAGCTCTATTACACGACGCTCTCGCTCAATCTGCACGACGAAGATCCGGCGGGGATTGATCCTGACGTCCTCACGCGTGAACTTTACAAGCAATTCCAACCGTGGACGTGGCTCGAGGGCAACCGCATGTACGCAAGCTTTGGGCATTTAATGGGGTACTCATCGAACTACTACACGTACATGTTCGACAAGGTGATTGCGCTCGATTTCTTTGGGCAATTCGATCCCGAAGATTTGCTGGGATGCGAGACGGGCGCGCGCTACCGCAAGGTGGTGCTCGAACAGGGCGGGTCAAAACCGGCGCGCGAGATGGTGCGCGATTTTCTGGGCCGCGACGAGGAGTTTGCGGCGTTCAGCAAGTGGCTGAATGAAGAGTTCGAAGTGCAGGGAACAGGGATCAGGGGTCAGGGGTCAGAAAACAAATGACGGCGGCGGATTTTCGGCGGATTGCGCTGAGTATGGAAGGCGCGGAAGAAGGCTCGCATATGGGCGCAGTGGATTTCCGCGTCGGCGGGAGGATTTTCGCAACGCTGGCGTCGGTCAAAGAGGGCTACGGGAACCTGATGCTCACGCCGGAGGTCCAGGCGGAGTTTCTTCGCGAGCGGCCCGATCTGTTCTTGCCGGTTCACGGCGGTTGGGGCCGCAATGGCGCAACGCACATTCGGCTTGCGGTCGCGGATGCGGATTCGCTGCGCGGCGCACTGCATTCGGCGTGGAAGCTGCGCATGGAGAAGAACAAGAAGAGCGGCAAGCCGGCGGGGCGGCGGCCCGGCAAGTCAGCGAAGCGCGAGTGAGTTGACGGTCGTGCTGTCCCCGGTCCCGGAATCGGGACCTGGGGCACCCGGCTGTGGTGCACGAAGGAGTATAGCGATGAAAGCAGGAATCATTCGCGCAGCCGGCACGAAGCCTGTCTATGGAGATTTCGAATCGCCTGTTGCTTCAGAGGGACAGGAAGTCATCACCGTCAGGGCCGCTGCGCTGAGCCCGTTGAGCAAGTCGCGAGCTTCAGGTTCGCATTACAGTTCCGAGGGCGTGTTTCCCTCCGTGGCGGGCGTTGACGGTGTGGGACTCACTGCGGATGGACAGCGTGTTTATTTCGCCTTGCCCGAATCGCCCTATGGAGCGTTTGCCGAACAATCTCTCGTTCGCACTGGCCATTGGATCCCCGTTCCGGATAACCTCGACGAAATTACCGCGGCCGCGATCGCCAACCCCGGCATGTCGGCCTGGGGCGCGCTTGCGATACGTGCAGGCCTCAAGCCTGGTGAAACGGTCCTCGTCAACGGCGCGACGGGCAGCGCGGGCAAGCTGGCGGTGCAGCTTGCGAAGTATCTCGGCGCTGGAAAGGTAATTGCGACAGGCCGCAACGAAAGTGAACTGCGCGACCTAAAGTCTCTGGGAGCAGACGCTACGATACCGTTCACGCTCGACGCCGACCATCCGCTGGGAGCGAAGGAGTATGAGCAGGCGTTGATTGCCGAGTTCGCAAAGGGCATCGACGTCGTGGTGGATTATTTGTGCGGGTTGAGCGCGCAGACGATCATCGTAGCCATCGCAAAAGCGGTAGAAGATGCACATCCTGTTCGCTTTGTGCAAGTTGGCGAGGCCAGCGGCGAGCACACGATTGAGCTGCCGGGTGCTGCGCTGCGTTCGTCCGCCATTCAGTTGATGGGCAGCGGAATCAGGAGCGTTCCGTTGCCCAAGTTGCTGGACGCGATCAGAAGTGTTCTGGAGGCCGCCGTACCCGCTAAACTTCAGATCGCGACGAAGGCTGTGCCGCTTTCGGCGATTGAAGAGACGTGGAACGCGCCCGTTAAAGCGAGAGTTGTGTTCGTGATGCAGTAAGCTCCTGGCCCGGTTCGGTCGGCCCTACGGGGCGGCTCATTCGTCTGCGACGCTGACCCAGGGTTTCACCCTGGGCTATTTTCGGCCCTCCCTCCGGGAGGGTGGGCAATCGCCAATCCTAGATCGGCGGCCCATTGACCGTATACGAGAGCCACCACCGGCCCTTGTAGAAATTAAAATCGAGCTCGATATCGTCAGGAGCGTTCTTCATTTCTCTTCGCGCCTGGGCATGGAATTCTCCGTCGCACCCGCCGATCCCCTCGATGTCGTCCAGCACGCTTGCTCTAGTGGTGTACGTCTTGTTTAGGCGCAGCCACTCGAAATAGGAAATCTTCCACTTTGACAGGATTTCATCGGGTTCAAGTCCATTGATGCGACCCATCTCTGGAATACACGCGGTGGAGAAAAATAGGCAATACGCGCCATTCTTGCGTGTGAATTGATTCCGCAAATCTACTTGCGAGAGCGGCGTCTTGTCGGGTCCAAGTGCTATGCCAGCGGAATCTACGTAATGCAGAAGCCCCTCTGTATTTTTCTGTGCAATGGCATTCAGAACCGCAATTCCCGACTGACGAAGCGAGTCCGTCCGAGCTTGCCGCAACTTGCCGGTACCACAGTCCTGCGAATGAGCAGTGCTGGTCATAACCGTCAGCAGAAGTGTGACCGTCGTGAAGAAACAGGAGAACTTAAGACGGTCACAAATCATTTTTCTATTGAGCTTCACAGGACACTCCTGAGAGCTGCTCTGGATGGTGGGCCCACCATTGTGGCCACGCTGTAAGCGCACGGCCTCGAATCAGGATGATTTTGTGGCCTCGAAGCCGGCGAGGATCTGCGTCATCATGTCGTTGACGGTGCCGGGCGAGCTGGGCAGGAAGATAGTGCTCGACTTGCCCGTGACGCCCACTTCGCGCAAGGTGTCAAAGTACTGCGTCATGAGAACCATCGCGATCACGTCTTTGGCGGTGGAGCCTTCGACGGCGCCCTTGAACTCTTCGACAGACTGTTGCAGGCCCTTGATAATGGCTTGACGCTGGCGGGCGGTGCCGTCGCCTTGCAGGGCTTTTGACTCGGCTTCGGCCTCGGCCTGTTTCACTTTCAGGATTTTTTCGGCTTCGCCGCGGGCCTGCGCCGCGATCTGCTCGCGCTGCGCGGCGTTGATGTCGTTCATGGCTGCCTTGACCTTGGCGTCGGGAACGATGTCGGTGACCAGCGCTCGCAGAATGTTGTAGCCAAACGTGTCCATCACTTCGTCGAGGTCGCGCTTGACGGCGCCGGAGATCTGCTGCATCTGCTCAAAGGCTTCGTCAAGGGTGAGCGTGGGCACGTGGCCGAGGATGGAGTTGAAAACGTAGCTCTCGATCTGGCTCTGCGGGTTCGAGAGCTTGTAGTAGGCGTCAAAGACCTTGGCTTCGACGACTTGATATTGCACCGAGACGGGAATAGTAACGAAGACGTTGTCCTTGGTTTTGGTTTCGACGTTGACGACGGCCTGGCGGACCTGCAGGTCGACGAGGCGGACGGTTTCGCACCAGGGCAGAAGGAATTGCAGGCCGGGACGCGCGACGCGATTGAATTTGCCGAAGCGCTCGACCACTCCGGCCGAGTAGGTGCGCACCGTGTACATGGTCTTGAGAAGCGTGACGAGAATGAAAATGCCGATGATGGCGGCAACGATGAGAGCGAAAACGGCAACGGCAGAGCTGTCCATGACGAGCCTTTCTTTTACTCGAGAGCCGGATGGCTCGGGCGCGGGAGCGGCGAGTTGGGTGCAAATTGGGCCCGCGTTTTCGAGATGCAGGAATGATACCGCAGGGGTGAGAATCGCGCGTTTCACTGAAGCGCGACACACGGAGGAGGCTGTTTTTGCGACAGATTCTCGCAGAAGGGCTAGTGTTGCGCGGGAGGCTCGGCGTACTTGTTGTGAAAGAGACGGTGGTTGATGTCGGGCCAGAATTCCTTGAACCAGAAGGACGCTGCGTCAATCCCGACGTCCTCTGCCCATTCGGATGCAGTGTTCCCGAGGGACCGCGAGGCCGAGGGGTAATAGAGATTCGATATGCCTGAAGCGGCGCCGGCACCCACGACTTCGCTCACATTGAAGACCTCGCTTCCGGAGTTTGAGTGGGTGATGACGGCTCGGCTAAGGGCGTAGCCCGTGCGTTTGATGAATCCGCCGTGGCCGAGAGTGTAATAGCGCGAATCTTCGCGGGTGACGGTGGGAAAGATGAATTCGACCATGTAGTTCTCGCTGGTTTGGTCCACGGCCGAATGCCAAAAGTATCGGGCGTAGCCGGCCGCGCCCTGATGAAACTGGGGCGTTGCGCGCACATGATAATCGTAGACGGCGATAACGGCAGGGATGAAAACTGCGGAGTAATCGAACGAATCCTCCGTGCAATCAATGAACTTTTCTTTGACGGTTTCGGGCGGCAACTTTGTATCGGCGCTGACGGCACGGAAGTTGGGGATGATGCCAAGGATGCGCTTGGTTTGCTGGCCACTGGGTTCATCCTGCGCACTTTGTGCGGGCTGGTTTTGCGGCGCGGGCGCAGCAGTGATAGGGGACTCTGCCGTGGCGGCGGTTGGCGATTGGGAGGCCAAATCTGACACGGGAGGCGCGGGCTCGGGGGCGGCGGGAACGATTGGAGAACTGCTGGCCTGGGGCTGCTGAGCTGCCAGGCTGGCGCAGTTGGTCAGGCCGAATACCGCAACGACAAACAGCCCGAATAACGAAAGCGGACTGGGAAATAACTTCCGGAGACGAAATATCAAAGGCATGGGGAGAATCCTTTGAGAAATGGCTGTCGGGCTACTCCTAATTCTGATGCTGGTTCTGCTCCTGCAGCTTCTTCTGCTTTGCTGCTGCGTCCGCGGCGCGCGCCTGTGCATCGAGGCCGTGCGTGGGATCTTTGTGGAAGAGTTTTCGGGAGATGTCGGGCCAGAACTCCTGGAGCACGCCACCGAAGGTGCCTTCGCCGGTAACGATCAAGCCATTGTCGATGGTTTGGCCCAGGCCTGCTGTTTGCGATGGGTAATAGAGATTGGAGATCGCGCCGGCGATAATGTTGCCGCCCACGTTGGAGTAGTTGGGCTCCCATTTGCCGGTATTGTCGTGCTTGCAGATATAGCTGGTGGCGACGGCATAGAAAAATCGGTGCTTAAACGTGCCGTGGCCGAGACGAAAGTAGCGGGGATCCTGGTGCAGGAGGGCGGGCAGAAAGCCGTTGCCGATCATTGCGCCGTCAAAGGCGTCGAGATAGGCAGCGCCGGAGCGCTTGAAGTAACCTTCCGGGCCCCAGCCGAAGCCGGTGCCATTGTCCTGCGCTTCAGATAAACCCGCGACGATGAACGCAATCCCGAATTGGTAAGGGTCGATGGCGGAACGGAAGGCGAGGCTGATTTTCTGGTTAGCGGTCATGGACACGGCGTCGCTGCGATAGGTGACGTTGAAAGACGGCAGGATGCCGACGACGCGCTGCTTTTCCTGTTCTTTGATTTGCTCGGCGGCTTTTTCGCGCTGGCTCTCTTGCGGTGTGGGCGGCGGCACGGGTGCCTGGGCGCTGGAACCGCTTTGCTGAGAGCTGGAACTGCCTTGCAGGCCGCCGCTTGGCTGGTTGCTGGAAGAGCTGCTTGGCGCGGGCGCAGATTCCGGGGCCGGTTGCTGGGAGTTCTGCGACGGCGCGGACTGGGGATCAACGGCGGCCAGATCGATTTGCGGGGTGGGAGCCTCGGGAAGTGCGGATGACGGATCTACGGTTGATGCGGGCGGGGCTGAACGCGGCTCCTGCGCAAGCATCCCGGACGATAAACCAAGAATGGCCACTCCAAAAACGAGCCGGGCACCGGCTCCAACGAAAACTGATCGCATTCTTTCACCTGTCTTCAGAGTTGGCGTCGGCCATGCATGGACGGCCGAAAAGGCGAATCGGTTCGGGTTAAAGCCGCTCGGATCGTTCTCTTCTGCCGAAGCGCTGATTCAAAAGGAGCAAGCCGCCCTTTTAATTATCAACAAACTCTAAGGTTTAGACGCATTTGCGCGCGGG
>Ga0326728_10011238_pt1 | contig 20558 bp, 15 predicted proteins | sample MB3enrmetagenome_FD_207602 | JGI IMG/M metagenome (GOLD analysis project Ga0326728, IMG submission 207602) | Lab enriched peat soil microbial communities from McLean, Ithaca, NY, United States - MB31MN | ecosystem: Environmental > Terrestrial > Soil > Wetlands > Peat | place: USA: New York... | reverse complement strand
GGATGCATATGTCCAAACCTTGCTCCAGCAGCAAGTGGCCTCCTCGCCCTTGACGGCAGTAGGCGATGCTACCGGGGAAGTTCAGCGGCAAATTTCTGAACTAAACTGGTTGGAGACTCACGGCAAGCAGTATGCAGGCCGCTGAGTGGCGCTCGAAGGCAACGCCCTGCTGGCGGTTGGCGACTCAGCTCGGGAAGTGTATGCCGCCATCGCCCGCCACGAAGGAGCGCCGCTGGTGACGCGCGTCGAGCCCGAGGGGCAACTTCCCTTCGCTGGGTGGTAGGTCTGGCCACCACACTTACATTCCGGCACTCCCACCACTACGGCGCCCAGAGCGCTTCGGGAATTGCCATTCCCGTCAAACTGACAGTGAGCGGAAAATCGGTTCGGCTTCTCGCCAAGCTTGATACGGGGGCCGACCGTTGTATCTTCGAGCGAGCGTACGGCGAGCAACTCGGGCTCAACATCGAGAATGGCCGACCGATCCGCTTTCGAACTGCAATGGCGAGTTTCAAGCATTCGGCCACGAAGTAACGATCACCTGCTTTGATTGGCAGTTCGATTCCGTTGTGTTCTTCCCCGCCACAATTGAGATTGGCCGCAACGTGTTAGGCCGCCAAGGCTGGCTCCAGAAATTTCGCGTCGCGCTGATTGACTACGATTCGGTTCTCCACCTCCGCCATTATGACGAGTAAGCGCATCGTACCGGCCGGCTGACGCAGGTCTGCGACTCGCGTGATGCAATCGCACCAGAATGGCCGTGCTGATCCGTAGGTTTCACCTACGGCTAATGACATTCCGCGCCTTCGGGGCGTCGTTCGGTTCCACAGCATGCCCAGGATGTTTGCCAACAAAACCAGAACGAAAATGTTTGCCTTACGCAAACCCCATCAGCCTTCCACGCTTTCATCGGTGAAAAATTGTGACCGTAAGCCTGTCTGCCAACCATTGTTCTGGTCCCGGCAAAAATACTTTCAATTCGGCGACAAATTTCTCACCGCTTAAGGGGATTTGGCTGAAACGCCATTCGTTTACCGTGATATGCTGAGCGCCGAAATTTTGGAGCGCAGCGGACAATAAGTTTTGACCCTTGGTGTCGAGATAGCTAGGCACGATGATTCTTAATGCCATTTTATCCCTCCCTATTTCGGCCATCCCTCCAGGTTGAACATCTCCCACCGAACTTACCCGATACCCCAGGTTCCTCTTCGCCGCCCCTGCGGCCCCAAGTATACCACCCGCCGCCACGCTGCGAACCGACCTGAACCCACTTCCATCCGACCGGCCCCGGAGGCTTCCGAGGGACAAAGTAGGAGGCAACCCACGAAATTGACGGCCCCCCCTCCCTCAAGCCTCGCGAAGTGTTACAAATCGGTTGAGACCGGCATCGTTTTCCCCGTATTTAAGGTAATATCGTTGGGCGGAGAGCGGCGCGCGGTGTGGTCACGACCCAGCATGTTTTGCGGGGCGGGGCTTTCCCCGACCGCGGGCGCCCCGAGGGACGCCCCTTCCAAGGGCAGGAAAATCCGGCGGTCGGAGACCGCCGCTACAACCAACCACCCCGTCGCCTCCGGCGCCACCCCTCCTGATCCCGGAGGGGAGCCCTTAAAAACTCCCCTCCTCAGATTAGGAGGGGTGGCGCGCTGAGCGCCGGGGTGGTGCGGACAAGGGGATAAGGCAGGAATCGTGAGTCTGTTAACCAATGTCATCACGGCGCAGGATGCGGAAACGCGCAATCGCTCGCTGGACGCGCTGTGCCGCGCGTCGACGCTCGAAGCCTTGCAGGAGGAATGCGCCGCCCTCGACCGCTTCCGGCGCTCAAGCGACAATCTCTACCAGCGCGTGCGCGCGTTGTTTTTTCTTTACGCCCTCCATCGCTTTCACATCCCCACGCGCACGGGAGTGGGGGCGCGGGCTTTGATTCCTTTCGCGGGTTACACCCACCTGCTGAAGCGCCGGTTTGAGGAAGCCATTGACATTTTTCTCGGCGCGCAAGCCGCCGCGGGGCCGAGCGCCGCCGTGTCGAGCGCGCTCGCGGCGGGCTACCGCTCACTCGGTTTTCAGACGCTGGCGGACCAGGTGCGGCGCAGCGTGCGTTCGGCGCGCGGCAATCAGTGGATGTTTCGCGCCGCCCATCCCGAGGACGCGCCGCTGCGCATTCGCCCTGAACTCCTGCGGCGCGCGACCCCTCAACATCCCTTCCCCGTTCTGGGGGAGGCCACGCCGGTGCGCATGGACCTGAGCCACAGCGGGTGGAGCGATATTTTCTTTCTGGGCATGGATTTCCCGGAAGGGGCGCGCGTGCTTAATGTCTCGATCGACCTCGCCGTGCGCGGTCAAAGCGCCCCCCAGCCTCCCGTGGAAGCGTGGTTCCGGGTCATTGACCAGCCCATACTGCGTCTGGCGAGCGTGGACCTTCAGGCGAGCGCGGAACTGGGCTCGATTGCCGAAGTCTTCGATTTCGCCCACGACTACCTGGGCCTGCTGAAGGCGGCGGTTATAGCCTCGGGAATTGTGCCGCCGGGATTGGAAGGCGCCACCCAGCCGCTGGCCGACGTCCTCACCCATTTGACCGGCCGGCCGGGCCACGGCATCGAAATCGTCAGCAAGGTGAATGACATTCCCCGCGGCTCGCGCCTAGCGGTATCCACCAATCTGCTGGCCTGCCTGATTGCCTTGTGCATGCGGGCCACCAGCCAGATCCGCACCCTCACGGGCGGATTGGAGGAAGCTGACCGCCGGCTGGTGGCGGCGCGCGCCATTCTGGGCGAGTGGCTGGGAGGCTCGGGGGGCGGCTGGCAGGATTCCGGCGGGGTGTGGCCGGGAATCAAGCTGATTCATGGGGTGCTGGCCTGCGAAGGCGACCCGGAATTCGGCATCAGCCGCGGCCGCTTGCTGCCTGACCATGAGATTCTGGGGCTTCAGGTGGTTTCAGCCGCAACCCGCCGCGCGCTTCAGCAGAGCCTGGTGCTGGTGCACGGCGGCATGGCGCAGGATGTGGGCCCCATTCTGGAGATGGTGACGGAAAAATATCTGCTGAGGTCCGAGAAGGAGTGGCAAGGCCGGGTGGAAGCCGGCCATCTTTTTGAGGAGATCGTGGCCAGCTTGCAGGGTGGGGACATCCGCGGCCTCAGCAGCTTGACGGAGCGGAATTTTGACGGGCCCATTCAAACCATCATTCCCTGGGCCGGAAACCTGTACACCGACACCCTGATTCGCCGCGTGCGCGCGGAAATGGGCGCCGACTTCTGGGGCTTCTGGATGCTCGGAGGAATGTCGGGCGGGGGCATGGGCTTTATTTTTGCTCCGCCAGCCAAAGCCCGGGGGCAGGACCGCTTGCAGTCCATCATGAGCGACACCAAACGGGCCATGGAACATGCCTCGCCGTTCGCCATGGAACCGGTGGTCTACGACTTTGCCATCAACGAGCAGGGCACGCGAGCGGTGCTGCGGGAAGGCGAACGGGCCCTGATGCCCGCCGGCTACTACCAGATGACAGTGCCAGGACTTCTGCGCATGGAATCCCGCCAGCTTTCCCCCCTGCGCCGGCTGGAACTGGAGCGCTTCACTGCCGCCTGCCACTCCGTGCCGGAATTTCAGGGCATGGTGCAGCGCGTCTTCGAGCACCTTATTCCCCAGAGCCCGCAAAAGCCCGAGCACTCGCAAAGCCTTGAAACGCTGCTGGATACCTATGGATTTGACCGGGTGGAGCACGAGCAGATCCAGGCGGACTTGCGCACCGGGCGCGTGGGCCTGGGGCAGAATCGCCTTCCCCCCAGCATCCGCATTACCGACGTGAACCCGGCCGATCTGTTTGACGCCACGGGCGGGATCGAGCCCCGCTACCGGGAAATCGGCCAAGCAGCCCTCGCAGCGGGCAGGGTGGCGGTGGTATCGCTGGCGGGCGGGGTGGGCAGCCGGTGGACGAAAGGCGCGGGGACCGTCAAGGCGCTGAATCCCTTTTGCCGCCTGGGGGGAAGGCACCGCAGCTTTATTGAAGCCCACCTGGCCCGCAGCCGGCGCACTGCTAGCCTCTATGGAACGGCTCTGCCCCACGTCATCACCACCAGCTACCTCACCCACGAAGCCATTGCCGCGCACCTTCGCGCCGTGCGCAATTATGGTTACCAAGGCCCCCTGCTGCTCTCGCCGGGGCGGTCCATCGGGCTGCGGTTCGTCCCCATGGAAAGGGACTTGCGCTTTGCCTGGGAGGAGATGCCCCAACAGGTGCTGGACGAGCAGGCGCAGAAGGTTCGCGAAAGCCTGCGCGCTACGCTCATCGCCTGGGCCCGGCAGATGGGCGAGGGGTCGAGCTATACCGATAACGTGCCCATGCAGTGCCTGCACCCGGTGGGCCACTGGTACGAAGTTCCCAACCTACTGCGTAATGGCACCCTGCTGAGGTTGTTTCAGCAGCGACCCAATCTCCAGTACCTGATGGTGCATAACATCGACACCGTGGGCGCGGACGTCGACCCCGGCTTGCTCGGTTACCACATTGCCGAGGGAGCCGCCTTGACCAGCGAAGTCATTGCCCGGCAAATGGAAGACCGCGGGGGTGGGTTGGCGCGCATCGATGGCCGCGTCCGCCTGATCGAAGGGCTCGCCCTGCCCGGTGAAGAGGTGGAATCCCTGCTCTCCTGGTATAACAGCGCCACCTATTGGATTGATATCGATCAACTGCTGAGCCTTTTCGGGCTGACCCGCGACAATTTGTCCCATACTAACCTGGTGAATCAAACCGTGCGGACCCTTGCAGCACGCTTACCAACTTACATTACGCTGAAAGACGTCAAAAAACGGTGGGGGAAAGGTCAGGAAGATGTTTTACCCGTCGCCCAGTTTGAAAAGCTGTGGGGCGATATGACCGGCCTCGCGGAACTTCCCTGCCGGTTTGTAGCTGTGCCCCGCCGGCGCGGCCAACAATTGAAGGAACCCGCCCAGCTCGATGGCTGGCTGCGCGATGGGTCGGCGGAATTCGTCGCGTCCCTGTGCGACTGGGGCCCGCCGGAAGCTTAACCCGCTTAGTTAAAAACCATCGAAGATCGCACCCCTGGACCAGGAAAAACCGCGGAGAACTCGTGGCGCGAAACCGCCCTAAGGATTTGCCCAAGACTGCCGATAAATAGGGCGGGAACAGTCCCGCGCCGGTTGGCGGGGCGCTGGGGACGCCCTGATCTCAAGACACTCCTTTCATCCGACCTCATCGAGGAGCGGGAAGGACGGGCAAGCGGTGATATCCATCAAGAAGTACCTGGACCTGGACGCGAGCGAACTGAACAAGTATCGCCCGCCGAGCCCGGAGGAACTGGCGGCCTCAACCCTGGAGGCTTATCGGGCGGCGCTGGGAGCAATGGGGAATTGTGCAGTGCGCGCCTGTCCGCCGCTGGGCCCGGACCTTCAGCACAAACTGATGGTGCTGGCTGAGAACCTAGCTCGTAAGGCTACACCCCCTATTGTCAAGGAAACCGAAGGGCAGGTGGAACAGCAACTCCAGGAATGGGGGGAGCACACGGCGGAGTATTTCCAGCAGCGGGCCGGCGATGTGAAGGAAATCCTGATGACGCTGGCGCACGCGGCGGAGGCGGTGGCGGAGCGCGATAAGCGCTACACCACCCAATTCGGTGAATTCACCAAACGCCTTCAGGCGCTCGCCAATCTTGAGGACCTGCCCCAACTCCGCGCCGCGATTGTGCGCGGGGCCAAGGAACTTAAAAACTGTGTGGAGAAGATGGAGCAGGACGGCAAGGAATCCGTCGCCGCGCTGCGAAGCCAGGTCTCCACTTATCAAACCAAGCTGGCGGAGGCGGAGCAACGCGCCTCGCGCGACGCTTTGACGGGCCTCGACAATCGCCAGGGAGTGGAATCCAAGCTCCAGCGCCGCATTGACTTGGAGCAGACCTTCTGCGTCGTGATGCTGGACCTCAACGGCTTCAAGCAGGTCAATGACACCTATGGGCACGAGGCGGGCGACGACCTGCTGAAGCAATTCTCCACGGAGCTGCGCTCGGCTTCGCGGGCTACGGACGCGGTCGGCCGGTGGGGCGGCGATGAATTCCTGGTGGCCCTCGACGGCAACCTCACGGAAGCCCAATCGCACGTCGAGCGCATGCGAAAATGGGTCTTTGGAAGCTATACCCTGCACCTGGGAACGGAGGGGCCGAAGGTCGAGATGGACGCCGCCATAGGTCTTGCCGAGCGGCGGCCCGGCGAAACCCTCAAAGAGGTTCTGGCGCGCGCTGATGCCCAGATGTACAAGCAGAAGGCAGAAATGCGCAAGGGCTCAGGCACGCCGGCCAGCACGCGGATGAATTAACTCCCCGCCTGTTCAATTCGAGGACGCCGATCATGCCCAGTTCTGCGGAGCCGCCGCCGTGAACGGCAACATCAGCAGCCCCGCGTTCGGAGGAATCACCAGCGCCCAATCCCCCCGCCTCGTCCAGTTGGCGGCCAAATTCTATTTCTGATTGGAGGGCGTAGTTGTAGGGCCGCGCGGCGCTCGGCCGCGGCCGAATGGTCGCCGCGGCGATCCCTACATTCGGGCGAACGCCTTCCGCCCCGGAGACACCAGCGACTCGTAGGGGTGCCCCTACGAGTCGCGTTGGTTGCGGCTCCGCCGCGCTGCGCTCCGTCGAGAACAAACACCTAATTTCGACAGCCGATCACGGGGCACCGGTAAGAGGTCCCAGGCGGTTTGGCGGGGTGAAGGTCATTGTCGGGCGGTTTGAGGTCATGATAGAGGTGGCATTCCAGCTCGAACGCAGCTTGAGCGCTTGAGGAATAAACAAATTTGAAATACAGATATTTACCGCCCACCCATTTCTTCAATCTTCCTGCAACATCATCGTCAGATCGTCCGACATAATGGGTATGAAACGGACCTTCCTGTACTCGATCCAGTTGATAAACGCCGGGGCTTTTAGACGTTACGAGTGTATCAATATTTGTGCTGGTCAGCGACTTACCTTCGGAAAATTGAAGACCAGGAGTGGTTCCCATGAAGTGTGCCCCCGACGTAAAGGTTTATAACTCGCCAACCGCGACAAGGCCCTCGGACCGCCACCGCAAAACCCCGCGTCCGGACAACCTGGAAAGAAACCTCGAAAGGCTGCCGGCCCCTCCCCCAAGTGAATCGGGTTAGCGCAGGGCCCGCTCTCCGGCCCTGCGGTTCTTCCCACGGTGCGGGCTTTGGCCGCGCCGCCCAAACCGCGTCGCGGTGGAAAAGCCGCCCCGATTGATCGGGGGGCTCCATCCGCAGAGCGCTATTGGGCGTAGCCAGGCGAGAGCTTGATGAGGTCGCCGCCGTACGTCGCGTAGTAACCCGGGCCGTCGGGTCCGGTCTTGGAGTAATCCTGACTGGGGTTCACCCAATAGTTCTCGCCGCTTTGGGGATTGTGGTAGTACTCCATTTCCAGCCACGTATTGTAGTGGGTGTCGGAATCTTCGCTGTTGTCAGACTCCGACTTACTCCGGGAATTCAGCCCCGGGGGATCGGGGCCGGCGGGAACGATGGGCACTTGACACCGCAGCGAGCGCGCCACGGCCATCGCTTCGGAGGCACGCTTCTCCCACAGCTCCTGAGAGTTTCCCGTACCGCCCATCCGCATCACGATCATGTACCCGCCGTCGCCGGCGGGAATCACCTGGTAGAACGCCAGGCCGTGGTTGGTGGCGCTCTGATACTCGACCAGGAAAACGTTCGGCCCCACCTGGCGCGGGTTGCCGATTCGGGTGGGGATGGTGCCGAAGCTCGTCAGGCTGGCGGTCACCGCCCGGAGGGGCGTTTCAAAGCCGGGAGGTGCTATCGAGCCGGCTGGGAAGATGGAATAGCTGGCATAGGCCATCCGGTCCCCACTCGCAAAATCCGCGCCAAAGCTCGAGCGCTGAGCATTTTCGTCGATGACGGCCCAGCCGGGAGGTCCCACCGATGCGCAGTATTGACCGTGGAACGGCTGGACCTTGACCGGATCGTGACGGGCCTCCCCCGTCCGGCGCTGGAGAGTAGCGGCTTCCGCCACGCCCGGGTCAGCGGGTTGGGCGTTCAGGTTAGTAGTCTCCGCGGGAGGGAGGTCCCTCTTCGATCGCCCATGCCCAATAACCATCAGCCCAAAAAGCAAAATCAACGAAGCGCCTACCTTGAAAGTCGTCCCGTAAGAAGCCGACCCTGATTGGTTTTTCATGGAAGTCCTCCTTGTGGGGCACACCCCATAGACTCTTGCCGGTTTGAGAGTCCTGATAGTACACCTTTTCGACCCGCGCGTTGAAGCGTGGGGCGGATTCGTCGCCGGCCCGCATCCCGGACCGGATCTTCGTCATCAACTCCGGCTTCTTGTCAGGATAGCGTAAACGGAAAGGAAATCGCCTCAGGCCTGTTCTACACGCAAGATTCGGCGGCCCTACGCCACTCGCGCCGCGGATTCTGCATCCAACAGCGCGAGGAATCGATTCATGGCAAAGCGGGAGCGCTCTAATGTCCCTTCAAGATTGGGGATAGCCGGATGTCGGTAATTCAAATATAATCGCAGTTTGCCGCGGGAGAAGTCCGCGCATCCAAACTAGATGACTTTTCGCCATTGGCCACGCTCAAAGCGTGTCGGCTTGGCCCTGTTGCTGATCCTGGGCATCCCATTCATTGCCCAAGGGGCCCTTCCTGACACCCAGAAGCTCAGCGGAGAAGTTGTAGACCCAAACGGCGCACCCATTGCGGGGGCGGTCTGCACTTTGCGGGGCCGTACTCTGCCTGAGCAGGGACGTCCGGTAACCACCGGCGATCGAGGCCGCTTTGAGTTTACCGGATTGATTCCCGGAACCTACCGCGTGACTTGCGCGGCAGTGGGCTACGAACCGGTCGCCAAGCCGGACATCGAAATTAACCTGGGTGAGGCCCCACCCGCCCTCCAGCTCCAACTTCCTTACGAAATCGTCGTCCACCAGAAAGTGGAGGTCACGGCCAAAGCTCCGGAGGCCACCACGCAAGGGGAGGCGGCTCCTCCCGCCGTCATTTCCGATCAGCAACTCCATTCTCTGCCCCTGGTGGAGCAGAAATTCAAGGCCGCGCTGCCGCTTATTCCCGGGGTCATCCGCGCTCCGGATGGCCGAATTGCCGTCAAGGGCGTCATTGAAAATCAGGGAACCCTGCTGGTGGATTCGTCGGAAACGGTGGACCCGGTGACGGGCAGCTTCTCGATTGATGTTCCCATCGACGCGGTGGAATCGGTGGATGTCTTCAAGAGCGCCTACCAGGTCGAGTATGGACGATTTTCCGGCGGCCTCACCACCCTCCAAACCCGGGCGCCCTCGAGCCAGTGGAATTATCAGCTCAACGATTTTGTGCCCACCCCGCGCTTCCGTTCGGGTCACCTGGTGGGAATCGAAAGCGACACTCCACGGCTTTATTTCTCGGGGCCGTTGCTGGGGGATAAATTCACCTTTTCCGAGGCCTTCACCTACGACTACTCCGACCAGCCGGTGCGGGGCCTGGCCTGGCCGAACAACGAAACCCGCAAGCAGGGATGGACCTCCTTCACGGATTTCTACTACACCATTTCGCCGCAGCATTTGATCAGCGTGGACGTCAAATTTTTCCCTGTGCGGCGGCAGTTTGACAACATCAATTCGCTCATTCCGCAAACCGCTTCCGCCGACTACGGCCAGAGCGGGTATTCGATTGGGATGCACGATCATTACCTGTTCACGGGCGGGGGCATCCTGACCACCATCGCCCAATTCACGGATTTTGACAGCTACTCGCACGGTCAGGGCCAGCAGGATCTGCTAGTCACCCCCACCGGCTGGCAGGGCAACTTCTTCAATTCCTGGTCGCGCAGCAGTGCCCAGCAGGAAGCGCAGGTTAGCTACCTCTTCCCCCGCAGGCAATGGCATGGCCGCCACGACTTCAAGGTGGGGGGCGACGTCGTCCACCGCAATTATCAGGGAACCAGCATTTACCGCCCCGTGCAACTGCTGCGGGCGGACAATTCGCTGGCCGAGCAAATCAACTTCGGCCCCGTCAGTAACCTTTACACCGGCGACACGGAATTGGCCGCCTATGCCGGGGATCACTGGACTTTTAACGACTACATTTCCATTGATTATGGACTGCGCTATTCCGGCCAAACGCTGGGCGACCCGGCGGCTTTTTCACCGCGCGGGGGCATCGTGTTTTCGCCGCGGAAAAATGGCCGGACAATTCTCCGCGCCGGGGCGGGCATCTTCTATGACCGCCTGCCGCTGCTCGCCGGAGACTTCACCCAGAACGCCGCCCGGGAAGTTACGCTTTACGACACGAGCGGAGTGGCGGAAGGCCCTCCCACCGTCTACCTCCCCTTTTACGAGGAATTCAAGGATGATGGCCGCATGATTGTTCCCTCCGGAACGCGCCTGGGAAGCACGCCCTACAACTTCACCTGGAACACCGAGTTCGATCAGGAAATCCGCCCTCACATCATCGCCCGCGTCAGCTACCTTTCGAGTACAACTTTTAATGATTTCACCATCAATCCGGAAGTTCTTTCACCCACCAATGGGCTGTTGCTGCTCTCGAACCTGGGCGGGTCGCGCTACCATGAGTTCGAAGCCACGATCCGCGTGCACCCTTCTGAAAAAGCCGATTTCAATATTTCCTACGTCAACAGCCAGGCGCGCGGCGATCTGAACACCATGGCGTCGGTTTACGTTCCCTACGAGGCGCCGGTGATCCGGCCGGATCTCTTCGGCACGCTTCCCACCAATATTCCCGACCGGGTGGTGGCCTGGGGGCGTTTCGGGCTTCCCCGCAAGTTCACGCTTACCCCGTTGCTCGATTGGCACTCGGGATTCCCTTATTCCATTTTCGACGATTTGCAAAATTATGTGGGCCCCCCCGACAGCCGGCGCTTCCCCGAGTTCGTGTCTCTGGATTTACGGGTCGCCAAGGACTTCCGGGTTCCTATCATCCCTTACCTCCGCAAACACACCCTGCGGGGCTCGGTGAGCATCTTCAACCTCACCAACCATGGCAATTTCCGCGACGTGTACAACACCGTCACATCACCCTACTTCGGCAGCTACGCCGGCTTCGAGCACCGCTTCTACGACCTGTCGCTGGATGTTCTGTATTGAGTTATCCCAGATAGGCGCGCAGGAGGTAAGAGATTCCGATCACCAGAAGCAGGATGTTCGCAATCAGGATGAGGTTCCTTTTGAAAGCCCGGTGCAGACCCGCGCCCCAGGCCATGAGGGAGGTAATAAGCACGGCTGCCCCGTAGTATCCCAGCAACCCCCCGGCGAAAAAGGGGACCACGTGCATGTAACCGTGGACGCGGGCTTCCGCCAGAATGGGCCCGACAATAGTGAGCCAGTAGATCCAGGTGCCCGGAGCGGTGACCTCCGCCAGCGCCGCGACGGAAACTCCGGCAAGCGTGTAGGACGCGGATTTGGCCAATTCTTCCGGCGATTTGCGGCGCAATTCCCAAAGCGAGTGGCTCGCAAAGGCAATCAACACCGTGCCCCCCACGTAAGCAACATAATGGACAACATGCAGAGGGATGAACCGGAAGAATAACAAAGTCACCAGGAGCAGGGCGCCGTCAATAATCAGGGGTGGCACCAGCAGGACAAAAATGGCGCGTGCCCACCGGCCGAGCGCCATCTGCGTGAGGGCAATCATCTTGAGGGGATTGGGGAGCATCCCCCCCACAACTCCCATGCCGGCGCCGAGTAAAAGTAGGTCCATAAGAGCGACCGGTGATGTTATGCTGTCATGCCGGGATTGTAAAGCGCCGCAAATCGGTCCTGGCGATGCAGTTTGACATGGAGGCGGTGGGACGGACCGCCTTCACGTTAGATAGGCTGAATGCGCGCCGTTTGTCCATAAGTGATAAGAGCCTAAATGTCTGAATCTGCCGACGCCCCCCGCCCACGGGTTCTCATTCTCACGCTGCATCATGGGGCCACTCACGTGCGGCTGGCCCGCGCCCTCGAAAAAGCCCTTCGGGAATTGCGCCCCAACATCCAGGTGGAGGTTGTGGACGCTCTCGCCCACTGCACGGCGTGGTTTCGGGCCTATTACAACGCTTACGAGATCCCGCTCAAATACTGGCCGGGGCTTTGGGGGTTCATCGAAGGCCGGCAATTTGAGGGCGATACCACCGGACCCTGGTGGCTTTACCGCCAAGGCGCCCGCCAATTGTTCCGTTACATCGAGACCTTTAACCCCGACGTGGTAGCGGCCACGGAAGTGGGCCTGGGGGAGATGGCCATCATCCACAAACGCGATACCGGGGCCAGATATTCCCTGGTCGCCATCGAGACATTTGCTTTTGAGCGGCCCTGGGCGCAGCCGGAGGTGGATCTGTTCTTATCCTATCCCGGGGAAGTTGCCGCCCAGCTCAAAAACTGGGGAGTGCCGCCCGAAAAAATTCTGGAATGCGGAGTCCCCGTTGATCCGGTGTTTGACTTGTGCCCCAACCGCCCCGGACTGCGCGAGCGCTTGACCCTGCGGAATGACCTTCCCGTGCTTCTGGTCAATTTCGGGGGGTCGGGAAAAGGCAAGCCGCGCGAAGTGGTGCGCGAACTCCGCAAGGTTGAGCGCCCGTTCCAAGTGGTGTTCATCGCCCGGCGCAACGAAACCTTGCGCAAGGAACTGATGCGTCTTACCGCCGCAATGGACCACGTCCGGGTCCTGACCTGGGTGGACAACATGCACGATTGGATGGCAGCGTCCGACCTGCTCATCAGCCGCGCCGGCGGGGGCATCCTGGCGGAGTCCATGAACTGCGGATTGCCCATCCTGGTGTTCAACGCCCCCCCGGGCAACGAACGCCGGTTCTGCCGCCTGATTGAGGAAGTCTGGCACACCGGGTACCACGTTGAGCAACCGGGCCAACTCTCCGCGCGCATCAACCACCTGCTTGCCCGGCCCGAAGAGCTTGAGCAGCTTCGCTCGAGCGCCCTCCGACTTGCCCACCCCGGAGGCGCACGCATCGCCGCCCAGGCCATCTTGAACTTGCAGCCGTAGCGGCAGGTTTTTCTTCATCCTCCCGCCCCCAACCGCCGATAACGATGCGGGGGAGTGTGGGGGGCACGACGAGGGGGGCGGTGGAAACGTAGCGCCGGGCCCGCTCTCCGGCCCTGCGGTTCTTAATGGTCGAATGCGTAGGAACCTCGGACTTACAGAACACGTCCCCGGTGCGAAGGCTGAACCCCCGTTGAGCCCGGCCGGTAATTGCACGGCCGAACGCTGTTCGGCCCAACACATGGCTGAACGTCGTTGGCCCAATAAACCCATTCATCGTCACGACCCAAACGGCCGATAACGAGGCGGGGGAGTGTGGCCGCCGGGGACGCAGCCCGCGCCTCCCGCGACGTAGCACAGGCCTGCCTGTGTCCGGAAACGGCCGAAACGGCCATGCGTCGGATGGGCCACGGGCGTGGCGGGGACGGCCATGGCGCGTTGATGCTAGGCCGAGCAGCGCTCGGCCCGGGGCCAGGTGCCCTGCGGCCCGACAAATCCTCTCATCGTCCCGACCCAAACCGCCGATAACGATGGGGGGGCTGCGGGCGTCCGGGGGAAGTGAATGCCCCCATCACCCCGCCGCATATCGTTGAGGTCCACACGACGGAAACAAACGCGACTCCCGCCCTCCGAAACCCCCTGATCAGGAGGCCCGCCACGACGAGTCGGTTCAAATTATAGAAGAACGCTCTCTTTGGCCCATGAGCCGCCCGCGCATCACAGACGGGGAAACTGAGCAATGGTAGAATTGCGCCGATGACGGTGTCTCGCATACTCGCCGAGGTGTTGGTCCTAATGCTGTCCTCCGGATCTGCATGCATGGTTTCCTGTGGACCCAGACTGGATCCTTTTTTGCTGGCAGAGCAGGCGGATGATTGAATGAGTTTTCTGAGAGTCGAGGATGAGCAAATCATGTCAAATAGGGATTCCAAACCAATTGATATCGAATCGGGATCTATAGATCGCAGGTCGTTTCTGAAGCTTGGGGCCATCAGCGTGGCCCTCCCCCGCGCGGCATCGGCAGAAGTTAATCAAGGCAACGCCGCTCCCAAGTCTGGGAACGGGCACGGCGGCGCCGCCCAAGACGAATTGCTGCCTCCCATTCCGGGTCTTGCGGACCTCGCCAGCGACAAGCTGGTTCACCATTTCCGCGATCTGTTCAACCCACCGGCAGCGCAGAATGAATGGGGTTATCTGCAAGCCACAAAATCAGTCTCGGGAATCACGGCTGTCAGCTTTCCGCCGTTTATCTGCTGCGGAACCCCGGCGATTCCGTTCACTCCGGGCGACCTCACAACCTGCGAGCTGTTCCTGAACGGTCAGATTCTGTACGCGCATCCTCATCCGGCCGGAGAGGTGGCGTTCACATGGTATCCCCATCGCATCGTGCGGGAGACCGTTGTGCGGGGAATTCGATTCACAACCCAGACATTCCTTCCCTCCGGTGAGCGCGCCTGCGCGGAACTGATCACCGTGAAGAACGAAAGCCCCGAGCGGCGCAGATTATCCCTGGGATTCGACCTGCGGGCCGCCATCTCCGTAAAGCGCCAAAAGCCCTGGTACGAGGGCTTCCCGGCGGAGATCGATAACCAGATCACACCCAGCGAGTCCCATGGCTGCGTCGTGTTCGAGTCCCGGCACAGCCCGGCGGTCTCCGTGCAGGGCATCTCGCCCCGTCCCACGCGAATTGAGGAGGGGCGGATGCTGCTCCACGAAATAACCCTCGACCCCGGACAAACGCAGACCTTCCATTACCTCAATATAATCGCTGAGGACAAGGATGCCGGCCTCACCACTTACGACCGGCGGCAAGCCGGGTTTGATCGCCTGCTCCGGGAGAATGAAGAACGCTTCACCGCGATCTTCCGATCCGCCTTCACCCCGGGAAATTCGGTATTTTCAGGGCATCTCCCCCAACTTGTGACTCGCAGCCCGGAGCTCTGGAAACTCTATTACATGGGTTTTGCCAGCCTGCTCATCACGCGCCGGGATTCCCCGGATGCGTTTTATCATCCCACCTATGTCACCATTCCCCGCATCTGCCCGACCCTGAGTTACATCTGGGACGCCATGCTGACTTCGCTCAGCCTCTCTTTGCTCGATCCTGGGGCCCTCAGGAAGTTGCTGGAAAACTGGCTGCTCCAGAACATGCATGAGCATCTGGCCACGGATTACCTTACCGGCAAGGGCATTGGCACATGGTACGCCGCCAACGACATGGGCATCCTGCGCTGCGTGGACAACTATTTTCGGGTGAGCGGCGATTTTGCCTGGCTCGATAAATCCATTGACGGCAAACCCGTCCTCGAACATCTGGTGGACCATGCCCTCAACTGGAAGAAGCTCGATAAGCTGGGCCACGGATTGGCCGACTACGGCAACATGGATAACTTGCTGGAGGTGGTCAGCACCTGGGTCCACGAAGTTCCGGCGATGAATGCCGGCAATGTGTATGGCATGCGCTTCGTGGCCGCATTGCTGGAGCGGCGCGGCGATGGGCGGGCGGCTCAGTTGCGCTCGGAAGCGGGCGCTCTCGCGGCGCGCATCAATCGCCTGCTTTATGTCGACAGCAAGGGCTGGTGGAAGTGCGGCCAGCCCGATGGAACCTTTAAGGAGGTTCGGCATTGCCTCGACTTGCTCACCGTGCTTGACACCATGTTCGACGACCTCAACGCGAAACAAAAGAAGGAAATGAGCCATTTCTTCTGGAGCGAACTGCACACCCCTTTGTGGATGCACGCCCTTTCGCCCGGAGACGTGGACTCCTCCTGGGGGCTCCGCGCCGACCAGAGTTGGGTGGGAGCCTACACCGCATGGCCCTCCATGACCGCCAAGGGCCTTTACAAGATCGATCCCTCCGCCCGCGTGGCGGCATGGGTCAAAGGCCTGGCGAAATCTGCTAACCAAGGCCCCTTCGGACAGGCCCACATTGCCGAAACCGTGTTCCCATCTGAAATGGGCGGGGCACTGAAATGCCCCTTCGATCAACCCTATTGGAGCGATTGGTGTGAGGTTTCGGGCGGCAGTTACATTGACCTCATTATCGATACGATATTCGGGGCCGACCTGACTCTGGATGACGGGATCCGCGTAAAGCCGCGTTTAGGGGATTTCGATCCCGCCGCCAGGCTCGTGAACGTCAATTATCAGGGGAAGGGCTATGTGATTTCTAGCGCCGGCGCCGATCAATTGTAGAGACCTCGGCGTGCTCCAAATGTCACGGGAAATCGCCAAAAAACGGGTGTCTGATGCGCCAGCCGGGACCCCGATCGATCAGGGCAAGTCGGCCAGGGCACGCCGATGTAGGGCGCAAACCCGGGAATCCCTGTCCATGCCGGGGACGTATGCGCTACCCCCGAACCCGGTATTGAGCGGGCGGCGCGCCCAAGCTTCACATTTGCGTAACGGTAGGTTAACATGTACACGGGCATGATGGAGGCGAGTTCGCTGGGTAGTTTCCACACCATTTCGCGCCATTCCAAAGCTCCCGGAGGAGAAAGCCATGTCGCTTCAAATCAATGAGAAGGAAATACGCGGGATCATCGTCCTGGAGGTATCGGGCCGCCTGGTTCTGGGGCAGGAGAGCATGGACTTCCGGGGCAAGATCCGCGAGGTGCTCGAAAAGAGTGACTGGATCAAGGAAAAATGGGGATGGAATACGCGCATCGTGCTCGATTTAGGCAACCTGGGTTTCGTCGATAGCGCCGGGCTGGGAGCGGTGATCGCCGCCCGCACTGCCTGTGTCAGCCGCGGCGCCGGCATCAAGCTGGCCAACCTGACCAAAAAGATGCGCGATGCCTTGACCATCACCAAGCTGGTTACCGTCTTCGACGTTTACGACAGCGTGGAAGCAGCGCTCAAATCCTTCCCCCCCGCCGAAGCCGCCCAGGACGAGTCCACCCCCGAAAACACGACCCCGCAAGCCTGAGCGTCCTGCTTCTTCATCAACTCCAGCACCGCGCTGGTCATGGATTTTACGCCCGAGCGCAGGGTCGGTTCGGGGATCGGCGCCCACAAACTGGAGTGTAATCCGGGCAGAGGCACGCCGGTGCGCCGGCTCTCATCGAGCTTGGCCGCATCCACCGCGCCCAGCGCGAACTGGCAAATCGGGATCTGGTGGTTTTCCAGACCAAAGCGGCAAAAGTCCTCGCTGGCCATCACCGCCGGCGTCTCCTCGACGTTTTCCGGTCCCAGCACTTTCTTAAAAACCTGTGCCAAGCGCAAAGTCAGTTGCGGGTCGTTGTAAGTCGACGGCGTATATTCACTGTCGCTGGTGGTGACCATCGGAGCGCGCGCGGCGGGAATGCCGTCGGTAAAGGCGATGCCCTGGGCCATACGCTCCAGCGCCGCCAGAATGCGCTGCCGAACCTCTTCCTTGTAAGTTCGGATGGTGCCCTCGGTGACCGTGTAGCCCAGAGCGCGCAGCTCCCGGGCCACCAAAGCCGAGGTCTTTGCCTCGTGGTGGGAGAGCTCGGGGGTGGCGTGCAAAGTCTGGTAGGTGGAAACCAGCGCCGGCAGATCACGCTCCAGGAGGCCGTCCAGCGCGCCCTGCTGACCGCGCGCGGCGGTGACGCTTGCGAACAGGAAAAATACAGTGAAGTGGAAAACCGCAGTACGATGGCGCACAAAACCCTCCCCCTTGACGGCTGGGCCGCTATTCGACCAGATGATTTGTTCCACGAATTGTAGCATGGACCAGTTTTGTAGGGCCGAACCGCGTTCGGCCTCTTGTGACGCGCCGACGTTGAGGTCGGCACGGCAGCGTGACACGGGCGTCTCGCCCGTGCCCGGGCATGGCCGGGACCTGTTCCGATGTTCTTGATCGGGACGGCCATGGCGCGTTGTCGCGGCGGCTTTACGCCGCCATGGCGAGGTAAACTCGCCGCTACGTCAATATGTGCCGACCTCAACGTCGGCACAGAAACGTAGCACAACCACTCCTGGCTGTGACTTGCAGCCCTGCCGCGCTAGGCGGCGCGGCGGGAGAGGGCGGCGTGCTCGCCGGCGGGCGGGGCGGGGGCGGAGGGGGTTTTGCGGTAGATGAACACCAGGCGGCCGGGCTCGGGGACGCCTTGTAGGGCCGAACGACGTTCGGCCCCTGGGAAGGCATCGCTGTCAAGTTGCAGGCCGAGCGCGCTGACCAGGTACTCGACCGCGTCGGCGGCGGCGTAAGGGGTGTGGGCTTCGCGATAAGCCAGGCCTGCCATGCCGGCCGGGTGTTCTCTGTCATCTTGAATTTTGAATCTGCCATCATGGCTCGCCGTCCCCACCCGCCACTCGCCGGGCTCCCCGCCGAATTTGCGAATGTGTTCGGTCAGTTCCTCAATGATTTCGTTACGCCCGATTCGCATAAGGCCTCCTTGCGCTGGCCAGATCGCCTCCCTTGGAGGGCTGTCTCGCTGGCTCCACGTCACATGGCACAGCCCTTAGCCCCCTGCGCTGGGCTCGGCAAGTCAATCCGGAAGACCGGAGATATCTTGGGTGCCCCCTCCCGAAAAGGTTCCTGACACCATTTCGACACCAATCCGGAAGACCGGAGATATCTTGGGTGCCCCCCTCCCGAAAAGGTTCCTGACACCATTTCGACCCATTTCGACACATTTCTCCCTCTGACACCATTTCTCCCTCGACGGCAGCCTCGCGACTGCCTCCGCAAGACTCGAGGCCAGGCGGTTCGTTACTCCATTCCTGTAAGGCTCTTTCATCCTCAACTGCATGCCGGTTTATCCCGGCGCTACCCAGGGCTACGCTCGCCCTGCGCCAGCCTGCCCTGTTACCAGATTTCAACCGCAGTGCCAAATTCGAGGTCAAGGAGCTTTTTCAGAACGGCTGAGAAGTTCGGGATGATGGCCCCGTAGCTCCAGCGCCGGTCGCTGCCAAAGTTTCCGGCCAATCCGTTGCATTCGCCGTGGGCAACCCGGACCGCGTTCCCGTTTTCGGCGAGGAGCGCCGCGACCAACTGGGATCGAGCTTCAGCGGAGTCATACTTCGCGATGGGTATACCGAAATAGCCGACTATCAAAGAAGTCGCTATGTCGGTGACAATCGCGTTTCGACACAAAAAGGCATCAACGACCTTTGTTATCAGGCTTGGAATCTCATCGATGTCCGCTTCGCGTATGTGAACCAGAATGTATTGGAAATGCCTTGGTTGAGTCCGTCGGACACGCGCCGTTCCCCCCATGGCCGACATGAGTTCCGGAGGGACGTGCTTGCTGAACTCGCGCCGTAATCTGGCTCGGCGAAATGCCTCCAAAATGTTCATCGGTCACCTCGTTAGTGCGGCGGTAATTTTGTCTGCATTGTCATTAATTGGATTTGCTGTATGGCGTTATACCCTTCCGGTGTGATACCTGTGCCTCCGCTTGCAGTGAGGTGTTCTAACAAGTCGCTTGCTAGCTCATGTATCTGGCTAATTAATTCTCTTCCCTCCGGTGTTGCTTCCAGGTTTTGAACGTACTCAAGAGCCTCATCCAGTTTCCCAGTGACTATCAGTCCGCCCAGGTATTGCAACGCTCGTGCGGCTGCAACTCCATAGCGCAAATTTGTCGCTGCTCCTCCAATGGCTGTGAGGTCAGCCAATGCTGGTACCGCAGCTGGCAGCATGGCGAGACCAGTTACCGCTACGGTGGCAACCGCAAGACGCTTGACTATTGGACCGGCTCGCCGAATACCGGTAGCTAATGCATAGATGCGGTCGTCGTCGGTGGCCTGCGCGCCTGAAACAGTAACCGTTACGTCCTGGATGGTCTGCACATAACCGGGGTACGCGTCGGGGTTCTTGTCGTGCTCTTTATCCGATATGCAATGTCCAAGAGACTGGTTTCCCTTGCTATCTGTGATTACCTGGCACCATCTAGCCCCTTCTGGGTCTATCAAGCTCGTCGGATTGTTTCTTACACACGCATACATATTCCAGGTCTGCGGGTCGTCGGTGTGGACGGCCTTCAATCCGCCGGGGTCGGGGCTGAGCCAGCGGCCGCTGGGCGTGTAGTGGCGGTTCAGGGTATCGTACAGGTCCGAACTGGCGTCGTTATCGTAATCCGGCAGTTGCGCGAAGGTCTGGTGCATGGGGAGGGTCCCACAGCCTGTCCAGCTTTCTCCGAAGGGATAGTACAACATTTCGCGGAGGTTGTTGCCGGTTTGATCGCTGGCCGTGCTGAGCGACCCGAGTTCGTCGGGGTGATAAAACAGCGTTGAATTGTAGGTCGGGCTGGTGTAGTCGGCCAGCAGTCGCCCCAGAAAAGGCACGAAGGCATGGTCATGAGCGTCGCCGCCTGAGGGGGAAACGGTGGGGGAAACGGTGTCAGGGGGGAAACGGTGTCAGGAAACGGTGTCAGGTACCGTTTCTAGGGCGTCCGGGATTGCGTAAGGTGTTTTGCAATCCGAATTGCGCCACCGCCTTGGCCACCCATTGCTCCGCGCCATACGGTTTGCTCCTTTTGAGTGCATAGCGGAGGTTCTCAATTTCTTCCTTGCCTTGCGACTGGTTAAGCCACGCCCCATAAGGCTCCGGGGCGGCCACCGGCCAAGGGCTCAGCATCTGCCGTTGTTTGGCATTTCC
>Ga0326728_10011237_pt1 | contig 20558 bp, 21 predicted proteins | sample MB3enrmetagenome_FD_207602 | JGI IMG/M metagenome (GOLD analysis project Ga0326728, IMG submission 207602) | Lab enriched peat soil microbial communities from McLean, Ithaca, NY, United States - MB31MN | ecosystem: Environmental > Terrestrial > Soil > Wetlands > Peat | place: USA: New York... | reverse complement strand
GTGATGTCCAGGAAACGCATCCGTTCCAAATCCACCTCCAAAATCGTCACATCCGCCCCCAGCCCGGTGGCCATGCGGGCCGCATTGATGCCGCTGGCCCCGCCGCCCAGCACCACAACGCGCCCCGGCAAAACGCCCGGCACACCGCCCAGCAACACGCCGCTTCCCCCGTTGTGCTTGGCCAAAAAATATCCCCCCACCAAGATCGACATGCGCCCCGCGATCTCGCTCATCGGCTCCAGCAAAGGCAGCCGCCGATGCACCTCGATCGTTTCGTAGGCAATTCCCGTCACCCCCGACTTCAACAGCGCTTCGGTCAAAGACCGGCTGGCCGCCAGATGCAGGTAGGTAAAAAGAATCTGGCCCGGACGCAGCAGCGCATACTCCGATTCCTGCGGCTCCTTGACCTTGACCACCATGCCGGCCTTCTCAAAAACGGCCTTGTGATCGGAAGTCATTTCCGCGCCGGCGCTTTCGTAATCGGCATCAGGATAGCCCGAACCCGCCCCGGCGGAGCGCTCGACCACCACCTGATGACCGCGCTTGGTCAACAGGTAAACCGCCGACGGCAGCAATGCCACGCGATGTTCTTGAAGTTTAATCTCCTTGGGAACGCCAATAATCATAGTCCATTCATGGTGATGTCCAATCCGCCGATGTCAAGCTGCCCAAAGATTTGTTGAAATATAGTTTGCTTATCCCCCCGCCATGACGTAATTTGACCCCGCTTTTAGACAGCTTATCGATTTCAAGGCATGGAAGATCCTCAGTTGAATTTGTTTTCAGTGATGATTTGAAACCCGATGTTCGGGAACAGTCTCAGAAAAAAATAGTGGTTCTAAATCTTATATCATCATGAGTACAAAATTATACGTCGGGAATCTTTCCTTCGACATCACCGAAAACGACCTCCGCGATATGATGGCCCAGCACGGCCCCGTCAACGAAGTCAGCGTCATCATGGACAAAGTGACCGGCCGCGCCCGCGGCTTCGCTTTCGTCACCATGAACACCCCGGAAGGCGCCACTGCCGCCATCGCCGCCTTGAATGGCAAGGATTTTCAGGGCCGCGCCCTGACGGTCAACGAAGCCCGCCCGCGCGAAGAGCGTCCGGCCGGCGGCGGACGGGGCGGTTACGGGGAGAGACGCTATTCCAATCGCTAATCAATGAAGCGGATGAATTGATCCCGGCAACGGGTCTCTGTCGGACAGAGGCCCGTTTGCCCTTCAATCTCATCCGGCTTATTCTCTCTTATGAACATCCTCATCGAAAACGCCGAAACTCTCGAATATCTGGCCGGCCATGGCCGGTGGACAAAGAAACCCGCCGAAGGCGCATCTTTTCCGGCAACGCGCGACGCCTTTGCGGCCGCCAAAAACGAACCGATCGGCAAGTTCAACATCGTCCGCTATTTTTCCGATACGGAACAATTCATCAACATGGATCACGGCAGCGGCAAGGGCGTCAGTTCGGTCTAGCCAATTGGCCCGCCGGGATTATGTTCCGGGGGTATGTTGTTAAGGAGCCGTGCTCAGAAAATTCGGGCGGGAAATGCGCCTCATTTCCGGCAGGCGGGTTTTTGGCTGGCAGGATGGGTCATTCTGATGGCGTGGGGCTTGGGCGCGGCGCAGTGCCGGGGCCAGGAGGCAAGGCCGGACGTGGCGCCTCCCGCCAATTGGGTTGTCCCCATTGCCTATGATCCGCGGGCCAGGCTGGATGCGGTGGATCCATCGCAGGAAATGCGGTGGATTCTAAAAGACCGCCAGATCAACGCGCAGGTCAGCGAAACGTTCAATCACGAGGCGCTCCAGGTGTTGACGGCCTCCGGTGTGAAAAATGGCTCTCGCATCTCGATTGATTACGATCCAAGCTGTCAGTTATTGACCTTTCACTGGGTGAGGATCTGGCGCGGGACAAATTTCCTGAACCGGCTGGATCCCGATAAAATCCAAATGACCCAGCGCGGGCCGGATGCCGATGAACTTCTTTTCAGCGCCGAAAAATCGGCCGTTCTCATGCTGGAGGACGTCCGAGTGGGGGACATCATCGATTATGCTTACAGTGTGCTGGGAGACAATCCCGTCGGCGCGGGCCACTTCTCCGGCCGGGTGGAAGCGCAGTCGAGCCATCCGATCGAACGATTGACGACGCGGTTGCTCTGGCCCTCCGCCAGACGCCTGTATGTCCAGAATCATGGGACGGACATCAAATACTCGGCGGTGCGCAAAGGCGGCCTGGTCGAATTCACCTGGAATGTTGGGAAAGCGCCGGGCCTGCCAGTCGAGCCGTTTTTGCCGACATGGTATGAGCCATTTCCCTGGGTGCAATTGAGCGAGTTTCAGAAGTGGTCGGACGTCGCTCAGTTCGCCTTGGATTTATTCACCAACACGGCGCCGCCTTCAGCGGAACTGGCGCGGAAAATCAATGAATGGAAAGGCCTGCCGGGCCAGGAACAACAAGTGCTGGCCGCCCTGCGTTTTGTGCAGGACGAAGTCCGGTATTTGGGCATCGAGAGCGGAGCTTCCGGGTACAAGCCGGCCAATCCGTCCGATGTCTTTGCCCGGCGATTCGGCGATGGCAAGGACAAGAACTTCCTTCTGGCCACCATCCTGCGCGCCCTGGGGGTGCAAGCCTGGCCCGTTTTTGTCAATACAAGAATGCGGCAGACGGTGTTGGAAATGCATCCGTCGGCCGCGGTCTTTGACCATGTCATGACGCAGGTCAACCTGGAGGGGCAGAGTTATTGGCTGGATGCCACGGCCAACTACCAGCGGGGCTTGCTGGCGGTCCGATCCTGGCCCAATTACGGCTATGGGTTGGTGGTGCGCCCGGCTACCACGGGGCTGACCGCCATTGCGCCCAGCCCGGCTTGGCCAAGGACGACTGTGACAGAGTACATCCGTGTCGCAGTCCCGAACCAGCAAAGCGAGTTGAAGGTGGTCACGGTCGCTGAAGGGCTGGACGCGGAACGCTTGCGGGAAGAGTACGCCACCACAACCCAGGACCAAATCGAACGGTGGCACCTCAATTACTACGCCAGGTTTTATCCCGACATCCAGCAAACCGCGCCGCTGATCCATACCGACGACGAACAAAAAAATCAGATTGAAGTGGATGAGTTTTACAGCGTCCCAAAAATCTGGACGCTGCTGCCGAACCAGATTTTCTCCCAATGCCAGATTTATCCCGCCAATGTTGAAAGAGCCATGGAGCCACCGGCCATTTCCCTGCGGACAATGCCCTTGGGCGTGCCGTATCCGGTTCATCAAATCTTTCGCGCCCTAGTCATTGTGCCCTCGCTCGCCATCATCAAGCCGGACGATCAAACCATCGAAAATCCGGCATTCTACTTTCATCGGGTCGTGGCCATCGCGCAGGGAAAACTGTCTTTGGAATACGACTATCGTTCCCTGGCCGACGCGGTTCTGCCGGAGGCCTTTCCAACTTACGTGCGGCAACTGGACTCGGCGGCCGAGTTGATGGTTTACGCCATTACCTCATATTAGTTGGTGGTTTTGGCCCGCCGCCAGGGCGGACGCATTTAAACCCTTCTAATATTCATTCTGGCGCATTTGCACCAATGTTCGGTGCGCCGCCAAGGCGGGCGCATCTAAATTCCGTCGCAAAAACCCAAAAGGCACGAATCTTAATTCCATAGCAAAAACCCAGAAGGCACAAATTCTTTGCCGCAATCTAAAATATGCTCTGCCCACATTGAAAGCCGTAATGCGGGCAGAGCATATTTAAAACTGACCTTTTATGTCAAGGATAAATAATCAAAATGAATCATCAAAAAATCGAACGCCTCCCATCGCCCCAGCCCAAACTCCGGGCCATACCCTCCTTGACTTCCAATAAGTGGCAAGAATTGAAATGTGTCTGCCCGGGGCGCGCCCTCCTTTCGACTGGTGTTTTGCCAGGCTCCAGATCATCTTTCCATTCATGTTTGAAACAAGAGCATCCAAATGGCTGGGCCTGGCTCTGCTGGCCGCCGGCGCGGCCTGTTTTGGTTTGATTTTTAACAGCAGCGCCGAGGGCCTGGTGCCTCTCCAGATAAAATTGCCCGCCCCCGCCTTCATCGGCACCCCTTCGGATAGTCCGGCGGCGCCGGATGTGGAAAAGCCGACCGGCAAGCCGCGCCCGCCATTGATGGTGCCTCCGGGCCTGAGCAATGTCGCCCTGGGCAAAACGGTGACGAGCAGCGCCACCAACACCCTGCCCGAACAACTGGCCAAAATCACCGACGGCGACAAGGAAGCCAATGAACCCAGCATCGTCTTGCTGCGCAAAGGGGTGCAATGGGTGCAAATTGATTTGGGCAGCCCGCAGGAAATCTATGCCATCGTCGTCTGGCACGCGCACGACACCCCCAAGGTGTGCCACGGCGTCGTCGTCCAGGTCGCCGACAACGCGGGGTTCACGGAGAAGGTCCGCACCCTGTTCAACAACGACCGGGAGAATGGCGACGGCCTGGGAGTCGGGACCAACCGCGAATACTTCGAAACCCATGAAGGCAAATTGATCGAAGGCAACGGAACAAAAGCCCGCTATGTCAGGCTCTATTCCCGGGGCAGCACGGAGAGCCGCATGAACGAGTACACCGAGGTGGAAGTTTACGGCCGGCCGGCCAATGCTCCGGGCATCAGCGGAAATGCGTCAACGGCGACCACCGCCAGCAACTTGATCGGCAACGCAATTTTTGCCACAACAAACATAAATTTAACTGACGGGACTGCCATGCAGGTGACAATTCCTCACGGCCTCGGATATGTGCCGGGCAATGAATGTAATCTTTGGCTTGTATGCGTCACCAACGATACAACCAGCGGCATGACAGTGGGAATGAGAACCGACACCCGGGCGGTCAAGAGAAGCACCGGATCACAACTGAATGCCTTTGGCTGCACTGTGGATGCAACCAACATTTATATCGGGTATGATGGTGTTCCTGGAAGCACCTCGACAGCCGTGACTGGCACCCCATCATCGGGTGGCTCATCTGTATCTTTTACTTCCTTTAATAACTTTGTTTTGCAAGCCGTGGTAAAATGACCGCCAACGAAATAGTTGGAAGTGTCACTCCTTGATTAACAACTTCCGCATCGCGCGCAGCTCCCGCCGCCGCTGTGGGGTCACTTTGACCGACCCCATTTTCAGCCCCTTCAGGGCATCCACGATCACTTGTGAAATGATGAGGTCCGCATTCTTTTTGTCGTCGGCGGGAATGGCATACCAGGGCGCATGGTCGAAGCTCGTGGCGCTGAGGCACGCTTCGTAGGCGCTGAGGTATTGCTTCCAATACTTTCTTTCCTTCATGTCGGCCATGCTGAATTTCCAGTTTTTCTCCGGTTCATCGAGCCGGCGCAGAAAGCGCTTGCGCTGTTCCTCCCTGGAAAGGTGCAGGAAAAATTTAATGACGCGCGTTCCATTGCGGTACAGATGCTTTTCCAGATCGGCAATGGAAGTGAAGCGGTGTTTCCAAAGGTCCTTGTCCCGGCTCGATTCCTCCGGCAGTCCTTCCCTTTCCAGCAATTCCGGATGGACCCGGACGACCAGCACCTCCTCGTAATAGGAACGATTGAAAATGCCAATGTGCCCGCGTTCCGGCAGGCAATGCGTCGTGCGCCACAGAAAATCATGTTGCAGCTCTCCGGCGCTGGGTTGTTTGAAACTGAAAACCTGGCAGCCTTGCGGATTGACGCCGGACATGACGTGCTTGATGGCGCTGTCTTTGCCGGCGGCGTCGGTCGCCTGGAAAATGAGCAGCAACGCGTAACGGTTGTGGGCGTAGAACCGGTCCTGCATGGCCCGGAGGTTCTTGACGTGCTGTTCGAGGCGCTTTTTGTAATCCTCCTCCGACGTGTAGAAAGGCTTCACTTTGGTCGGCCACTGCTTGAGATTGATCTTGCGGCCGGGCAGCACGCGAAAATCTTCCGGGTCAATTTTTACATTCTTCGACATGACGACTGTGTTAAGCCAACGAGCCGGCAAAAGCAATGGCGCATGACGGGCGCTCACTCCTCGTAGCCGTGCGCTTTGGCGCGCCAGGACGCGGCGAACACCAGCACGCCCAGCGCCGCCACGATCAGCAGGCCCTTGAAAACCGCATCCCAGCCGAAATTTTGCGCCAGCCAGCCCAGCCCCCAACCCGAAAGAACGGTGCTGGCGTAGCCAAAGATGCTGGTCAGACCCACGGCCGTTGCTGCGGCGCGCTTGGTGGCGAGGTTGGCGACCGCGACGGCCACGAGGCATTGCGGGCCATAAATGAAAAAACCCGTGGAACAGAGCAGCACCGTGCTGATCCATTCACTTTGCCCCGCCACCTTCCAAAAAAGAAAAACGGAAAAACCGGCCAGAGCCATGTAAAGGAGGCCGACCCTCATGGCGCGTCCGCCAAAAAGCCGGTCGGTCAGCCATCCCGCGGCCAGCGCGCCGATCCCGCCCACCCATTCAAACCCGGCCAGCATATATCCGGCGTGAACAATGCGAACATGTTTCGTTTCCGTCAGCAGCGTCGGCCCCCAGTTGAAGACGGCGTAACGCAGGGTGTAAACAAAAAAGTTGGCCAGGGAGGCGAGCCAGACATATTTGTTGAGGAAAACCTGCCGGAGAACGAACGCGTTGAATTGCGCGCCGGTTTGGGCGCCGGACGCTCCGTGTGTTCCCTCCACTTCCGGCAATCCGACCGATGGCGGCGTATCCGGAAGACGGCGCCAGAGATGCCACGCGCCGAGCAAGGCGATGCCGGCCGGGACAAAAAAACAAGAGCGCCAGCCCCATTGCGCCACCAGGTAACCGCATAAAATCGCGATCAATCCGCCGCCGATTTGATGGGAGATGTTCCAGATGGACATTTTGGTGGCCAGTTCCCCCGGCGAAAACCAATGAGTCGTCAACCGGGCGCAAGGCGGGTAGCCCATGCCCTGAAACCAGCCATTGAGCATCCAGACGACGCTCAAGACCATCACGGTGGAACTCATCCCAAAGCAGAGGTTCAGCACGGCGGACCCGGCCAGTCCCACGACCATCATGGCGCGGGCATTGGCGCGATCGCCGATGAAACCGTTGGCGAATTTGGACACCCCGTAAAGCAAGCCGTTCAAGGTCAAGAGCCGCCCGAGATTTACTTTGTCGATGCCGAGGGTCGTGTTCATGGCCGGCATGGCCATGGGCAGGTTTTGGCGCACGAAATAGAAGAGCGCATAACCGACAATGGTCGAAAAAAGCACGCGGCGCTGCCAAAAGCGGAATTGGGCGCGAATTTCCGCCGGGTCGCTGAGCGTGACAGGAATCGGCGGGTCCGGCTTAAATAAAGCGGTTAGTGCGTTGCCAGCAATGCCACAGCTTAGAAATCGGGCGCATGATGGTCAATCGGAAATGAGGCGGTCATTCACCCAACGTGAAATAGAACGTTGCCCCTTGCTGTTTGACGCTCTCGGCCCGGATTTTTCCGTGGTGCCGGTGGATGATGCGCTGCACCGTCGCCAGTCCGAGGCCAATGCCTTCGAACTCATCGAAGCCGTGCAGGCGTTGAAATGCGCCGAAGAGCTTGCCGGCGTAAGCCATGTCAAACCCGGCCCCGTTATCGCGCACGAAATACGTCTCCTCCGCCTCGCCGGGGATTTTGCCAAACTCAATCCGGGCCTCGGGCCGCTTCCGGGAATATTTCCAGGCGTTGCCGAGCAAGTTGGCCAGGACGATGCGAAGCAACCCCTTGTCGCCGCTGGCGGTCAGGCCCGGGGTGATTTCCAGCTTCACCACACGGTTGGGGTCGCCTTGTTGCAATTCGGCGAAGACTTCGGCGGCCAGTGCGCTGAGGTCCACGGGGCGGCGGTCCATTTCAGCCCGCGTCACCCTGGACAGTTCCAGCAACGCGTCAATCAATTCGCCCATCGTCCGGGCCGCGGCGCGCACGGTCTGGAGATGCTTCAGGTGGGTTTTATTCAACTGCCCGCCGCAATCCCGCAGGAGGATCTCGATGTAACCGTCAATATGCCGGAGCGGCGCGCGCAAGTCGTGCGACACCGAATACGAGAAGGACTCCAATTCCTGGTTGGCCGCGTTGAGTTCCGCCGTGCGCTGTTGGACGCGCGACTCCAACTCCAGATTGGCCTGTTGCAGAGCCGCTCTGGCCTGTTCCAGTTCCTGGATTTTCTTTTCCAGCTTGCACACCAGCCGCTCGCTGTATTCCTGCATGACGCAGGCCTCGGACGGCAATGCAGCGCGATTGCGCGGGCGTCTTCTGTCGGCATCCGTGGCCTCTCTCAAGGCGGCCAACAGCGCCGCCTTCGCGACCGGCTTCCGCAAATACTTGTCCCCGCCCAAGTCATAGCAAAGCTGCTCGTCGCCCGGCGAAGTATAAGTGGCCGTGTAGAAGATAAAGGGCATCTCCCGCCACCGCTTGCTCTTGCGCACCTCCTGGCACAGCCGGTAGCCGTCCATGCGCGGCATCAGAATGTCCGAAATGATCGCGTCCACCGCCTCGCGTTCCAGGACGGCCAGGGCCTGCGCGCCGTCCGAAGCCTCGACCGTTTCGAAGTTCTCCCTTTCCAGCACCGTCCGCAACAGCCGGAGGCTCTCCGGCATATCGTCAACAATTAGAATCTTCATGCTTTCCACTGGCATTGCCCCCCGGTTCCATCCCCGTCGGAACTCTTCAATATTGGAAGAAAGCCGCCTGTACCTTACATCCCGGGCCAGGACTGTCAATTCATCAATCAATATAAATGATGCAGACTATAAGTGACATGACGAACCGGGTGGAACCGGCGTCCCGCCGGTCCATTTTGGCGTCCCGCCAAAATGCCCCTCAGAAAAACCGCGGGGAAGCGGGGGCCAGTTTCAACGTGCCGCGCTCCGGACGGCGCCTGAACACGTTCACAGTACGGTTACAGGACGTGCGCCTTTGAAAACAGCCCGGCCATTCATGGCCGGCTATCCCAAAGGGATTGTGATCATTCAGCCCAGGGTTGCGACTTGCCGCGCCGTAGCGCAGCGGAGGCGGGGGCACGAGCTACCCTGGGAAACCTTCACCAAAGGAAGACCAACCCTGAAAGGGTTGAATCAACGTCCCTTTTCATCCATTCTGAAGCCATGTCTCAATCGCTCGCAAAGATTTTGGTTCATGCCGTTTTCTCAACCAAAGACCGCCGCCCATTTCTGCGCGACGAGATTCTGCGCGGGGAATTGCACCGTTATCTTGGCGGAATTCTGACCAACCTCGATTGCCAGCCCATTATCGTGGGTGGCGTTGGAGACCACGTTCACCTTCTCTGCGCGTTGTCGCGAACGTGCGAGCCGGCGGCAATGGTCAAAGAAGTGAAGCGCGGTTCGTCACTGTGGGTTAAAACGAAAAGCCCGGATTTGCAGGAGTTCGCGTGGCAGAACGGTTACGGCATTTTTTCCATCGGTTTCTAGCAAATCGCGTCCGTGCGCAGCTACATCGCTGGACAGGAGGAACATCACCGGAAGGCTTCGTTTCAGGATGAACTTCGGCACTTGCTGAAACGCTGCGAAATCGAATTCGATGAACGGTATGTGTGGGACTGATACAACCCTTGCATGTTCTTCGCTGTTTGCGGTGGAATAAAAATGGCATGTTCATCGACGCACGGCAAAAGCCGTTTTTCAATCCTGAAAGGATTGCCTCATTCAGCCCGGGGTTGACCCGATTCCGAGAGGGCTAGAGCGGTTTAAGAAATAGTGTAGCCGAAACGAGGGTGGTAGGGCGCGCACTCCGTGCGCGCCGCGGCGGGCAGCGGAGTGCCCGCCCTACCTTGCAATGCGGCTACAGTTTTATTGGAAATGCTCTACCCTGGGTGGCTGCATTGAATTTCCACAACCCTGAAGGGGTTGAATTTCAAATCCTTATGAAACAGGTTCAACCCTTTCAGGGTTGTGGTTTCTCTGTATTCTCACCCAGGGTGGCTCGTTCCTCGCACCCCTGGGCTGATTGATTTCATCCCGTTGGGATGGCGGAAGAAAGCGGAGAACTGCTGTTGCGGTGGTCCCATCTTTCCTGTCAAATCCGACTTTTGCATTCACGCTGAATTCAAGTCTCTCCGACTTCATGCAGTGCTGTTTCGATAATCGAACTGTGAATCCAATAACCTTCCTGCTGGAGTTTTTGAAATTGAGAGGCAATGTCCGGCAATAAATTTTTCCTTCTGGCTTCGACCAAAATGCGTGCTGTGCCGATGGGTTGAAGGCCGTAAATATCGCGGGCGACTTTGCGCGCTTTGCGTTCGTCCATCAGCACCAGCGTCGTCTTTTGCTCGCGCGCAAGGCTGATGACCGCCGCTTCGCCGACGTCCAGCAACGATTCAAGCAACTCGTCGCGCTTTTCCTTGAGTGGCACAATCCGAATCCAGTCCGCGCGCCGGAAATCTTCCAAGCCCGATAATTTTATTCCGCCCTGCTCGATTTCCTTTTGAACCGCTTCGGGAACGAGCACCTCGTCAAAGAGGGATTTCAGGATGTCCAACCGGGCAAGAATGCCGAAGGCGATCAACGGCCCCGAATTGCAAACAATCCGGCTCACGCGTGGATCGGCTTGAACTCGGCGGCCAGTTCGTCAGCATCCCAATTCACAGCGGGCACATTCCATTGCGGGCAATTAAAAAGAAAAGCGATGCGCGAAACTCCGGCCAACTGCGCCGCCTGTCCACTGGTCAGCCGCCCCATCTCGAACAGCTTCATGGCCAGCGCCATGCGCGCCTCATTTTCAAAGCGTTCGGGACTTGAACCTGCCAAAGCCGTCCAGGATTCTGGATATTCTATTTGCATCGCTTTCATGCAGATAACATACGCGCAACGCGGCGGAAAGAAAGAGAAAAGACAATGGTGCGGATGGTCTTTGCCCGTTGGGCTGGCCAGTCGGAACCCCGCCCTTGGGCCAAATACGCGTAAAGGCGGGTTCTTTTGGAGGGCAACGCAAGCGCAGTTGCGTTTGAAAATGGCCCGGCCATTCATGGCCGGGTATCCCGAAGGGATTGTTATCTTTCAGCCCAGGGTTGCGACTTGCCGCGCCGTAGCGCAACGGAGGCGGGGGCACGAGCTACCCTGGGAATCCTTCACACAAAGAAGGCCAACCCTGAAAGGGTTGAATCAACGTCCCTCTTCGTCCATCCTCAAGCCATGTCTCAATCGCTCGCAAAGATTTTGGTTCATGCCGTTTTCTCAACAACGGGATGACACTAAGAGCTACCGAAAAGACTTGTCAAAAAAATCTACGAGCCATAAACCCTAACCATGAATACAACCCTCTTCATTTGGGCCAATCGCATTCGTCACACGCTCTTGACCATCCTAGCCATCGTCGGACTAAACGTGTTATTCCTTGAATGCCCTTGGCAGTCCATTCCCATTGCCGCAGTTCTCATGTGGGCCATTACACTTCTTATTCGCTTCACTGTGCCCGGGGCGGATCGTACTGCGCCCAAATATCTTTTCCGCGTCATCCCAGTACCTGCCGTCCTTTGCGTCCTTTGGCTGACCATTGGCTTGCTGTGTGCAACGGCCCTCTGCGGCCGCTACCAGATGATTTCAGGTCGGAACCGCGCTGAATATTACTATGTTGTCCGGCTGGATAAACTTACCGGCGAAATTTCGTTTCACTCGTTTCCGCTCCAATGAGGTCCAGCAAGTCTAAAGCACTCAAACCCAAAGGCAAACAATGAACAGACCGCCATTAATATCATCAGTCCCATCCCCGGCAGTCAAAACGCCAGGACTTTACGTATCCACCAAAACCACGTGCAACGGACAGCGCCATTCCTTTTGCAGATTGCGTTATGCACGCGCGCGGGTAACCTCAGAACGTTTTTTATGCCTCACACCGCGCAACATCCGCACAACCCTTGTTCGCTCGACGAGAACGATCAAGTTCCCGCCAAGATTTGGGAACTGCTGCGCCACAATGATACGTTTCGCGCTGATGTACAGCGGTTGAGCAAACTCGACACGGAAGAGCGAAACAATCGTGCGAAAACCGGCGAGCATCACGGCTCCGCGTGGGTAGAGTCTTGGCAGCTTCTGGAGAGCATCAAAGAACGCCATCCTTTCGCGGGCGTTGCACTTGAATGGCTCGTGCCAGATCCTTTGTTTGAAATCCATTACAAGGCCCTGCCTTCCAATCTGGATTTGACCGGCAAAAGGTCTGCTCCCCTCGTGACCGTGAAGCTCCAACAGGGGAGCAACCCCGATCCCAAAGACAAAGAGCACTGGCGGACATTTGAAGCGCAAGGTGAACAAGACGCCGAAAGCGTCGCCAACCTCAATGGCCGTCCGTGGCGACGTGGCCCGCATGTCCACCTGCAGTTAAGCACAGATCCGCGTTTTTGCGACAAGGTTGATCCGCTGCAAGAATGGCGCGACTACTTCACGGCTGGCCGGAAATTCACAGTGGACACGCCTTGGTGCGATGCGCCTCCGCAGTTCAAGCGCGAATTTTCTTTTCTATGGCGGCAACTCGACAGTCGAACCAAAAATCGCGTAACAGGGACGAGGATCGACGCACCATACGAACACGAAACTGATTTTTTCCAAAGCTGGCATCTTACGGATTTCCGGGCCTCAGGCTCATCCAATTTGTCAAAGGATGATCTCGTCAAGGTTCTCAAATTTAACCAACTCGCCGATGATTACCGCGTATTCGCCATCCCAAACACAATCCGCACACGCATGGAAGCGCGTCGTGTGGCCGACTGGCTTTACGACCAACTGGCGGCAAATCTTCCTGCAAGAGAACCGGAACTTTACGGCAGCCCGCTTCAATGGGACATCTTCTTGACTGTTCGTGACCTCATGCATGCGGGTACTCCGTTTGACGAAGCGTTGCAAGAAAGTTTTGAGAAAATCCATTTGAAAGCCGACAACTGGCATGAGGGCCAGCCAATGCCCGATCAGAAAAAAGGTTGGGCGCAGCGCGGCACGGATTGGCTGAATACGTACCGCATGATGGACGCTCCTCTCGCCGGATCGGGTTTCGTCCAGAAAATCTTCTCCGACAAGCCAGACAGGTCGCCGCCTGCCACGTCCGTTTCCGGTTCTTGACGCTATTTTAAGCAGCGTTTCGGAGTTTCCCTCTTCGTGCCTGCTTTACTGGCACGAACGCGAAAGCTGCTAAATATGAACAACGAAATTAATGTGATGTTGGTGCTCCTAGTCATATTGATCATTTTGACCCGAAGGGAGCGCGACCGATAATCAACTCCTGGCGATCACGAGCCGTGCAAGCAAATTAAAGGGTATCCCCAAGGTGGGCGAGGACCGCAGCGGAGGCGTCTTGGAGTGTCCACCCTTCAACTTCGTCCGGGCATAATTCATCTTCAAGCGATCCCCCGCGCCATGACGTGACAGGCAGCGCCGGCATATTGCACTTCATGGCGGGCGATCCATCGCGGACCGGCTGTTCCAGGCGGGGCATACCGATTACAAAAATAATCTAAAATAAATGTTGGTTTGATGAATATGTATGCTATGATATACTCTGATGATTGGCTAAATGAAGCCATGATGAAAAGGAGGAAGGCAGAGGAAAGGCTGAAGGCTGAAGGCTGAAGGCTAAAGTTATGAAAAAGAGACTCGAAAGCGGATCCGGTTTCAGGCAGAAATATGAAGGGGCAGACCTGCCCGCCGTAGCCGACTTGTCCGCCATAGCTGCTGTGGCGAACGAGGACGCGGCGAAGTCGGAAGCCGCGGCGGCGAAGGTGGGAATATCAGCAAAAGCCCATTTTTCTGCCAGGCTTATCTTTCTGCCATCCTTCCGCTGGACTGCGAACCGTGAAGCCCAGTCAAAGTCAGTCAAAGTCCGTCAAACCGATCCGGTTGGTCGTCCCACCTGCCAAATCATATGCAAATACCTTAAAATGAATGACTTACAACAAAACCGATGCTTAGTCGGGTCAAGGTCAGTCAAACCGGGTCAAACCACTTTCAAAGCTGGCAAACACCAGCCACTCCTTGCGTTTTTGAAAACCTTCCGGGAACTGAGGGCCGTGGCAAAACAAGCCAAACAAAGCTTCAAGGAGGAACGCGACGTGTTGCCCTTGCCAATTCAATCCAGACGCGCTCCGGCGCAGTTCCCGGCATGGCCAGCCGGCGGCGCCGCTCATCTGTCAATCGAATAGAGGAAAAAATTAAAAATTGCCAAAATCCGTGCAATTCACGCCTGAACCCGATTTTTCAGACCTGTCTATTCCACCGAAAACAGCGAAGAACCGCTGGCGCAATGCTAAAATTGTGAAAATCAACGACTTGCAGAATAAATCCGGTCAAACTGGGCCGGCTGGGGATGTAAAGAATTGCCAAACGCGACCAGATGGGTTTTAACTGGCGCCGTGTTATATCAACAGACATTGCGGCAATCGGCGAGCTTCTCCGGTATCGGCCTCCATAGCGGCAATAGCGTCAAAATGACCTTTTTGCCCGCGCCGCCCAATTCCGGCATTCGCTTTCGCCGGATTGATTTGGAGGGCAAACCCGAAATCGAGGCGCGGATTGATTATGTCTCCACCACCAATCGCTCCACTTCCCTTTCCAAGGGCAACGCCAAAATCCATACGGTGGAACACGTCCTGGCCGCGTTTGCCGGGCGCGGCGTGGATAATGCCCTCGTCGAGTTGGACGCCAATGAGCCGCCCATCGCCGACGGCAGCGCGCGGGAATATGTCAAAATGATCCAGGCGGCCGGGGTCGTCGCGCAGGACGAGCCGCGGGAGGTTTTTCGCATCCAGACGCCCATCACATTCGAGAGCGGGGAGACGACCCTCTCGGTTTTTCCGAACGAGAGCTTGAAGATCAGTTGCACCAGCGCGGATTCCAAAGGGCGCTTTACGCAGTTTTACAGCGTGACGGTGACGCCTGAAACTTGGGAACGGGAGCTGGCTGACGCCCGGACGTTTTGCTTTTTCGAGGAAATCGAATACCTGATCAAGAACGGGTTGATCAAGGGCGGCAGTTTGGAGAATGCCGTGGTCATTCGCGATGACGCCATTTTGACGACCGAGCCTTTGCGTTATCCCAATGAGTTTGTGCGGCACAAGATCCTGGATATTATCGGCGATCTTTCGCTGGCGGGCAGGCCGATCGCCGGCCACATCGTCGCCGTCAAACCGGGGCACAGCGCCAACTGCGAATTGGCGCGGCAAATCAGCCTGCAAATGCGCAAGCCGTTGGAGGCGGCCCAAAGTTTCACCCCCCCGCCCCAGGCCACCCCCAAACCGCAGGGCGAAGAGGTCGAAGTGCGCGATGGCGACGAATTGGACACGCTGCGCTTGATGAAGATTTTGCCGCATCGCTATCCGTTTTTGATGGTGGACAGAATCACCCGGATCGAGGGCAACAAAATTGTCGGCCTCAAAAACATCAGTTCCAACGAGCCTTATTTCCAGGGGCATTTCCCCAATCACCCCATCATGCCCGGGGTCCTGCAATTGGAAGCCATCGCGCAAGTGGCCGGCATCATGATGCTGCGCAAGGCGGAGAATTTCGGCAAGCTGGCCTATTTCATGTCCGCCGAGAGCGTGCGCTGGCGCAAGCCGGTGCGGCCCGGGGACACGCTGGTCATCTCGGTGGAATTGATCAAGTCGCGCGGCAAGATCGGCAAGGCCAAAGGTGTCTGCTCGGTCAACGGCCAGACGGTCAGCGAGGCGGAGGTGACCTTTATTTTGTTTGACAGATAATAAATGAGCTCAATCCATTCCACGGCGGTCATCCATCCCGGCGCGCGCATTGGCGCGGACTGCGTCATCGGGCCTTACTGCGTCATCGGCGAGCATGTGACGCTGGGCGGCCGTTGCCGGCTGCATTCCCATGTGGTGATTGACGGCCATACCACGCTGGGCGAAGAGAATGAGATTTTCCCCTTCGCCAGCATCGGCCTGAAAACACAGGACTTGAAGTGGAAGGGCGGAACGACCCGCACCCAGATCGGAAGCCATAACACCTTCCGGGAATGTGTGACGATTAGCAGCGCGACCGGCGACGGCGGCGTCACCACCGTCGGTTCGCACAATCATATCATGGCCTACAGCCATATTGGGCACGACGTCACGCTGGGCGATCACATCATCATGTCCAACGTGGCGACGCTGGGCGGGCATATCACAGTGGAGGACCATGCGAACATCGGCGGACTGGCGGCGGTGCATCCCTTTTGCCGCATTGGCAGCATGGCGATCATTGGAGGGTGCTCCAAGGTCACCCAGGACATTCCGCCCTACATGATGGCCGATGGCGACCCGGCTGAGGTGCGGACGACCAACAAGGTCGGGCTTGAGCGCAACGAGGTATCGAAAGAAGCGCAAGCAGCGCTCAAGCAAGCCTACAAGATTCTATTCCGCGCCAAATTATCCACTCCCAACGCCCTGGCCCGGATTGAAGCCGAATTGCCCCCCCTGCCGGAACTGCGTCATCTGGTCGAGTTTGTCCGCCTGAGCCAGCGGGGGATCAGCAAATGAAGGACGACGAAGAAAATTAAGAAGTAAGAATTAAGAATTAAGAAACATGAGGGACAGCCACCCGCCGAATCAGAATGCCTTTTCCCCACTTCTTAATTCTGCCTTCTTAATTCTTAATTTCTGCAACAAAAGACCTCCGGGTCTTCCCTTTTCAAGAGCGACTTGATGGCCAGGATGGCTTGGGCATGAATCTGGCAGATGCGCGATTCGGTCACGCCGAAGGCTTCGGCAATTTCGCGCAAGCGCAAATCTTCGAAATAATAGAGTCCCAGGACCTTGCGTTGCATTTCCGGCAATTGTTTCAGGCGTTTCTCGATCAATTGCGCCAATTCGCGCGTGGCGGCCTGTTCTTCCGGGTTGGCCTGCGAATCGTCGGCAATGATGTCATGCGCCCATCCTCCGTGTTCATTCTTGGCGCCATGCATGGCATCCAGGCAGACATAGGTGGTGGGGCGGATTTCTTCCAGCACTTCCTCGTAATCGCGCGGGGAAATGCCGAGGGCCTTGGCCATCTCCGCATCACTTGGGATGACGCCCCTGCGCTGGGTCAATTCCTGCATTGTTTTCTCGATTTTTTTGGCTTTCTCATGCACCGAGCGCGGGACCCAATCCAGGCGGCGCAATTCATCGAAGACAGCGCCGCGGATGCGCACGCGGGCGTAGGTTTCAAAGGAGGTGCCGTTATCCGGTTTGAAGCGGCGCATGGCGTTGAGGAGGCCAATCAGGCCGGCGCTGTAGAGATCATCCGCATTGACATGGGAGGGCAAGGTCATGGCCAGGCGTCCAACCACAGTTTTGACCAGAGGGATATATTCCTCCACCAGACTATTCTCCATCCGACTGCCGCGGCCGGAACGGGAGTAACGGCGCCAAAGTTTGCGCTGGTTGGAGCGGCGTTGCTCCGCTGTCAGAGGAGCCGGGGGCGGAGCACAAAGTGTGTCGGTCATGACGCCTTCTGGATGAAACTGAAAGCAATACCGCATGCCAGTCCCAAAAATCCGCCGATAAGCAGTAATGATTTCATATCGTTTTATAGTCAAAGATTATGCCCAGCAAGAGTGTTGCCATTCTTGGGCGAAAGACAGCGCGGGCGATGGAAGCCCCTTATGTACAGGGGCTTCGGCAGGTCAATATTTTATGCGGCGGCCGGAAAAGTGCTGCGGCAGGGAAGTTTTTGCCCGGTATTTGGAGGCAAAATAGGGAAGTCTGTCCCGAATTCTCAGGAAAGGCCGGAGCTTGTCTCATTGCGTCGTGGCTTGGGAGCCTGGGCCGGACGCGACCACGCCATGCCAGGAGAAGGCATCGTCTCTGGCGGGCCGCCGGCGTTCGGCATGGAACCGCTCCATGCCGCAGAATAAAAAAACCGGGCTTCGTGGTCAGAGGGTGACCAAAAAGCCCGGGGAATTTTCGAATTTAGTACACTTGTAGGATTAGGGGACTTCCGGTTGCTGCTGTACAACACAAACAACCGAAATACTGCGGGCAAACAAAGAACAATCCAAAACCAATTTTTGCCCTAAAATTCTTACTGTGCTAATCCACCATTACAAAACCACAAATGGCCTCCAATGTCAATAGACTATTTTCAAAAATTTTTGTTCAACAAAAATCAGAAAAATTCACTTTTTTTCAGATTCCTGTTTACACCGGTTTCATGCCTGTTAATATCCCCGTTGCGCAAGGCGCAGTCCATGAAAAAGATTGAAGCCATTATCAAGCCGTTCAAACTCGAAGAAGTTAAAGAGGCGCTGGCCGGAGTGGGCGCCCAGGGCTTGACCGTCTCCGAGGTGAAGGGTTTTGGCCGCCAAAAGGGCCACACGGAAATTTACCGCGGCAGTGAATATACGGTCGATTTCCTCCCGAAAATCAAGATCGAGGTCGTTCTGCCCGATCCCCTGATCCAGCAGGCCGTCGAAGCCATCGTTCGGACGGCTCGAACGGGCAAGATTGGCGACGGCAAAGTGTTTGTCAGCAATGTCGAAACCGCCATTCGTATTCGCACCGAGGAATCGGGCGATGAAGCCATTTGATGCTTGGGCCTGCATCCTTGCGAGTTCGTTCTTTGCCATGACATCCAACGGATTGGCCGGAAGCCGCTGCCGCGGGCAGGGGCCTTTTGCCGGCTGAATCCTCATGGAAACCCTGATTTTAAAGGGTTTTTTGAATTGTGAATAAGTCGTGAATAAAAGTTAATATGTTGTTCTCGTCAGGCTGGCGTTCTTTGTCTAAAACATTCGCTGCCTGCTTGAACAAAGGGACCAGTTTCAAGCGCGGCACGCGATATAGAATGATTGACAATATGTTCGAGTTGCAAGTCATTGGAGTTCAGGTGTTTAGCCTCAAATTCACGGGGGTTGCCGGCTCTAATGGCCCACGGTTGCCTTTCCAGGCGCAGAATCTGCCTGGGGGGCGATTCTTCCGCCATAGCCGGGGGGCGGTGTGGCACTTCGGAACGGTGCCGGTGAATAAATGTTGAAAATCAGGGCTTTGGCGCTAAATCAAAATGCAAGCATCCGCCGATAAGATCTGGGGAGGGGCGCAGAAATTGCTGCGCACCATGTTGAACACGGACATCTATAACCTGTGGTTCCTGCCGATCAGGGCGGTGGCGCTGGAAGGGGAGACGCTGGTCTTGGAAGTGGCCAATGATTTCTGCGAAGTTTGGCTTAACGACAACTATCTGGGATTGATCAGCGACGTCCTGGCGCAGGCCTCCGGCCAGAATCTTAAAGTCAAATTCCGCGTCAACGCCGGCGGCAGCACCCTGGGCGCGCCCGCCCCCGATCCCAAAACCAAAGCCAAATCAGCCGCCGAACCGGTCGAACGCAATAATCCCGTCCGGAGCGAAATTGCCTTTAATCCCAAGAACACCTTTGAATCCTTCGTCGTGGGTGAAAACAACAACCACGCCCATGCCGCCGCCATGGCGGTCTCGCAAGCTCCCGGCAAATCCTACAATCCGCTCTTCCTTTATGGCGGAGTGGGCTTGGGCAAAACGCATTTGCTCCACGCCATTGGCCAGCACATCGCCGGCACCAAAAAAGGCGTGCGCGTCACTTATCTTTCCTCCGAAAAATTCACCAACGAATACATTGAGGCCATTCAAAACAATCAGTTGGTCCGCTTCCGCCGCAAACATCGCCAGGCCGATGTTTTGCTGATCGACGACGTGCAATTTCTGGCCGGCAAAGAACGGATTCAGGAGGAGTTTTTCCACACCTTCAACGCCCTGCACGAGGGCCATAAACAAATCGTTCTGACCTGCGACCGCCCCGCCGCCGAAATCCAGAATCTCGAGCAGCGGCTGGTCTCCCGTTTCGAGTGGGGGTTGGTCACGGAAATGCAGCCCCCCGATGTCGAAACGCGCATGGCCATTTTGCGCAAGAAGGAAAAGGCCATGGGGGTCGAGTTGCCGGAGGAGATTGTCACTTTCCTGGCCAACCGCATTCGCACCAACGTCCGCCGCCTGGAAGGCGCTTTGATTCGCGTCGCCTCTTTCGCTTCCCTCACCGGCAAAAAGCTCACGCTGACAGTGGTCGAAGGGTTGCTGCGTGAAGTGCTGCACGAGGAAGGCCGCTTTGCGGTCAATATCGATTGCATCCAGAAGAAAGTGGCGGAACATTTCGATATTCGCCTGGCCGACATGACCAGCAAACGCCGCCCGGAAAACATCGCCTTTCCGCGGCAGGTGGCCATGTTCCTCTCCCGGCAAATGACGGAAAGTTCCCTCAACACCATCGGTGAAGCCTTCGGCGGACGCGATCACGGCACCGTTTTGCACGCCTGCCGCCTGGTCAAAGACCGCATGGAAGTTGATACCAACGTCCGCCAAGCCGTCCTTTATTTGGAGAAACAATTGCTCCGATAGCCCGCGGGGCGCGACCTCCGGCCGGGCCGTCCGTCCCGCCGGGCAAAAAGCGCCCACATCAAAATGTCCCTGATCGAAGTCCACGGTTTGACCAAAACATTCCGGACGTACAAAAAGGAGCCGGGCTTTCGCGGCGCTGTTCGCGGCCTTTTTCATCGCCGCTACGAACAGACCGTCGCCGTCGATCAAGTCAGCTTCGCCATTGAGGAAGGCGAACTGGTCGGCTTCC
>Ga0326728_10011236_pt1 | contig 20559 bp, 20 predicted proteins | sample MB3enrmetagenome_FD_207602 | JGI IMG/M metagenome (GOLD analysis project Ga0326728, IMG submission 207602) | Lab enriched peat soil microbial communities from McLean, Ithaca, NY, United States - MB31MN | ecosystem: Environmental > Terrestrial > Soil > Wetlands > Peat | place: USA: New York... | reverse complement strand
CCCGCCGCACACCTTGTGAAGCTGGGGACGATGGGCGAATACGGTACGCCCAACATCGATATCGAGGAAGGCTTCATCGAAATTGAATACAAGGGCCGTAAGGACGTTCTTCCGTTCCCGAAGCAGCCCGGCTCTTTCTACCACCTCACCAAGGTCCACGACAGCCACAACATCCTGTTTGCCTGCCGAGTGTGGAAGTTGCGTTCCACCGATCTTAACCAGGGAGTAGTCTACGGCATCGAAACGGACGAGACTCTCTTGGACGATCGCTTGGCCACGAGTTTCCACTACGATGAGGTGTTCGGCACTGCACTCAACCGCTTCTGCGTCCAGGCGGTCGCAGGAATTCCGCTCACGGTTTACGGGCGGGGCGGGCAGACGCGCGGCTTCCTGAACATCCGCGATACTTTGCAGTGTGTCGAGCTCGCGCTAGTGAATCCGCCGCAAGCCGGCGAATATCGGGTCTTCAACCAGTTCACGGAGACATTCAACGTCCTGCAATTGGCGGAAATGGTGAAGGCGCAGTCAGAGAAGCTCGGTTTCAAGGTGGAGATAAACCATCTGAAGAACCCCCGCGTGGAAGCGGAGCAGCACTACTACAATCCCATTCACAGAAAGTTGAGCGACCTGGGATTGCAGCCCCGCTTGCTGTCCGACGAGCTTGTGCAAAGCATGGTCAAGCGGGTCCAGGACCATGCCGCGCGCGTTAAGCGGGACATCATCCTGCCGCGGGTTACATGGGAAGGCTCAAAGCCGCCGGACGGGAGTGAACGATAACGGTGCTGGATTCAGGGACCTCGACATCCCGTGCAAAGGGCGGCTAGTTACGCTAGGATATAGAGATCAGCTTACAAACGAAAAGCACAGGAGGATCGAATGGAAGAGACAAAACCCTTGTCGATCACCAGTCTGATCGCGATCCCGGCGTTGATTACTTTGGGTATTACCATCCTGCGCCTGGTGGGTGAACTCCAACACTGGCCGAAACCCTGGTTCAACACCGCAGCGGGTGGAGGAGGAGCCATTATTGGCATCTCCTGGCTGCCACTCATTTTTGGTCCCTATTTTGCCTTGAAGCTGGCAGGAGCGGGCGATGGGCCCTCAAGTGCCGGGAAAGCCATCGGACTGGCATTCGCGGGGTTGGCAGTGATGGTCATCGGCGGGCTCCTGATCGGAGTAGTGGTCACGCACCACCGGTATTGGACCGTGATCGGTTACATTGTGACGCTGCTCGCGGCGTTTGTTCCCGGAATGGGTTGGCGTTCGTTGGGGAACACCCTACTGGCTTATGCTTTCGCAGCACGTATTCCAGTGCTCGTTATCATGTTCTTCGCTATGCGCGGGAACTGGGGAACGCACTACGACGCGCCTGCTCCTAATTTCACTTTTCCGTCGTTTGCGTCGACATTCTTCTACACCGCCGTCTTTCCCCAGCTTGGGGCTTGGATTGCCTGGACGGTAGTAGCAGGCGCAATCCTGGGGACCATCGCCCAAGCCATCACACGTCGAGGAAAGCAAGCGGCTCCGGCCGCGGCCTAAGAACAAGGGCAGCGCGGACCTGCTCTTCAAGGCCGGTGTGTTGTCTTTGTTATTCACAGACGAGAAATGCAGGTCGGCAATTGTAGCTAATCGCTGTCGATCGGAAATCTCAGAGTCACAAGACCGTCCACTTTGGAGAGCGAAAGGAGTTTCGCATGGAAGAGACAAGGCCAACGTCCATCGCCGGTCTGATTACGATACCGGCTTTGATCACTCTGGGCATTACCGTCCTGCGCCTGGTAGGCGAACTCGAACACTGGCCCAGGCCGTGGTTTAGCGCGGCGGCGGGCGGCGGAGGCGCCATCGTCGGCATCTCCTGGCTGCCGATCATTTTTGGTCCTTACTTCGCTCTGAAGCTGTCCGGAAGCGGCGATGGCCCATCGAGTGCAGGGAAGGCTATTGGATTCGCCTTCCTTGGACTCGCGCTGCTTTTTGTGGGCGGCGTGACGTCGGAGAAGAACTTCGGCCATCATCAAATCATCGCCCTGCTTGGACTGTTGCTGATGCTGGTTGCAGCGTTTATTCCCGGCATCGGCTGGAAGGCTCTGGGGAACACTCTCTTGGCCTACGCCTTCGCGGCCCGAATTCCTGTTGTGATCGTGATGTTGGTGGCGATGCTCGGCAATGGCGGGAAGGGCTGGGGAACACATTACGACGTGGCGCCGCCCAACTTCCCGGACCTATCTCTTGGCGCGAAATTCATCTACCTCGCGGTCTTGCCTCAGATGACGCTGTGGATTGGTTGGACCGTGGTGTTTGGCTCGATCCTCGGCACCATCGTCGCAGCCTTGAGCCGCCGCGGAAAGTCCGCAGTCGCGTCGGCCGCGTGAAGGCAGTGGCGAGTGACGCGTGCCTGGCAGGTTGCGGAAGGTCCCGCCGCGCCTGCCATCCCGACGACCCGCAGACCAGTGTCCGTGGGACGGAGCGTAATAAACTGGAATTGCCGGCCGATCACTTCCGCGGCTTGCTGATTAGCTGCCAAGCCTCTGTGAGATGAGCTCCGAGTTCATCGTCGCCGATTTGTTCAAGCTCGATTCCGACCCAGCCTTTGATGCCAACGTACGGCGGTCTGTAGTAGATCGCCGGGCTGCCTGCAATGAGAGCCGCTTGTTCTCCTGGCTGGGCGGGTATCAACACCGCGATGTGGCCGTCGTGATGGTGATTGCTGGAGAACATCGCGAAGACGCGTTTCTTGACGAAGAACGTTGGTTCACCGTGCGAAAGCTTCTCGGTTGCGCCCGGCAGCGCCAGGCAGATTCTGCGGACTCTTTGCAATTGCCTCTTACCATCCATGCCCTATCGCTCCTTAACAATTCCAGGCGCCGCCCTGCGGCAGTGGACCTTGGAGGTCCGATTAAGATTATAATTGAGAACCCAGCAGGGGATGTGCTGATAAGTGGAAGCAAGGCACACGTCGCAAAAGGGGGATGCCCATGAATGCACGTTTCTTTTTCACCCGTTCCAGGTTCGTTGCGGTGGTTCTTTTTCTCGGCGCCGTTACGGTCGCGGTTGCGTCAACCGGGGGTTATCACTTGCTCAAGAAATACTCATTCGGGGCGGCGCAAGGAAGTACCCGGGAGTACTTTGACTACATCACTGTGGACTCCGGCGCGCGCCGGGTTTACTTGTCGCACGGCACGGAAGTCAAGGTGATCGACGCTGATTCCGGAACTCTTATCGGCAATATCACCGGCTTAAAGCAGGACCACGGAGTAGCTCTGGCCCACGAATTCGGCAGGGGTTTTATCAGTGACGGTGCGCAGGGGAAAGTGATCATATTCGATTTGCAGACCCTGAAAGTGATCGGCGAGGCCAAAGCGGCCGACGACGCTGACTGTGTGGTTTACGACCCGGCCTCCAAACGCGTTTTTGTGATGGAAGGCGACCCAAACAGTCTGACGGCGATCGACGCAAAAAGCGGGAGCGTGGTGGGAACCGTTCAGCTCGGTGGCTCTCCTGAGTTTGCTGTCGCCGATGGCAAAGGGACCATTTACATCAACCTGGAAAGCAAGAACGAAATCGCCGTCCTCGATTCCCAGGCACTCACAATCAAATCGCGCTGGCCGGTTGCCCCGGCCGGTGGCCCCACGGCCCTCGCCATGGACACGGAGCACCGGCGTCTGTTCAGCGCCGGCCGCGACCCCCAGATGCTTGTCGTGATGGACGCCGACAGCGGAAAGGTCGTGAAGTCGTTTCCGATCTCCGGAGGAGTAGATGCTGCCGCCTATGACCCTGAAACCGGCCTGATCTTCGCCTCAACGCGAGAGGGCATGCTCCATATCTTCCACGAGGATTCGCCGGACGCGTTCAGTGAGGTCGAGACGGTCAAGACAGAGTATGGCGCCAAGACCATGGGGCTTGACACCAAAACGCACAACGTGTTTCTGGACACGGCGGATTTCAGTCAGCCTTCTTCCTCCGGGTCAGGCCAGCGCGGTCCTCGCCGTGCGGCCGTTCCGGGCACGTTTCGTGTTTTGGTTTATGGCAGGTAGCGAAACGTCATGGCAGGGGCGGCCCTCTTGGCCGTCCCTCCCCTGAGCTCAATCTAGCGATCTTGGACGGACTCGAAGCGCTCACGGGCTGCGGTTTTGGTGTCCATGTTAGTCCCCTAATTGTATTGGGATCCTTCGCGCAAGCCCAGCACGGGCTTTCCAGCCACTTCAAGCGCCACGCCTCTTTGGTAGAAGTAGAGGCGGCTTTACGCCTCCACTTGGCGAGGTAAACTCACCGCTACCAATTTAAACTGAGACACTACGCATGTGCGAGAGAGGCGCAACGAACCGAGGGGCTGGCACATCTTATTAAACAGTGGCTCCACGAGCCACGATTCAGGGCATACGACAAGAGGGAGGATGGCATGAAGATCGGCATTATTGGCGCCGGACAAATCGGGGGGACTCTGACTCGCCGTTTGACCCAGTTAGGGCACGAAGTATACGTGGCCAACTCGCGCGGGCCTGCGTCGCTCGCGGCTCTCGCCAAGGAAACCGGGGCGAAAGCTGTTGAGGTGCGAGAAGCAGCGCGGGCCGGTGAGGTGGTTGTGGTGACCATCCCGGAAGGGAAGATTCCGGGCCTTCCCAAGGACTTATTCGCTGGGGTACCGAAGGATGTAGTGATCATCGATACAGGGAATTACTATCCGAGGCAACGCGATGGGCGGATTGCCGATGTTGAAGCGGGAATGACTGAAAGCCGATGGGTGGCGAATCAGCTCGGACGTCCTGTGGTCAAGGCGTTTAACAACATCTATGCGCAGCACTTGCTGGAACTGGGACGCCCGACCGGCAGCCCCGGCCGGATTGCTTTGCCAGTCGCCGGCGACGACGCGCGGGCCAAGGAAATCGTGATGGGGCTTGTGAACGAGTTGGGATTTGACCCTGTCGATGCCGGAGGCCTCGACGAATCATGGCGCCAGCAGCCGGCCACACCAGTTTACGCGGCGGACTTCGATGCGGAGGGAGTGCGTCGTGCATTGGCCCAGGCGAGCAAAGAGCGCGGACCGCAATTTCGGGCGACGGAGAAGAGTCCGGGCAATTTTGCGCAGCCTGCCTGATGTCTTGGGGCGCGTTTGAAAAGCCAAGGAGGTGAGCATGTCTTCAGCGCCTATACCCAGCGCACTCGATGCTCGTACGCAGGCTTTCCCAACTCTGACTGCGGTTCAGATCAGCCGCACTCGTCCCCACGGCAGGGTGCGTGAAGTCAAGCCGGGCGAGATCCTGTTCGAGCCTGGCGACACTCAAATGCCCTTCTTTGTCCTGCTTTCGGGAAGCATGGAGATTGTGCAGCCGAGTCTCTCCGGCGAGCGAGAGATCGTCAAACATGGTCCGGGAGAGTTCACCGGCGAGATGACCATGATCTCGGGGCAGCGGTGCCTGGTGCGAGGTCGCGTGACGGCACCCGGTGAGTTTCTCGAGATCAGCGGCGAGGGCCTGCGGTCGATTATCGCCAAAGATGCCGAGTTGAGCGAGGTGCTGATGCGGGCTTTCATCTTGCGCCGCCTCGCTCTTATCTCTCGCGGCTACGGCAACGTGATTCTGATGGGATCGCGCCACTCTGCGGGCACGTTGCGGCTGCGCGAGTTCCTGAGCAGGAACGGATATCCCTACACCTACGTCGATCTCGACACGGACAGCGCCTCGCAACAACTGCTGGACCGATTCGAAGTGAAGTTGGACGAGATTCCAGTCCTGGTTTGCGACGGCCGCACGGTCCTGCGCAATCCTAGCACTCAGAAGCTTGCCGAGTGCCTGGGATTCAACGCGAACATCGACGACCAGCGAGTGCTGGACCTGGCCATCGTGGGTGCGGGCCCCGCCGGCCTGGCCGCGGCTGTTTACGGTGCCTCGGAGGGCCTGGACGTTCTTGTCATCGAGACCGAATCTCCCGGAGGTCAGGCTGGCTCCAGCTCAAAGATCGAGAATTATCTTGGCTTCCCCACCGGAGTGTCAGGGATGGAGTTGGCCGCGCGAGCGATTACTCAAGCCCAGAAGTTTGGCGCTCAGATGCTGGTGGCACGCACTGTCGTTCGCCTGGACTGCAAGAAACCGCTCTACGAGATCGTCCTCGATGATGGGAGCGTGTTGCGCGCGCGGGCAGTTGTCATCTCCACCGGGGCTCAGTACAAAAAGCCGGCCATTTCCAATCTGTCGCAATTCGAGGGTCAGGGCGTCTACTACGGCGCAACTCACATCGAGGCACAACTGTGCGAGAAGGAAAATGTTGTTGTGGTTGGCGGAGGGAATTCCGCGGGACAAGCGGCCGTCTTCCTCTCACAAACCGCCCACAAGGTCCACATGCTAGTCCGCTCCGGAGGACTGGCAGAGTCGATGTCCCGTTACCTGATCCAGCGCATCGCCGAAAACCCGGCCATCGACCTCCACTACAATACCGAAATCGTCGGCATGGAGGGCAACCACCAGCTCGAGCGCGTGACATGGACCGACAAGGCAACAGGTGTCAGCTCTACGCACGACATCCGGCACGTTTTTATCATGACCGGGGCTTCGCCGCGAACCGAGTGGCTGAAGGGGTGCCTGGCCATGGACAACAAGGGCTTCATCCTCACAGGCCGCGACCTGGAATTGCCGGGTGAAATCGCTCCGCCGTCTTCTTGGCCTCTCGCCCGCGCCCCACTGATGCTGGAAACCAGCCTTCCAAGAGTATTTGCGGTTGGCGATGTGCGCTCGGGAAGTGTAAAACGCGTGGCCTCTGCCGTGGGCGAAGGCGCGATCGCCGTAAGTCTGGTTCACCGCGCCCTGGCGGAGGCGTGAAGGGCAGTCGATAGTCAAGAGTCGAGAGTGGAAAGTCAAGAGTTGCAAGTTGTCATTCTGAGCGCAGCGAAGAATCCCTGCAGTCCATTGGATGTTCGACGCGGCATCAGCGGGGGATCGCGGCCCGGAATGAAAGGCCTTTCCACTCTCGACCTTCGACTCTCAACTCTCGGCTCAGGAGGACTTCATGGCGGCGGAATGTACGCATTTCGATCAGATCAAAATCACGACCACCGACAAGCACGTGTGTGAAGACTGCATAAAAACCGGTGACACGTGGGTCCATCTGCGCCTTTGCGTGGAGTGCGGTCACGTGGGGTGTTGCGATTCGTCCAAGAACAAACACGCGACGAAGCACTTCCGCAAGACCCGGCACCCCATTATGCGCTCCAACGAAAGAGGCGAGAACTGGGGATGGTGCTACGTGGACGAGGTCATGATTGAGCCGTTCGCGTAAAAAAGGTAAGCTGCCGCATTCCCACGCTGCACCACTCGGGGGTAACACTTGCGGGCGACACTCGTTGCGATCGCGTTCTTAACTTGCACGCTGACTCCGGCGCGGGCCGAAGACGTAACGCTGGATGCCGCGGAGCGGCAGTGGGTGATTGACGCCGCGTGCGCGAACCTCAAGCAGCACTATTTCGACCGAAGTGCCGCGCTTAAGATGGCGGACGCGCTGCTCGCAAACAGCAAAAAGGGTGTTTACGAGACGGTGACCGATGGCACGGCTCTTGCCGATCTTTTGACCAGGCAGATCAGGGAGATCAGCCACGACATGCATCTGGAGGTGGTCTATAGCCCGACACCGTTGCCTCACCTCCCGCAGGGACTATCGCCTGACGATCAGGAGCGTTATCGCAGGGCGATGAAACTGGAGAAATGCACGTTCGAAAAGGTCGAGGTCCTTCCGCACAATATCGGCTACATCAAGTTAAACGCATTCCCTGACCCTTCCGTTTGCCTTCCAACGGCAAAGGCCGCGATGGCCACTTTGAACCATGTCGATGCCATCATCTATGATCTGCGCGACAACCGGGGCGGTGAGCCCGCGATGGTCATGTTTATGGCCGCTTACCTTTTTGACCATCCCGAATATATGTATAATCCCAGGGAAAACACGAGCCGTAAATCATGGACTCAGCCTGTTTCGGGAAACAGGCTTACAGACAAGCCGGCGTATCTATTGACCTCCCGGAGGACCTTTTCCGGCGCCGAGCAGTTCTGCTTCAACCTGAAGATGCTGAAACGCGCCACGCTGGTGGGCGAGACGACAGGCGGCGGCGCACATGCTGGGGTCTGGCATCGCATCGACGATCACTTCGGAATGGGGATTCTTGAAACACGGGCGATCAATCCTTTCTCAAACGCCGACTGGGAAGGCACGGGTGTGGAACCGGATGTGAAAGTAGCGGCTACCGATGCGCTTGAGACTGCAAAGGGGCTGGCGGAAAACAAGCAGAAGTAGCTGCCGACTCGCATTCGCGCAAATCGAGGTCTTGGGGATTCAACTGGTGAAAAGGCTGCGGGCCATGGCCTCACGCTCTTTCAACCCTTCACCCTCGAACTGGCTCACAACTTGTTCCAGCAATGTGGGAACATCCAGGTCCTGGGGGCACTTCTGGACACAGTCCCTGCAATGCGAGCAGAGCGACGCATAAGAGGACGAACCACGGATGATGCCGCCCATGCGGAGCACGTAAAGAAAAGGGGCCATGCGCGTCTGGCCGAAGGTGTGGTAAGAATTGAACAGCGAGAAGCACTCGGGGATGTTGACGCCTGAGGGGCAGGGTTGGCAATAGCCGCAGCCAGTGCACGCCACCTTCATGATCTCGCGATATTTCCTGGCCACCCTGTCGATGAGTCCGAGCTCAGCTTCAGTCAGTGAGCCTGGCCGCGCGTCTGCGGCAATCTCGAGGTTCTCATGCACCTGCGCCTCATCATTCATTCCGGAGAGAACCACGATCGCTTCCGGCTGGTTCCAGACCCATCGCAGGGCCCACTCTGCGGGCGTCCGTCGGATCCCGGCCTCCTGCCAGAGGGCCTGGACGGCAGGTGGTTGAGGAGAGGCGGCCAGGACTCCGCCGCGTAAAGGCTCCATCACCACGACGCCGAGGCCTTTCGTAGCAGCGTACTTCAAGCCTTCGGTACCGGCTTGGTTTTCCTGGTCAAGATAGTTGTATTGAATCTGGCAAAACGCCCACGGGTAGGCGTCAACGATGCGCTTGAAATCCTCGCGCAGCCCGTGGAATGAGAAGCCCGCATTCGCGATTCTTCCGTCCGCTTGCGCCCCATCGAGAAACTCCCTGACTCCCAGCGCCGCCACTTGATCCCAGCCCGCCCCGTCCAGCGAGTGGACCAGGTAGTAGTCAATCCGGGAGGTGGCAAGCTTCCTGAGTTGCGCGTCGAGAAAGCGGTCCAGGTCGGCCCGGCTGCGCACCAGCCAGGAGGGCAGCTTGGTGGCAAGTCTCACTCGCTCGCGATAGCCGCCGGACAGCACGCGGCCCACAAACGGCTCGCTTTCACCCCCGTGATACGGCCAGGCGGTGTCGAGATAGTTCACGCCGTGATCGATGGCGTAGCGAATCTGGCTTGCGGCGCGCGCTTCGTCAATCCGGCCGTCCTTCTCCGGCAGGCGCATGCAGCCGAATCCCAGGATCGAGAGTTCGTCGCCGGTTTTCGGCATTTTTCGGTAGAGCATTTTTCCCTCTATCTTGAAGTGGCACATAATTGTAGCGAAGGGCGAAGGCGTACGCGAGATTTAGCGGCAACGTCCAAAACAATTGCCTCGGGGATTTTGACAAGCGCTTGGCGATGCTCCCCAACGAGTAGAATCGTGCGTTGGCAGATCGGTAGCCGGCGAGCAGCGTTTCCGGACTCATCAGCCGAGGTTTGAACACAACGTGAGTTCGGCCGTTGTACTTGCTCCAATCACGCGTGAGGATTCTGCCCTCAGCGTCGAGGCGTTTATGGAGCGGGGTCCCGGGATATGGCGTCAGGATGTTGAACGTGGCGTTCTGCACGCCTGCCGATTCGAGGAAGTCCCCCGTCTCCTCAAAAACCGCCTCAGTATCATGATCGAAGCCAAAGACGATTCCTGCCTGCACCGACATGCCGTGGGCGTGAATCCGCTCGATGGCGCGCGCGTACTCATCAACGCGATTGAAAGGTTTCGAAACCTCGTTGAGGCTCGCCTGCGAAACGGATTCAAGCCCGATGAACAGTTGTTTGCAGCCACTGCGCGCGGCCAACTCGAGGAACTCGTCGTCTTTGGCCGCGTAAATACTTGCCTGGCTGCTCCACCATTTCCCGTGAGGCGCCAGGGCCCGGAAGAGCGCCTTGGCGTACTGCATGTCGGCGGCAATATTGTCGTCCCATACGATGATGACTTTGCCGCGAAAGGAAGCGTACTCGCGCGCCACAGCTTCGACAGGACGGTGGCGCACCTGGCGCTGGTACATCACAGCCAGCGTGCAGAAATCACAGTGATGCGGGCAGCCGCGCGTCGCGAACAGAACTCCGTCCGCATGGTCGTGACGATGAAACAGGTCCTGCCTCGACATCGGAGCTTGATCGAGGGCAGGGGGTTCGAGGCAGCAGTAGCGTGCGCCGTGCCGCCCGGATTCGAACTCCGACAGGAATTGCGGCCATTCTCCCTCGGCTTCGCCGACAAAGATCACATCTGCGTGCGACTGCGCCTCATCGGGCATCAGGGTGACGTGCGGTCCGCCCAGCGCCACCGTGATTCCGCGTTGCCGAAAGCGGGACGCCATCTCGTAGGCGTGCGGCGCGCTGGGAGTGTGGAAAGTGATCGCAACCAGGTCTGCCGTGGCGTTGAGGTCGACCGGTTCCACGACTTCGTCGATATGGCGCACCGTCCAATGCGGAGGCACAAAGGCGGCCAGGTACGGCATGGTGATCTGCTGAAAGTTCAGGACGCGGTTGCGCCGGGCGCGTTGCGTCACGGGTGATGATGCGGTGATCAGAAGCAGCGATGGGCGGGCGGAGGGGTGGCGCATCAGAGTCTTTGCCCCTCGAAATGGGCAGATTGTGTAGCCGACATATTGTCACTTCTGCGGCTCGGCCGCTTGACGGGGAACTTTCGCTTCGTGGGTGCGAAAGGTGGGGATTGGGGGCGATACTTCGTTCAATTCGCGTTCATTACCATGCAAAAAGCACTTCATCTGCGTCATCTCAAAAAGTCATGTCCTTTGTTTTCAGATACTTCTTAGCTTCGTTCCCACTGTTTTGCATTTCGCGCACGCTTTCCCGGACTTCCCGCGACGGATCAGCTTGCCGACCTGCCGATTCGTACCAGCCATGACATGCACCCGCACGCAAAGGCCCGTTTTTAGGACCAAAGCGCCCATCTGGCGCTCATAAGCGGTTCGTTTCCGGTTCGTTTTGCACATCAAAAAGATGTGACTTCCTTTGTTTTCAATGACTTCTTAGCTTCGTTCCCACGATTTTCGTGTTTCTTGCAGACTCAAGTTCTCCTTCAACGGCGCGGTTGGCCCGATTCGGCTTGGCCCCTGCGGTACCAAGCGCACGTTTGCGACAAAGCGTCTGCTTCGCGACCACCAGGATAGGCTATCATAGCCTGTTGGGATTGTCAAGCGAAAAGTGCGCACCGGGGCGTAAGAATCTGTGAATTGCTGCCGGAAGGCGCTAACCGGTCCCACGCCAAGGCGCGAAGCATGCAAAGGCCGCAAAGCGAAGGAAGAACCCGTGCGAGGCGCGGCCGCAACGAGCCGCAGGTATGAGGAGGACTTTATGGCTGAAGGTGCGACTCACGGAGCTTCCCAGTCGAGGGCGTAGATCTCTGTGCTGCCGGTGCTGTGCAGAACTAACGGGGCCTCATCCGGGTCAAGACCGAACCAGGCAATGGAGCCCGGGTATAGCGCTTTCAGCTCTGCGACATGCTCTACCTTCCGGTCACTGATTCTTATTCGGAGGACATCTGGCTGCGCTCCGCCCCCGGTGTAGTACAGGTACTTACCATCGTGCGACCAGCACGCACCATATGCAGGAGGTCCCGCGAGGTCGCTCCACTTCTGAGTCGCCAAGTCAAAGAGCAGCAGCTTGTCGGATGCAGCATCCGGCACGGCCGCGATGTATCGACCGTCGGGCGACCACCGGGGGTAATTGAATGGCTCGGACCCGGGCACTTTAGAGATCTGCCGGGACTGCACATCCATAAAGAACAGGGCATCACTGTCCGTCACGTTCGCGTAATCGCTGCGAAATGCGAGTTTCCGCCCATCGGGTGACCACGTCACGTCCCATCCACCCAGCTCAGCAGGTGTTAGCTGCTCGGCCAGCCCACCCTGCGCCGAAACCAGGTAGATGTGCCAATTCTTGCCGGTTATGTGACCCACGAAGGCGATCTGTTTTCCGTCGGGGGACCAACGAGGAGAGGAGGCTTGCATCGGGGCAAAGGTCAGTTGAAGCCGGTCGCTGCCGTCTATTTTGCTTCGCCATAGGGCCTTCTCGGGGAATCCCCGGTACGCTGCCCAGGCGCCGTCATGGGTGAACTCTACCTCTTGGGCTTGGGTGCCCGGCAGGTAAGGGAGAAACTGCCTGGTTCTCGACTCGAAGCGCATCAACTCGCCTTGGTCTTCCCAAGCGATCGCAAAGATCCTCTTTCCATCGCGGCTGGGAGTGGGGCGGCCGAAGTTCGCCGGCCCCTGGGTCAGTCGCACAGGTGCGCTCCGACCCTTTCGGAATAGGCCGGTTCGTTCCCGCATCGCCCAGATCTCGTCAGGCCCATCCCGGAACGAGTCAAAAAGCAGGTATCTACCATCAGGTGTCCAGTGTCCGCTACAGGAAGCAAGGACGAAATTCCAGGCGGGGAACGCAGGATGAAGATTGGTCCCGTCGGCTGATGCTTGCCAGACCATGGTGGATTTGCCATCGGCGACACTCAGTGTGATTCGCCTTCCGTCGGGTGACCACCTGATGAAGTAGGCGTTACCCGGGGCGTCAAAGAGCTTGTGCGCGCCTGATCCGTCCGCTTGAGCCACGAACAACCCGTTGTGGTGGATGAAAAGGATCTTCTGGCCATCGGGGGACCATGTGGCCTCCTTCGCAATGAGGTTGTTTAATGGCCGGGCAGATCCGCCGACGCTTGGAACGACCCAGACTCTCGCCTCTCTCTCCTGCCCGTGGGTTTCCCGAACCAAAAGCTCCGAACCGTCGGCAGAGACGTCTAACATCATCGCCTGTTCGAGTGACGTATGTATTGGGGTTGATTCTCCACCCTTCACGGAAACCATGGCCGGCATCCAAGTCCCCAAGGGCGACCGCTCCGAAAAGTAAACCATCCGATCGTCCGTCGCCAAGATGTTGCCTTTCCCCAAATGATCGTTTGTAAGCTGGACGACACGCGTCACTCTCGGTGGGGGTTCTGGCCGCGCAAGTAGATACACAAGGAAGGCGCCCGCGAGGACGAGGGGAGCAATTCCTGGCCAACGCCCCCGGCGTGCCTTAGTTTCAGGGTGGGGCTGCGCTACTGGAGGCGGCTGCTCAAGCGCTGGAGTCAGGGCCTCCTTGCGGTCCGAGTCCGTGTCGCTCCTCAGGCGTTGCAGATCGGTCCTCAGCTCGCGAGCGGTCTGGTAACGCAACTCGCGGTCTTTCTCGAGCGCCTTATTGATGATTTCGCCCAGCTTGGGCGGCAGGTTGGGGTTCAAAAGCAGCGCCGGAACTGGCGCCCTATTCAAAATCGCGTCGAAGACCACCGCTATCGTGTCGCCGCAGAAGGGCAGCCGTCCCGTGCACACCTCGTAGAGCGTAGCGCCAAAGCTGAACAAGTCTGTGCGAGTGTCGAGCGGTTCGCCGCGCGCCTGCTCCGGCGACATGTACTCGTACGAGCCCGGCACCATGTCCCGCCGCGTGAGGGGCGTCTCTGGCGGCGCCGAACCAACCGTCAATCGCGCCTCCCCAAAAGATTGCGGCACTCTTTTCGACAGCCCGAAGTCGAGGATCTTGGCTTGGTCCTGAGAGGTGACGAAGATATTCGCCGGCTTGATGTCGCGATGGATGATTCCATACGCATGCGCGGCCTCCAAAGCGTCAGCCACCTGAATGGCCAGTTCCAGCACCAGGTTGGCAGCTACGGGCGCGCCATGGCGTGCCCCGGCCGTGATGCGTTCCTTCAACGTCTTGCCCTCGAGGTACTCCATCACCATGAAGGGCCGGCCCTTGTATTCATCGAAATCGTAAACGGTGCAGATACGGGGATGATTGAGGGCCGAGGCGTCACGCGCTTCGCGCCGGAAGCGCTCCAGGGCTTTCTGGTCCTGGCCAAGTTCTTCCGGCAGGAACTTCAGCGCCACCGGGCGGCCGAGCCTCAGGTCTTCCGCTTTATACACCACTCCCATTCCCCCGCGGCCCAGCAGTTTGGTGACGCGATAGTGCGCGACGATCTGGCCCACCAGGTCTTCGCCGTCTTGCTGGTTTCTCTCTTCAAGAGGGGCTTCCGGTGAAGGCTCAACGGGAATCAGGAGGCCGTTCGGGCCGGCCGGTTCAACGCCAGGGGACGCTATTTGCGCCGGCGGCACTACCTCGAGCGGCGCGATGAACCGGTAGCCGCGCCGGGCGAGCGTTTCGACGTATCGAGGCTCGCCGGCGGAGTCGTCCAGCCACCGGCGCAGCGTCTTCACGGCCGCGTTGATGCTGTGCTCGAACTCCACAACCGTGTCGTGCGGCCATAACCGTCTCTGTAGCTCTTCGCGGGTGACCAGTTCGCCCGGATGCGCCAGCAGCATCGAGAGCACCTCGATCGGCTGGCCTGAAAGCTTGATCTTGAAACCGTGCTTGCGGAGTTCGAGCGTGTACCGATCAAACTCGAAAACGCCGAATCGGACCAAGCGTGGAGAGAAAATGCCAGTTTCCATGGCGAAAGGCAGCTTAGGGATGGAGACGCGCTCGGAGCGCCATCACAACCCGTGTGGCTGCTGCTCCTTCTGCGGACCGTGGCCGGAGTATAACTTCGCGGTGACTTTGAAGTCAATGTAAACCGCGCCGACCCAATCCATCGGTAGCGACCCGCAATGTAGGGGGGACGGCTCGCTGTCCCCGGAGGGTTAGTAGGCCGACGAGGGCAGGGCAAGCCCTACCCCTAAGCCACCTGGGTGCATCCAGGTGGGGCGAAAAGGCCCATGGCTTTGCGCCGCCGTTTGGTGAAACTCCGTCTCACAACCCGTTTCTTACCAACGGGTTAGGTCTTCGCTTGGTTTCCCGATAACTTTCACCCGCTTTGCATTGAGGTAGTAGCCGGGCCACCTCAGATTGGCGCCATCACGCGGACCGCGGAGGTGGCGCCATGGGGAAAGCACGGGGAAAGCAACGGGGCTTTGGACTTCTCATCGGTTTGGTCTTAGGGGTGGAGTTGATGGCATCGGGCGGACGGGCATCGGGCCAGAGGAGCTCGCCGGATGAGAGCGGTCAGCAACCCAGAATCGAGGTGCAAGTCTACAATTACGCCCAGGTCTCCAACCAGACCCTAGAACGGGGCGAAGAAGAAGCGGCGCGAATCTTTCACGTGATTGGGGTGGAGACCGCGTGGCAAAATTGCAATCCCGCGACGATGGATATCCACTTGGCCACCGAATGTGTGCCGCACAAAGGGCTGCTCAACCTGACCGCGAGAATCGTTCCGGCCTTTGCGGTGGCGCAGGGAGTGGCCGAAAGGCAAACGATGGGCCTGTCGTTTGGAGACCTCGCCAGTGTGTCGTACCGCTGGGTTACGAATGAAGCAGGCGAGCTGAACATCGCTCCTTCCGATATCCTCGGACCGGCCTTAGCACACGAACTGGCACATCTGTTGCTGCGCCAGCCCGGGCACTCGAAGGTCGGCATCATGCGGCCGCGCTGGAGTCGCGAGGACTTCGACACTGCAACTCATGGCACGTTCTCCTTCACTCGCGAACAGGCCGAGGCAATTCGAAGCGATATCCGGGAGCGCTCACAACAGCAGGCTGGGAGGGACGCCGCAATCAGCGTTCAAGTCTACAACTACTCCCAGGTTCCGAACGAGGTTGTGACACAAGCGGAAAGCGCGGCGGAGGATATTTTTCGTGCCGCAGGCGTAGAGATCGCTTGGACCAACTGCAAGCTTCCTGAAGACTCCCAATGCGCCACACTGTTAGATCCAACCCATTTGGGAGTAAGGCTACTGCCGGAGATCGGCCAGGCCTTCGACTCCTCGAACCGAACCATGGGACTGGCGGTGGGACACCTGGCAACCGTGTCAATGCGGCGCGTTCAGGAAGATGCGGCCGAATTCGGAGTACACCTGGAAGAGGTGCTCGGACCTGCCATGGCGCACGAGATCGGCCATCTGCTGTTGGTGTCCGGGGGGCATTCCCCTGCTGGAATCATGCGCGCTCGTTGGCGGCGCGAGGACTACGAGCGCGCTCCTCGGGGGGCCTTCACCTTCACGTCCGAACAGGGCCAGTCGATTCGGACTGAGATCAGAAGACGCATTCAAGAACGGGCCGCAACGGCCATAGCGACGAAATAAGAGAGTACAATGCGGATACACAATCCGCGGTCAGTTCTCGGAAGACAGTATTACTCGCACTTGAATGGCGAGCCGATTGTGCTGCCACTCGCCGGCATTTCAGCGAATGTGTTCGGACAAGGAGAAGAACATGGCTAACTGGAAAAAGTCCACGGTTATCGGATTGATTGTCTGCATTCTGCACTTCTGCCTGGCCGATGCGGGTTTGGCAACCAATCAAGCCGAGTCGGTTAGTCCGGAACTGGCAACACAGCAGGTGAACAAGGGTAAAGAACAACCTGCTGCGGCGAAGATGAAACGAGTGGCAGAACGTCTTGGCGTCGGCCACCACGTAATGGTGAAGACCGCAGGGGCAAAAGAGTATCACGGCAATATCGTGGCTCTTGGTGCTGAGAGCTTCACCATTCTGCCCGACCGTACAAGTCAGCCGGTCCAGATCGCTTACCAAGACGTGCAGGAGATGGGGTCGAGCATGACCAGAAGTAAGGGAATCATCATCGCCGCCGTGGTGCTCGGCGGCGTGCTGGTATTAGCGCTCACCTTGGGGCACCTTGGACGTGAAGATTAAGCAGACTGATAAGGAGGAGAACATGTACAAATGGCGGAAATATGCAGTTCTTGGACTGGTGGTCTGCATGGTTTACCTGCCGATGGCCGACACGGGACTGGCGGCCACTGACACTCGATCGCCGAACCCAGGTCTGACCAAGCAGCACTTGGCCGAGTTCGGAGTGGGCGCGAAAGTCAAAGTCGAACTTACCAATGGCAAGAAGTACAAAGGATCCATCCAGTCCATCGGAGATGGGGAATTTCTCCTGGCTTCGGCCAAGGCCGGTTCACCCACACAGGTTCCCTACGGCGACGTGGCGAAACTGGCAAAAAACACCTATAAGGCAACGGGCCAGCCGGATGCGGTTGAAGTAAGGCGGGTCGTTGCGGAACTGGGCGTAGGCCACCACATCATGGTGAAGACGTCGGAAGCGAAGGAGTACCACGGCAATATCGTGGCCCTTGGTGCCGAGAGCTTCACCATGCTCCCGGACCATCAGGCGGCCCCGGTGCAGATCGCTTATGGCCAGACCCAGCAGATGGGCCCCAACATGAGCAAGGGGGAGAAGATTACCATCATCGTGCTAGCGGGGGTCGCGATCGCCGTCACGATTTTTGTGGTTTGGTTTGCCGAGAACGTTCACTGACAATCGGCCCCTTGGGTGGCAGCGTGCTAGGGGCGGTCCCCGGTAATCGCACGGTCTACCGGGCCAGGAAGTAGCGGTTTACCACGTTGGCTCCCGTGGGGGATGCATCGTCAGCGGCTAGTCACGTTTAAAAGGAGGAAGTCATGCAAAGGCCAGGGCTCATAGCGATCGCACTTGGTATTCTAGGTTTGGCCATGTCGGCGTCGCTCCGTGGTGTGGATGTGCGACCCGAAGGCCAGTGGAACAATCTCAAACACGTGAAAACAGGCGACGCCGTTCGAGTCGTGTTGTATGACGGGAAGTTGTATGCGGCCAGCTTTCAGGGCTTCAGCGATGCGGCGATTGTCGTGCGCACCTTTGCCGGGGAGCAGACCTTCTTGCGGCAGGATGTTCTGCGCGTGTCGGCCAAGAGAGAGTCTCACCGCATGCGGAACGGGCTCATCGGAGGCGCCGCCGGAGGCGGTGTGGGTGTGGGAATTGCGGCGGGCATGGCTCACAGCGCGCGACACGAATACCCGTACAACCACTATCTCGAGGGTTACGGGCCGTACCTCGGAGCGGCTTTGGGCGGGGGTTGCGGCGGCCTGGCTGCGGGACTGTCCAAAGGCGGATGGGAGGACGTGTATCGGGCGCCATAGCCCCGTTATTTTGCCACGATGCGTGCCACGCGCTGCACGGGCCGAGGCAGCGGTGAAATGCTGCAGCGAGCCCATGGCGTAGTGTCCGGCGTGCAGGCGAGACCTTCCACTGTCTGCTAATTCCTGCGCCTGTGCCGGAACTTTTCCTCGTGTGTCAGACAGTGGGCAAAGGCCTGGGACCACGAAGGCCCAGGCTAATAGGAGGTAGTCATGAAGAGAGTAACTGAAACACTGTTGGTTCTGCTTCTGATCCCAGGATTCGGGTGGGCCAAATCTGCACAGAATAACTGGGAAAACCTCAAAGAGCTACACCCGGGACAGAAGATCCAGGTGGTGGACTCGACGTCGAAGACGCTCAACGGGAGCTTCGTCTCCGTCTCTGACGAAGCCCTCTCGCTTCAGGTCGGCAAGAACGAGGAATCCGTTCCACGCGCCAAAATTGTGCGGGTCAGCGTCCGCGATAATTCGCACCGGGCGCGCAACATGGCATTGGCATCGGGCATTATTGGCGGCATCACCCTCATACCAGCCCTTATTGGCCTTGGGATAAGCAGCAACGAAGGTAATGGCTGCGGCGGCTGCGTGGCTGCAATCGCGGCCGGGTTCGGTGGTGGAGCCGCCTTAGGAGCAGTCCCCGGCAGTCGGACCCTCTACCGAGTCAAGAAGTAGTGAACTGGAATGCTTATCAACTGACCCGACGACGGCGTTGACGGGCCCTGGTTTCCGGCCCTGGCCCCCCGACACCACGAGCATGAGGAGAGTCAAGAACCTGACATCCGCAGGAGGTGAAACATGGATCGACGCAGACCTTGGTCTACGATAGGAATGATCGTCATGATGTTCAGTTCCATAGGAATCTCCACAGTGTGCGCGCAGCAGGGCAAGTCAGCCCAGGCCAATTGGGACAACCTCAAGGGCCTGACGCCCGGCGATGACATCCGCATTGTACTCAACGACAAGAAGACTTATAGAGCCCAATTCCAGAGCGTGAGTGAAGAGTCCATTGTGGTTCGCGTGGGGACGGGCGACCAGACGTTCACGCGGGAGAGCGTCCTGAGGGTCTCCACCAAAGTTAAAAGCCATCGCCTGAGAAACGCGGGTTTGGGCACGGCGGTCGGCGTGGGGCTGGGCGCCATTACGGCAGCTTCAACGAGCAGAAACGACTCGGACGCCCGGGCTATCGGATGGGCTGTCCTCCCACCTGCATTCGGGGCGGTAGGCGCCGGCGTCGGAGCTCTCCTTCCCACTGGCCGCTGGCACGACGTGTACCGCGCCGCGACAAAGCCCTAAGAATGGCCTGAATTGAAGGGGGGATGTGATGCTCAAGGCAGTCCTTGGAATGCTGATCATATTGGTCGCTTCTTTCCCCGCTGCCGGCCAAGCGCCAGGCGGGTATGCCTACGTCGTTGTGGGGCCGGTGGTCGTGCCGCAGAGCGCCTACACACGCTGGAACGGGGACTTCATTTCCGTGACCGGAGGAGGCGAGGGCCGAGTCGTCGGCCGCTTCGCTCTGGGGGGGGAGATGGGAGTTCTCAAGCCGGTCACAAACCAGTACGCTGTCGCCACCGGCGTGGCATCGATAAGTCCCGCTTTTCATTTTGTCGCCAGGTACTCTGAGCGTAAAGTCGATCCCTTCGTCAACGGCGGGTTCTCTCTGCTGTTTGGGCGAGGCGGCGGCTTTGCGATGCACTATGGCGGGGGAGTGAATTACTGGGTGCGACGCCGCGTGGGCCTGCGATTTGAGTTCCGGCACTACCTATGGTCACCCGAGTCGGGAGAACTCGTGCACCTGGTGGGATTCCGATTCGGAATCGTCCTCCATACGGGATGACTGCGATCAGCGAAGTCAACCCCGCAGCTCGGGAAGCGCAGTAGTGGTGGCGTTTGATCTTGTAGCGGCGAGTTTACCTCGCCAAATGGTGGCGTGAAGCCGCCTCTACATCAAACTGCACCACTGCAGGAAGCGCAATTCGATTGCCTCGCAAGTGGTTTCTTGCTAAATTGACAAACTTGGTTTGGAGAGGTCGCTTCGTTGCCGCGGTGGTGGCTTCCACGGGCTGCGGGAAAACCCTTGCGACTGTCATCCTGAGGAGTCCCGATCGGATCGGGACGACGAAGGATCTCTGCAGTTCCTTGAAAGAACAACTGCGGGGATTCTTCGCTTCGCTCAGAATGACAGGGTGCATGGGCTTGGCCGCGGCCTCTTTACAGGGCGGCGGGCCGGCAGGCACTAAATCCAATTCAATCATTCAAAGGAGTTGAAGGTTCCTATGGCAACTAATTCGAAAGGCACAATCGGAGTACTTACGGGAGGGGGCGACTGTCCGGGGCTGAACGCGGTGATCCGGGCGATCGTGCGTCGCGGCGAGCAGCTTGGATACAAAATCCTGGGAGTG
>Ga0326728_10011235_pt1 | contig 20560 bp, 21 predicted proteins | sample MB3enrmetagenome_FD_207602 | JGI IMG/M metagenome (GOLD analysis project Ga0326728, IMG submission 207602) | Lab enriched peat soil microbial communities from McLean, Ithaca, NY, United States - MB31MN | ecosystem: Environmental > Terrestrial > Soil > Wetlands > Peat | place: USA: New York... | reverse complement strand
TGGGATCATTCGGGCATGGTCCGCGCGCTCGAAACCATGGCCGACTTTGAAATTGGCCGGGCGGCCCGAGACAGATGACGACGCGGGGAGGCTGCATCGGCGAAGGACCAGCGCCATGCCGCTCCGCTGCGTCGTATGTTCAGTGCGGCAGCGGCGGCGGCGAAGCCGTCTCGACGTCTCGCCAAATATCTTCCTTTTCCGCCCAACGGCCGTATCGTCGTCGTCGGCGCGGGGAAGACCTCGGCGGCGGTGGCGCAGGCTGTGGAAGCGTCCTGGCCTGATCCCCTGTCGGGTCTGCTCGTTATTGTTTGATTCCTGTGGTCCGAGTCCAGCGGTCGCGCGTATCTGCGCCGCCATGACATTGTGAATCGGCCCAGGGTCCCGCCGCCGATCGGCGCGTTAGGTCGTTGATACGCTAACAAAAACAAATAATAAATTCAAGAATATCGGAGAGGAGACTTCCATGTCGATGGCTGTATCCCAAGAAGCATCAATGGATAGAGCGGTAAGCTATTTGGTCGGCAAGTATAGTCCTCGGGCAGACCGGATCGGCTGGCTGATGATGGCTTCCATTCTGGTGGAAGCGTGGGACCTTTATGGCATCGCCTTCGTGCTGGTGTTCATCCGCGAGCAGTATCACCCCGACCCGCTGCTGCTTGGCCTGGCGGGAGCGGCCACACAAGGCGGCGCGGTGATCGGCTCGCTGCTCGGCGGCTGGCTAACCGACAAGGTCGGGCGCCGGTTCATGTTCCTCTCCACCATGGTCCTATTCATCGTCTTCGCCCTGCTGCAGGGGTTTGTGACCAGCGTGGCTTGGTTGGTGGTGGTGCGGCTCGTCTTAGGCGTCCCGCTCGGCAGCGATATCACGACCGGCTACACGTACATCATGGAATGCATGCCCAAGGGCGTCCGCGAGGTCGTGGGCAACCGCTGGCAGTTCATGTTCGCGATCGGCCAGGTGGCCGTCCTGGCGGTGGTCGCCCTGTTTATCGCCTCCGGCATTCCGAACGAATGGATTTGGCGCGTGACGCTCGCCCTGGGGGCCGTGCCGGCCGCGATCATCCTGTACTTGCGGAGCGACTTGCCGGAAACGGCGATGTGGTTGATCCGCCGCGGCCGCTTCCGGGAGGCAAAGAAAGTCACCCGGCAAATGTACAATGACCCGCTCGACATGCTGCCGGACGAGGACGTCGTCGTGCCGAAGCCGCGACTGACGGCCTTCCTGGCCGATCTCCGCAAGGACCCGATCCGCTGGCGGGCCAGCCTGTTCGGCTACATCGCGTGTTTCTGCCAAGGTTGCGAGTTTTCGACCTTCGCTTTCTATATTCCGGTGCTGTTCGTCACGCTTGGCGTCAGCTCGATTATGGGGACCGACCTGGTCACCATGGCGCTCTACTCGGTCGCTGCGGTCTCCGGTTGGGTCGGCCCCTTGCTTACCCCGAAGCTCGGACACCGAGGGATCAGCAGCTGGGGATTTGGCATCGTGTTCGTTTCGCTGGTGGTGGCGGCGATCGCGATCTTCACCGGCCATAAGTTGGTGCTGCCGTTTGTCGCCGCAACGATGCTGTGGGGACACTACTGGGATTCGTCCAACTGCATGACCGTCCCGACGCTCGTCGCGCGGCCGCAGTACCGCGGCACGGCCAGCGGCTTCGCCTACGTGTTCATCAAGGCGCCGTCGTTCCTGGCCATTTTCCTGTTCCCGGCGTTGTTTACGGCCATCGGCCAGGCGGGCGCGACCCTGTTCGTGGCGATCTTCCCGCTGGTCGGCTTCCTGGCGGCGCGGTTCGTCCTGCCTGAGGTCTACGGCTTCGAACAGGACTGAACCGGCTTCGACCCGCCGGAAATCGTCACTTCCTTTCAGACGGTTTCCGGCGGATCACCTCGGATCGCCGCCGCCGGCTCGCTTGGCCGGCCTCGCCCTCGCCACCGAATGCTGAAATTGACGGTCGCGCCGGCGGGGAAGAGGCCGCCCGCGCGGCGGGGGGCGCAGACTGTGGGCCGTCAGAAAGCCGTCGAGCCGGCCTCTCGCGGCGGCGAGGGGCCGGTTCGCTCCGTCGCGCCTTTCCGCCCGCTCTCTTGGGAGGGCCGCCACGGCCGCATGAAATAGGCGGGGACGAGGGCGGCGAAGAAGCCGACGGCGACCAGCAGGAAGCTTTCGCGGAAACCCATCACGCTCGCCTGCGCCTCGATCATCTGGGAGAGGAAGCGATGGGCTTCGAGGGCGCGCGCGCCGACGTGCGGGTTGTCCGGCAGGCCGGCGCGGGCGAGCGCTCCGGCGATGCGTCCGAGCGCCTGGGCGGCGCCCGCCCCGCCCGTCTGCATCGCGTTGAATTCGCTGGCGTAGGTGGTCGTCTGGCGCTCGAGATAGACGGACAGCGCGCCGACGCCGACGGCGCCGCCCAGTTGTCGCACGAAGTTGATCGCGCCGGCGCCGTGGCCGATCAGGCGAGGCTCGAGAACCCTGAGCGCGCCGCTGTTGAGCGCCGGCATGATCAGCCCCATCCCGATCCGGCCGATCGCCACCCACATGGCGAAGCGCCAGAACGGAGTGGACGTGTCGGCGTCGCTCATCAGCCAGTTGGAGACGCCGAAGAACACGATCCCGATGATGATCAGGACGCGGGCGGGGAAGCGATCGCTCAGCCGTCCGCCCAGGGGCTGGATGAAGCCGAGCGCGACGCCGGCGGGCGCCAGCAACAGACCCGAGGCGGTCGGCGTGTAGCCCTGGACGGTCTGCACGAACAGGGGGACGAGATAGGTCGAGCTGAACAGCCCGACGCCGAGCATGAACGCCACCGCCGAGGCGGCGACGAAGCGGGGGTTGAGATAGAGGTCGAGGTCCATCACCGGATGGGCGGTCCGCTGTTCCTGAAGGAGGAAGGCGACCGCGCAAATCCCCGACAGGACGAACCCGCCGACGACGAAATTCGAATCCCAGCCGAGGCGCTGTCCGTTGGACAGTCCGGCGAGGAACGCCCCGATTCCGGTCGCCACGAGGACGAAGCCCAGCCAGTCGAACGGCGGGGGGGTCGATCGCCGCTCGGTGGGCAAAAAGATAGGGGCGGGCAGCATGCCGAACAGGCTGAGCGGCAGGCAGGCGAGAAAGGTGTAGCGCCAGGAGTAGTTGTCGATCAGCACGCCGCCGAAGGTCGGCCCCAGCGCCGGCGCGAGGATCACCCCCAGGCCGTAGAGGCCCATCGCCGTGCCCCGCCGGTTGGGCGGGAAGACCAGGAAGATGATCACCATCGACAACGGCTGGATCACCCCGGCGGCCGTCCCCTGAATCGCCCGGGCGAGGATCAGTTCGCTGGCGTCGGTCGCATAGCCGCCGACCAGGCAGCCGACGCAGAAGACGGCGAGCGACAGCATGAAGCAGCGGCGCACGCCGAAGGCGGCGACGCCCCACGCTGCGGCGAGCATCGACGCCGTGGTGGCGGCGAGGAAGGCGGTCGACACCCACTGGATCTGATCCTGTCCCAGGCCGAACTCGCCCATCATGTCGGGCAGGGCGACGTTGGTCATGGTCGAGGACAGGATGGCGGCGATGGTGCCCACCATCACCGTGCAGGTGGCGAACCACTTGTAGGCCGGGCCGAAGCGGGCGGCGAGCTCGTCGGCGGCGACGCCGCGCGTCGACGGCCGCGACGCTTCTTCGGGCGCCGCGCTCACCAGCCGCCTCCCGACGCGCGGAACAGGCTGACGGCGGCGCGCGCCGCGTCGGTCTGGGTGCGCGGCAGGTCGTCCTCGGCGAGGAGCAGCTGGCGATCGGCGTCGAGCGCGTCGGTCAGCGCGATCAACCCGCTGCTATAGGCGTCCTGCGAGTCGTCGCGCGCGCGCTTCAAGGCGCGGATCTGGTTTGCTGCGTCGCGCCGATGGGCTTCGAGCTGGACCAGGCTCGTGCAGGCGTCCTCGACCTCTTCGGCGGCGCGCAGGACGACCTTCCGGTAAGCGATCAGCGCTTCCCGGCTGGCGGCGTCGGCCGTCTCCACCTCGGCGTCGATGCGGCCGAAGTCGAACAGCCGCCAGCGCAGGCCGGTGGTCGCCAGCGGCTGGAAGGTGGCGCTCCGGAACAGGTGGGAGGGGTCGATGGCTTCGTAGCCGACCACGCCGGACAGCGACAACTTGGGGTAATACTCGGCGATCGCTTCGCCGATGCGCGCGTTGGCGGCGGCCAAATGGCGCTCGGCGGCGATAACGTCGGGCCGCCGGCGCATATCGGCGGCGGTCGCGACGATGCGCGGAATCGCGGGCAGGGCGGCCGCGTCGGCGAGCTCGGCGGCGGCGCCCGGCTGCACGCCCATCAGCACGTCGAGCCGGCTCGTCTGCGCCTCGAGGGCCGAGCGCAGCAGCGGAACGGCGCCCTGAGCCTGGGCGAGCAGGGCTTCCGCCTGCGCCGCCTCGCGGTCGGTCGCCATTCCCTGGGTCTTCCGCAGCCTCACGAGGTCGAGCAGGCGGCGGTCGGTGGCGACTTGCTGTTCGGCGACGCGCAGCCGCGCCTGATCGCCGCGAATCTGCAGATAGGCGTCGGCGGCGTCGGCGGCGACCGTGACGCGGACGCCGAGGCGCGACGCTTCGGCCGCTTCGGCTTCGGCTTCGGCCGCTTCTTCGCCGCGACGAAGCCCGCCGAACAGATCGACTTCCCATCCGGCGCCGGCGCCGAGGTCGTAGAGCGCGCCGCTGCGCGGGAAGCCGGGCACGGGGCGGCCGAGCGCGGCGATCGGGTTCTCCCACGACAACTGCTCGAACGTCGCTTGTCCGGTGGCGTCCAGGGTCGGCAGAAGCTTCGCCTCGGACGCCTTGGCGGCCGCGCGCGCTTCGTTCGCCCGCTCGATCGACGCCTGGAGGTCGAGATTCTCGGCCAGGACGCGCTCGATGACGCGGGTGAGCTCAGGATCGTTGAAGCCGGTCCACCATTGGTCGAGCGGCGGCGGCGGCCCCTTGGCGGCGCGGTCGTCGACCGCCTGGGCGTTGTGGAACGGCGCGAGCGCGACGACGGGCGGCGAATAATCCGGGCCGACCTCACAAGCGCCCAGCGACAGCCCCGCCGCCAGCGCGACGACGGCCGCGCGGCCCGCGCGGCGGCGAGCGTCGCGGATCGGGTCGAGATGACGAGGGCGTGGCGAAGCGGATGTCATGTTCTGTCCTGCGGTCGACGAGGCGTCGTCGCAGCCGATCGGCTCCTTTAGAAATGGCTGGTGTCGATATCGACCTCCACCATCATGCCGGGGCGCAAGGGATCGTCGTCGGGTTGCTGGACGGCGATGCGCACCGGCACGCGCTGGGTGATCTTGGTGAAGTTTCCCGACGGGTTGGGGCTGGGCAGCAGGGCGAACTCGCTGGTGGCGGCGGCGCCGATGCGTTCGATCCGGCCAACGAAGCGGCGGTCGGGATAGGCGTCGACGGAGACCTCCACCGTCTGCCCGGGCTTCAATCGGGTCAGCTTCGTCTCCTTGATGTCGGCGTCGATCCACACCCCCTTGGGATCGTGCACGATGAACAGGCGCTGCCCCGGAATGACGTACTCGCCGGGCTGCACGAACTTGTCGTCGACGACGCCGTCGATCGGGCTGTGCAGCTCGCAGTCGGCGAGGTCGATCTCCTTCTGGCGGATCTGGGCCTCGATCTGGGCGGCGTCTGCGGCCAGGCTGTCGACTTCGGCGCGCAGCGCGTCGACGTCGCCGAGCTTCGCCTCGGCGTCGGCGAGCGCGGCGTCGGCGGCGGCGAGTTCGGCGGCAGCCGCGCGCTCGCTTTCTTCGGCTTGCCGAAGCTGGGTCTGCCGCTGGTCCCACAGTTCGCGCGAGACGAGGCGGCCGACCACCGCGTCGGCCCGCGCGAAGTCGCGCTGCGCTTCGTCGAGACGGGAGGCGGCCGATCGCTGGCTCGCTTCGACCGCCTCGCGGCGCGCCTTGGCGGCGGCGACGGCGTCGGGACTGGTGGCTTCGATCACGCGCAACTGGGCGGCGGCGCGCTTTTCTTGCAGGTGCGTCGAGTCCAACTTGGCGCGCAGCTCGGCGAGACGCAGCGCGGCCTCTCGCTGGTCGATCACCGCCAGCAATTCGCCGCTGTGGATCTTTTCGCCGTCGGTGACCGAGCGGGCGGTCACCCAGCCGTCGACGCGGCTGGCGATCGTGATCATGTCGGCGCGCACGCGCGCGTCGTTCTCGGTGACGTGAGCCCAGCGCGCGTATGCCCAGGCGGCGCCGCCCGCGAGCGCAATCGCGCCCAGCGCCAGCGCGCCCAACAAACGGACGCGGCGCGGCCGAGCGGCTGGCGGACAGGGCGACGGAGCGGCCGACCGGCTCGGCGAATTGTCGCCGTCGGTCGTCACCGGTCGGCCTTCTCGAGGTTCTGCATGATCCGCGCGAGGACCCTGTGCAGCAGGGCGACGTCCTCGTCCGGCACGCCCTCGAGAACCTCCTCGCGCAGCTCGTCGAGGCGGACGGCGATTTCGTCGAGCAGCGGCGCGGCCTTGTCGGTCAGGTGAACGATCTTGCTCCGCCGGTCGGCGTCGCTGTCGCAGCGCTTGATCAGGCCGCGCCGTTCGAGCTCGTCGAGCACCCGGACCAGGGTCGGACCTTCGATGCCCGCGTGTTCCGCCAGCCGGTGCTGCGGCAGGCCGCCGCCCGCGCGCCACAGATGGCGCAGGGGCACCCACTTGGCTTGCGTCAGCCCGACGGGGGCTAACCTCTGGTCGACCCGGGCGCGCCAGCGGCGGGAGGCGAGGCTGAGATCGTAACCGAGATTGTTGCAATCATCGCGTGCGGTCATCGATGATCCCGCTTTCGATAGTAAGCTACTAAACGGTATGGCGCGAACTAGCCCGTCACATTCTCGCCGTCAAGGCGCGAAGATGCCGCAGCGCTCACGCGACGATCCCTCTTCACTGAATGCTGAAATTGACGGTCGTGCTGGCGTGGAACCAGCCGCCCGGGGGCGGGGGGGCGCGGACGGCGGCGACCATCGCCTCGACCGCGCCGTCGAGGGCGGCGCTGCCCGAGGAACGGGTGATCGCGTGGCTGACGACTTCGCCCGCAGCGCCGACGCTGAAGGCGAGGCCGACGGAGCCGGTCACGCCGGCCGTACGGGCCGAGTACGGATAGATCTTATGGCGGTTGAGTTCGGCCGAAAGCAACGACGCATAGGACGCGCGCGAAGCGGCGCTCGTCGCGGCGCGTCCTTGCTCGGCGCCGAGCCGCGCGGCTTGCTCGGCGGCTTGCGGCGTGCGGCGCCGCTCCGTCGTTTCCCCCTGCTGGCGGCGCCGCTCGCGCCATGCGGCCGGCGTCGGGGAATCGTCCTTTTCCCGAACGACGACGGGCGCTTTCGGCGCCGCCATCGCCTCGGGTTCGCGCCTGGCCAGGGGCAGCGGAACCGCCTCGGGCGCCTCGATCCGCGGCGCCGGTGCGGCGAGTTCGAGAGCGGCTTCGGCGGGGGGAGCGGGCGGCGCAGGCGCCTCGGTCGGCCGCGCTTCGTCGCGCGCTCGGCTTTGCTCGGCGGCGTCGCCTTGCGCCACCAGCGTCACGTCGATCGCGTCGATCGGCGCGGCGGGCAAGACCGGCGCGGCGATGAAAGCCGCCGCCGCCGCGTGCAGGCCCAGCGCGAGCGCGATCGCCGTCGGCCGCAGCCAGGCCGGCCGCACCGCCCATTCCGCCCGCGCCTCGCCGATGTCCGGCGGCGCCGACGCGATCGCGCCCGCCTGGCTCACGGCTCGGCCTCCGCCTTGCTCTCGGGGGCCGAGTCTCGGCCCTTCGGCCCCGTGACGATGGCGATATGGGTGACGCCGTGGGTCGCCAGCCGATCCATCACCGCGACCACGTCGCCGTAGGCGGCGTCTTTGTCGCCGCGCAGGCGAACGACGCGCGTGCGATCCTCGCCGAGCCTGCGCTCGACCGCCTCGACGAGCCGATCGGGAGAGATTTCTTCCGTTCCCAGCGACAGCCTGCCGTCCTTGCTCACCGTGACGACGATCGGTTCCTTGGGGTCCAGCGGCTGCGCGGCCTTCGCCTGCGGCAGATCGACCTTCACGCCCGCGGCGAGGAGGGGCGCCGTGACCATGAAGACGATCAGCAGCACCAGCATGACGTCGACCAGCGGCGTCACGTTGATTTCGGCCTGCGGCTGGTAGAGGTCTTCGCCCGAGGCTTCGTTGCGGGTGGGAAGGGCCATCACGCGACGTCCTTATGGGATGGGCGCTCGCCGGCCGCAGCGATCTCGGCCGCCCGGTCCTCGATCCAATGCGACAGTCTCACGCCGACGCGCGAAAACGCCGCGCCGATGCGGTTATAGCCGATCGAGGCGGGAATGGCGGCGGCGAGGCCGTAGGCGGTCGCGGCGAGGGCCTCGGCGATGCCCGGCGCGACCACGGCGAGGCTGGTGTCCTTGGCCTCGGCGATGCCGGCGAAACTCGTCATGACGCCCCAGACCGTGCCGAACAGACCGACGAACGGCGCGACCGAGGAGATCACCGCCAGATTGGGCAGCCCGCCCTCGGCGCGCATCAGCAGTTCGCGCCCGGCCCGGCGCATCGTCTCGGCGACGCGCCGGCGCTTGTCGCCGACGCTTTCGTCGCCGACGACAAGGCGCGCGGCCGCGCGTCCGGCCGCCTCGATCGGCTCGAACAGCGGCGTCGACGCGCCGGCGCGCGCCGCGCCCACCGCGCGGGCGAGCCTAACGACGGTGACGACGCCCTCGACGATCAAGACCCAGCACCACAGCGAGGCGATGAGCAGCGTCGCCATCACCGCCTTGCCGACCGGGCCGGCCTGCAACAACATGCCCACCGGAGAAAGCGACAACCCGTCCATCTCGGTTCCTTCTCGAGTCCGTGAGCGGCTCTAACGCGAACTCGGCGCCGTCGCCAGCGCGGCGAAGGCCCGTTCATAGCGCACCACGCCGCGATCGGCGCAAAAACTTGCGCCGTCGACGCGGTCGCAAAAGTCGGCGGGATCGCGGGAACCCGCCGCCGCGCCGACTTCCGGTCGCCTTCCAGCGCCGCCGCCGCCTTTCCTTCCGTCGCCGGCGCGCCTAAACAGCGGCGATGAGCGCCCGCCGGCCCGCCCGCACGCTGAAGTCGCCCGACGATCTGATTACGGCGGGCCTTGTCGCGCCCGCGCGGCGCGCCGAGGTCGCGGCGGTCGCGGCGCGCTACGCGGTCGCTGTGACGCCCGCCGTGGCGCGGCTGATCGACAGCAACGATCCGGCCGACCCGATCGCGCGCCAATACGTTCCCGACGCGCGCGAACTCGTCCGCGATCCCGCGGAGGACCCCGATCCGATCGGCGACGCGCTGAAGAGCCCGCTTCCCGGCCTCGTCCACCGCTATCGCGACCGCGTGTTGATCAAGCTGGCGTCGGTCTGCGCGGTCTATTGCCGCTTCTGCTTTCGCCGCGAGATGGTCGGGCCGGGCGCCGGCGCGTTGAGCGAAAAAGATTTCGCCGCCGCGCTCGCCTACATCCGCGCGCGCCCGGAAATCTGGGAGGCGGTGCTGACCGGCGGCGATCCGCTGATGCTGTCGGCGCGCCGCCTCGCCGCGACGACGCGCGCTCTTGCCGCGATCCCGCACCTGAAAGTCTTGCGCTGGCACACCCGTCTGCCGGTCGCCGCGCCCGAGCGCGCGACCAAGGCGATGGCCGACGCGCTGATGCGGGGCCACGACAAGACCGTCTATGTCGCGCTGCACGCCAATCATCCCCGCGAATTGACGCGCGAAGCGCGCGCGGCGTGCCGGCGCCTGATCGATCGCGGCGCCGCGATGGCGAGCCAGACCGTCCTGCTCCGCGGCGTCAACGACGACGCCGACACGCTCGAGGCGCTGATGCGCGCCTTCGTCGAGACGCGCGTCAAACCCTATTATCTTCACCACGGCGACCTCGCGCCGGGAACCGCGCACCTGCGCGTTTCGATCGCCGAGGGCCAGGCCTTGATGCGCGAATTGCGCCGGCGTCTCTCGGGCTTGGCGCTGCCGACCTACGTGCTCGACCTTCCCGGCGCGCACGGCAAAGTCCCGATTGGGCCCGCCTATATCGCCGAGCGCCCCGAAGGCGGTTACGAAGTCGTCGACCCGGAAGGGAACGCGCGCCGCTACGAGGATCGCGTCGCCGGCGACGCGCCTAGCCCTTGATCGCCTTGGCCAGGGCGTCCTGCAACGCCGGCGGCGGCGCGCCGAAGAACGCCGGCTCCGTGTCGCGGCCGCCAATCGCGCCATAGGCGTTGGCGCCGTCGGCGTCGAACAGAACCTCGAACTTGCGGGCGCCGCAATCCTGCGGCTTGCAGACGAACGAGAGCAGGTAGTCCTTGCCCTCGATGGTGATCGTCTTGAACTGGCCAGCGACGCCGTCGAAATTGCGGTTGAATTGAATGAGCCAGTCGGGCGTCGGCGACACGTCCTTCATCAATTTGTCCCACGCGGCGCGATAGGGGCCGCCGTGGAGCGCGTCGAACAAGTAGGAATCGGCGCCGGCCGAGGCGGCGCCGGCGGCGAGCGTCAAGGCGATCGAGACGACGAAGGGGCGTATCATGGCGGGCTCTCGCGAGAGCGTGGGGCGGCGCTCAGAACGCCTTGAAGGTGATGATCGTGCGGGTGTCGACGATGCCGGGAATCTGCTGCACCTTGTGGCCGACGAAATGGCCGATGTCGACGTCGCTTTCGACGTAGAATTTGGCGAGAATGTCGAAATCGCCGGCGGTCGAGTAGATCTCCGAGGCGATCTCGGCTTCGGCCAGGGCGCTGGCCACTTCATAGGTGCGTCCGAGCGCGCATTTGATTTCCACAAAAAACGTTTGCATGATGGCGTCATTCCTGCTTGGCGCTTCCTTGTGCAATAACTTCCACCTCGCGGTCCAGGCCCGAATGCACCTGGAAGGTCGCCTGATAGGTCTTTGATTCGTGCCGGGCGATGACGACGTATTCGCCCTCCGCGAGCACCAGGGAGGGAAAAGCGCCGATCAGCTCGCGAATCAGGTCGCCGCCGGGGGTGAGCACGGTGAAGCTGCTGTTGGCCAGCGCTTCCGCGCCGGCGGCGTTGACCAGTTTGATGGTCACGGCGGCGTAGCGATGGCGCATGGTCAGGTCGATGAGCTTGCCGGCGACGACCTTGACGTCGGCGGCGACGATCGAATTGGTCGGCGTCGGGGCGCCGGCCGCGCCGCCGCCGGACTTGCCGAGGCCGATCGAGCCGACGCCGACCGTGTCGAGAAAGGTCGAGACGATGTGGTAGGCCCCTTCGGGCAGACCGATGATATCGCCGGCGCGCGCTTTGGCGTCGACCAGCTTGGCCTCGGGATTGTTGCGCTGGGGGACGTAGATGGCGAGCGACAGCTTCGCCGGGTCGATCGGCGCGTCGCCGAGGGTCGCCGTGATGCGCAAGGCCCCGGCGTTGAGCGTCAACCGCTCGGCCCTTACCTCCTGCCCCAGCGACACGCGCTTGACCGCGCTGGCGAGGCCGAGGGCGACGTGGACGACGTAATCGCCGGCCGGCGCCGTCAAGGTCGGCTGCGGCTCGCCCGATTCGACGATCAGCGGATGCGCGCCGTCGAGGTCGGGACGGGCGGCGAAGAGCCGCCAGCGCAGGCCGCCGGTCAGCGGCGCGGCCGAGCCGCTGAGCGCCGCCGACAATTGCAGCGTCCCCAGGCCCGGTTCGAGCGTCGGGGTCTGGGCCAGCCCGGCGGCGCAACAACCGGCGACGGCCGCGAGCGCCAGCGCAAGGGAAAGAAGGCGAGGTGCCATGCGCGCAATGCCTTGCCGCGATCGAGATCGACGGTCAACCCTTGTCGGGGCGCCGTCGCCGGTTCGTGCCGGGATAATGGGGCGGTTCGAAGGCGATTGTCTCGGCGCGGGAAACTCGGCATGGAGAGGCCGCGCCGCCTCGCGCTCGAACGGCGGCGTCGGAGGGGATCACAGCCATGAACGAAACGATCGCCTTGCTCGCGCGCCGGCGCTCGCTCGCCCCCGCGAACATGACCGGTCCGGGTCCGAGCGCCGCCGAGATCGAGACCCTGCTGACGATCGCCTCGCGCGTGCCCGATCACGGCAAGCTCGCGCCTTGGCGGTTCATCCTGTTCGAGGGCGCCGCGCGCGATCGGGCCGGTCGCATCGCGCTCGCGTTGAAGCTCGCCGACGATCCCGCTCTCGACGAGGCCGGCCGCGCCGCCGAGCGCCAGCGCTTTTCCCACGCGCCGCTGGTCGTCGCGGTCGTTTCGCGCGCCGCGCCGCACGTGAAGATCCCCGAGTGGGAGCAGACGCTTTCGGCGGGAGCGGCGTGCATGAACCTGACGATCGCCGCTTCGGCGCCGCGATCGGCCTTGCCGAGCATGAGCGCGTCGCCGGCTTCATCCACGTCGGCCGACCGACGATCGTTATGGAGGATCGTCCGCGGCCGGCGCTCGCCGACATCGTGACGGTCTTTGCGGATTGATGGGAGTTGGCGATGTTTTATGAGGCCGGCCGCCGCGACAAGAGCCTGTTGCCCAACGATCCCTTCAAGGCGATCGTCGCGCCGCGGCCGATCGGCTGGATTTCGACCCGCAGCCTCGACGGGCGGATCAATCTCGCCCCCTACAGCTTCTTCAACGCCTTTTGCGCGGCGCCGCCGATCGTCGGCTTCTCCAGCGACGGGATGAAGGACTCCGCGTCGTTCGCGCGCGAGAGCGGCGAGTTCGTCGTCAATCTCGCCAGCGCCGATCTCATGCAGGCGGTCAGCGCGACCTCGGCGCCGCTGCCGCGTGGGCAGAGCGAATTCGACACCGCCGGGCTGACGATGGCGCCCTGCCGGCTGGTCAGCGCGCCGCGCGTCGCCGAATGCCGCGCCGCGCTGGAATGCAAGGTCGTCGAAGTCGCGACGCTGAAAACCCATCGCGGCGAAACGCTCGACCAATACCTCGTCCTCGGCGAGGTCGTCGCGTTCCATCTCGACGACGCGCTGGTGCGCGAAGGCCGCTTCGACACCGCCGGCGCGCGGCCGCTGGCGCGCTGCGGCTATCAGGACTACGCCGTGGTCGATAAATTGATCGCGCTGGCGCGCCCGTCGGGCGGGTAGGGGGCGCGCCAACTCGTGACCTACTGTTCGTCCTGGCAAATGTAGACGCGCCGCCACCCCACGAACTTGCCGTACCTACTGTAAGCGCGGCGAAGGACCCAGCAGTCGCTGTCGTCGTAATAAGCGCCGTTGTCGCAATAGGCGTCGTCGCAAACCTCTGAGGGGATCACGACGCCGCCCCATCCATAGCGATGGCGCCCGTGGCGCCAGAAGCGCTGATGCTGGTTCCCGCTCTTGGACCAAGCGGAGCTCGTGTACGGAACGTGACTGGGATGGGACGCGAAGCTCCCGGACGGGACCAAGTTTGGACGCGAAACGAACCCCCCCGATAAGGAGCCGCCGCCGGACGGATGAAACCCGCCTGGCCCGCCGCCGGACGGATGAAACCCGCCTGACCCGCCGCCGGGCCGAAAAGACCCACCTGACCCACCGCCCTGGTAGGAGTTCGCGGCAAGGACGGGCGTCGCGGCGAGCGCGCCTCCAAGAAAGAGCGCCGCAATCGAAAAGGCGAGGGCTTTCGGCAATGACGTGCGCATCGACGCCTCCTTCGGGCAACGAGGACGCCGCTCCGTCTTCAACCGATTTCGTTGACCCGCGTCGAGGCGTCCGTTGGCAAGCCACAATCGACGTTGTTCACGATGCGCGATTGGGTGCGGAAGAGCCTTGACCGGCGTCAACACAAGCTCGGAATTTGTTTGGCGCTGCGCGGCGAGGCCCGCTTGCGTTCCGATCGAGGTCGTGACCCTTGACGCCGATCTCTTCGAGGAATGAACCTGTCCGAGACGATCCGGCGCGAACCCCGGCGCACGGAGATGGCGATCGCGCGCTTCGCCAATTTTCGTCCCCAGCCGCATGGCGTTGGGCGGCGGCTTTGGTCAGCGCGCTTGAACGATGAAACTCGCCAACGAGGAAGGAAAGAGGATGTTCATGGGCAAGGCCTCCAGACCGCTATTCATGATCGCATTGCTGTCGACCGCTTGTGTCTGCGCCAGTCCGTACGACGCTCGCAGCGGTTCTCTGACGGCCAGCGTCGCCGGCGCCACGTGGGCAAGGCACGGATTCCGACGGCGACTACTACGAGTACACGTTCCAAGCCGATGGCGTGCTGGCCTACAAGTCTCCAAACGGTTTCTACAAGAACGGCACTTGGAAACAAGATCGAGATGGAATCTACATGGAAACGAACCATAAATTCAGCGAAAGACAAGGTCAGATCGCGGGAAAACATATGGAAGGCGACGCGTGGAACGTACAGGGGTATAAGTGGACTTGGGCCGCGGACGAGAAATAGCTCATCGCGCGGAGGCGCCGTCGCCGAATTTCCTCCCCGCCGAAAAAGTCGCGGCGGGCAGGCTTGCCTTGGCGTCGGCGCTGGCCGACTCGCCCGCCGGCGAGGCCCAATCATGACGCTTGACGCCGATCTCCTCAAGGAATGAACGTGTCCGCGACGATCCGGCGCGAGCGATTCGGGCGCGAGCCGGCTCGCGCACGAACTCGGCTAGAGGAGGCTGCGATGAATCTTCGCGCTGCGACGCTTGCGGTCGCGCTGGTCGCCTTGTCCGCTTTCGCGCAACCCGCGTCGGCCCAATCCAACGTCAAGGTCGGCGCCTTGCGTTGCGACGTCGCCGGCGGATTGGGCCTGATCATAACCTCCGCCAAAGACATGCAATGCGTCTACACGTCGTCGCAGGGCTATGCGGAACGCTATACCGGCACGATCCGGAAATTCGGCCTCGACATCGGTCAGACCGGCCGCGGCGTGCTGACGTGGGCGGTGTTCGCGCCGACCGCCGGCCCGCGGCGCGGAGCGCTGGCGGGCGACTATGTCGGCGCTGACGCGTCGGTCGCCTTGGGGGCCGGCCTCGGCGCCAACGCGCTCGTCGGCGGCCTCCAGCGCTCGTTCACGCTGCAGCCCTTGTCGGTCGAGGCGCAATCCGGCGTCGCGCTCGCGGCCGGGGTCGCCTCGATGACGCTGCGCGCCGGCTACTGACGGCGGGCGGCGGCGATCCGCCGCCCTATCACTCGTAACGCAGCGCCTCGATCGGATCGAGATTGGCGGCCTTTCGCGCGGGATAGTAGCCGAAGAAAATGCCGACCGCGGCGGAAAACAGGAATCCGCCGGCGATCGCCGCCAAGGAGATCGGCGCCGGCCAGCCGAGGATCAAGGAAATCCCGGCGGCGAACGCGACGCCGGTCACGATCCCGGCGACGCCGCCGCTGACGCTGAGAAATATCGCCTCGGCGAGAAATTGCAGCAGGACATGCAGCCGCCGCGCGCCGATCGCCATGCGCAGGCCGATCTCGCGCGTGCGTTCGGTGACCGAGACGAGCAGAATGTTCATGATGCCGATGCCGCCGACCAGCAAGGATATCGAGGCGACCGCGGCAAGCAGCAACGCCATGATGCGGCTGCTGTTCTCGGCCGTTTCGGCGTACTGGCTGAGGTTGCGCACGTCGAAGTCCTTGATCTGGCCCGGCTTGATGCGATGGCGGCGCGTCAGCGTCTGCGTCGCCTCGCCGATCGCGGCCGTGACCCGACTCTGGCTCGTCGCCTGGACGTAGATCATGTTGGCGTAGCCGGTCAGGCGCGGCGTCAGATTGTAAGGGTTCGGCGGCGGCAGATAGACCCAATTGTTCGGCGTTTGCGCCTGGGTAGGCGACGCGACGCCGAGCACTTTGCGCTCCGCGGTGGTGAACGGCATCATGACGAGATCGTCCTGGTCCTGGCCGAACGCGGACTGACCCTTGGCGGCGAGCACGCCGACGACGCGCAGCGGCACGCTGCGCACCTGGATGAAGGCGCCCAGAGGATTCTCGCCTGCGGCGAACAACTGGCGATAGACGGTCTGGCCGAGGAGGACGACGAGATCGGCCTTGTTCGAGTCGTCCCTGGTCAATGCCCGACCCGCCGCGATCCGCCAGTTGGTGATCGGCGGGTAATTGGCGCTGACGCCCTGGATCGTCGTCGTCCAGTTCTGGTTGGCATAGAGCGTCTGTCCCTGTTGGCGGATGAGATAGCCGACCGCCGCGACCGCCGCGTCCTCATGCCGGATCGCGCGCGCGTCCTCGACCGTGAGCGTGCTGGCGCTGCCGAAGCCGGCGCGCACTCCCCCGGCGACGGTCGCGCCCGGCAGGATCACCACCACGTTGGTTCCGAGGTTCTCGATCTGCTTGCGCACCGCTTCGTTGGCGCCCTGGCCGACGGCGACCATGACGATCAGCGCGGCGACGCCGATGAAGACGCCGAGCATGGTGAGCGCGGAGCGCATCACGTTGCGTCCGATCGCTTGCGCCGCCGCGGCGAGGATCATCAGGCCGAACGCCCAGGACCGTCCGACGGGAATTCCCGCCTTCGCTTGCCCGGGATGGAGCTGCGCCGCGCTCTCGGCGCCTCTTTCGCTCTCCGCCGCCGAGAGCGAAGGCGCCGCCTTGGCGGCGCGCTCGTCGGAGACGATGAGGCCGTCGCGCATCGTGACGACGCGGTTCGCGTAGCCGGCGATGTCGGGTTCGTGGGTGACGACGACGACGGTTACGCCCTGGTCGCGGTTGAGCGCGACCAGGGTTTCCATGATTTCGTGGGAAGTGCGGGTGTCGAGATTGCCGGTCGGTTCGTCAGCGAGCAACAGGCTCGGCGAGTTGATGAGCGCGCGCGCGATGGCGACGCGCTGTTGCTGGCCGCCCGAGAGCTGGGCCGGCGTGTTGCGCTCGCGTTCCGCCAGGCCGAGCAGCCGCAGCGCTCGGCGCGCCCGTTCGACGCGAGCCTTGCGACCCACCGGTCCGGTCGCCGCGTAATAGAGAGGAAGGCCGACGTTATCGATGGCGCTGGTGCGCGCGAGGAGATTGAAGCTCTGAAAGACGAAGCCGAGGCGCGAGCCGCGGATGCGCGCGAGCTCCGGCTCGCTGAGCCCGGCGACATCGACGCCGGCGAGGAAGTAGCGCCCGCTGGTCGGACGATCGAGGCAGCCCAGGATCGCCATCAGCGTCGACTTGCCCGATCCCGACGAGCCCATGATGGCGACGAATTCGCCGCGCTCGATTCTCAGGCTGACGCCTCTCAGCGCCCGCACTTGCGAGTCGCCGACCGCGAACGTCCGCGTCACCTCTTCGATTCTGAGAATCTCTTCCGGCATCGCGGCGCCTTCCCCGGCCTCCCTCTTCGCCTTCAGAAGCGCGGCAAGGGCGTCCCCGATTGGCCGCTGGTCGAGCCGCGATCCTCGGCGAGGATGACGGCGTCGCCGACCTTAAGATCGCCCTCGACGACTTCGATGAAACTGTCGTCGTCGAGACCGGTCGCGACCTCGATCGGGACGGGCTTGCCCTCGCGCAGCGCCCAGACGCGCGCGGTTTCGCCTCCCCCGGCGACCTCGCTCGTTCCGGCCCTCGCAAGACCGCCGGGGACATAGCGGAGCGCCTGATCGGGAACGCGCAGCGCGTCGAGCCTTTGGTCGACGACGATGCTGGTCGCGGCCGTCATGCCCGGCAGCAGCGCGAGATCGTCGTTGGCCGCGCTGATCACCGCGTCGTAGGTGACGACGTTCTGCACGGTCTGCGGGTTGACGCGGACCTGGGTCACCGTTCCGTTGAATATGCGCTTGGGGTAGGCGTCGACGGTGAAGGTCGCGTGATCGCCCTCTTTGACGCCGCCGACGTCGCTTTCGCTGACATTGGTGTCGATCTGCATCGTCTTGAGATCCGTGGCGATGAGGAACAGAGTCGGGGTCTGGAGGCTCGAGGCGACCGTCTGGCCTTGCGTCACGTTGCGCGAAACGACGATGCCGTCGACCGGAGCCGCGATGTCGGTGTAGCCGAGATTGAGTTCGGCCGCGTCCAGCGCGGCCTGAAACTGCTGGATGCTCGCCGCGTCGAGGCCGACCTGCGCCGTGGCCTGATCGAAGGCGTTCTTGGCCTGGTCGGCGACGTCCTTCGACACCGAATCCTGCTTCAACAACTGCTGATCGCGCTGGTTGGCGAGGTCGGTGTAGGCGAGGTTCGCCTTGTCCTTCTCGAGTTGGGCCTTGGCGACCGCGAGGTTGGCCTTCGCCTGGTCGACCACGGCTTGATAGGGCCTGGGATCGATCTTGGCGCAGACCTGCCCGGTTTTGACCGGCGTATTGAAATCGCACGACAATTGCTCGATGACGCCGGAGACGTAGCTGCCGACGATGATCGTCAGGATGGGATTGACGGTTCCGGTCGCGGTGACCGTCCGCGTAACGGTTCCGCGCGTCGCCGGCTGGGTGACGTAGGTCGTCGGCGGCGCGCGACGCAGGCCATACCATGCCGCTCCCGCCCCGATCAGGACGAGGAGCAAAATGATGAAGGCGGCGAGGCGCCAGCGCCGACGCCGCGGCGTCGCCGTTCGCAACGGGGGCGAGGGCGACGCCGCCTGCTTCGCGCCAACTGCCTCGCTCATTCTCGCCGACCCTGAAAAATCCGCTTCCGATGCAAATACGGCAATTGGATCGGCGAGGACTGATTTGAATCAACGGGCGACGACGGCCTCTCCGCGCGACGATTCCGCATTCTCGCGTCGACGAGAAAGCCTCCCGCGTCAATTCGGCGGCGGGAGGAACGATTGATTGCTGAAGGGCGAGGACGTCGGCACCTGGATTTGGATGAAAGCGAAATGCGCCGCGCGATGGCAGGCGTTGCAAGCCTGCGTCAGCCTGTCGAATTCCGCGCCGAATTTCGCATTGCTGCGGGCCTCGACGGCGGATTGAACCGCGTCGAGGGCCGGGTAGCCGTCGGTCTTGATCAATCCCGCGATATCGGCGTCGCCCAACCTGGAATAGTCGTTCGCCGCGGCCTCGAAGCTCCTGCGAATCTGTTTGATTTCGTAACGGGCCAGTTCCCAATTCTGCGACCGGCCGGCGAACCACAGCTTGAAATGGCGGAGCTGCGCGGCGCCCATAATATCGCCGAGATCGGGAACGTAGGCTTTTCCGTCCGCGGCCGGCTGACTCAGCGCCGGCGTCGCGAGCAGCGGCGCCAGAAGCAGCGCGATGACGAGGCGTTGAAGCTTCATGTTCGCCCCCACTCGATTCGAATTGCGTTCGGCGTCTTGGCGCAGCCTTGCGCCGTAGATTGCAGCGCTCGCGTCCGTTTGTCCATCGGCGGCTGCGCCGCGCCGTGGGCGATCGTCTCAGCGTCGGGAATTGCCAGGACGTCGCCCTCGGGCGTCCGACGCGCCTCCCGCCATGGTCCCTGCGTCACAGCCGCAACACGCGCTGGGCCGTGCCGTGGCAGATCTTGGCGCGCGCCGCCTCGGAAATCGGCGCCGAATCGATAAACTTGGCCGCGACCTCGCAATCCTCGTAGGGGTAGTCGACGGAGAACATCACACTGTCTTCGCCGAGCGCCGAAAGCGCGCAGGCGAGCGAAGCGTGAGAACAAACGCCGGCCGTGGTGACGAGGATGTTGTCGCGGATGATCTCAGAGGCCGACCGCTTGCCGGACGTCTGCTCCTCGGCGCGCGCGCGCGATCGGCCGTCGAGCCGCCATAGCAGATAGGGCAGGGTCTCGCCCAGGTGGCTGAGGATCAGCCGCGCCTTGGGATGGCGATCGAACACGCCGCCGAACACCAGGCGCAGCGCATGGGTCGCGGTCTCCACGGTCCAGGCCCAGGTCGAGCCAATCAGCTCGCGATGGCCTGCGAACATGTGCGGCGCGTCGTGGGGGTCGCGCGGGTGCAGAAAAACAGGAACGTCGAGCGCTTCGACCCGCTCCCAGAACGGCTCGTAGCTCTTTTCGTCGAGATAGCGGCCGTTGGTGTGGCCGTTGACCATGGCGCCCTTGAATTCGAGCTGTTCGACGCAACGCGAAAGCTCGTCGGCGGCGGCGCGCGCGTCCTGCAGCGGCAGATGGGCGAAGCCGGCGTAGCGTTTGGGATGCTTGGTGATTTCGCGCGCCAGGAAGTCGTTTTCGATGCGCGCGCGTTTGATCGCAATCTCCCTATCGGGTTCCGCCTGCACGCCCGGAGTCGCCACGGAAAGCACGGCCAGATCGATGCCGGCGCGGTCCATCGCCGCGAGCCGCAGTTCGCCGAAGTCGAGCAGCTGTTCGCGAAGGCGCTCGAAGACCGGCGAATCCCGGTTCGATCCCTCGTATTGGGCATAGATCGATATTTCGGGCCGGGTGAAATGCTCCTCGAGGGCGATTTTTCTCATCTCGCACTCCCATGGATCGGCTCGGGCGGCGAACCCTGCCGCGCCGAGCGAGAGCCGCGAACCGCTCGCTCGGCGATTTGATCATGCCATGCCGACGGCCTCGAGAACAGCGCGGCGAACGGCCGTCTCGAATCTCGGCGGCTTGCCGGCGCCGCGGCGAGCGGCTGGGCGCCATCGATCGCGGCTCGTCCGGCGGCCTTGGCCGCGCTCTCGTCGATGCGTCGATCGACGAGACGACTTTCGGCGGGCTTGGCCGGGCGCGGCGTCGGCGCCGCCGTCACAGTGGAGAATTTGAGAAACGAGCGCCGGGACGATCCCGCCCGCCCGCCCCGCGAAAAGGGCGAGGCGCCTTTCGATTGG
>Ga0326728_10011234_pt1 | contig 20561 bp, 13 predicted proteins | sample MB3enrmetagenome_FD_207602 | JGI IMG/M metagenome (GOLD analysis project Ga0326728, IMG submission 207602) | Lab enriched peat soil microbial communities from McLean, Ithaca, NY, United States - MB31MN | ecosystem: Environmental > Terrestrial > Soil > Wetlands > Peat | place: USA: New York... | reverse complement strand
GCTGCCCTCCGGCGTTGATCCGCTCCAGCAGCGCCTGATTCTCCTGGTCGCTTCCCCGGTAGCGGAAGCAGACGGTGGAGAACGGCGCCGGGGCGGCGCGCTCGAAGCGGCGGTCGGCTTCCACCCACGAAGCGAACTCCTGCGCCCAGGCTATATGCGCCCGCAGCAAGCGCTGGATGCCCGCCCGGCCGAAGTAGCGCAGCACAAACCACAACTTCAGTGCGCGGAAGCGCCGTCCCAAGGGAACGCCGTAGTCCATCAGGTTTACCGCCCGCGGATGCTCCGGGGTCCGCAAATATTCGGGCACCAGCGAAAAAGCCCGCCGGAGTATCTCCGGAAACCGGGTGTAGAAAGCGCTCAAGTCCGAAGGCGTGAACAGCCATTTATGCGGATTGGTCACCAGGGAATGGGCCCGTTCGGCTCCGGCCAGAATTTGCCGGTGTTCCGGCAGAATGGCGGCCGCGCCGGCATAGGCGGCATCGACGTGCAGCCAGAGGTTGTATTGCTCGGCAATCGCGGCAATCTCGGCCACCGGGTCCACGCTGGTGGTCGAGGTTGTCCCCACCGTAGCCACCACGCAGAAAGGACGCAGTCCGGCGGCGCAGTCCGCCTCGGCCATGTGGCGCAACCTGTCCGGGCGCATGCGGAATTCGGCATCCACCGGCACCTTGCGCACATTCTTTTGCCCAATGCCAAGGGCAATGGCGCCCTTCTCGATGGAAGAGTGCGCCTGCTCCGAGGTGTAGAGCACCAGGTTGGCGCGGCTGCCATTGGTGCGCGCTTCCGGATCGGCCATTTCCCGGGCGGCGGCGATGGCATGCATGCTGGAAATTGAAGCGGTGTCAAAGATAATGCCGAAGAACTCAGGCGGCAGGCCCAGCCACTGGCGCAACCAACCCAGGGTCACTTGCTCCAGTTCCGACACCGCCGGCGAGGCTTGCCAGTGAAGGCCGACGGTGTTCAGCGCCGCGGCCAGCATCTCCGCCACGATAGCCGGCGCCGATCCGGTGCAGGCAAAATAGGCCATGAACCGGGGATGGTTCCAGTGCGTCACGGCGGGCAAGATCTGCTCTTCGAAGTCTCGGAGCAGGGTGGGAAACGGCTCGCCCTGCTCGGGCGCTGACTGGGGCAACGCGTCGGTCAGTTCACCCGGGGCAATTTTCGGCAGCACCGGGTAGCGGCGCGCATCTTGCAGATAATCGGCAATCCAATCTACCGCCTGATGGGCGGCGCGGCGGAAGTCCTCGGCGTAGTCGCGCAGTTGCGCGGGCCCGTAAGGCGATGGGATCACTTCTCTGTATTCAGGCATAAGGAATCTTTACCACAGAACAGATTGAAAGGTCAGCGCCAAGCAGCAAGCTTCAAGCACCGGGCAGCAAGCCAACCCGGCCCTCGTGGGGAGCTGGAAGTTTTGGGGCTTGGAGCTTGGGGCTTGGGGCTTGAAGCTTCTGGCTTGGTGCCTCAAAAACCAAAACGGGTTGCAGCCACACCTGCAACCCGTAGAATTCCACATCGCCTCCGCCGTTTCCGGCGCTTTTCGGGGATTCCCTCGTTTCCCCGTCCTGTTGCCTGTCACTATCGCCTGTAATTGCCCCTCGGGTCAGTGATATATGTCACAATTCAGAATTAGAGCCAATTCAAGCGGCAACATTGGCTCCTCTGGAGTGGTTCCCTGCGGCCTGGCGGGTGCGCCTGAGAATTTTTGAACGCTAACTACTTTGCATTCAGATACTTATCCACTGGAACGTCAAAGTAGAAGAGTTCCTGGGCATCCGCGTTTCTTACGCCTTCAATATAAAGGTGGGCGCCGGCCAGCGGCTCCGCAATGTCCTGAACGTCAAAAAACAGAAATCCGGCCTCGGTGCTATGGGGCTCGACGGCGACGGCCTGAAACTGGGCGGCATCGATCTCGCCGCGTACTTCTTTGCTTACCCCCGCCTTCGGCCCTCTTCCCGGCAAAGGAAGGGGAGCCGGATTGCCGTCGGCATATTTGATCTGGGATAGGCGGCGGATAATGTCGTCCGAAGTGGCGGGCTGGATCTTACTGCGGTTGAGGGTCACCCACTCCGCCTTCATTCGGGTGAGCGTGATCGGCTGATCGCCGTCATTGGTTACGACCACGTACACCGGCAAATATCCGTACGCTTTCCAGTTCACCTTAAAGATCGCGGCTTTTTGGGCGGAATCGTAAGGATCGGCCGCCACGGTTACGCGCTCGCTCGGATGCTCGTCATGCGCGGGGTAGGTGACGGCATTGGCGGCGCGCGGCTTGGTGAATTCCCTGCCGGAAACAGTCACGGCGGCGGCCAGCAGAAACACGGCGAGAAGCCGGCTGGAGGTCATGAAGAGATTATAGGGTCCAAGGTTTCCAGGTTTCAAAATGGGGACGAGAATTCAGGAGCTGGGAGTCAGGAGCACCGGCAACGGGAAATGGCCGCCGCGCAGCGGCAAAAGCTCTTCTCTGGCTGACCGCTGATAGCTAATCGTTCCTTCCCCTGAACGTTTACAGTTTGCAGCCAAACGGGACAGCCATCAGCGTTCAGCTATCAGCCTTCAGCCAAAACACAGCCTCGCCATCACCAGAGCTCACGGCCCCATAGCGCGGTTCGCCGGAGCCGCGAAGCGGCAAGGGTCCTTTTCTGGCTGACCGCTGATAGCTGAACGCTGAAAGCTCCGCCTGGCTTGTTGCTCAGTGCTGTTCTCCAACACGAAACGTGAAACCGGTGCGCTCGGGTTCGCTACAATGTACCCAAACGGACTTCTCCCGGGCTCTGGGGCGATGAACTGCGGCGGGGATTATGGCAAAACGGGTAAGTGTAGATAAGTGGCTGTTTACCACTACAACCTTACTGGTGTTCGCCGGGTTGGTAATGGTGTTCAGCGCCTCGGCGGTCATGGCGAAGGCGAACCCGGCTTATCACTCCGCATATTACTTTCTGGTGCGGCAGTTCCTGTGGTCTTGCGCGGGCTTGGCCGCCATGCTGGCGCTGATGAACTTCGACTACCACCGCTACCGCGCTCCCGCCGCCGTATTTTCGATGCTCGGAATTACCGTGTTGCTGCTGCTATCGGTTTTCCTGCTGGACCGGTCGCACAATACCCACCGCTGGTTCCGCGCCGGTCCGTTTTCCTTCCAGCCCTCGGAAGTCGCCAAACTGGCGTTGATCCTGTTCCTGGCGTGGTTCCTGGAGCAGAAGACCAAACAGATGCAGGATTGGCATTCCCTCATCGCCCCTGCTCTGGTGACGGGGGTGCTGGCCGGTCTGATTGCGGCGGAGCCGGACTTGGGCACGGCCATCGTTTGCGTGGCCATAGCGTGCGCCACATTGTTTGTTGCCGGCGTGCGGCTCCGCTATTATCTCTGGCCGCTGGCGCTGTCGCCGGCCGCGTTTTATTTCCTGGTATGGCGCGTGCCCTGGCGCCGTGAGCGTATTCTCGGATTTCTCAACCCGGAGGCCGACCCGCAAGGCCGGGGCTTCCACATCATCCAGTCGCTGATTGCCGTAGGCACCGGCGGGATCATGGGCGTGGGTCTGATGGAAGGGAAGCAGAAGCTGTTTTATTTACCGGAGCCGCACACCGACTTCATTTTCGCCAGCATCGCCGAAGAATGGGGCCTGGTGGGTTCGCTGACGATCGTGCTGTTGTTTGCTGTCTTCTGTTACCGGGGCATCCGCGCCGCCATGCTGGCCCGGGAACCGTTCGCGCGTTTTCTGGCCGCCGGCATCACTTCTATGATCGGCATCCAGGCGCTGTTCAACATCAGCGTGGTGCTGGCCCTGGTGCCCACCAAAGGCATACCGCTGCCCTTCATCTCCTATGGCGGCACTTCGTTGTTCGTGACCCTGGCTGCCGCCGGCGTGCTGCTGAACATAACGCAGCAGTTGGATTCATGATGCGCGTGATTTTGGCGGGCGGCGGCACCGGGGGGCACGTGATCCCCGCGCTGGCGATTGCCCACGAGCTGCGCACGCGGCATGCCGCGGAAATCGTCTTTATCGGCACGGCGCGGGGAATCGAAACGCGGCTGGTGCCGGCTGCCGGGTACGAATTGCGGCTGATCGAAGCTGGCCCGCTGAAGAAAGTTTCCCTGGCTACGCGCCTGAAGACGCTTGCGGCGCTGCCCCGCGCCCTGGTTGAGTCCCGCAGAATCATCAGCCGGTTTCGCCCCGGCGTGGTCATCGGGGTGGGCGGCTATGCCTCCGGTCCCGCCATGCTGGCGGCGGCGGTGGCCGGAGTGCCAACGCTGGTGTTTGAGCCTAACCGGACGCCGGGTCTGGCGAACCGCCTGATCGGCGTCATGGCTTCGGCGGCGGCGGTCCAGTTCGAGCAAACCTGCCGCTACTTCGCCAATTGCCGGGTTACCGGCGTGCCGGTGCGCCCGGCATTTTTTGACGTATCCCGGAATCCCCGCCCCGAAGGCCATTCGGGCGCAGGCGCCCCCGCTCCCGTCCTGCTGGTATTCGGCGGCAGCCAAGGGGCGCATGCCATCAATCTCGCGGTGTGGGAAAGTTTGCCGGTCATGGCTGCGGCCGTCCCCGGCATTCACATCATCCACCAAACGGGAGAGCGCGATTATAATGCAGCTCAGGCAGCTTACCTGCACTCCGGAATTTCGGCGGAAGTTTTTCCGTTCATTCAGGATATGTCTCAAGCTTTCGCGCGCGCCGATCTGTTGCTGTGCCGGGCCGGCGCCAGTACGGTGGCCGAGGTTACGGCAGCGGGGAAGGCGGCCATCTTCGTGCCTTTCCCGCACGCCGCCGACGATCATCAGCGCCGCAACGCCGAGGCCCTGGCTGATGCCGGCGCCGGGGTCATGGTTTTGGAGAACCGGCTGACTCCGGAACGCTTGGGGGAAGCCGTGTGTTCTTTGCTCGGCGCACCGGCGCGTTTGGCGGAAATGTCAGCCCGCGCCCGCCAACTGGGCCGTCCGGATGCCGCGGCAGAGATCGCCCGCATGGCGGTGCGATTAGTAGTTAGTAGTTAGGAGTTAGTGGCCAGGGGCCGGGAACAGAATTCAGGAGCTGGGAGTTAGGAGCACCGGAAACGGGAAATGGCCACAACGCAGCGGCAAAAGCTCTTCTCTGGCTGACCGCTGATAGCTGAACGCTGAAAGCTCTGCCCGGCTTGGTGCTCGGTGCCGCTGGTTAACGGGAAACGGGAAACGAACAACGGGAAACGGTCTTTAACGTGTTTGCCAAGATTCAACGCATTCATTTTGTCGGGATTGGCGGCGTCGGCATGAGCGGCATTGCCGAAGTGCTGCTGACCTTGGGCTACCGGGTATCGGGCTCGGACTTGCGGGCGACGCCGGGCACCGCGCGGTTGATGGCGCTGGGAGCGGCGGTTTATGAAGGCCATCGCACGGAGAACGTCAAGGATGCGGAGGTAGTGGTCACCAGCAGCGCCATTCCGCGCGGCAATCCGGAGGTGGCGGAAGCGCGCCGCCGCCACATTCCCGTGATCCAGAGGGCGGAGATGCTGGCGGAGCTGATGCGCTTGAAATACGGCATCGCGGTCGCGGGCATGCACGGCAAAACCACCACCACCTCCATGATCGGCGCCGTGCTGCAGGGCGGCGGCCTCGACCCGACGATCATTGTCGGTGGCCGGGTGGATGCCCTGGGCTCCAATGCCCGCCACGGCAAGTCGCAGTATCTGGTGGCGGAAGCCGACGAGAGTGATCGTTCCTTTCTGAAGCTTTCGCCCATCATCTCCGTGGTCACCAACCTCGACCGCGAACACCTGGATACGTACCGCGACTTTGACGACATCGAGCAGACGTTCCTCGACTTCATGGACCGCGTGCCGTTTTATGGGACGGTGGTGGTGTGCCATGACGACGCCCACCTGCGCGATCTGCTCCCCAACGTGCAGCGCCGGGTGATCACGTATGGCACGCGCGCCGGCTCCGATTTCCTCATCAGCAACCTCGAGACTTTCAGCCCGCAGGATGGTCCCGCCTGCCGCTTCCAGGTGCAGGCGCGCGGCGAACCGCTGGGAGAGTTCCATCTGCACGTGCCGGGCAAGCACAACGTACTGAACGCCACGGCCGCCATCGCGGTGGCAACCGGGCTGGAAATTGCGCCGGATAAGATTCGCGCGGCGCTGGAGAAATTCGGCGGGGTTGACCGCCGCTTCCAGTTGCGCGGGCGGGCCGCGGGCGTAACCGTGATCGACGATTACGGCCACCATCCTACGGAGATTAAAGCCACCTTGGCGGCGGCGCGGCAGTGCGGCTTCCGGCGCATTTACGTGATCTTTCAGCCGCACCGCTATACCCGCACCGAGGCGCTGCTGGAAGAATTTGGCGCCGCCTTTGCCGCCGCCGACGGCATCTTTGTCGTGGATGTCTATGCGGCCAGCGAATCGCCTATCGCGGGCATCAACGGCGAGTTGGTGGCGCGGACCATTCGGGAAGTGGGCGGCCGGGAGGCCGCTTACCTGCCCAGCTTCACCGCCGCGGCCGCGGCCGCGGCCTCCGCCACGCAAGACGGAGACTTGGTGCTGACCCTGGGCGCAGGAAACATTTCGCAGGTTGCGCCGATGGTGCTGGAGCAGTGCAATAAGCACCAAGCACCAAGCACCGGGCAGCAAGCCAAACAGGCGCTGTGAATGTTGCCTGGGCCAGCCGTCTTTTCCGGCTTGGAGCTTGAAGCTTGAAGCTCAGCTCTCGGCGCCTGGTTCTAAAGGAGGGAGGAAAGCATGCGGGACTTTCGAGAATTGCAGGTTTGGCGCAAGGCCCATGATCTGGTGCTGGCCTGTTATCGCAGCACCTGCGATTTTCCACGCGCGGAAACCTTCGGATTGACCAGCCAAATACGGCGTTCCAGCGCCTCAATCGCAGCCAATATCGCGGAGGGCTGCGGAAGACATGGGGATGGGAAGTTTCATCGATTCTTGCAGATTGCGATGGGCTCCGTCAGCGAGCTCGACTACCACCTGCTCCTCTCCCGCGACCTTTCCTACCTTCCCGCGGAAAGCTACGGCAGCTTGCGCGACAAAGTACTGGAGCTAAAACGCATGCTCGTCGCTCTCGTCAAGAAAGTCGATTCCGCCAAAACTTGATTGTGCCGTTCCGGCTTGGTGCTTGGAGCTTGGTGCTGGGTGCTTTAATTTTCTTGTTTCAAACCCCTCAAAACCAGCTATATTGAAAATCGCTGTCGGCGTTGCTTCGCGATTGCATTCCCCGTGATGGCGCGGAAAGTTTACTCCGAAGACGGACTCGCCCTCCGCCCGCGTGCGCTCTTGCTGCGCGGCGAGGGCGGCGATGCCGAGGACAATCCTGTCGGTGGCGCCAATGAGCCGCTTGATGCCCGGCTGCTGGACCTGGAGCCGGAACAGGAGTCGCCTTTCCTGCGGGTGCAAAAGCGGGTGCCGGTGCGGCGCGGTCCGCTGCCCAGGAAGACGGCTATCCGCCTGGAATGGGCCTTGGCGGTTCTGGCTGTGCTGGTGCTGGTGGGCGCGGCCGCGGTGGGGGTGGAGCAGTACGGGCGCCATTCCTGGCGATTTTGCCTGGATGCCAGCGGCCGCATCCAGCTTTCCGGGAATCACCACGTCAGCCGGGCCCAGGTGCTGGAAGTCTTTGGGGCGGATATTTCGCGCAACGTATTTTCGATTCCTCTGGATGACCGCAAACGCCAGCTCGAGCAAATTCCCTGGGTGGAGTCGGCGACCATCATGCGCTTGCTGCCCAACCGCCTGCGCGTGGAGTTGCGGGAACGCCAGCCGGCGGCTTTTGTGCAAGTCGGCGATCAGGTCAAGCTGATCGATGCTGCCGGGGTGATCATGGACGCGCCGCCGGGAGCCAACTATTCGTTTCCGGTGCTGGTGGGGTTTACCGGGGCCGAGCCGCTTTCCGTGCGGGCGGCGCGCATGGAGATTTACCGTTCCCTGGTGCGGGAGCTGGATTCCGGCGGGACCAATTATTCGCGGGATTTGAGCGAAGTGGATCCCACCGACCCGGCAGACGTTAAGGTAACCGTGGCCGATCCGCAAGGGGAAGTCCTCATCCACTTGGGGCCGTCCCATTTTCTCGATCGCTATGGCGTTTTTGTGTCGCACATCCGGGAATGGCGGCAACGTTACCAGAAGATCGATTCGGTGGACTTGCGCTACGACCCGCAGGTCATTGTGACTCCCAAGAAGGATTGACGGCCGAAGAACAAGCATCATGCCGAAACCGAATTCCAATCTGCTGGTGGCCATCGATCTGGGCAGCGCCAAGACGTGCGTTGCCGTGGCGGAGATCACGCAGGAAGGGCTGCGGTACCGCGGCCTGGGCATGGGGGAATCGCGGGGCACGCGCAAAGGGGTGATCGTCGATCTGGAAAAGGCGGCCGCCTCCGTGCAGAAGGCGGTGGACGAGGCGGAAAAGGCGGTGGAAGCGCCGATTGAGCGGGCGGTGGTAGGGGTGGCCGGTCCGCACGTGCGCGGCGTCAATTCGCAAGGCGGCATCGGCCTGGGCGCCCGCCCGCGCGAGATCACGCGCGAAGATGTCCGCCAGGCGGTGGAAAAGGCGCGGGGGATTCCCTTGCCCGCCGACCGCCAGCCGCTTCACCTGTTGCCCCAGGAATACATCGTGGACGAGCAGAGCGGGATTCAAGATCCCCTCGGCATGATCGGCAAGAGCCTGGGAGTGCGCGTGCACGTCGCCACCGCGTCCTCCAGCGCCACGCAGAATGTCGTTACCGCGTTGAACAAAGCCGGCATTCACGTGGAAGACACCATTTTTGAGCCCCTGGCCTGTGCCGAGGCGGTGTTGCGCAGTGATGAACGGGAGCTCGGCGTTTGTCTGGCCGATATTGGCGCCGGCTCCACCGGCCTGATCGTTTTTCAGGAAGGCGCGGTGCGGCACACCGGGGTGGTGCCGCTGGGCGGCGATCACTTCACCAACGACGTGGCCGTGGGACTGCGCACGCCGCTGGCCGATGCCGAAAAGATCAAGAAGCAGTTTGGCTGCGCGGTGGTTACCCACATACCCGAAGGCAACGAGATTGAAGTGCCCTCGGTGGGCGATAAGCCGTCGCGCTTGATGGGGCAGCGGTTGCTGGGCGAGATCCTGGAGCCGCGGGCGCACGAATTATTTGAATTGGTGCGCGAGCATTTGCGGCAGGCCGGCGTGCTGGACCTCTGCGGCGCGGGGCTGGTGCTGACCGGAGGCGGGGCGCGCCTCAATGGGTTGCTCGAAGTGGTGGACCAGGTACTGCGCAAACCGGCGCGCGTCGGCGGTTCGGGCGCGCTGGCGAAGCTCCCGGTGGAATTGCTGGCGCCGGAATACTCGGCCGTGCTGGGCATGCTCTTGTACGCCTACCGCTCGCGCATGGTCCGGGGCCCGCAAGAACAGGGACTGGTGGCAAAGTTAAAGGCTTTTTTCGCGTGGAAAGGGGAGTAAGGCTGGCGGTCGCCGGCGAAAACGTGGGGCTTTTGGCCGACGGCCGGCGGCCGAAGACCGAAGACCGAGGACCGAGGACCAAACCAAGGTTAGCTGTTGGACTTCTAGGTTCATGCGGCGGGAAGTCCACCGCGAATCAGGTGATAATGGGGCTGGCGGGCCGATGACGAAAACGTGGGGCTTTTGGCCGACGACCGAAGATCGAAGACCGAGGACCGAGGACCAAACATGAGTGATGATATTCGCATTCAATTCAACGAAGATGCGCGCAATAACGCCAAGATCAAAGTGATCGGGGTAGGCGGCGGCGGCGGCAACGCGGTGAACCGCATGATCGATACCCACCTGGAAGGCGTTGATTTTGTGGTGGCCAACACCGATTTGCAGGCCCTCGAGATGTCGCGCGCGGAGGTGAAAATTCAGCTTGGCGTCAAGCTGACCAACGGGCTGGGCGCCGGCGCCAATCCTGAAGTTGGCCGCAAAGCCGCGCTGGAAGACGCCGAGAAAATCATCGAGGCCCTGGAAGGCGCCGACATGATCTTCGTGACCGCCGGACTCGGCGGAGGCACGGGCACGGGCGCGGCGCCGATCATTGCCTCGCTGGCCGGCGAGATGGGCGCGCTGACTGTGGCCGTGGTCACCAAACCCTTCGGTTTCGAAGGCAAGCGGCGCATGTCGCAGGCCGAACGCGGACTGCAGGAGTTGATCGATTCGGTCGACACCACCATCGTCATTCCCAACGAAAAACTGCTGGCGGTGGCGAACAACGCGGGCTTTTTCGAGTCCTTCCGCGTGGCCGACGATATCCTGCGCCAGGCCGTGCAAGGCATTTCCGATATCATTACGATTCCCGGCATCATCAACCGCGATTTCGCCGACGTGAAGGCGATTATGGCGGGTATGGGCTATGCCGTGATGGGCACCGCCACCTCCAAGAGCGAACATCGCGCTACCGAGGCGGCGCAACGCGCCATCGCCTCGCCTTTGCTGGAAGCGGGCGCCATCGACGGCGCGCGCGGCATCCTCATCAATATCACCGGCTCCAGCTCGTTGCGGCTGGCGGAGGTGAACGAGGCCTCCAGCATTATCCAGAGCGCCGCGCACGAAGACGCCAACATAATTTTCGGCGCCGTGCTCGACGAAAAGATGAAGGACGAAGTCAAGATTACCGTCATCGCCACCGGCTTCAAACATGTCGAGCGCAAGGAGAAGCAGGTATCCGCCGCGGCTGCGGCCATCCAGCAGACGCGCACCGCCAATACCTATTTCACTCCGGGCGAACACGGACGCGCCGCGGACCCCGAGGCGCCGGCCCTGTCACCGGCGTTCCACCGCACCGCTGAATTCGTCGGCTCGGTACGCGTTGAGACTTCGGTCGACGACATAAAGAACGTCAAAGCTTCCTTTGGCGACGACGATCTGGATGTGCCGGCATTTATCCGCAAACGGCAGGAAAGGCCGGTTTAACGCAGGCGACGCGAGCGCGCGGGCGCCGGGCTACGAGCACCAGGCATCAAGCCCGGCCCGGCAGGTTCTGCTTTGTTGCTTGCGGCCTTGGGCTTAGGCGCTTTTGGCCAACAGCCAACGACCAACGACCGGCGACTCCCCTATTACTTTCGTGCATGTCCGGTTGCGCAATCTCCCGCCGAGGTCCCAGCATCCATATCCTTGGACTAGTTACCATCGGTAGTCATGGGGGCTTTTTGCCGTTGCAATCCGATTTTCGGCTCTCTTACTATCGCAAAAGGGTTCTCCTGACTTGCCCAGGCGCGTGCGGCTCCGCTCCGGCGCGCGGGAAGCAGGAAAAGGTTGGCGTTCAAGGGTCTTACACAGGAATGAAAAACGGTTGGGTAGTTGGTCGCTTTGTTCTTTTTGTGCTGGTGCTGGTGGTGGCCGTGGCTTTTCCCCGGGGCGCTTCAGCAGCCTCGATTTCCACGCATTCGGTAAACCGCTTGACGAAGTCCAAAGCGGCCGCGGCGGCAGAAAGTCCGCGGTCGCAAAGGCGCCTGAGCCATCTGCGTCACAGCGGCCGGCTGACGCGCGCCAGCGTGCGCATCCCTGCGCGCCGGCGCCGCTATTACGGCGAGCGCTTCTGGACCAGTTCCTTTGCCGGAAACCAGACCGCGGGCGACGTTGTGGCCGGCGAAGACCCGGTGGTGCGCCAGGCGGCCATTGACGCTTTGGGCAACATGAACGGCACGGTAGTCGCCATTGATCCGGAGAGCGGCCGTATTTTGGCGATGGTGAATCAAAAACTGGCGCTATCGGCCGGCGCCACGCCCTGCTCGACCATCAAAGTTCCGGTGGCCTTGGCCGCGCTCAGCGAAAACCTGATCACCAAGGACACCCGGGTGCCGCTGGCGAAGGGTTGGGGCATGACTCTTACTGAGGCCTTGGCGCATTCCAATAACGCCTATTTCGAAGCCCTGGGGCGCCAACTCGGATTCGAAAAGTACAGCTATTACGCGCGTCAGTTCGGGCTGGGCGAATTGGCGGGCTGGAATATCGCGGGCGAGCAACCCGGAGTGTTCCCCACCGAGCCGTTGGACGAAAAGCTGGGCGGGGTCGGCAAAATGTGCTCCTTCGGGGAGAGCATTTCCATGACGCCGCTGGAATTAGGCGCCATCCTTGCGGCCATTGCCAACGGCGGCACGCTGTATTACCTGCAGCATCCGGAAACGCTGGAGCAGGTGGCCGGCTTCCAGCCGAAGGTGAAGCGCCATCTTGACATCGCTCCCCTGGTGCCGCAGATCAGCGCCGGACTGGCCGGCGCGGTGCAATACGGCACCGCCCGCAGCTTGCGCTGGAGCTTCAGCGGAGAACAGATTCTGGGCAAGACCGGCACCTGCTCGAACAATGCCGGCACGCGCTATGGCTGGTTCGCATCGTTTGCCAACACCAGCGTGGGCCGCATTGTCGTAGTGGTATTCCTGGAGGGAGGCCGGCCGACGTTTGGGCCCAAGGCCGCCGAACTCGCGGGACATCTTTACCGTGACTTGTACGACCACAGTTACTTCATGGCGCGGCCCGCGCTGACGCCGGCCAGCGCCTTCGTGCAATAAAAACCGCATCGGACAAACCGGCAACCAGCACCAGGCGCCAAGCCAGAGCGCTCTAGCTGCTTGAAGCTACCCCCTCGCGGCCTGGGGTGGTTGCTTCACGTCGCCGGCGATCAGGCCGTCCTTGAGCATGATGATGCGGTGGGCGTACGCGGCAATGTCGTGCTCGTGGGTGACCAGGACGATGGTGTTGCCCTGCTCGTAGAGGCGGCCAAACAAGGCCATGATCTCCCTTCCGGTTTGGGAATCCAGGTTGCCGGTAGGCTCGTCGCCGAGGATGATGGAGGGACGATTGACCAGGGCGCGGGCGATGGCGACGCGTTGTCTTTGCCCGCCGGAGAGTTCGTTGGGTTTATGGCTCATGCGAGTTCCCATGCCCACCGCCTCCAGAGCGTGGCGGGCCTGGCGCAGGCGTTCTTCCGTGGGGACGCCGGCGTAAATCAGGGGCAGTTCGACGTTGTGCAGGGCGGTGGCGCGGGCCAGCAGATTGAAGGTCTGGAAGACGAAACCGATCTCCCGGTTGCGAATATGGGCCAGCTCATCGTCGTTGAGCCGGCTTACCAGTTGTCCATTGAGCCAGTAGTGGCCTTCACTGGGCGTATCCAGGCAGCCAATCAGGTTCATCAGGGTGGACTTGCCGGAACCCGAAGGGCCCATGATGGCAACGTACTCGTTGCGGTGAATGCGCAGGTTCACGCCTCGTAAAGCGTGCACCTGCTGCTCCGACCCCATGTCGTAAGTCTTCCAGAGGTTTTCGGCACAGATAATGCAGTCCTCGGGAGGAGCGTTGGTATCCCGGCTGATCTCCGCAACTTCCGTGGCCATTTTCTCTCCTGAGGCAGAGTTTCTCCCTGCTATGTGTCCATACGCCCCCGGGCTGCTAAAGGTTCCGGATACGCCAATTATGAAACCGCTCTGCCAACCGGATCAGGGAAGCTCTCTTTATTATACGGTCTGCCTCAATATGCCGAAGGCCTCCCGTTTGTAAAGCCAATGTAAAGACTTCTTTGTTCCCCGAACCGGCTGCAAATCTTGCTTTGCGGGTGAGCGAGCACCTAAAATGTACCCAACTATGGTTTCCAAGGTATAGGCGGGCCCAGATGTTGTTCCCAAGCATGCGGAATTCGTTTCGCTTCCTGGTTCTGGCCTTGGTTTTGACCGGGGGCGCGGCGGTAATGGCCCAGGACGCCTCCAGCGGCAGTTCCGCGGCGAAAGATCAAGCTGCGCCGGCCAAGGATGCGGCTCCCGGTGCCACCGCCGCCGCTGCCGCCAAGCCGGTGGCGGAGAATCCTCCGCCGGCGGTTGCCGGCACGCCGGAGGCAGGCGCCGCCAAGCCGGCGGACGCGAATGAGAATTTGCTCAATCGTCCCCGCTCCGAGAAGGTCAAACGCGAGCAGGCCCAGAAACTGAAACATGAGTTGGAGCCGACGTACAAGAAGTGGCTCAACGAAGACGTCGTCTGGATCATTACCGACGAAGAGCGCAAGGCCTTTTTGCAGCTTTCCAACGATGAAGAGCGCGACAATTTCATCGAACAATTCTGGGCGCGCCGCAATCCCACGCCGGACAGCGAGGAGAATTCTTACAAGGAAGAGCACTACCGGCGCATCGCCTACGCCAACGAACATTTCGCTTCCGGCATCCCGGGCTGGCGGACGGACCGTGGCCGCACCTATATCCGGTTTGGTCCGCCCGATTCCATTGATGCGCATCCCAGCGGCGGTTACTATCAGCGGCCGGGAGAGGAAGGCGGAGGCAATACCTCCACGTATCCGTTTGAGGATTGGCGGTACCGCTATATTGAAGGCGTCGGCCAGGAAGTGATTATCGAGTTTGTCGATACCTGCATGTGCAACGATTACCACATGACCCTGGACCGCTCGGAGAAGGACGCCCTCCTCTATATTCCCGGCGCCGGATTGACCGACTACGAGTCGATGGGTATGGCCAGCAAGACGGACCGCTTCAGCACGCCGGGGCTGGAAAAGCTGGGAGTAGGGCCCTTCACCAACATGAATGACAGCCAGCAGTTCGACCGCATCGACCAATTCGCCAAGATCAATCAGGCGCCCACGGTGAAGTTCAAAGATCTCGAGGAGGTTGTTACCCATAAGATTAAGGTCAACCTGCTGCCTTTCGAAGTCCGGACCGATTTTGTGAGGGTCACCAGCGATACCGTCCTGGTGCCAATTACCATCCAGGTGCAGAACAAGGATGTTACCTTCGCCGACAAGGAAAAAGAGGGCGTGCAGCGCGGCACCATCAACATTTTCGGCCGCCTGACGACGCTGAGCGGCCGGGTGGCGCAGACTTTCGAAGATACGGTGCAGATCGACACTCCTACGGACCTGATGGAGAAGACCGCGGCCCAGGCCTCGGTGTATTGGAAGGCCGTTCCCTTGCGCCCCGGGCATTATCGCCTCGACGTGGTGCTGAAGGACGTGAATGGCGACCGGGAAGGCGCCTGGAGCAGAAGCATCATGGTGCCGGAATTCAGCGAAGACAAGCTGGCTTCGTCCACGCTGATTCTGGCCGACCAGATGGAAAAGGTCTCCAACCGGCTGGTAGGAGCGGGCAATTTTGTGATTGGCGACACCAAAGTGCGGCCGCGGGTGCCGCCGGCGGACGGGCATCCGGCCTCTTTTAAGCGCAATCAGCGCCTCAACCTTTGGATGCAGGTCTATAACCTCAGTTTGAACCAGCAAACGCACAAGCCGGACGCGACCGTCGAGTACGATGTGGTGAACGTGGCCACCAATAAACCGATAGTCCACGCTGTGGAGAAAACCGCGCAGATGGGCAATGTGGGCGATCAGCTCACCCTGGAAAAAAGTCTTCCGTTGGCGAGTCTGGACCCGGGAACCTATCAGGTGACGATCAAAGTAACGGACGAGGTTTCCAAGCAGAGCATCAGTACCACTCCGCCGGCGCGTTTTGCTGTGGAATAAGCATTGCGTGCCCGCGGGGCGCGGGCACTGAACCAGGGCTCGGGGCAAAACTTGGCCCCACCGGGGCAGGCAACCTCCGGTGGGCTCCCGCAGCGGGCGAAAGCGGCTCGCTGGGGGCGAGAGCAGTGGGGATGCGCATGGCCCGAAAAATCATTGGACTGATGGTGATTTTGCTGGCCGCACCCGTGTGGGCGGCCAACCCAAGGGGCGCCATCTCGGGAACGGTGCGAAATTCTTCGGGCAGCGCGCAAGTGGGGGCGAGAGTTGAATTCTTTGCCGGCTCTCTGGCGCCCGCCGCCACCGTCTTTACCGATGCCACGGGTTTTTTCCAGGCCGTGAACCTCGCGCCCGGCGCTTACCACCTCAAAGTTTCGGCGCCTTCCTTCCTGCCGGCCATGCGCGACGGCATTGGGCTGCAAGCGGGCGCCCATCTGGTTATAGACATTACTTTGAACAGCCTGTTTGAAGCGCTGCAGGCCGTGCCCGGCTGGCGGCAAAGCCCCCGGGACCAGGATGACTGGAAGTGGGTTCTCCGCTCGACCGCCAATCGTCCGGTATTGCGCATGGTTGACGATGGCCGGCCGGCGGCGGAGAAAACCGGGGCGGCGTCCAAGCCGCTGAATGGGGAATTGGCATTTTTGGCCGGTTCCGGCGCCGGGGCGTCGGGCGGTTCTTACGACATGAGCACGGCGTTTAAGATGGAACGCTCGCTGTTTTCCTCGGGTACCCTGGTGGTCGGAGGTGACGTGGGTTACGGCGATGGAGTGGTTGCGCCCGCGACGGTGGTGCGGGCGACGTATTCCCAGCCGCTGCCTGACGGTTCCGAACCGCTGGTCGCCTTGACGCTGCGCCGTCTGGCGACCCCGCAGACGGCCGATCACGACTCCGCTTTGCAGGCTTTGGCGGTTTCGGCGGCCGATGGTATCCGGCTGGGAGATGAGCTCGAGCTGAACGCGGGCGGCGAGTACCAGACCATTCAGTTCATGGGCACGATGTCGGCGCTCCGGCCCTTCGGGTCGGCGAAATTGCAGGTTTCGCCGCAGACGGTCTTGGCGTATCAGTACGCAACTTCGGTCCCGACTATGCGGCCGGCGAAGGGTTTTGACTCGGCGCCCGCCGATTTGAGCGAGTCGGACCCCCGCGTCTCGCTGGCCGGCTCCGGCGCCGTGCTGGAGCGCGCGCAGCATCATGAAGTGTCGCTGACGCGCCATTTCGGCAGGAACACCGTGGAAACGGCGTGGTACCGCGACCGCATTTCCGATCCGGCGCTGGCGGGCGCCGGCTACGTCACCGGCGAAACGGCCAGCTTTTTGCCGGACATCTATTCCGGCACGTTTACCTGGAACGGGCCGGAGCTCGCCACCGATGGTGTGCGGGCGGTGTTCGAGCGCAGCCTCAGCACAGGCCTCACCGCCACCTTGGACTATGCGTATGGCGGCGTGCTGGCCGCGTTACAGCCGGGAATCGACTGGACGGACCTGCGCTCCGCCGTGGTTACGCAAGACCGCACTTCCGTCACCTGCAAGATCTCCGGCGATGTTCCGCAAAGCCGGACGCGCTGGCTGGCTTCCTATCAATGGATCAGCGGCGCGTACGCGCTGACGCCCGTGGATTGGTTCAACGTCTCGTCCGGCCAGGCGGACCCCTACCTGAGCGTCTTTGTGCGCCAGCCGATCCCGGCAGGCAACTTCCTGGCCCTGCGCATGGAAGTGCTGATCGATATCCGCAACCTGCTGGCCCAGGGTTACGTTCCCGTCGCCGGCAGCGGCGGCCATACCCTGTACCTGGTGGAATCCGCCCGAGTCTTCCGCGGCGGCTTGGCCTTCACCTTTTAGCAAACGAAAAACGAGAAACGTGAAACGAAAAACGCGGAACGGTTCTTCGGTTGCGGCCTGCGCGCGGCGTTTGCTACACTGGCGATGCTCACCAGAACAGGCGCAACGCCGTTGCGCCCATCGGCAAGCAGGCGGGCGCGTAGCTCAATTGGCAGAGCAACTGACTCTTAATCAGTAGGTTGAAGGTTCGATTCCTTCCGCGCTCACCACTTCGTGCCGTTTCTCGTTTCCCGTTTCACGAACGGAGGGCGCTACGCGTTTTTGGAGTCGCGTTTCCCGCTTCCGGTTCGACGTTGAGAACCGTAAGAGGCATGGCGTTTGATTTTCTGGCCAACGACCGACGACCGACGACCTGTCTGCGACCAACGACCAAAGTCGCTCATGTCCTGCTTATCTCCCGGCAGGGAGAACGCGAATTTAGCCCATGTCTCGGGCGAAGTCGATCTTTAATCCCGCCTCCCGGGCATACTCCGGGTAATGGCGAACGCTATCACGATCTTTATCGCTCTCCACTTTCTTGAGTTGGCGCAAGGGACGCAGACATGGGTGAGTTCGTTTCTCCTCGTCCTTTACCGGGCCGGGACGCCAGCCGCGATCCAGGTGCCAAGCCATCCAGCCTTCGTGTTCGGCTTCCGCCATGGCTTCCAACCGGTATTCAATATGTTGCCGTACGAGCTGCTCTTCTTTGGCCGTCGCGGTTCCCTTCACCAAACGCAAACCGGCTAGATCCAGGATCTCCATCATGCGCAGAGCGGCGGCGCGGTTTGACGCCTGCATATGTTCGGAAAGCTGACCAAAAGGTTTGTCATTGGCGTCGCTCCGTCCCTCCTTCTTAGCCAGAGCTCGCCAGGTTTCGTGAATGGCCGGGGCAATAACCTTAATCCGGTCCATCGTCAGAGGCGAGCGGGCGGAAAACGGCTGGGGCGCCTGGGCGCAGAGGCGCATGAACTCTGCGGCGTCCGTGTGCATGGCGAGCTGCGTGGCCGGCATCAGCGAGGAGCGGTGCAAACGGCCCGGCCGGGCAGCCAGCACGGGCTGAAGAATCTTATCGAGTGAGCGGGAACCATGAACGTATTCTTTGACCCAGAGCAAAGCGTGCAGGAGGCCTTCGTCGATGTCCAGCTTGCAATCCGGAGCGCATTTCAGGTCCGCGCGGATCATCAGCGCCCGGCGAATGGGAAAGTAGATGTCGGCCGGATCGGGGCCGAACCGCCGCCCGCCTACGGTGACGGCCTGCGCGCGCGCCGTACCTTGCGGCGGCGGGGAAATATGCCTTTGATTGGGACCGGAAACATTCAGGTAGGCGTCCAACCGGCTATGAAAATCCGGTCCCTTGGCCAGGCGGAAAATGCGGTGGGACTCGGATTCGGTTGTTGAGCGCGGGCCGGGCTCGGGCGGACCGAAGGTGTCAAAGGTCCAACTGGTGCCGCCGGCAAACACAAAAATGCATTTGCCCAACGAGTGGGTAAGTTGGCCCTCCTGAAACTTGCCATCCTGCATCGGCGCCAGCAGGTGCTGCAGCCAGCAGTAGTTCTGGGCGTCGAACTCGTCGAAGAAAGCAACCGGGAGCCGCCCCAGCAGCACTTGGTCGCGAATTTGATGAAACGCGCCAATCAAATCCGCGTGGGTATTGAACTGCGCCAGATTGAACTCCATCCAGCCCGCTTTGACCACCAGGTTGGCCGCGATTTCCCGCACCGCAAACGATTTGCCCGCTCCCGGCGGACCAAATACGCCGATGGACAAAGGCTTCCCGCCCGGGCCGGGCTGCTGGTAGCGGCGCAGGACTTGAATCAGCGTGCGCAGGGCCTCCACCTCGCTGCGGTCGGCCGTAAGCAAATTTCCAATACCCAAATGAGGCAGGTTCTCGAGCGCGATAGGGCCGCGGAGTAATACCAGGCGCGCCAGTTCAAATGCGGCATTTTGATGACGCTGTGCCTGGCTCAGCAGCGTCCAATTGCGGGCGAGGCCCTGGGCCGCGGGCCTTCTCCCTGCTGCGCCGGGATCTGCACACGCAAAGGTGGCCCGGGAGTAACTTGAGGTGGGATGGCGAATGACTTCAGCCAGGCGGGCCGCGGGATACCCCATGGGCGCTTCGCTGGCTGGGCCATGGCCATGCTCGCGGAGATCGCGTTTTGCCGACAAGCCCCCTTCCAGCGCCGCGGCAATATCCGGGGCTTTGGGATTTTCCGTTATCTGCCAGGCTAATGCGGCCGTCAGACACGACAGGAAGCCGAACCCCGTGCCCTCGACGGCATAGGCGTGATCGCCCTCAACCGATCCCGCGTCGTACACCAGATGAGCGCATGCGCCGGCGAGCGCTGCCTCCGTTTTTTTCGGGCGCGCTCCCAGGTCCAGCCAGAATGCGCCTTCGGAGTCAAACGTGACGATCAAATGCCGGCAGCGCAGCAGGTCTTTCAGCTCCCCATGCGGGCCGAGTTCTCGCAACAGGTCCTCGACGCTGGTCTCCCACGATAGGCCGGCATTGAGGCGCGCGCTTGTTTTTCGCAGCTCGTGCGCTGCCACGATGACCACCAGCTTGTTGCTGTGCTTGCCCGCCAGGTGCTTCCACAACGCGCCTTCTCCCACCGGCGATGCTGTCTTCAGCAAGATCCACTTTGCCGCTTTCAGGTTCCTCGCACGCCAGCGGTCCGGGTGCTCGCGGAATCCCATACCGCCTTCCGATACCACCACAATCTCAGGCGATTCCGGAAGGTTCTCCGCCGGCTGCCATTCTCCGGCCAGGCGGTCGGCATCGCCGGCGCCGAATCCCATCGCCTGGCTCACCCGCCAAAACTGTTGCTCCGGCGCCGCTTCCTTAGGATATGGACGCCAGAAGGCATAGGCGTAGTCGGCGGGGTCGAGCTGGTGGGCAATGGCGTTCCGGGAAACGTCTTTTACCGCGAGGAACGGCCTCCACATGTGCCCGGAAGGTTTCTTGGGTTCCAGCAGCACCTCTAGAAGCTGGTGTACCAACGCGGCGCCGCCCATTTGCGGCTTGACCTTGACGCCGTCTTCGAGTTTCTCGCCGTAATGATGCCGCCGGCCTTCATAGATGTGGTAGTCGAGAATAAAATCGCCCGTGACGAGGACCGCCTTGGTTGGCACAAGTACCTCCAGGAGCTATTTGAGTGTGGGAAACCGGGAGCAACCATGTTACCAGAAAAGCGCACTCCCTGCGATGTGCAGTGTTTTCCAGTGTCAAACCTCGTTAGAAATGTCCCCATTCTTAACTCATTAGAAATGTCCCCTTTTGTTGTTTGTGTATTTCGCTGGGGAGCGCTCTGGAGCGAAGCCCTGCGCCGCTGGTTTTGCGGCGCTTAGG
>Ga0326728_10011230_pt1 | contig 20566 bp, 19 predicted proteins | sample MB3enrmetagenome_FD_207602 | JGI IMG/M metagenome (GOLD analysis project Ga0326728, IMG submission 207602) | Lab enriched peat soil microbial communities from McLean, Ithaca, NY, United States - MB31MN | ecosystem: Environmental > Terrestrial > Soil > Wetlands > Peat | place: USA: New York... | reverse complement strand
AGCGGCTTCTTGCCGTGCGGAAACGTGTCCACCAGCATGTCGATAAATGCGCGCAGCCGACGGCTCACCAGGCGTTGCGACGGGTGCACAATCGATAGATCAACGTCGACGCCGTCCAGATCGCCGAAATGCAGTAGTGCACCCCTTGCGATGTCGTCGGCCACCAGCGTGTCGGGCAGCATGGAGAAGCCGGCACCTTCGAGTACAGCGTCGCGCACCATGGCAAGCGTCGAAAGCCGCATCACCGCATGCGGCGCCACCTCGAAGTTACGTTTTCCGTCGACGAAGTGCCACGGCGGAGCCACCGGGAAGTTGTCGAAGAATACCGTCGGTAGGCAACTGCACTTCCGCGGTGACAGCTGGCCTACGCGAGCGGCTACCCCTGGGGATGCCACGAGCTGCATGCAGCAGCTGGCAAAGTCCCGCCGCACAAGATCACTAGTATCGGGCCCATTAACACGAATAGCGGCATCGAAACCCTCCCCAAGGAGGTCGACGGTGCGATCGTTGACCACAATCTCCAGTTCCACTTTCGGATACGCGGCGTAATAACGGGCAGCCAAGCGTCCCAGGTAGAAATTGCCAAATAGTGTTGGAGCCGCAATGCGCAGCCGCCCGCTTGGCTCGCCGCTTTTTGACAGGAGGGTCTGCTCCTGCTCTTGCAGCCCGGATAAGGCCGGCGCCGCGTGTTCGAAGAGCTCGCCGCCTTCGACTGTGACGCGAAAGGAGCGCGAGGTGCGGTCGATCAACCGCACGCCTAGCTGGTCTTCCAGGTCGTGCACGCGGCGGGAAAGCGACGACTTGGGAATCCCCTTGGCGCGAGACGCCGCGGCGAAGCCACCGTGCGTGACAACGACCACGAAACTATGGAGGGCGTTCAGATCCATGCCTTGAGGGTACCGAAATCGGAACGCTGCGTCCAGTATTTGCTAAGTTGACGGCGTATTTGGAACGACCTATTTTGAAGCCAGTTCGTGAAGTGTGACCGGGAATGGATCGACGGCGACGCTTCGACGACATAGGGTTCGTGACGTCGCTCCACACATTCGAAGGGGTCCAGCGCTGGATCTGAAGGAGAAAGCTAAATGAACGAGACACTGAATATCAACGAAATTGGCAGGGTTGAGGTGAGCTTCACTGAGCACGGCAGTGGCCAACCGGTGCTGTTGCTGCACGGCGGCGCCGGCCCTATCTCGGTGGTCCCCTGGGCAGAGCTTTTGGCACACACGCGGCCGGCGCGCGTCATCACGCCCACACACCCCGGCTTCGGTGGCACGCCGCGGCCTGGGGCACTGACGAGCATTCCAAGTCTGGCGCGCGTTTATGCAGCGCTCATCATCAAGCTGGGGCTCGACGGCGCCAGCGTCATCGGAAACTCCATCGGCGGCTGGATCGCGGCCGAGCTGGCGCTGGTGGCCCCAACGCGCATTAGCAGCCTTGTACTTGTTGACGCGGTGGGCATTGAGGTCCCTCACCATGCTGTAGCTGACCCCTTCTCGATGCCGTTCGACGAATTGCGTCGCCTGAGCTACCACGATCCAGAACGTTTTCGCATCGACACCTCGAAGTTCTCGCCTGAGCAGAAGGCGATAATGGCGGCCAACTTCGCAGCGCTTAAAGTGTACGGCAGCGTGATGGATCCATCCTTGCGCGCGCGGCTTTCGGCAATTGCGCTGCCGACGCTGGTCCTCTGGGGTGAGAGCGATCGCGTGGCAGATCCCGACTACGGCCGCGCCTATGCGCAAGCGATCGCGGGCGCTCAGTTCCGACTGCTATACGGCAGCGGGCACGTGCCGCAGGTCGAAACACCAGAGCTGCTGGCGAACGCGATCTGGCCCTTCGTCACCGGGCACGCGCCGCGTCGTGCAAACGAATAAAGACCTCGGTACCCGCGGCGATATGGCATCGAGTCTCCGTGTGTTCAATCACTGCGCCCCGGAAGCGAGCCAAGCCTTCCAGCCGCCCCACTCTGTGATATCCCGCCGGCCGTCGGTTGCCCAGGATTCGCAAAGAAACCCCTGCACCCGGCGGCCGTCGTCCAGCTCCAGGGTGCCGATGCCCAGGGGCGGCCTCACCTCGGCGACAAAGGCTCCGTACGCAGCTCGGGGAAGGGCCCAGATCTCAACTGCCACGGCACCGCCCCCCTGAGCCACCCGGACCAGGCCGGGCTTCGGTGGAGACTGGTCCTCTATAGCGTAGAGACGGTACCTGGCCGCGGTCCGTGCGGGGCCGACCAGACGGGCGCCCCGGCGGGTGAGCAGCGGGTTCAGCGGAAGCCCCGACAAGTGCGCCCCCAAGACCGCCACTTCCACCTCGTCGGACCAGCCCTCCCACTCCTCCCCCAGGGCCGCAAGCCGCACGTCCTCCCACGCCCGCCCAATGAGGGTAACCCCGAAGGGCAAGCCGTCGGCCCGCCTTCCCGCCGGGACGGCCAAGGCGCAGAGGTCCGCCAGATTGACGAAATTGGTCCAGGTGCCCAACCGGGCGTTGGTCCTCAAGGGATCGGCCAGGACCTCCTGGATTGTGTACACTGTCGGGACCGTCGGGACCAGCAGGGCGTCGCAGCCCTCCCAGAGCCCCGCGATGGTCCGGGCCAGCTCCCTGCGCTTGTCCTCGGCCCGAAAAACAGAGGCGGCGTCGAACTTCGCTGCCCCGTCGAGGATGGTCCGGATGACAGGATGGATCTTATCGGCCTGAGCCGGGTAAAACCCCCTAATGCCCACGATCCGTTCGGCGACCCAGGGGCCTTCGTAGAGAAGGGCTGCCATGCTGAAAAGCGGCTCGGGGTCGACAGGCATAAGCTGGTACCCCAAGGCCCGCCACCGGGCCAGGGCCTCCTCCCAGGCCTGGGCCTGGAGATCGTCCTCGAACCACGGAAGCATCGCCGGAACCGCCAGGCGCCGCGTGGGGAGATGAAAGACGTCTACAGGCGGCCGAAGCCGGGCATAGGGGTCATCAGGATCAAAACCGCCCAGGACTGAGGCAACCAATGAAGCGTCCCGCACACGGGCGGTGAGGATCGACATACAATCGAGGCTGCGGCAGGCGGGCACAACCCCCCACGCGCTGACCCAGCCACGGGTTGGCTTGAGGCCAACGATACCGTTGAGCCCCGCAGGGACCCGGCCCGACCCTGCGGTATCGGTCCCCAGGGCTATTGGGACCAGGCCCCGGGCCACTGCTGATGCCGACCCCGAACTCGATCCCCCGCAGATATAGGCAGGGTTGTGGACGTTGGGAACGATACCGAAGGGGGAACGGGTTCCCACAAGCCCGGTAGCGAACTGGTCCATGTTCGTCTTCCCCACCAGCCGGGCCCCGGCCCCGAGGAGACGGCGGACCACCGGGGCGTCCCGCGTGGGGGTGTAGGCGAACTCGGGGCAGCCGGCGGTAGTCGGGACGCCGGCGACGTCGATGTTGTCCTTCACGGCGAAGGCCAGGCCCGTCAGGGGGCCGCCCTCCTCTCCCTCGCGCACCGTGAACTGTGCGGGGGAGAGGATCCACGCGGGGTCACCCGGGCCGCTGGTTCCCGGGCGGCGAGCCCGATCTAAAGGGTCTAGGGCCCTCCAGCCGGCGAAGTCCAGTGGAGCGAAGGCAGAGTTTGGCAAGCTCATTTTGTATCTCCTTGAATGGTGGTGCCGTTGGTCCCCTCGATAAGTGCAGCAAGGTGCTCAAGACGGCCGATGACGGCGCGGCTGGGGCTTCCTGCGACCCCTTCAAGGTAGCTGAGCGCCGCCTCGACCTTGGGCCCCATGCTGCCGGCCTTGAACTCCCCGGCCCCGAGCAGGGCTCGGGCCTGGGCGGCGGTCGCCGTTGAAAGCCGGCGCTGCGCTTGGGTCCCCCAACCCGTGAAGACCGTATCAACCCCGGTACACAACAGGAAGGCCTCGGCCCCGAGCGACCGGGCCAGCAAGGCGCTGGTTCGGTCCTTGTCTACCACGGCCTCGACCCCCCGGAGCAGACCCTGTGGATCCTGGACCACCGGGATACCCCCGCCGCCGCACGCGACAACAACCCGGCTCCCTTCGGCCAGATAGGCGATGTCCTCAGCCTCAAGGATAGCGATGGGTCGGGGCGAAGGAACCACCCGCCGCCAACCACGACCCGAGTCCTCCGCCACTGTCCAGCCCAGCCGGCGGGCGAGATCCAGCGCAACTTGCTGGGGATAGAAAGTACCGACGGGTTTGTCAGGCGCCCCGAACGCCGGGTCTGCAGGATCGACGAGGACGTGGGTCACCAGGGCGACCGCTTTTCGGTCAAGACCCCGGTAACGGAACTCGTTGCACAACGCCCGGTAGAACATCGAGCCGATGGCACCCTGGGTGTCGGCAGTGGCGTAGTCCATTGGGACCACCGGAACTTCACGACTGGCGATCTCACTTCGCCGCAGGATGAAACCAACCTGGGGTCCGTTCCCGTGGGTCACCACCACCCGCCAGCCCCGCACGGTCAGGTCGACTAGAGCGGCAGCGGCCCGGGCCACCGCCCGGGCCTGGTCGCCGAGCCCTTGGTGGTCCTGGTCATCGATAAGTGCGTTGCCCCCGATAGCTACTACTGCCAAAGGAGCCTTCTTTTGGACACTCACAGAGCTGCTCCGTAGCGGTCAGTCGCGAGGGCAGCCACGGCACCCTCGAAGCAGCCCAAGGGGGCCGCAGTGATCCCCGCCCCGATCTGGCCGACGCCGGCTTCTCGATGCGCGATACCGGTGTTGATCACCGGGGCCCGGTTCAGATCGACGACCTTCCGGGCGTCGATACCCGCTGGGACGCCCCGAAAATCGAGGGCCGGAATGGTGTATTCTGGGTGGCTCCCCAGGCAGATGGCTGCCATCCGTCGTGTGGTATCCAAAGCCAGAGCCGAGGTGCCGCCTACAAACTGGACGATCGCCGGGGCTGCCGCAAGGCTCAGACCGCCAAGGCCGGCTGTTTCAGTGATAGCACTGTCCCCTAGGTCTGGGGCAGCGTCCCTCGGTCCGTAACCCCCGAAGAAGAGGCCATCGACGACCGGGGCGGGGGAAGTGAACCACTGGCCGTCCAAACCCGAAATCTGAATGCCGAAATCGGTCCCGTTGCGGGCCATTGCCGTGCAGAGGGTGCTCCCCTCGACACCCCTACCTGCGTCGGCCGCCAGCTTGCAGGCGGCCATCGAGAGATTCAGAAAGAAGTGGTCGTTGGCCCCGATGAACTCAAGCACTCGCGCGGCCTCACCGCCTCCGATCCGGGCCAGGGCGGGCGCCAAGAGTCGCGTAAGCAACCCCGTGGCAGCGGCGTTTCGGTTGTGCAGTTCGTCCCCCATCTGAAGGGCCCTGGCCATGAGAGGTCTCAGTTCGATGCCCCCCAGGTCGGCTAGGGCCGCCTGAATAGCCCCGAACAGGCCGCTCCCCATCCAGCGCAGGCGTTCGAGGACCTCAGACGAGTAAGCCCCGAACCGAAGGACCTTCCCCAAGCCCTCGTTGTAGTTACTGAACGCTCGACGGCCGGTCACGGGGTCCTCGACTATCCAGAGGGGCATCGACGGACTGATGACCCCGGCCATGGGAGCGACGGCCCCATGGTGGTGGCACGGTTCGAAATGGACCTCCCCAGAGGCCAGCGCCGCCTCGGCGGCCAAGGGGGTCTCGGCCCAGCCCTCGAGCAGGACCGCCCCGATGAAGGCCCCCCGGACCGGCCCTGCCGCCCGGTTCCAGCTCAGGGGTGGCCCCGCGTGAAGCAACACCCGATCGGCAAGTGTGGGGATAAGAGTCGAGGCGGGCGCTGTCCCGATCAGAACCGGCCGGCTGGAGGTCAACCGGGCCAGTGCCTCGGCGTTGGCTGAATCGACCCTGGGATCGGCGGCTAGCCGGGCGGCGGCCCAACCAACGGCCGCGTTCCCCCGGGCGGGGGGACTCCACGCGGCGGCGACGGTTCGGGTGTTTGCATCGGTTAGCCCCGGGAGGAAGGTGGCGATCCCCAGATTGAGGACAGCAAGCTCGGCGGGAAGGGCGGCGGGCGTCATGGGTTGTCCTGGAGGCTGGCAACCCAGGCCAGGGCTGCGGCCACCGCCTCTGCGCTACTTCCATAGGCGGCCACCCCTGAGCGGCGAAGGACGGCCACCGACGCAGACCAGCTCTGGGGGTCGGCTTCTGTGCCCGTGACCGATGCAAAGACCGGAACAGGCAGACCTCCCGGCCGGCCGGGCAGAGAGTTCAGCCAGGCGGCCAACTCCGCTGCCGGGTCCGGATGCGACCCGTATCCAAGGATTACGTCGACCAGAAGGGCGGCAACTTCGGGGTCAGCAGTCTCCCGAGCAAGGCGGTCCAACCGAAGGCTCTGATCGATCATGGGGTGGGGCCGGCCGCGGGTAAACTCATCATCCCCCAGGTCGACCAAAGTATGGCCCACCGAGATCCACGGATCCTCGAGGGGAAGGACGCCCTGGACATGGACGTTTGACCGGACGGTCCCCAAGGCACGGGCGGCCAGGAAGGCAGCCTCAGCGCACAGGGTTCCGCCAGCGTAGAGGCCCCTCAACCATCGGCCCCCTGCCGGCACGGGCGCCCGGTTGGGCGGAAGTCCAGGAGGCTCTGCGGGGTCCGGATCTCGCCCCTCGGCCAGCCGGAAGGCCTGCCGGGCCGCCTCCGCCAGAGATGGCGAGCCGGGTTCTCCCACGAAACAGACGATCGAGGGCTTGTCCAGGACCGCAAGGCGGGCTTCCAGCGTTTGGCGTGCCGAAACCGCCGGCGGCTTGGACACTACTATCACTACACGGGTCGCCGGGTCAGCGGCCAATACCTCCAGTGAGGCAAGGGTTGCCTGGCCGCCCACCTCTTCGCTTAAGTCCCTGCCCCCCGTGCCCAGGGCCTGGCTGACCCCGGACCCCCATCGATCCAGGAGCGAGGTGACCTCCTGGGCGCCTGTGCCCGAAGCGCTGACCACCCCCACGGGACCACGGCGCACCCGGTTGGCGAACCCCAGAGGAACTCCGTTGACAATCGAGGTCCCGCAGTCTGGGCCCAACAGCAGAAGACCCCGGCGCCTCGCCTCGGCCTTGAGGAAAATCTCTCGGGCCACCGGCACGTTGTCGCTGAAGAGCATGACGTGCAGGCCGGCCGCCATGGCCTTGAGGCCCTCGGCAGCTGCGTAGTCCCCGGGGACCGATACCAGGGCGAAGTTGAGGTCAGCCGCGCGGGCCACAGCTTCGGCTACCGACCCTGGCGGCTGTCCAGCCTCTGGCGCTTTCTCGTCGCTGGCTCTCACAGGCCGCCGCAGCTCCTCGGCGGCCGCGCCCAGGTCATCTTCTCCAACCTTCGCCCCTCGTATCACCAGGAGTAGGTCGTCTGGACGGGGGTCCAGGGCTTCGGCCAAAAGGCCTGACTCGCGCAGAAGAGCAAGGTTGGCTGCTGTGGCCATGACTGCCGTGGCGTCGTCAGCCCCTAGCCGGGACTTCAGACTCTGAGCGAACTGCATCAGACTTACCGAGTCGCGGTAGAAGTGGGGCACATAGCGATACAAAGTCGGCATCTCACACTCCTGCCCGGATTAGGGAATGGATAGGGGAGCGGTCACAAGCAGACTAGGTCTCACAGCGGAAAACCCCGCCACGAGGCCAAGAAGGGCCGCCCGGCCGCTAAGATCACCCTGGGCTGCCAACGCCCCGGACCTCCAAGGAGTCCGGCTCCGGGGGACCAGCGAGGACTGCACCCAGAGTCCGCTCGATTCGCCCTTCGGCCAAGTGGGCCAAGTAGTGACAGGACAGCCGTCTCGTCCGTCCCAGAGCCCGGGTCAAACGGTGGACCGCTCCGTGCGTCCAGAGGTCCCGCCGCCGCCGCGCGGCCAGCCAGCCGGCCAGGTAGTCGTCTCCCGCGGGGGTACTTCCTGAACCGCGCCCGATCAGACTCTCCCAGTCCTCCCCAGGACCCTCACGAAGAGATGCGAGCCACTGCCCCTCGCGATCTTTGGGCAAGGCGCTGCGAAACCACCGTTCCCACCGGCCCCCCCACCCGACTGAAGGATCCGCCGGAGGCGGCAAGGGTTCCAGACCCACGGTGACCTCCTGGTCCCTGTCGGCGCCATCGAGCGCACCGGTGCCCACCAGCGCCCAGCTCAAGCCATCGAAGGCCAGCACCATACCCGGCCGGAGGGCCGGCAGGGGACCGTCGAGCTCCAGGCCTTGAGGAGACGGAAACAAGCCAGCCGCCGTGAGACCGACCAGCTTGTCTGACCCGCCGTCAAACCAGGCAGTCTTCGTGAAGATCACGACCGCGCGGCCCCTCCAAGGCGCCGAAGGCAGCGAGGAACGGCTGAGGACCTCCCGGCCCCTCAACGGGGGGCCCCGGACAGGACGGAGACCACGGAGGCGGCCGTGGCCGTCCACCCGAAGATGCCTCCCTGAGCCCGGATCATCTCGAGGGCGACCCTCTGGAACTCGGGGAAGTACGAGGCCACGGCATCCTCCACAACCAGGCAATCCAGCCCGCGGTCGTTGGCCTCCCTAACGGTCGAGTGAACACAGACCTCGGTGGTCACCCCTGCAACCAGGAGGGAGCGGATCCCTCGCACCCGAAGGAGGGTGTCGAGGTCGGTAGCGTAGAAGGCCCCTTTGCCCGGTTTGTCGACGACCGGTTCCCCCTCGCGGGGGGCCACTTCGCCAACGATCCCGTGGCCGGGTTCCCCCCTGACCAAGAGCCGCCCCAGAGCCCCCCGCTCCCCGATCCTCAACGGGGCGCTTCCCCGGCGGAGCTTCGCCGGAGGGGCGTCGGCTAGGTCGGGCCGGTGACCTTCACGAGTGTGGACCACGAAGAGACCCGCCGAGCGGGCGGCGTCCAGGACCTCCCTGGCCGGGCCCAAAGCTGCCCGCAACAGCGAGACGTCGTTGCCCAGGCTGGAACCGAATCCGCCCTCCTCCATGAAGTCCTTCTGGAAGTCGATAAGGAGCAGGGCCGTCGAGGCCGGTTCAAAAGCGAAGTCGTAAGGGCGTGCCGTGATGGTTCCCATCTTTGCTTTTGCTAGGGGCGGGAAGCCCCGCCCGTTTTGCCTATTTTGCCTGGCCTATCACACCCTCGACAAGCCAGTTGGTGGTGTCGAGCAGCTCGATCCCACCGGCTTTCCCTTCGGGAATCACGATGTTCCCGTTGTTGTCTTTCAGGGGCCCCTGGAAAATCACAAGCTTGCCTGCGATGATGTCGGCCTTGGCTTTTGCGATCCTCGCCTTGGTCTCAGCAGAGACAGAAGGGCCGAAGTCGGCAAGGGTCAGGTAGCCGGATTCGATGCCTCCGCGCACGTGGCTGGACTTCCAGGTTCCGGCGATGATTGCCTTCACTTCCTTAGTATAAAGGTCGCCCCAGGTATAGGCCACTCCCGTCAGCCAGCCTTTGGGCGCGAACTGCTTGAGGGCCGCAGAGTGGAAGCCGACGGTGGCGATCCCCCGGGCCTCGGCAGTCTTGACGACAGTGATGGGCGAATCGACAATCATGGTGATCACGTCGACCCCTGCATCGCCGAGGGCGTTCACCGCTGCAGCCTCCTTGACCGGGTCCACGAACGAGTTGTTGTAGGTGACCGTAGTGGTAACCTTGGGGTTGACGGTCTTGGCGCCCAGCTCGAAAGCGTTTATCGAGGCCAGGATGTTAGGAATCGGAAAGGCCGTGATGAACCCCAGTTTGCCTGACTTGGATGCCGCCCCGGCGGCGATCCCTGCCAGGTACATGGCCTCGAAGTTATTCCCCCAAAAGGTTCCTAGGTTCGGCGCAAGCTTGTACCCTGCCGCGTGCAGAAAGGTCACCTTCGGATACTTTTTGGCGACATTCAACGCCGGGTCGAGGTAGCCGAAGCTCTGAGCGATGATGATTGTCGCGCCCTTGCTGATCATCTGCTCCATGACCCGTTCGGCGTCCGCGGTCTCGGGGACGTTCTCGGCCTCGAGGACCTTCAGGCCCGGGATGTTCTGCTTGAGCACCTCGATCCCCTCGTGACTGGCCTGGTTGTAACCCGCATCGTTGATCGGTCCCAGATGGAGCACTCCCACAATTGTGTCGGCGGAAACCCACGGCACCGCAAACGCCAGGCAGAACAGTGTCGCTGCCAAGAAAACCGTCTTCCTCAACATGAAAAACCTCCTTCTTGGTTCTTGCAAATCAGTCTTCACTTCCCCTCGCGAGGGGATTCAAACACTTCTTTGAGGCCTTCGGGCATCCTTCCCCGGCTGGAGTTCCTCAGGAGGACGAGAACCACGAGGGTGACCAGGTAAGGGAGCATGTCCAGGAGGAACGGGGAGACCTGGGCTCCCCGGGCCTGCAGCTGGATCTGGAGTGCCAGGGTCCCGCCGAACAGCAGTGCTCCCGGCAGGATCCGCAAGGGGCTCCAAGCCGCAAAGATGACCAGCGAAACAGCAATGAACCCCCGACCTGCAGTCAGACCCTCGGTCCATGTGTGGGCGATGGCCAGGCTGAGATGGGCTCCCGCGACCCCGGCCAGGATCCCACCGAGGAACAGCGCCTGGTGCCGAAGGAGCCCCGTCCTCGACCCCGCTGCGTAAGCCACCAGCCTATCCTCGCCCACTGCCCGCAGGTGGAGGCCCCAGGCCGTCCTGGAGAGCAGGTACCAGACCCCCGCGGCCGCCGGGATCATCAGGTAGACTAGGAGGTCCTGTTTAAAAAGGATCGATCCGATAAAGGGCAGACTCGAAAGCCAGGGAACAGGAAAAGACCGCAGGCCATCGAGGGAGGACCCCACGAAGGGCTTTCCATAGAAGGCGCTGAGACCCATGCCAAAGAACATCAGGGCGAGACCGCTGGCCAGCTGATTGGCTCGCCAGCCGATGACCAGGGGCCCAAGGAGGAGGTTAAAAAGCCCTCCGGCTACCATGCCCCCCAGCAGCCCGGCCGCAACAGATCCCGTGGAGGAAGCAACAGCGAAGCTCACCGAGGCGCCCACGAGCATGGTGCCTTCGACTCCGAGGTTGATCAGTCCCGCCTTCTCGACGATGGTTTCCCCCAGGGCCGCATAGAAAATGGGTGTACTCGTCAGGACCGCCCCGCCCAGCCAACTCTCCAGGAAGCCTCCGGTCATGCAGAGCCTCTTTTTTTCGCACTCAGCCAGGCCTGGATCCGGTCCTGCAGCCGGTCGGGGCGCCAGGCATCTGCCAGAACCATAAAGAGGATGAGGGCCATCAGGATGCTGACCGTGGATGAGGGGAGGCCCTGGTCGATCTGGAGGCTGTCGCCGCCGGTGGCAATGAGGGCGACGAGGAATCCCATGATGAGGATCCGCAATGGCCTGTGTCCCGCCAGCCAGGCAACAAGGAACCCGAGGTAGCCGTATGACGGGGAGAAGCCAGGCCGCAGGCGGCCTTGGATCGCCATGATCTCCCCCGTCCCCGCAAGGCCCGCAATGGCACCGCCTGCGCAGAGGACTAAAAGGACATAGGCGGTCACGGGGAGGCCGTGCCGCCGAGCCGCAAGCGGGTTACTCCCTGCCGCCCGTATCTCGTACCCCCAACGGGTCCGGTTGATCACCACTGCGAAGAGGACCAGTGCCACTAGGGCGAAAACGATTCCGAGGTGGATTCGTCCTGCGAAGGCTGGCCAGAGAAAGCCGTCCGCGAACTTCGTAGTCTGGGGTACATTCGAAGTCGACGGGTCCCGCAGCGGCCCGAAAACGAAGTAGTCCACCACCCGGATCGCGACATAGTTCAACAGGAGGGTGCTGATGGTCTCGTTGAGCCAGCCTTTGGCCCGTAGTATCGCCGGGACAAGGGCCCAAAGGGCGCCACCAACCATCCCGGCGACCAAGGTGATGGGAATACCAACCCACGAGGGGGTACCGGTACCCGCAGCGAGGGCGGCCGCAGCCGCCACCAGGGCGCCGAGTTGAAGCTGGCCCTCGCCCCCTACGTTCACCAGGCCGAGCCGGGCGGGCAGAGCGACGGCAATGGCAGTGAACAGGATGGGAATCATCTTGACGAAGATTTCCGAAAAGCCGAAGCCGTTGCCCAGGGTCGAGCCGAAGATGCTTGCGTAAGTGTCCAGGGGGTTTTTCCCGTTGGTGACAAGCAGGACGCTGAACAGCACAAGGGCCGAGACGAGAGACAGTGCCAGGGACACACTGGAGGCTCCCCAACCGAGCCACCAGCCCTTCTGCGCTTCAGCCATCGGCGGCCCCGGTCATCAACAGGCCCACTTCCTGCGGGGTTGTCGTGGCCGGCTCGAAGGTCCCTGCGGGGCGGCCCGCGTGGAGGACCAACAAGCGGTCGCAGAGAGCAAAGAGCTCGTCCAGGTCCTCAGAGACGAAGAGCACAGCCATACCCCCTTCGACATGGGAAAGGAGGAGTTCCCGGGCTGCTTGGGCGTTAGAGAGATCAAGACCCCGGGTCAGGTAGTAAGAGATCATGAAGGCAGGGTCGCGCGTGAGCTCCCGAGCAATCACCATCCTCTGGAGGTTACCCCCCGAGAGATTCCCGGCCCGGACATCAAGGGAGGGCGGCGACTGGACGAAAGCCGTCATGAGAGCCGCTTCCGCATCGGTTTCGAGCTTCTTCCGGTCGGGACTCCAGCCGCCAGCCTTCCAGTAGGAAACCTGGCGTCCGAGGATAAGGTTCTCCCGGACCGTCATCCCGCTGATTGCACCCATCCTCAGGGGATCTTCTGGAAGACAGGCGACGCCCCGGTGCAGGACCTCCGCCGGAGGTGCCGAGTCCAAATTATTCCCTGCGAGGAAAATCGAACCTTCGGATGCAGGCCGGACACCCAGGATAAGGTCTCCCAGGTACTCCTGTCCGTTCCCCGAAACAGCTGCCACCCCCAGGATCTCCCCAGGCTGGACCGAGAACGAAACCCCTTGGAGGCCCGGCCGGCCGTCGTCGGTCTTGCAGGAGACGCCAATGAACTCCAGCGCATGGGCGCCGCCACGGGCCGAGCTGGCGCGCTGGGGGCCGGCGTCAGACCAATCAGGACTTAGGTCGCCAACTAGGAGCTTCACCAAAAGGTCTCGGTCGGCCTCCGCCCGAGTGAGGGCGGCTGAGATTCGCCCCCTCCGGAGGACCGTGATCCGGTCGGCGACTCGCAGGACCTCAGCCATCTTGTGGGTGATGAAAAGTACAGCGTAGCCCTCGCCCCGCAGCCGGTCGAAGACCCGAAAGAGGTTTTCGGCCTCATGGGGCGCCAGGACGCTCGTGGGCTCGTCGAAGATAAGGATCCGGGCTCCGGCCGCCAGGATCTTGACGATCTCGACCTTCTGGCGGTCCCCCATGGGGAGATCCCGTACCAAGGCCAGGGAGTCGATGCCCAACCCGTAGGATTGTGAAAGCCCGGCAATCTTGTCCACGAGACTTCTCCGGTCAGCCTCCCGGCGATCGAAGAAGAGGGCCACGTTCTCCCAGACCTGGAAGGCAGGTATCAACGTAAAGCTCTGGAAAACCATGCCGATGCCCAAGGCCCGACCACGCCTAGGGGAATCGATGGCCACCGGGACGCCGCCTACTGAGATTTCCCCAGATGTCGGCTGGTAATAGCCGTAGAGCAGTTTCATCAGCGTGCTCTTCCCGGCGCCATTCTCCCCGAGGACGGCGTGGATCTCGCCGGCTCTGACGGTGAGGTCAATTCCGTCGTTAGCCTTGAGGCTTCCGAAGTACTTGGAAAGTCCCCGCGTTTCCAGGAGAATCGTCCCGGCAGGGGCTTGATCGATCATGTGCATCATGTGCAATGTTCATGCCAAGGGGAGTGTTATTACTAAGTCATTATGATAGAATAAATTAACTTAAGAAGTTCGGCGATAATTTGCCATTTTAAAACAAGAATGTCGTCGTTAACAATGCAAAACTACAATTATGTACCTTATTTTTGGCGCGAAAGCTTTGAAATGTGAAGTGTTCAATATCGGCTCCGGTCGGACGAAAACCACAGCCCGCGCCGGGAGGACCGTTCCAATCAGTTTACGCTTGCCATTGGTCGAAATATTCACTACCCTATGGTTGTGGATACATTGGGAACTACATTTGTGGCATTGTCTGACCCGACTAGGCGGGCAATGATCAAGAGGCTCTCGCAAAGTCCTGCGTCCGTTCACGGATTGACTGAGCCGTTTGCACTCTCGCAACAGATGATCTCAAAACACATTGCTTATTTGGTACGCGCACGGATTGTGAAGAAAACGAAGCGTGGGCGGGAGAGCGTGTGTACGCTGAGGCCAGAAGCCATAAAGGCTGTCAGCAACTGGGCGCTTCATTATCGTCGCCTCTGGGAAGAGAGTTTCGACAAGTTGGATGAAGTTCTCGCGGAAATGAAGAAAACGGAGGTGAAAGATGGCTGAACGTGTGACAAATCTTTTGCAGAATCTTGTGATCACCAGGATCTTTGACGCCCCGCGCGAGTTGGTTTGGAGGGCCTGGACTGACCCAAGACTTGTGATGCAATGGTGGGGGCCGAAGGGTTTTACCTCACCATCTTGCGAGATTGATCTTCGCGTGGGAGGGCGGTACCTCTTTTGCATGAGAGCGCCTAACGGTCAGGAGTTCTGGAGTGGCGGCGAATACACAGAGATCATAGCGCCCGAGAAGATCGTCGCGGTTCTGTTCTACGCAGATAAGAATGGGAAAGTTGAGCCTGCGGACAGCAATGATGTTGAAGTGCGCGATCTGGTGACATTCGAGGAGATCGGAAGTGGCCAGACGAAGCTAACTTTCAAACGCAGTCACTGGGATGAGGGAGAGGATACGGGGTCGAACCAGATATTCGACAAACTGGCAGTGTTTGTTGCCGAGCTGGCAAAGGCTAAATGAGAAGTTGAATTTCTGAAAATCGCCCATGCCCGCTTTGCTAACACGTAGTTGTATTTCACAACTGGTTATCAATTCGGATGAAACTTCAGCAAAGATCAATGTTATGCGTCATGCCCCGCCGCTGTACTCGGTAATTTGTTAAATGGTTTGCATCTATACCGTCTGCCCCTGGGCCCCGCCGAACAAGCGCTTGCCTTGGTGGTCCTGCCGAAACATTTTATGTTGTACGACATAAACTCGTACGTACTAATACTCTCGACCAAGGGGAACTTGGTCTGATGGCGGTCGACGCTCATCTCGGAGGCGTTACCTTCGGGATTCAGTCCCCTCGAGCTGCCCGCTCGAGTGCGGCTATGTCGAGCTTCCGCATCGCGAGAAACGCGTCCCGGGTCCGGCTGCGGGCCGCATCGTCGTCCGAGGCCATTATGCGACCGAGGCCTTCCGGCACGACCTGCCAGGAAAGGCCGAAGCGATCCTTGAGCCAGCCGCATCGCTCGGCCTCCGGATCTGCGCTGAGCGCTGCCCAGAGCCCGTCGAGCTCCGCCTGCGTCTCGACGAAGGCGATGAACGAGGCGGCCTCGTTGAAGCTGAACTGGTATGAGAGGGCACTATCCATCGCGGCGAGCGCGGTTCCAGCGAGAGTGAAGCCCCCGTGCTTTACCTGCTCTGGCTGGTTCGGCTCCATGCCCGGACCGTACCGGTCGAGTTCGCCGACCGCGGAGCCGGGGATGAGCCCGGCGTAGGCTCGCATCGCCTCTTCGCAGCGCCCGCAGGCCGTCCCAGTGAACATCAAGGTTGGCGTGACTCGCCGCCCTAGCCGTCTGCCGCTGTAGTCCATGATCTGCCATGACAATCCGAAGCGATCGATGACCCAGGCGTAGCGGGGACTGAAGGGATAGGTCCCGAGTGGCATGAGCTCTGATCCGCCCTCGACGAGTCTCGCGTGGATCCGGTCCACCTCTGTCGGGCCCTCGCAGGCCAGGAGGAGGGAGAAGGAAGGATTGAGGGTGAAGGGCGCCGGCGCCGCGAGCGCCTGCACCTGAAGCCCGCCGAGGAACCAGGTTGCCATCGCGACCTTCCCCGAGGGCGTGCCGTCAAGACTCGATTCGCTCGTGATCTTCGACCCGGGAACGACATGGCCATAGAGCCTCCCCGCCTCGGCGAGTGAATCCTGGAACCAGATATGGGGGACGATCCTTACCATCGAAACTTCCTTCTGTAGGGACTGCACGCGCAGGGCTCGCTTCGTTGGCATTCAAGGTACTACGCACTCCCGTGCCAACGAAACGGGCCAGTATATGAGCCTGCCAGACCACTGTCCCGGTAGGAGCGTAACATAAGTCACGGCAACAGCCCTATTCAAAATAGACGAGAAAAGGAGCCTGTTCCACTGGTGGCGTTCCAGGCTACCTCCCCGTTTCGACTGAATGTCGCAGTCGACGTCACAGTCAATGGCTCTGTGAAGCCCTGCGTGTTCGCGCTCAGTGTCACCGTGATTGGACTGCCGACGGCCATGGACGATCATGCATAAACGGGTGACTGACTTTCGCGAAGCCGAGCAACGGGGGCAAAGTGGCCCTTAATGCCAATCGCTCTCGAAGGTATCCCACTGCGAGTCCCGAAACCGCTATTCGTGACGTGAAGTATGGGAGAAACTTCATGCCGGCATTTCAATAGGTGATATTCTATAGTCGATTCATTTCTCTGGGAGGGGGAAAATAGTGCCAAGGCCGAAAGCAAGGGAGTCCCTGGGCGCCCGCGTAATGAGTCAAGAACGGCAGGGGTCAACCTATTCACAGAAACCAAGCCAACTGTACACCAGCGGGTATCTCGGGGTCATAACGACAAAGAGGGAAACGAAAGAGTTGACTGAAAAAAGCCACTGGGGCATTGTCTAAGGGAGCTGATTGGCTGAGTGGGAAAATGGCTTTCTATTTCCGGATTCAGTGGCTCTTTTCACCGGATTACGCATCATAGGCTCTCTGGATCTTATGGGGGTGAACTATGGCAAAGAGACATTCCGACACGCAATACACCTTTAAGGTGAACCTCAAAGGCAATAAACGTCTGTGGCGAACCGTTGTGTTAAGGGGCGATCATCGTCTTAGCGATCTGCACGAAATAATATTTGGAGCCTTTGACCGCTACGATCAGCACTTGTATTCTTTCTATTTCCCAAAACAAGTAGTGCGAAGGGATAGATTTGACTTCCCACCAAAGGAGTATACATCACCGATCATGTTGGAGGAAGCTGACCCTTTTTCTGAAAGAAAACCTTCTAATGCAGCCAAGACAAAGCTTGACTCTCTGCGTCTTGAAGTTGGTCAGACATTCGAATACCTCTTTGATTTTGGCGACAATTGGCTTCATGAGATCAAGGTAGTAAAGATTGAACCAACTTCCCGAACGGGAACGCTTCCAATCGTTGCGGAGCGCCATGGCGACTCGCCTCCTCAGTACCCAGATTACGATGAGGAAGATGAAGGGGAGGAGCCGTAAAGCTGGCGTTCATGCCCTTTGTTTGGAGCTAATAAACGAGCGGGATCAGCAAGCTTTGCATGTTCGCTGAAGTAGCGTTACTCCCTCTTGTTCGGCAAAGATTTTTGTTCAACTTGCTGCCAAGCCTCTACTAAGGGCGTATTTCCTTAGAAACTCCTCTTGTTCTTGAGTCGCAACCGCTCCTGACCGAGCTTTTCTCACGATTCGAAGTGCTTCCTCATACTTCTTCCCTGAACGGATCAACAATCCAGTCGCAACGGTCCCAGTTCTACCTACCCCACCCCAACAGTGGACAAGGCCATTTTCTTTATGAAGGTTGATCAGCATAGTGTTCATCAGGTCGTGGAAAGTCTCCATGTCCGTTGGGATCGACCAATCTTCGATGGGAAAATGATGGCATTTTAGAGCATGCTCAGCATAGAAATCACAAAGGCTCATACCGTATGCCTTTTGCATTTCAGCGTCAGTCATCAAAACCACAACAAACGCAACATCCATTCTGTTCATCTGCTCTACGAAGGTGTCACATGCCCTGAGCACTTCTCCACGGAAGAACGTATGAAATCCGGGACGGGAAGAGAGAATGAGAAAATGGTTGAAGACTGCAAGCGGAGAAAAATCGCTATTGGGGTCGATAATAATTTTCAGTCAATTGCCTAATGTTGTTGGTTTCTAAAGAATATAATCAAATCTGTGGTAGGGGGCTTACCGCCAATCTGTCTAAGCATAGTGACGATCTGCCCACGATGATATGAGGAATGGTTTATGATCTGTAGCATTTGCTGATACAGTGGCTCAGCATGATTGGCTCCTCTCCCGTCTATATAAGAAAAAGGAGCGGAAAGCTTGGTGTCTGTAACGTTCACCAAATAGGCATAAAGGCTTTCACGATACTCCTCCCATCGATCTTGCAGAGCAATCAAGCTTGGTATTTGCTCTGGGCTAATGTGAGTAAAACTAAAGTTTCCTTTCCACCGTTCCAACCACAAGCAGTCTGCCGAATATATATGAACCAAGGTCCCATGAATGCCCCCATAGCTTGATTTCATGTCCCTCTTGTACTGTTCCTCAGACAATGAAGATACTGATTCAATAGTCCTTTTGGTTGCCCATTCGTCATATTGGAAAAGCGTGAGAATGTCGTCTAAGGTCATACGTCCCTCCTGTTTTTGCCGTAATAGCGGATTACCAAATGAACGGTATCAATCTGAATCTGATCTTCCTAATATACTCATCATATCCTTTCAAACCACCGAGTAGCCGTTTCTCCTCATTTCTGATCGTAGTGACGACCTCATTTTCGATGTTGCGCTCGAGAGATATCTCCCTACAACGTATTGACCCTATGAATATCCCTACTCTGAAAAGCCTCATCAAAAAAGCAAACTCCGATACAAACCATTATAAAACACAAAGCGTACCAGAAATGTATTAGAGATCATTCGTCGGTCACTGTCCCAGCCTTCAACAGAGAAACTGGGCTCATTATAGCACTTGGTCGTGCCTTCCTATCTAAACTGGAACAAGAGGACGATACCCTCTTTCATGAACCAGCACCGGCAAATGACAGGGACCTCAAGATCGCTATTTCCAGAATGATAGTTCGTGCGAGAACGTGCTTCAAGTGAGCCTGATCCCAAGAGTTCTTCATCACTTATTGAACCCAGAAGAATACGAATTTTCAATATGTTCGCAAAGATGATGGGATTCTCCGCTGAGCGCCTTCCGATGGGCATGTGGCAAGGGCTAACGTGGTCGGTTACGTTCAAACTAGATCTATCATTCCTTGGAAAACCTGACAACAAGATGAGGCGGCAATTCCTTCTTTAGGAGTAAATGTTCAGGCCGTTGTCACCAGTGCTGAGGGTGATAGAATTGCATATCACGCCGATGGGATTTTCACCACTGATAAAGGTTCTGCGGTTTGTCAACTTAGAGAGAGTTTCAGTTTTTATAGCGCATCTGTTAGGTATTCTTGGCTCAATCGTGTTCAAGGCATAGGAAGTGGCACCATAGACCTCTCTACAGATAAAATCTCGCTGAAAGTGTACGTTGCATGACAAAGGAGTGCGTGGTGTGCAGGCGCACGGGCTACAAGCTCCTGAAAGAGATCGTTCTTGAGAGAGTCGTTGCGGGGCTTCGGACGGCGGGGCGGCTTAACTCTGTGTTAGGCCGCTTCAATAACCGAGCATGCTTGGTCGGAGCACTGGCAACAGCAAGGGAGGTTACATGATACAAAAGCGAAGACTCGGTAACAGCGGCTTGGAGGTTTCCGCGCTTGGGCTGGGCTGTATGCGAATGACCTATCATGTCGACGTGGTTCCCGACAAGCAAGAAATGATCGCTATTCTTCACGCGGCGGTCGACCGCGGCATCAACTTCTTCGATACGGCTCAGGTCTACGGTCCGTTCACCAACGAAGAGCTCATAGGTGAAGCGCTTTCGCCTTTGAGCGGAGAAGTGGTTATCGCCACTAAATTTGGTCACAACCTGGATCCGATTACAGGAAGAGATCTTGGTGGACTGAACAGCCGGCCTGAATACATCAAGCGGGTGGCAGACGACTCGCTCAAACGGTTGAAGGTCGAGGCCATAGATCTGTTCTACCAACACCGGGTCGATCCAAACGTACCCATTGAAGACGTAGCTGGCGCGGTAAAAGACTTGATCCATACCGGAAAGGTCAAACATTTCGGTCTGTCCGAGGCAGGGGCACAAACAATTCGGCGTGCTCACGCCGTTCAGCCGGTTGTTGCGGTCGAGAGTGAATACTCCCTGTGGTGGAGAGATGTTGAGGCAGAAGTACTGCCAACTTGTGAGGAACTCGGGATCGGCTTCGTGCCGTATAGCCCACTTGGCAGAGGCTACCTCACGGGCAAGATTGATGAAAACACGACGTTCGACAAGTCTGACATCCGCAACCGATTGCCTCGCTATACGCCGGAGGCGCGCAAAGCAAACCGAGCAGTCGTTGATCTGCTTGCCAAGGTTGGGGAACGGAAAAAAGCGACACCCGCCCAGATAGCGCTGGCGTGGCTGCTCGCTCAAAAGCCGTGGATCATTCCGATCCCGGGGAGCCGGAAGCTTGCGCGCCTAGACGAAAACATCGGCGCACTTGCTATCGAACTCACACCGGACGATCTGCGACAGATGAGGTTTGCCATTTCAAGGATCGCGGTACAAGGGGATCGATATCCGGAGAACCTGAAGCAGATGACTGGTCGTTGAAGGCTGAGTCGCCCCTTAACATCTCGTTGCAGTTGACGCCTTAGGTGGCTCGTTGATTCCAGGTGACGTCGCTTGCTGTTATCTGCCC
>Ga0326728_10011229_pt1 | contig 20567 bp, 18 predicted proteins | sample MB3enrmetagenome_FD_207602 | JGI IMG/M metagenome (GOLD analysis project Ga0326728, IMG submission 207602) | Lab enriched peat soil microbial communities from McLean, Ithaca, NY, United States - MB31MN | ecosystem: Environmental > Terrestrial > Soil > Wetlands > Peat | place: USA: New York... | reverse complement strand
TCCTCATCACTTGGTCGCAATTCAAAAGGAATGCTCCCTTTTAAAATAGTCGTCAATGTGCCCAATAAATAAGCGGGATAACCGCTGCCGAAAATATTGCGCAGCTCGCAAGGAAAATAGAAAGGCGCTATTTAACAATTAGTAAAAAGGTAACTAAAAAGTTTTATGAAAATTGACATAGAAAAAATAAATGCACTATATATTGCAGTTCACTAAAAGCAGGAGTAAACTAAAAATTATGGTTCTATAATTAGAATTCATTTTCAAGGGGAATTTGATGGATGATGGCGAACGACCGCCGTAACAAAAAGTCAGCCAGTGCTCCCGAGCTCGTAAGTTCCGTAGGAGTTGTGTCTCTTCAGACGGATGAGTTTCTCAGTCGGATGGGAACATCAATCGGTGGGCTAAGTAGTGAAGAGGCAGCCAAGCGCCTGGAAACCTACGGTACCAATGAAGTGGTGCGAGGACAAAAACGCTCCGGTATCGTTGAATTTCTATTACATTTCCGCAGTCCAATTACCCTGATATTAATTGTTTCAGCTATCATATCTGCTTTCTTGGGTGATCCGCTCGATGCCAGTATTATCCTTATCATTGTTCTGGTAAGCGTAACGCTTGATTTTACTCAGGAATACAGGGCGAATAAAGCAGCAGAGGCCCTGAAAAAAAGAGTTGCCACCACTGCAACTGTTTCCAGAGATGGGACCAAGAAAGAACTCGAAATTTCCGAACTAGTTCCCGGTGATATCGTTCAATTATCTGCCGGTGACATTGTTCCGGCAGATGCGAGGATTATTAGCGGTAAAGACTTCTTTGTCGATCAGTCGGCTTTGACAGGCGAATCATTCCCTGTGGAAAAAACGATTGAGCCAGTTCAGCTTCCGGATACCGCCGATTCAAGTAAATGGAATAACTATCTATTTATGGGTACATCCGTAACCTCTGGAACGGGTGTGGCAGTAATTGTTAAGACCGGCAGCGCAACAGAGTATGGAGAAATCGCCAAAAAAAGCGCAGAAAGAAAACCTGAGACGGAGTTTGAGTCGGGATTAAGGAAATTCGGTTATCTGATTATGCAGGTAACCTTCATCCTTGTAATTGTTGTGTTTTTCATCAACGCACTCTACAAACACACTCTCATTGATTCTTTGCTTTTTTCAGTGGCATTAGCGGTAGGTTTGACTCCTGGGCTGCTGCCGGTAATTCTATCAATCAATCTTTCCCGCGGCGCAACCAACATGTCCAAGAAAGGAGTAATCGTCAAACGTTTGGCTGCCATACAAAATTTTGGCAGCATGGACGTTTTGTGCTCAGATAAGACCGGGACATTAACAGAAAACAGAGTGGAAGTTAATCGACATGTGGATATAGAAGATAAGGAATCTGATAAAGTATTTCTTTATTCCGTTCTCAACAGTCGCTTCCAAACAGGTTTGCGCAATCCGATGGATGAAGCCATCCTGAAGCATGATGAAATAAATACCGATCAATATCAAAAAGTCGATGAAATTCCTTTTGATTTCATACGAAAGCGGCTGTCGATCGTCGCCAGGTTGAATCAGCAAAATATTCTAATTACCAAAGGTGCCCCCGAAGAAGTCATGAAAATCATTTCGCAGTATGAACTGAGGGGAGAAGTCCGTGACCTAAATGCTGATAGCCGAAAGTTAGTTTTTAATGAATACCTCGCCTTAAGCAACCAGGGCTTCCGTGTTCTAGGCGTTGCCTATCGCAATCTAGAGGTCAAACCTTCTTACACTGTCGCTGATGAAATCAATATGACTTTCATTGGTTTTATCGCTTTTACCGACCCGATTAAAGAGACGGCCGGCGAATCTCTGGAATTATTAAGAAAGGCTGGCATCAAACTCAAGATTTTAACCGGTGACAGTGAGATCGTTGCTGGGAAAGTTTGCGATCAACTCGGATTCCAGGTCTACCAGTACCGACGGGGTAGAAAGTTTGATACGCAGACCGGAACTATTACGCGCACTACTGAAATTGAACCAATTAACATCGTGAAGAGCAGTGAAATTGAAAATATCGATGACTTAGCCCTGGCCCGAATCGTGGAGAAAGCGGATATTTTTACCCGGGTAAATCCCGCCCAGAAAAACCGGATTATGAACGCCTTAAAAGCCAATGGACATGTTGTGGGGTTTATTGGCGACGGTATCAATGATACTCCTTCGATGAAGGTAGCCGATGTCAGCATTTCGGTAATGAACGCCGTCGATATTGCCAAAGAATCAGCCGATATCATCCTGATGAAGAATGACTTAAAGGTTCTAACAGAAGGGGTGATTGAAGGGCGAAAAACATTCGGCAACACGCTTAAATACATTCAAATGGCGATAAGTTCCAACTTCGGTAATATGTTCAGTGCGGCCGGGGCATCATTGTTTTTACCGTTCCTCCCAATGTTACCAATTCAGATCCTCTTGAATAATCTGCTTTATTCCTTCTCACAATTAGCTCTTCCCATCGATAACGTCGATGAGACTTATGTGCAAAAACCACAACGGCTACGGACTTCGTTTATTCGGAATTACATGATCGCCTTTGGCCCGGTAAGTTCCATCTTTGATTATGCCACTTTCTTTGTGTTGCTCGTTGTCTTCCACGCCTATTCCAAGCCTTCGCTATTTCAGACAGCATGGTTTGTGGAATCAATCTTCACTCAGACACTGGTAATATTTGTCATTAGGACACGGACCGTACCCTTCTTCAAGAGTAGGCCGAATAAATGGTTGACCATCAATATTGTTGGACTTCTTTTAATCGCTATCATATTGCCATACACTATTTTAGGTAAAGTTTTTAAGCTCATTTCACTACCTGTTAGCTTTTTATTTATAACGGCGGGCTTTATCGTCGTGTATTTATTCTTGGTCGAAATGATGAAAATCTGGTTCTACCGGAAGTTTGCCGGTGAAGCGAAATAAAATTTATTCATGGAATGTTAAAATCGGTGCACTCATATTTAGAGTATGTTTCGGAGACAATTTATCGCGAAAATTGTAAAAAAATACGAGCCAACCAGATTTATTGTTGCGATTCCAAGATGAATTAGAACCTAACATAGGAGGTGTTGTGCCTACGCCCTCTTCAAGGCGTGAGCACAATACAACTATAACATTTAGCCTCAAAATAACCAAGGGCTTGAGTTAACGAAAATTTACATCTTTACAATTCTGCCCCTCATTAAATCGACTACGTACCAACTCGCGGCCCCAAATCTTTTTCCTGCAGCTTTGGGATAATGTTGAAAATGCTGGTTGCGGTCCTTGAAATATCCATTCATGGCAGTTTTTGCCTCATCAATTGAACTGTAATTGCTATTGTGAATTATTGCTCTTGCCTTACCACTAAAAACTGATTCTATGACATTTAAAAATTGTGCTGATGCCGGGAGCGGAGCAATAACCACTTCCGCAGTCTTATGTTTTCGGCGAAGGATGCTCCATTAACTTCATCAACTCTTTTATTCAATTTTTTTGAAATGTGCCATGAGGCAGCGTCCCACGATAGATAAATTCGAGTGCATTTCCCGTACTTTTTGAGAAGTAGGTCAAGTAAATGAATCATCTCATTCGTGTTCTTTTTTGGGGAGTAAAAATATGTAACTTGGTTAGTTGACAGCTCAAGAGCCCGTGGAGTAAAGAAAAAACAGCATTAACGTTCTTCTCATTATTTGCTTTCAGCATTCTTGTCGATCGTCTGGGAAATGAAGCACTAAAGCTATCAATTCCATAGCTTTTAAAATATTGACAGGCGCTTTTCCTAGAAATAAACAGAAATTCGGCTATTGTGGAAAATGAAATTCCTCGAGTGTGAGCTAAAATACTAATTGCTCTGTTTCGTACTTTGAGTCGTCCGGATGAGGCATTTTGAAGGAGAATTTTTAGTTCTTTAATTTCTCCTAGTTCTTTCCTTGCATTAGGATAAGAATATGCATTCTGCAAAACTTGCCGCATCCAGCGCCCTGACTCGATTTCATTGGCAGTCTTGCACTGCTTTTTGATATCGGGGAAAAAATGATTGACATAACGGTAAAAGCTGGCCTTGGATACACTAATGCCACTCTGGTCATGCAGCGTTTGCCATACAGTCGAGGCTGTATTTGCTGCTAACGCTTTGCTGATTTCCTCTTGATAAGGGAAAAGCCTTGCAAAAACAACTGACCTAGGGAATGGGTTAGGGTGAGCGGGCCCCAATTCTTTTAAAAATACGTCCCACCCTTCCGCTGGCTTCGCGTCTCCTTGGCAATATCCTTCGGCCACGGCAATACGGATATACTTGCGTACAGTATTTCGACATATTCCCGACGCTTTAGAAATAGATCTGATACTTATTCCGCCTTGCCACTGATCGAGAATTTCTCCTATTTTTCGCATCTTGAATTTTCGTCTTGCCATATATTTGTCCTCCTTTGATAATAAGACCTATGGCAAACACTTTGGCAGCATCAATGCACAAAAGCTATTTTTGCCTTTGGAAGTGAGGGAGTTAATTTTGTATGATATGATAAAATAAAAATATTAGTAATGTACGTTAACGGATTGGTTATTTATGCAAAATATTCTAAATGTTTCCAATATTGAAAGAGATGAGGTTAATCTGCAAAAACTTGATAAACTTTTGTCATCAGATTTGGATTTTCATGATCAAGCCAGTAACTATGCCTCTCACAATTTTCACGCGTTTGCTGCTAAATTCCCTCCGCAGTTACCCGCTAAATTCATAACTGCTTTGACGCGAAAAGGTGATACGGTGCTGGATCCGATGCTTGGGTCTGGAACTACGATATTGGAAGCATACCTATCAGATCGATTTGGCATCGGTTTCGATATTGATCCATTGGCATTAAAAATTTCCAAAGTAAAAGTGACTCCAATCGATATAATTGAAGCTCAGAAAATTGGGGGCAACATCCTTAAAAAGGCGATTGACAGTATCGATAATCACCACATGGATCTGGAAGATATTTTAAATTCAAATTGGGACTCTGCAACCAAGGAATTTATCGATTATTGGTTTGAGCATGACACTCAAATTGAAATCATGGCTATTCTGAAGGAAATCCAAAAAATAACTGACGAAAATTACCGCAGATTGTTTGAATTAACATTATCTGGAATAATTATAACTAAATCGGGGGGTGTATCTCTAGCTTTAGATTTAGCACACACTCGCCCGCACCGAGCTAAAACCATTATTCATAAGGTCGATAGCATTAAACCGGATAACCTGAATTATAGTAATGAGGCAACTCAAAATTTCCACTCCACCAAATATTTACGTTCCGCGTTGGGGGAATTCAGTAAAAAGTTACAGCAAAACTTAAATAGTATTCCGGAGCATTTGTCAGAGTCTATAATTCCTTGCATATCGCTTGGAAATGCAAAAGATCTTAACTTGGATTCGAATTCTGTCGATTTGGTCGTTACGTCACCACCTTACCCTAGTAACGCTATTGATTATATGAGAGCTCACAAGTTTTCTTTAGTTTGGTTTGGATACAGCATTGATGATCTAAGCCACACAAGACACGGATACATTGGCAGCGATTCGTTGAAAGGGGCTAATTTCGATCACCTTCCAGATTATACTACAGGGGTTGTGTTTAAAGTTATGCAAAAGGATAGAAGCAAAGGACTTTCATTGAACCACTACTATTCGGAAATGACGCAATCTTTGAGTGAAATTCATAGAGTGTTAAAACCGGGAAAATCGGCAATAGTTGTTGTGGGGAGTTCGATGGTGCGGGGTATTGACACCAAGACTGCCGAATGCTTAGCTGAAATAAGTAAAAGTCTGGGGTTTGCAGTTCCTAGGATAGGTTTGCGCAAATTAGATAGAGACCGAAGGATGATGCCGGTGCAACGTCACAATCCTGATTTAAATTCGCAAATCCAACAGCGAATGCATGAAGAATACGTTATAGGATGCTACAAACCCTTGTAATTAATTTTACTCTGAGATGAAAAAGAGGGATACATGAAAATCATTGATCTTCGACGCGCTTACCATCAGCAAATTTGCCAAGGAATTATCAGAGTTAAGCAAGCTGTAAAAAAAGATATTGAGTATCCGAATTTTGCTGATTGCGGAAACGTGTCAAGCGTCAAAATTGCCATTGGAATTACCCGACGATTGAATTATGTCCCCAACAAAGAAACCATTAGTGAACAGACAGCCGGTGGGATTTTTGAAAAAACCACTTGTGATTTTCTAGAAAATAGCTTTACACTTTTACATCATCTCAGACCGGGGAGATGGCATTATGCCACCACTCAAACTGCAATATCAGGGTTCAACCAATACGAGCATTTAGCTTATCTCGAAGATATCATTAAAAAGGACAAGACCTTATCAGCAGCTTTAGGGGGAGATTACATAGTAAAGCCGGATATTGTCGTTGGCAGATATCCGGTCGAAGACGATGAAATGAATAAAGAAGGTGAAATTATCGGAAAAGATGATGCAATCGCCAACTTAACTCCTTTCCGATTGGCAAACAATAAAAACGGACACATGATTTTACACGCAAGTATTTCATGCAAGTGGACTATTCGGAGCGATAGGTCACAGAATACTCGGACCGAAGCCTTAAACTTAATAAGGAATCGAAAAGGTCATTTACCACATATAGTGGCGGTAACAGCAGAACCACTCCCAACGCGTATAGCGACACTGGCATTAGGAACCGGTGACATTGATTGCGTTTATCATTTTGCTCTGCCCGAGTTGAAAGATACTATAGAGGAAATGAAAAATCAGGATTTATTAGAACCACTCTTGGCCATGATCGAAGGAAAACGGCTTCGCGATATAAGTGATCTTCCATTTGATTTAGCTATTTAATAATTAGCAACTCACCTTACACTGTAAACTAAAACAAAAGGCATCGAAATCATGTTTTCCTGAAAGAAATTTTTCATCTTATTATTAGCACGCAAGGGAATGGAGATGCCAGCACAAAGAATCGCGGGCTAAATTGCGCAGGCTCGTTGCGCCGCACGCCGTTGACCGCCTCCCTTCAACCCGTTGTCTGGCCAAGATTCTGCATGTATCGTGCTCCACAGTTCAGAACTAACAACGTTGCATTCGAGACAGCGTGTGCGTATTTTGGACCAAGTCAGCCTGCATCTCGGAGCAGATCGATCACCGTCTCTCAGCAAATCGACCGACACCTGTTAGCGAATAAAGCCGAATAGCTCCTACGCAATTGGTGCAAGAACAGCACTGGAGCAACAAAATGACGTAGAATCATCCTAGGAGGAAGATTTTATGGCTAATAGGAGGTTGCCCGTGCGAAAAAGTAAAGAAATTCTACGTTTAGCACACACTTGCAGTCTCAGCATTCGGGAGATAGCCCAAAGCTGTGATGTCGCCCCTAGCACTGTGTCCGATTACCTTAGACGGGCCAAGACAGCTGGAGTGGATTGGCCCGAGTCGGCAGATCTCACCGAAACAGACCTTGAGGGGCGCCTTTTCTCCAACGAGCACTTGGCGAGTTCAGTCGGGGACTTCGCGACAAGAGCAAGATATCTTAAACTAGTGACCGTCTTCCCTCAGGTTTACGCCGACCAGTCAAAAGGTCGTGCTAACCTAAAACAATCATGGACCAAATACAAGGAACAATATGCGGATGGCTATGGATACACACAATTTGCGAGGCATTTTCTCACATGGAAAAAAGACCATGGATTACCACCAACCTCATTGTGCAAATGGCGCGTTGCTCACGTTGCACAAGAGGACTTGCATCTACTCATGAAATGGCGTCGTTCGGGCGATAGAGTCAAGTGGGCGAAGGCAGTAGTAGTGATTGATTCGAATAGAGGGATTGGACCAAAAATATTAGCCAAAAAGGTAGAGAAGTCACCCCGGATTGTGAAAAGATGGATTGGTGACTATGAGAAGGGGGGAATGGATGCTTTGCGAGTATTACGGAAAAATAGCCAGGGACCCGCGCGGATCGCCGGCATGAATCTACGGCGAGATCGAATCATATCACTTCTTCATGAGACTCCGCAGATACATGGAATCAATAGGACATCTTGGAGCCTGATAACCCTTGCGCAGGCTTTTGACAAGCAATACGGCGTGTCAATAGGTAAAAGCACGCTTTCGGAGTATATCAAAGCCGAAGGCTATACGTTTAGGAAGGCACGGCGTGTATTGACCAGTCCTGACCCGAAATATCGTGAAAAGTTGGAAGAAATTACACGGATTCTGTCCAATCTGCGTGATGATGAAAAATTTTTTTCCATCGATGAGTTCGGTCCATTCTCAGTGAAAATGCAAGGTGGGGTAGCTCTCACACCAAAAGGTACGAACCGAGTTGTGCCGCAGCGACAACGAAGTAGAGGCCGATTGATTGTTACTGCAGCCCTAGAACTTTCCACAAATCAGATCGCATATTTTTATTCGGAGAAGAAGAATACTGACGAAATGATCAAGCTTCTTGGCATCCTTTTGAGCCAATATTCCAACCAGCGCTGTATTTACCTTTCATGGGACGCAGCATCTTGGCATGTCTCGACGAAACTCACCGAACATGTCCGCGAAGTGAATGCTATGATTGAAACGACAAATGGAGGAACTCCAGTGGTAAAGCTTATGCCTCTTCCTTCTTCGGCTCAGTTTCTCAACGTGATCGAGTCCGTCTTTAGTGGGATGGCCAAAGCTATTCTACACAACAGTGACTACCCATCCGTTGATGACTGCAGGACGGCCATTGACAGATACTTCACAGAGCGGAATGAGGCATACAGAAGAAATCCCAGAAGAGCGGGGAACGCGATTTGGGGGAAAGAACTGGTCCAGCCACGTTTTGTGCCGAGCAACAACTGCAAGGATCCTAACTGGCGATGATTCTCGGGGTCTATAACATCTCGGTTAAAAGTCGAGAAAAACAGACTGAACCACGACTCTTTTATTTATTGGACTTTCCTTCCGAAAATCAAAGATGGGTGTAACGACTTAGTCAATATGAGTCCGGTTCTATGTACTGCTTAGAGACTGGATGAAAATATGACTTAAACCACGGTTCGATAACGTTGACACAACTCGCAGTTAGTCATGCTCCATTTATTACTGCATTCTTATAGAAATGATGGGGACATGGCAGTGCATGATAACCAATTATTTTAGGAGATCAAGTAATCAGGAGTTAGCATAAAATTATGAGCTGGATTCCCCCCTTACAGCAATTGCAAGTTTATATGTTTTATAAAAATACTACCCAAACCGTTTTGAAATGTGGTATACCTAATCTTAGAGGTAAGAATTTAGCATAAAAAGATTATGGGATGCAGCGCAAATCAGGTATAAAATTATGAGCAAGAATTCTAATTCCCCGTACAGTCATTCTAGAACGGTACCACTGCATATGGTCAACAAAGAATCCCCTCGAACAGCTAACGATCGGAGGAAGTTCAGTGAATTAGATACTAGAAAGCCTTTGAGTGATAACGAATATCAATTGTGGGTTCGTTTCTACTCCGACCTCTGCGGCCGTATAATCCGCGGTTCGGAAAAGCCGATATTTAAGGTACTAGCCCCCAGGCGTTCTCAATATTTTGAATGGGCAGTGAGAAAGTATATTGCGAGAAACCAGAGCCGTTTACCAAGGCCGATTAAGAAAAACCTCAGGTTCCCAATTAAGATGACACTACAAGTGCTAGTCCTGGATTTTGAAGCAATTACTCTAATTCTACGTAGAAAGTCTTTGCGCGATTTGGAAGACCGGTTTACAAAAAATGGCCGCAAACTCACCGGGAAATTCATGCCTTCTATTCTTAAAACAGTTACAAAAGAAAGTTTGTCAAAACATCAATATCGTATTTACTCCGACGAAGAATATCAAGATGAAGCCGCCATACAGAGTGAGGTAATCAACACTGCCTACACCGTATTCTCCCAACCGCCGCCCGTCCGAGTGGGCGAACCCGGCGGGGAAAGCGAACCATGGGATAACGATTACCCTGAATTCACCAGCAGGGCGCATAAGTGGGGAGAAATGTTGGGCATTAGGCCAGACGACACTGCCGCAATGGCCCTATGGCACATGCTTCACACAATATTCGTCCATGATTTTATTCAGGCAGTACGTCTGGGAAGACTTGAGGGATCGAGAATTGCCGACAAACTCAATTACATGATTGCCGGCCACATATCGCATAAGCAAGGATACGATCGAGGACGTTCGCGTAAAGCTTTGGAAGATGCCGTAGAAGAGGGGTTGGTTCATAAGGTGCACAAATCTGCCGACGACATGGATGATGAGCGGCAGGTGGAACACGAAATTCCAGACAATAGTTATTACGCTAAAATAGACCACATCGAGAATAATATGTTGCTCCAGCAGATCCGTGCACGAGTTACAGACAAGCGCGACTTAATGGCACTGAATCTCTATTACAAGGTAGCGCAAGGTTCGACTTTAGAAGAAGAATACAAAAGACATAAGGTAAAGTGCCAACATCTGGGACTTAATAGTCCTTCGGCGGTCAGCAAGAGGATACAGAGAATGCCGGAAAAATATAATTTGCAGGAACTAAATCCGTTTGCTACTTAACCCTGAAGCCAATTAATTCAAATCCACAATAAATAACCATCAAAGCAATTAGTCCGAGCCCCCAATAATTTGGGGGCTTTATTTTTTTTCAAAATTTTGTCCTGAAACCCCTTTTCTGTGCCTACCTAAGTAGAGGAAAGAGTTAGGGGGACATCATGACAGACGTAGTTCTTACACTTCAATTACCCAAAGGCGACCGGTTTATACCCATCGCGATGACCAACGACAGGGCCGTGCTCGAACATTTTAAGGCGGCAGTGTTGGCACAATGGCGCGAGCAGGTGCAGTTATCAATCGACGAAATAGAGGCCCTTACCCAGCGGGCAGAATTTGACCGATTATCGCGGCTGCTGGATGTACTGATCCCCACCGACAACAATGATGAAAACAAAATCGACTAAAAACGAGCCAATCAAAATAACACTGAATATTCAGCCGGCGAAACTTTCACCGGCCCAACAACGGCAATGGGATCGCGCCTGGCAACGACTGATTGCAGAAGCAAAGCGAAGTGAGGTTAACAGTGACAACCATAAATCCTAAAACAGACATTAGCGAAATCAAACGGGCGATTGCATTGATACATCAACCGGGTGATGTAGTCGAGTTACGAGCATTTGACGAAAATGGGTATACGCACGCCGGTTACTTTGACAATCCCACCAAATTAGCTGACGAAGCAGCCAGATTAAGCAATCGGCCGGATATGGCTGGCGTTTACATTATCCCGAATCTGATTCACAAATCGTTGCTAAACCGGGCCGCGAATCACCTTTACAATGACCATAAAAAAGAAAAGAAAACAACCGCAGACGCTAATATTTTAAAACGTCGCTGGTTCCTGATTGATATTGATGCCGAATGTGCAGCCGGTATATCTAGCACCGATGAGGAACACAAGGCCGCTCTTGAGACAGGATGCAATATTAAAAATTTTCTTGTCAGTATTGGATTTCCCAAAGATTCAATTATCCTGGCTGATTCCGGCAACGGCGCTCATGTCTTAGTACGCATTGGAGATATCCCGAACAATGCAGAAAATACAGACCTGATCAAGACCTGCATTGCAGTACTCAAGGCCAAATTTAGCGGTGTCGATGAATCTGTGGTCAACGACGCAAGGATATGGAAACTTTACGGGACAATGTGCCGTAAGGGCGATAGTACCGAGGACAGACCGCACAGAGTAGCCAAACTATTAGAAGTGCCAGCCAATATCGTTATAGCGCCTATTAAGGCCTTGGAGGCACTGAAAGCACTAGCACCCCAACCAGAAGTACCCGCACCGACACTAAAAACAACGTACTCCAGTAGGGGCACTGCCGCAACCTTCGACGTTGAAAAATGGATGGCTGATCATGGTATCGAAGTAACGCGCACTGACGTTGAGAACGGGATAACAAAGTACATCCTCAAAGTCTGCCCGTTTAATCCAGAGCATAACAATAACGCTTGTGCCGCCGTTTTAAAACTGTCCAATGGCGCACTCGACTTTAAATGCCAACATAATGGGTGCGTAAATAATGGCTGGAAACAATTAAGGGAACTACTGGAACCAGAATACGTTGAAAAGAAACGCCAGTACGAACAGCACGAGTACAGGCGGTCCGACCCGGGTACAGTAAGCCGCCATCTTACCGATATGGGCAACGCTGAACGTCTAATGGACAAATACGGCGACAAGATTCATTACAATTACGAGCGTAAACTCTGGCTGATCTGGACGGGTAAAAACTGGAAATGGGACGACGGCAGCGAGATCATGCAGTTGGCACAAAAAACAGCTCGCAGCATCTACAGCGAGATTACCACCGACGACGATGAGGACGCGGTCAAGGCAAAGGCCAAATGGGCACATTCGAGCGAAAGCAACCAACGGCTATGTGCCATGGTAACAATAGCGGAATCAATGGCCAGCATTACCATTGCCCAACTTGACCGCGATGTGTGGTTATTAAATGCCAACAACGGGACCATCAACCTTAAGACTGGCATACTTCAGCCGTACAATCCGGCAGACCTAATTACACGTGTAATTGATACCGATTACGACCCAGATGCGACAAGCGACGAGTGGTTGAAATTCCTTAATCGTATCTTCAACTTTGGGATTGAATCCACGACAGACGAGGCATTAAAACTTAAAAAAGAGGATTTGCAAAAAGACTTAATCGCCTACATTCAACGCGCTTTGGGTTACAGTCTTACCGGCAACCAGGGCGAAGCGGCAATCTTCTTTTGTCACGGATCCGGATGGAATGGGAAATCAACACTTCTTGGCGTAATTCGCAAAATCCTCATGGAGTATTCAGCAGAAGTAGAGCCTGCAGCCTTTATGGTAGATAAAAATCGCGGAAGTGGCCCCAATGAAGCAATCGCCAGTTTGTACAAAGTAAACTTCTGCACCTCTACTGAAATCGAGGACGGGCAGCGACTATCCACATCGTTATTAAAGCGCATGACGGGCGGTGAGGGCTTGCGATGCGAGCGCAAGTTTGAGCATGGATTTAACTTCAAACCGCAATATAAATTATGGCTTTGCGGCAACCATGAGCCGGAAATATCCGACACCACAAACAGTATTTGGAACCGACTTAAAAAGATACCGTTTACCACTATCATAAGTGCCAATGAACGCATTAAGGATTATGACATTAAGTTGGTAAATGAACACGGGAAAGCGATACTGGCATGGTTAGTTAGAGGGTGTCTGGAATGGCAACGGATCGGCCTTGGCGATTCGCCGATCATCAAAGATGCTACCCAAGCATACCGCGACAGTCAGGACCCGCTTCACGACTTCTTAAAAGACAATTTCCTAATTACCGCATCCGAAACTGTAGAAGTCGCCAAAACCTACACAACTTTTAGTGAGTGGTCGACAGTCAACGGTGATAAATACTTCCTGGGTAAAAGAAAATTTAATGAGCGAATGAGCGAAAAAGGATTCGTCAAACTACCGGGCGCAGGAAATAAATTAGTATGGCGCGGATTGCGACTTTTAACCGATGATGAAAAAGTTAAAACAGTTACTTTAGTTACCGAAAAATCGGGAAGTTCTCTTCACGAGGATAATCAGCTGAAACTTCCCGAAAAAGAGGTAACTAAAATAACTAAAATAACTACCGCTGAAGCTAAAGTACCAAAAAGACTTGAAACTTTAGACCTCTGTCCGACATGCGGCGGTGAAAATATCGGGGTGTGGCCGGACGGGACAGAAGGATACTACTGTTTGGATTGCTTTCCGGATTTTTTAAATGACGAACCGAATCTTTAATGGCGGAATAAAAAATGGACGCTACAACTGAATAACGCTTAACAATTTATTGGATGAGCAAGATTAAAAGAAGCAATGGGGGGTAAATTAACATGAACAGTAAAACTTTGGAAAATCAGAATAAGGCCGGAGTCCATGCTGAGTCCCGTAACGAGGCCGTTACGGCCAACACCTCCTTTGGCGCGGCCGGGAAGGAATTGCTACCTTTCCTAGCCAACGATACCATCATCGATACCTCCGTGTTTCTCGGCAGTGGTGGTACATCCTCCAAAAAAACCGCAACGGAACTATCCGCCAGCGCGGGACCAGAAAGGCTTTTTGACTGTACACGCGACGAACTTTTAATCTCTTCTGGTAAATTCTTCTTTTGCCACGGGCACTTATCGGCGCAGCCAGTAGGATCAATGTCTCGCAATCCGGCATATTGCTGCGAATGTTTTGAAGTTATCGAATCCGAACACCGGAAAGAAAAAGATTTCGACAACTGGCAGGGCGAAGTTTTTCTGCACCATAACCGACGTTATACCGTCCATGCCAATATTCCGAACAAAAACAAATCTTATAATGTGCAAATCAGAACTTACCAACTGCCAAGTGAGAAAATCGTTACGACCTTGCTACAGGCCGTCAAAGTACGTACAGCGAGCAAGAACACCGCCCCCATTACCAACATTGGTAAGGCGACCAATAAAAAATGTCTCGTTTGCGGAAAAGTTATTACCTGGGGAAATTCCCGGGTGAAATATTGCAGCGACCTCTGTCAGAAAAAAGCATATTTAATGAGGGAAGCAGCAGGCGAGGTATTTTAATGAACCTGAATCGAACGGTCATTGTCTCCAGTGGCACTGATGCAAGTATTATTGGCATTTTGCAGTTTTTCACAATGTGCTACGTGGCCCGATTAGCTGGACATGTCGAACGGAAATTAAAGATTGCCGGGAACGGCGATAACGAGAGGAAGTGACCAAATGAATAAATGTGCAGCTTATATCAGAGTCAGTACCGAAGAGCAAACTGCCAATAACCAGTTACCGGCTATCAAAGCACTATGCCTGGCGCGAGGTTGGGATTTGGCCTTCGTTTATAGCGAGAACGCATCAGCGTGGAAAGCTGGACGGCAATCAGAATTAAAAAAGTGCATCCGTGACGCGCAGCATCACCACTTTGAGACAATCATCGTTTGGTCATTGGACCGATTAAGCCGGGAAGGTCCGCTAAAGATTCTTACCTTAACTCACCATCTGAAAGAGAAGGGTATCCGTCTGATAAGTGTGCAGGAGCCTTGGACAGAATCTGCCGATGACTTCACGGACGTACTATTCAGCATTACAAGCTGGATTGCCAACTGGGAAAGCAAAAGAAAGTCATTACGGACACGGGCCGGATTAGAGCAAAAGCGCAAAGAGGGCGGCGGGCGCCGCGGCAAGGATAAAAAGAAAAGGGTTAGACGCTGGCTAAAACGTCCGCAGATTTCAGAGGATTTTAGGGAGCCGTTTTAAGGCAAGAATCGGGTTTTCACAAATGTGAAAACCCGATAACTAAATGGTTCGATTTAGTGAGACTAAAATGTCGGGAAAAATTAGAGGTCGAGGTACAAAAAGCCATCCGAATCATCGAAAACAAACAATTCGGAAGAGGTTCACGCCATTAACGAGAAGTTGGAGGCTTTATTGGAAGGTTCAGCGAATTTTTGTCGTGTTAGGTTTCTCATACTCAAAGCAAAATAAATAGTGGAGTCATATTAAAATGAAGGCAATAGCAGCAACGTCTAATCCCAATGCGCAAGTGCCAGGTTCAGCGTTGGGCACTACCACACCATCTACAAGTCCAACCCTCGGCCCCGATTATAAACTGTCAGTCCGTGCCGTAGTCAATGCTTATGGTCAGACTGTCTTGAATCCCGGTATCGGTTCTGCGCTGGCAACACTGACTTCGACAATACTAACACCACCGCCAGGGGTCAAGGCTCCAGCACCAACACCACCGAAACCACCAGCACCGGCAGCAGCACCATCCGGTAGTGGTTCCGGTAATACTTCTGGTGGCACTGCTGATAGCTCACCATGGATGCTATTGAGAGACGTGAAATCAATATGGGCTGGTGTTTCCTTGTCGTAATATCGCCAATTGGTAGTCTCAGCCAGTTTTAAAACATTTAAATATCAATAAATAAAAGGGAGGTTTCATCATGAGTTGGGTAAAGGATCGTAAAGGACAATGGAGTTTTGTTACAGACAAGGCTAAAACCAGGAGATCCGGTAAGGTCAGCAGGAAGGGCAACACTATCCGTCACATAGACCTTGACAGCAACGCTTTTAATGACGGTTCCGAAAAGGATAGTGGTGGCCATGTGGACGAGGATGGAAACTTTAGGGAGGACGAATTATGACGGTAATCAATCAAAACATTGTTTCTTTCCGTTGTCATCGGTCCATGGTTTCCTGGGTTGATACCGTAGCGCCGCTATTCCCGGGCGGGCGGTCAGGGTTTCTAAGGTTGTTGCTGGTCAGAGCGGCATTAGAGCAAAACCCGCCAGCCAGGGGTATCAGTAAGCTATTCAAAAAGGAACAGCCGCTGGAGCTACCGATCGGTAACAGCTATTGCTTCCATGTTCGCGTCAGTGACACGTTTAAGACTTTAATAGTGGGAGCGGCCACGGAACGGGGCCAGACGGTCGGACAATGGGCAGCTACGGCAATGTATAACTGGCGTTTCCGTTTCAAGAATTACCAGGACATCAAGGAACAAAAAGAGGGGATACCGCGAAACCAATGGTTGCCGGGATATGTCCAGCTTTTTAATGAAAATGTCAACAAATCACCGTCTGTATACGCTCAATTAAGGGGGAGGCCGCCAGTTTTGGCTGTTTCCGACACCCTTGTCCCGCAGGGCATCATAAAAACGGCAGCACTACCGGCGACTACCGACAAAAAATAACAGTTTTAAGGGGGCGAAAATGTTAAAAACAGGTCACGTATACGCACCAAAACCGACAAAGAGGGAATTTATGTTAAGTTCTAGTAGCAGTTCACAGAAATTAGGGAATTTTTCGAGATACCTTAATACTTGTTTAATACAGATACCTATCGGTGCAACTACTACTACATCAAATATCTACTACAAGTAAAAAGTGTTTGCTTTATACCATAAAAAAATGAGGTGTGGGGCCTTATTTCCGGTACTACCGGAAATTAAACAAGTTAAATAGTCATCAGAAGGGAAAATAGGAGCAACGACAATGAGATTACTGCCAGTACCTAAATATCGAGCTAACTGTAAGTTCAATCGGTCAAAGGGAATAGTCTTGATGACACTCGCCACTAACCCAGGCTGGTATCGCCCTGTGGTGATCTCCAATGCCACCGGCCTTTCGTTGGGTAGCCTCTTGGTTTTAATGGCCAAATGGTCAGGCCACGGTTATTTAGGAAAGAATTGGCGATTATTGGAACGCCGACTGCGAGCTGGTTACTTTGAATATCGACTTTCAGACTATGGTAAATGGTATTTTTGCGAATACCACGAAATCATGCCTTTAAGACAATGGCACAGGGAAATCGCAGAATGGCAGGCAATGAATAATCCTAAAAACCGAAATAATCAGGGGAGGGGGCAGACGCAGTAGTGCGTCCAGTAGCGCGTAAATTACATTAGTTTTAAAGTTCTGCAGATGCGTTGACAAACCCCTTGAAAGTAGTATTATGACAAGTAACGCAGTAAATACAATAAGCCGAGGCTAAATGCGAAGTAGTTTTTTGCAGAATAACTAAAAGTATCATTTTGGAGAGGTGAAAATGAAAGCAGCAATCTATAGCCGGGTAAGTACAGACAATCAGGAACGTGAAGGAACGAGCCTTCAAACCCAGTTGGAGAATTGCCTAAAATATTGCCAGGACAAGAGTTTTGAAGTGTCCTATCGCTTCAGTGAGGCTTACAGTGGACTTGCGTTAGAACGGCCAGAACTGGATAAACTACGGCAACTGGTGCGAGATGAGATGATTGATGTTATCGTATGTTATTCTCTAGACCGGCTGTCGCGCGACCCTGGACATGGCGTCATAATAACTCAGGAATTGGAAAAATGTGGCGTCAAGCTGGAAACCGTCACTGAAGACGTGGACAACTCAGAACTGGGTAAATTGATATCTTATATTCGTGGCTATGCCTCCAAAGTAGAGGCGGAAAAGATACGCGAGCGTACAATGCGCGGTAGGAGAGCCAAAGCCAGAGCTGGAAGCATAACATGCGGTGGATCAGCAAAACTTTACGGCTATAACTACAACAAAGCCACCCCCGAAATTGGGGGAAGAAGGTGTATCAATGAAGATGAAGCGAAATGGGTTCGTAAAATGTATGAATGGCTAGTATATGAACATATGTCAACTAATACTATAACTTATAGGTTAAGGAATTTACTCGTGCCAACCAGATACAATAAAACTTGGGGCCGATCGACAGTACTAAATGTTCTGAAAAATCCGGCATATACAGGCAAGACGTATGCTTTTACTTCGTTGGATGGGAAACAATTCAAAAAGAGCAAGGAGGAATGGATTGAGATCCCAGGTGCAACACCCCCTATTGTCTCATGTGAACTTTTTAACGCAGCACAGATTCAATTGCAGCAAAACGCCGAAACATCATCACGTAATATAAAACGACAATATGTCCTAAGAGGCCATGTCTTTTGCAAACGATGTGGGCGGAAGTTTTTTGGTGTTTGTACTTATCATGGCCATGGCCAAGAGCGTATCATAGCCAGACGATACCGATGTACTGGAAAACTTCGCAACGTTCAACCGATTAACCTGTGTAATAACCCCAGCCGGAAAGCTGATAATTTAGAACGCTTGGTTTGGTCAGAGCTCGAGAAGGTTCTAAACAATCCGGAAATTATCATCACAGAATTTGAGAAGCAGAAAGATGACGCTGGCCACATGGACATATTGGAAAATGAATTGAAACAACTGGAAAATGAATTGAAGACCGCCGAACGTGAGCAACATCGGCTACTTCAGCTGGCGTTAAAAGGCTTCCCAGAAAACCAAGTCGAAGCGGAAAATAACCGATTAAAGAAAACGAAAGAAACGCTATTGGCGCAAGAAGCAGAACTACACGCTCAATTTAAAGCGAGCCAAGATGCTATAATCCGTGGTTCGAAGTTGGAACATATAATAGAACTGCTGAGTCAACAAATAAAAGCTTCAGACTTTTCGACAAAGCTAGATTTCCTAGATAGTATGGGAATTAAGGTTTGGATTGATGGTGAGAACATAGAAATTACTGGATCAATACCCGCTGAAGATGGTCATACTGTGATTATGCAATCCTGATTATTTTTTACCACCACCGAAAGTCTCTTCCGAATAAAATCAAACGGGATTTCGTCCACTTTCTGATACTGGTCGGTATTTACTTCTTCATGCTTCAGGATGGCTTCATCCATCGGGCTGCGCAGGCCCGTCTGGAACCGGCTGTTAAGTATCGAAAAAAGGAAAACTTTATCCGATTCTTTATCCTCTAAATCCACATGCCGGATAACCTCGACCCTGTTTTCGGTCAATGTCCCGGTTTTATCCGAGCACAGGACATCCATGCTGCCGAAGTTTTGAATCGCGGCCAGCCGTTTGACGATGACGCCTTTCTTGGACATCGCTGTTGCGCCTCGGGAAAGATTGATGGAAAGAATTACCGGCAGCAATCCCGGGGTCAGGCCAACCGCTAGAACCACCGAAAAGAGCAGTGAACTCATAATATTATGTTTTTCCAGAGTATTGATGAAGAAAACCGCGATAATCAGGATAAATGTCACCTGCATGATCAGATAACCGAATTTTCTCAACCCGGTTTCGAATTCGGTCTCCGGTTTTCTTTCGGCGTTTTTCTTAGCGATCTCGCCGTATTCGGTAGCTCCGCCCGTTTTCACAATCACGGCGGTGGCTGAACCGGCGGTTACGGATGTACCCATGAAAAGGTAATTGTTCCACTTCGTGCTGTCAGTCTTGTCGGTAATCGGGTCGGCGGTTTTTTCTACCGGAAAAGATTCGCCGGTTAGTGCCGACTGGTCGATGAAAAAGTCTTTGGCGGCAATGACCCTGGCATCGGCCGGAGCGATATCGCCGGCGGTCAATTGAATAACGTCACCGGGCACCAGCCCCGCGATGGTGATGTCCTGTTTGGCCCCGTCTCTGGTAACTGTCGCTGTCGTGGCCACTCTTTTCGCCAGGGCTTCGGCAGCTTTACCGGCGCGGTATTCCTGGGTAAAATCCAGGATGGCGCTGACCAGTACGATGATAATAATGATTCCTGCATCACGCCAATCACTGGTGAAACCGGAGATAATCGCTGAGATAATAAGAATCAGCGTGACGGGGCTGCGGAAATGCATTAAAAATTCTATGACACCGGAACGTTTTTTCCCGCGCGCGACTTCGTTTGTGCCGTACGTTTCCACCCGTTTGGCTGCTTCTTCGCTGCTGAGGCCGGCAGCAGATGTTTCCATCCTGGCGAGGAATTCATCTGTCGATAATGTCAGCATTTCCCCGGTATTAACTGCTTCCGGGTTGTTTGTCAGCTTCTTTTGTTCCTGTTTGTTCGCCATCATCCGACTCTTTTCATTGATGTTATTTTTAGCTTCTTTTTATTCGTATATTCTAGTTTAATCCTTTATTCTTGCTTGAAACAACCTTTTTTTAGAAATATTTT
>Ga0326728_10011228_pt1 | contig 20568 bp, 17 predicted proteins | sample MB3enrmetagenome_FD_207602 | JGI IMG/M metagenome (GOLD analysis project Ga0326728, IMG submission 207602) | Lab enriched peat soil microbial communities from McLean, Ithaca, NY, United States - MB31MN | ecosystem: Environmental > Terrestrial > Soil > Wetlands > Peat | place: USA: New York... | reverse complement strand
CCATGGGCTACGCCCAGGACCTGTCGGACAGCGGCGGGCCCGGCTCTCCGAACTGGTACAAGGAATTCGGCCTTGCGGCGATGAACAGGCATCCGGAGTACAAGGGCAAGTTTCTCATCAGGGGTAGCTGGGACGCAGACATCGTGGACGAGCTGAAGCCCGTATCCGGCGACATCGTTGTCCCAAAGTCGCGCTACAGCGGGTTCAGGGGGACGAATCTCGACGTGGTGCTCAAGACCCTCAACACGAAATACCTCATATTCACCGGAATCGCCACGAACGTCTGCGTGGAGTCGACCCTCAGGGACGGGTACTTCCTCGACTACTGGCCGATCCTCGTTGCGGACGCCACGAACAATGCGGGCCCGCCGATCACGCAGGAATCTACCCTGTGGAACGTCGAGGCACTCTTCGGATGGGTGGCGACCTCGGACGACGTCGTGTCTGCTCTCTCGGTCTAATTCGGATGGGACGCGCGGCCTGGAGGAATCGCACCGCCCCCTGACCACTGCCCTACCGGCCTCGGATATACGCGAAGTATTATCCTCGGCAAGCACGGCTCAGATTGCATCCGCATCTCGGCTATTATTGGGGCTCAGCGCCCCCTCCGGCAGCATAAGCCGCCGGAGCCTCCCCCCTCAGACTCGCTTACGCTCGTGTTTGCCGTCGGCTCAGCGCCCCCTCCGGCAGCATAAGCCGCCGGAGCCTCCCCCCTCAGACTCGCTTACGCTCGTGTTTGCCCTCCAGGCCGCGGTCCATGCCGTGCCGGATGCATCAGAGCAATTATTGGGGTTCAGCACCCCCTCCACAGGCAAAGCCTGCGGAGCCTCCCCGCTCACACCCGCATGTCGCCTATGCATCCGGCAGATACAGAAGAATGCATGTATTATCCCGGGGTATAGGCCAGGCACATACCTGCACCTACAAAGTCTTGAGTTGACTCGATAGTCTCACACGAAGATTGCCGGAAGAAAGAGCCATCTCACGATAGCAACGTAACGTATGAAAGAAGGACTTTCCCCTAGTGAGTGACCCCGCCGTTTCCCCGAGTCCCTCTCTGAGTGACCCCTCGTCTTTCCACCTTGAGGAATAGATCCTTCTTAGTGAACGTTAATGTCTTCTCTGTTTCAGAGGTCGGTCCCAAATCAATCCTCATCACTTTCTTAGAAAGAAAAGGGGGACAGGCCACGTTTTGGGCCCATGCTCGCCTTGTCCTCTCCCACCTCATGCGTCAATCATAGCCACCAGTAAATCTGTATTGCAGGCGAAACGTTCACCGGTACACCTTCAGGAAGAAGTCAGCCGGGGCAACGAGCCGTGAGGCAGTTTTAGGCCCACGGCGAGGGTTGATGATATCTTCGTGCTCTGATCCCCGCGGTGATACATGCTGCTTCTGTACAGCCGGGGAGTCTCACGATGAGAGGACCTGGCCGGAGTGGACGATGGCATGTTCGGAATCGCGATCTGTGGCGCCCTCTTCGTTGCGGCCCACGAACGAAAGAATATGTTGATGTCCGACAGAGATATATGGTATGTACTACATATGTTATTTGACCCAGTGAGAGAGCCTTTTCGCATGTCCGAAGCGATTGCCCGCCAAATTGAGAAAAAGATTCACCAAGGCTGGCTCAAGCCCGATGAAATGCTCCCCCCTGAGAACGATCTGATGAAGCAATTCGGGGTAGGCCGGAATACGGTGAGAGAGGCCCTGAGGATGCTCGAGGCCTCCGGGCTCGTGAGGATCAAGCGGGGTGGGCAAGGCGGTGCGATCATCACCCACATGAGCAACGAGTTCGTGAGCGACTTCCTCGCGAAGGCGTTTCGGCTGGGAGGGGTATCGGGCAGGGCCTTTCACGACTTCCGAATGGCCATAGAGCCTTCCATTGCAGAGATGGTTGCCGGCAGAGAAGAAGTCGACCGGGCGCTCCTCGCTCGGATGGAGGAGAGTATAGCCGACGCAAAGGGCCTTTTTAAGTCAGATGAGCCCACGGTGTGCGCGAACATGGATTTCCATGTCCTCCTCGCCGAGGCAACGGGAAACATGATGTTCATCGTGCTCCTGAGGACCCTCAGGGCGGGACTCACAACGGTGGCGCCGACGACAAAGGAGCGATATCGCAGTGAGTCCATCGAATATCACGAACGAATCCTCCGGGCGGTGAACAATCGAGAACCGGCAGTGGCGAAGGACCTCATGTACGCCCACCTCGTTCAAACAGGAGAGGTGGTGAGGGCCGACGATTTCGCGGCAGGCGAAGGGCAGTAGTGTAGCGCAGGGACGACTTAGGAAGCGCTATTCCCGCAGAACGAATAGCAAGAAGTACCAGTGACATTCTCTTTCAATAAAAGCAGCAGAGGGAGGACTTACCAATGAGAGACGCAGTGCGTGTTCTACTCAAAGGCACCTTTGTTCTGTGCCTGGCTTTTGGTCTCGTGCTCGCAACCGTCGGTAAACCGGTGCAGGCCGCCGAACCGATCACGGTCGGCACCATAATGAGCATGACCGGACCCTTCGGCTTTATCGGCACACCGCAGAAAGAGGCCTTCGAGGCCCTGATTGACGACCTCAACGCAAAGGGCGGGGTTCTCGGAAGACCAATAAAGCTTTTCTACGAGGACGACAAGAGCGTCCCCACCAACGCCGTCATTGCCGGGACAAAACTGATCAGGGATAAGAAGGTGCTGATGATCTGCGGCACGAGCATGTCCGACGCCGCCTTGGCTATCGTCCCTACATGCGAACAGGCGCAGGTGCCTTTTATCAATTCAGGCCCTGCCAAGATCCCACTTAAGAAATGGATCTTCAGCACAGGACCGGGAGATGTGAGGGGGGCCTCACACCTGCTCGAATATGCCGTGAAAGGACTGGGAGGGAAGAGGCTTGCCATGCTGTACAGCGCGGATGCCATGGGGACCCTCGGCCGCAAGGTGATGAACGATGAAATCGGCAAGTACCCCGGTGTCTCCTTCATTATCCAGGAGGCTATGGAGCCCAGCGACACCAGCGTGGTCCCTCAATTGACCAAGATAAAGGCCGCTAACCCCGACGTTTTCATACTCCAGCTCACCGGCGGCATGGCTTCGGTCATTGCAAAGAATTATAAGCAGGTGGGCATGACGGCCCAGGTCCTCGGGTGCGGCTCGATTACGGACCCCAATTTTTACAAGAACGCTGCCAAGTTTGCAGAAGAGGGCAACTGGATCTTCTTGAGCCAGCCCATGATGATCGTGGACAAGATGGCGCCGGACGATCCCTATCGGAAGGGCGTGTACGAACCTGCCAAGAAGTTGCTCCAAGACAAGTACGGCCCGAAGAAGGAAGTCACCATGTTCCACGGATCCACCTTCGATGCCTTCAATGCGATGATCGACGCGATCAAGATCGCGGGCAAGGCAGAGCCTGCCGCGGTGAGGGATGCCCTCGAAAAGGTGAGGATAGATGGTTTTCTCGGGAAGTTTGCCTGTACGCCCACCGACCACCAGGCAGCGCCGGTCGACTTCATGAGACCAATGAAGCTCAAGAACGCAGAGTACGTGCCATACGAGAAGTAATAGGGCGGACGGGTTAGGCTATCACAGCTCGCGCCCGCGCGTGACGGAAAAAGAAACAAAGGGCACCCGGTGGTTTCCGGGTGCCCTTCGTTGATATGCTCCCCCTTTCAATACCCTTTTGTCTCCACTCCGGATTGGGAGGCTCGGGTCAGATGGGAACGAAGAGGGGGTCAAATCTTTACAGGCTGTTGAAAAACCCGCATTCGCGGCTTCGGAGGACTCTTTCTGGGAAAAACGAATTCATAAGTTCTTGAAATTACTAACGGCTAAATTTGCGTTTCCCATGGAAATGATTCAAAACGGAGTTTTTCAACAGCCTGTTTATTCTTGATATAAGACCCCTGCCACGCCCCAGTCCGAGTCCTTATCCACTATTACCACGTGGAAGGAAGTTGTTCAAGAAGAAACACAAATCCGCGGAGTACAGGAGGAAAGTCAGACGGAGGCGAGAAACCATGGCGCTGTCGAGGCGAGAGGGCTTAAGGCAGGTCCCGGAACCGATTCGGACCTGCCCGGGCCTTGTACCCCGGGATAATACATGCATTCTTCTGTGCCTGCCGGGGGTATCGGCAGCGTAGCCGATACCCCCGGCAGGGAATGGATGGTGGCATGGAGGAAATGCTCCATCTGTGGATGCTATGTGAGCCTCATCGCCTGTAGGCCTCCGGATAGAAATGTACCAATCGCCTTAAACGGGGCACCCCCGACCTGGAAGATGTCTTGAGAGCAGCCACGTCCCCACGGTGGTAGCGCGTCGGAGGACATGAGTACAGTCAGCAGCAGGGTGCGGAGACATTTCCTTCATGCCACCGTCCGAGCCGAAATAGACTATCAATTGACATTTTGCGCCATAATTTGTACGATCTATGGCCGTGTCTATGGAAAAAGAGACGAACAAAGAGGATCTCTACGAGGCGGCGAAGTTCCTCCATTTCTCCCTTGAGAGGAGGCTCGCGATGCTGCGCATGAAGACATTCCTTTCGGAGGACGAAGAGATAGAGATGAGAGTCCTCAAGAAGAGGAAGCTCCGCTGCAAGGACATCATGGAAGGACTGAAAGACGTAACAATCAAAGGACCGAGATGAAGAGGACCGGCGCGCAGATATTGGTCGAGGCTTTGAAGCTGGAGGGAGTGGACACGCTCTTCTGCTATCCCGGGGGTGCGGTGCTCAACCTGGCGGACGCCCTCTACGGATCCGAGATACATCAGATCCTCGTCCGCCATGAGCAGGCGGCGGTACACGCAGCGGACGGGTACGCGCGCTCCACGGGCCGCGTGGGCGTCTGTCTCGTCACGTCGGGTCCCGGCGCCACCAACACGGTCACCGGCATTGCCACGGCCTGCATGGATTCCATTCCCATCGTCATCTTTTCCGGCCAGGTCAATACCGCCCTCATCGGCAACGACGCCTTTCAGGAGGCGGACATCGTGGGCATCACGAGACCCTGCACGAAGCACAGCTACCTCGTGAGGGACGTAAAGGACATGCCCCGCATCATTAAGGAGGCCTTCTTCATCGCCAGAACAGGCCGTCCCGGACCGGTGCTCGTCGACATACCCAAGGACGTCTCCGCGGCTTCCTGCGATTTCAAGTACCCGGAAAAGGTCTTCGTGAAGGGCTACCAGCCGAACTATCACGGCCATCCGGGGCAGATAAAGAAGGCGATGAAGCTCATCGCGTCATCGAGAAAGCCCGTGCTCTATACCGGCGGCGGCATCATCAGCTCGAACGCGGCCAAGGACCTCCTCGGGCTCGCGGAGAGGCTCTCCATTCCGGTGACGAGCACGCTTTTGGGCCTCGGCGGCTTCCCCGGCGACCATGAGCTTTTTCTCGGCATGCTGGGCATGCACGGCACCTACGCGGCGAACATGGCCATCAGCACCTGCGATCTCATCATCGCCGTGGGGGCCCGCTTCGACGACAGGGCCACGGGAAAGGTGGACGAGTTCGCCCCTCACGCAAAGGTGATCCACGTCGACATAGATCCCACCTCCATCAGCAAGAACATAAAGGTGGACGTCCCCATCGTAGGCGACGCGCGCAACGTGCTCAAAAGGATGGTGCAGATCGCGGACGAGGAAAAAAGCTCCTTCGATCCCTACCTGCGCGAGGTCCGCGAGTGGCTGCGGCAGGTGGAGGCGTGGAAGGCCGACTACCCCGTGGGTTACACGAATGACGGCACCCTCAAGCCGCAGTACGTCATCGAAAGGATATTCGCCCTCACCAAAGGCAAGGCGATCATCGCCACGGAGGTGGGGCAGAACCAGATGTGGACCGCCCAGTTCTACAAGTTCCTTCGGCCCCGGCAGATACTGACTTCCGGTGGCTTGGGCACCATGGGCTACGGCTTTCCTGCCGGGCTCGGAGCCCAGGTGGCCTATCCCGACGCCCTGGTCGTCGACATAGCGGGCGACGGCAGCATCCAGATGAACATCCAGGAGCTTGCCACCGCGGTCCAGTTCGGGCTGCCCGTGAAGGTGGTCATATTGAACAACGGCTGCCTCGGCATGGTGCGCCAGTGGCAGGAGTTGTTCTACGAGAAGCGCTACGCCATCTCGAAACTCGAGTGCATGCCCAATTTCGTGAAGCTTGCGGAAGCTTACGGGGCCGTGGGATTCGAGGTCGAGCACGAAAGCGAGGTGGACAGGGTCCTGAAAAAGGCCTTTGCGAACGGAAGGCCGACCCTCATCGATGTCCACGTCAACCCCGAGGAGATGGTCTACCCCATGGTCCCCGCGGGGGCCTCGCTGCGGGACATGATGCTCGTATAGGAGACTTAACGTGAGACACACTATCGCTGTCCTGGTGGAGAACGAGTTCGGCGTCCTTGCCCGGGTTGCGGGCCTCTTCAGCGGCAGGGGCTTCAACATAGAGAGCCTCTGCGTGGCGGAGACCCTCGATCCCGAGGTCTCGGCAATGACCATCGTGACCACCGGGAGCGACGCCATACTCGAGCAGATACTGAAGCAGCTCAACAAGCTGGTGAACGTCATAAAGGTGACCGATTTCCAGGGGGTTGAATACGTCTCCCGGGAGATGGTGCTCGTGAAGATCAACGCGAGCGAAAAAACGAGGGAAGAGGTCCTGAGGATGGTGGAGATCTTCAGGGGACGGATCGTCGACGTGTCCACGAGATCGTACGTGGTCGAGATCACGGGCAACGAAGAGAAGGTAAAGGCCTTCCTCGCCCTGGTAAGGCCCCTCGGCGTCAAGGAGCTGGTGAGGACCGGGACCGTGGCCATTTTGAGGGGCGAGAAGGTGATGAGCGTTAAAGTGAAAGAGTCCAAAGGAGGTAGAGATGGCGAAGATGTACTATGACAAGGATGCCGATCTGGGGCATCTCAAGGGCAAGAAGATAGCGATTATCGGCTACGGGAGCCAGGGCCACGCCCAGGCGCAGAACCTGAGGGACAGCGGCCTCGAGGTGATCGTCGCCGAGCTTCCGGGCACGCGGAATTTCGATCTGGCCAAGACGCACGGCTTTACCCCCATGAGCGCGGGACAGGCCGCGGCCGCGGCCGATGTCATCCAGATACTCGCCCCGGACCAGACGCAGGCCGCGCTCTACAAGAATGAGATCAAGGAGCACCTCAAGGCGGGGAAGACACTCGTCTTTTCCCACGGTTTCAACATCCATTTCAATCAGATCGTGCCTTCCGCAGATATCGACGTCATCATGGTCGCCCCCAAGGGACCGGGCCACCTGGTGAGGAGGGAGTATGAGAGAGGGGCAGGGGTCCCGTCCCTCATCGCCATCTATCAGGACGCCTCCGGAGCCGCTAAGAATAAGGCCCTCGCCTATGCGAAGGGCATAGGGGCAACGAGGGCCGGGGTCCTGGAGACGACGTTCCAGGAAGAGACCGAGACCGACCTTTTCGGCGAACAGGTCGTGCTGTGCGGCGGTGTGAGCGAGCTGATCCGGGCGAGCTTCGACACCCTGGTCGAGGCCGGGTACCAGCCGGAGATAGCCTATTTCGAGTGCTGCCACGAGCTGAAGCTCATCGTCGATCTCATCTACGAAGGGGGGATCGCGAACATGCGCGACTCCATCAGCGACACGGCAGAATACGGTGATATGACGAGGGGAAGGCGGATCATCACCGATGAGACGAGATTCGAGATGGAGAACATCCTCGAAGAGATACAGACGGGCCAGTTCGCCAAGGAATGGATACTGGAGAACATGGCGGGAAGGCCGGTCTATAACGCGATGAAGAGAAAGGACAGCGAGCATCTCATCGAGCAGATCGGCGCAAAGCTGCGCTCGATGATGAGCTGGATCGGGAGAAAGGATCAGTGAGAATACCCGTAGCAAAGGAGGGGCTGCTCTTCATCCTGCCGTCCCTTCTTCTGTCCCTCCTTTGCTGCGTTCTGCACCTCTACGCGCCGGCAGTATTCTTCGGCCTCCTTTTCCTCTTCTTCGTCTATTTCTTCAGAAACCCCGCACGGTCGGTTGCAAGCGCCGGCGACGAGCTTATCTCCCCCGCGGACGGACACGTGATGGGGGTGGAGGACCTTCTCGAGGGGCAGTTTCTCCGGGAGAAGGTCCGGAGGATAAGCATCTTCATGTCCCTCTCCGATGTCCACGTGAACAGGGCTCCCTGCGAGGGGACCGTCGAGAGGGTAGAGCACAGGAGAGGACGATTCAAGCTTGCCTTCAAGAAGGGCATAGACGACGAGAACGAAAGGAACTACATTCTTCTCACCCGCGGAGACGAGCGCTTCCTCGTCGTTCAGATCGCCGGCTTTCTCGCGCGGAGGATCATCTGCTACGTGCGGGAGCGCCAGAGCGTGGCAAAGGGAGCGATCGTGGGCATGATAGCCCTGGGATCGCGGGTCGATCTCTATATGCCCTGCGAATATGAGCCCCTTGTGAAGGGGGGTCAGAAGGTGAAAAGCGGGCTCACCGTGCTCGCGAGAAAGAGGGGGGAGGGTCATGGGAAAAAGGAAACGTAGAAGCGTCTACCTTTTGCCGAACCTGCTCACGTCCATCAGCCTCTTCGGCGGTTTCTATTCCATGGTGGCGACCATAGACAGGAATTTCATCCATGCAAGCTTCGCCATATTCCTGTCCTGCCTCTGCGACGCCCTCGACGGGCCCGTTGCCCGCAAAACTGGCTCCGCGAGCCGGTTCGGGGTGGAGTACGACTCGCTGGCCGATCTCGTCTCCTTCGGCGTCGCCCCCGCGCTCCTCGCGTACATGTGGGGCCTCAAAGGCTACGGAAGGTTCGGCTGGCTTGCCGCCTTTCTCTTCGTGGCATGCGGCGCCCTGCGCCTCGCCCGCTTCAACGTGCAGAAGGACACGGTGCAGAAGAAGCAGTTCCTTGGCCTGCCTATCCCCATGGGGGGAATGGCAGTGGCTTCCTCCGTCCTCTTCTTCAACGACTTTCAGGTATCCCCTGAGATAACGAAGGTCTTCGCGCCCATTCTCATGTACGTCCTGGCTTTCCTCATGGTGAGCGCGGTTCGCTACAACAGCACCAAGGAGATGGCCTTCCTGCGGACGAGGCCCTTCGAGGCCATCGTGGCCGCGCTCCTTTTGGCCGTCATCGTGCTCACCCAGCCTTCCATCTCCCTGTTCGTCATCTCCATGGGCTACATGGTCTCCGGCCCGGTGCGCTACCTGTTCAAGCGGAAAGGGGCCCAGGAGGAGGTCCCCCACTCGCCCCATGGGCCTCATGCGAAGGAGATGTGACGAAGCCTTCTGGCATAGTGTCGGATCGGCCGATCTCTTAACGGTTCCGATCCTCTTTTTCGTGTTGGATCGGCTCAAGCGGCATGTTCGAAAAGCCGGTCGGCCGTTTTTTTAGGCTGTGATCGGCTGGTGTACCGCACCATTGCCGCGCGGAATCAAACAAGAATCGGATGTCTTCGGAGTCGATCCGCGCAGGGTGAGAGGGGGAGAAAACCATGAAGAAGCCGTCCAAACCCGGCGGGAAGAAGGACGGACCGGCCGTCAAAGCGAAAAAGGAGATAGAGCCTCACCTCAGCGATGGTCCCTTCCCCGTCGTGGGCATCGGCGCCTCAGCCGGGGGCTTGGAGGCCCTCGAGCAATTCCTCGAGCACATGCCTCAGGGCAGCGGAATGGCCTTTGTCATCGTCCAGCACCTGGACCCGACGCACAAGGGGGTCATGCCGGAGCTCCTCCAGCGCGCCACCCCCATGCAAGTCATTCAGGTGAAGGACCGCACCCCGGTCGAGCCCAACCACGTCTATGTGATACCGCCAAACAAGGATATGTCCATCCTTCACGGCACACTCCATCTGCTCGACCCGACGGCGCCCCGGGGCCTGCGCCTCCCCATCGACTTCTTCTTCCGCTCCCTGGCGGACGACCGCAAGGAGCGGAGCATCGGCGTCATTCTCTCGGGCATGGGTACCGACGGAACCATGGGTCTTAAGGCCATCAAGGAGAAGGCGGGGGTGGTCTTCGCGCAGGAGCCGACTTCTGCCAAGTTCGACAGCATGCCGCGAAGCGCCATCGATGCAGGGCTCGCCGATGTCGTCGCTCCCGTCGGGGAACTTCCCGGAAAAATCATGGCCTATCTCGAGCGGGCCCCCCTCTTGACGAAGCCGGGATTTCTTCTCGAGGGCAAGGCCCAGAGCGCCCTGGAAAAGGTCGTCATTCTCCTCCGGTCACACACGGGCCACGACTTTTCCCTGTATAAGAAGAGCACGGTCTATCGCCGGATCGAGCGGCGCATGGGCATCCACCAGATCGAGGGGATCGCCGAGTATGTGCGGTTTCTCCAGGGGAATCCTCAGGAGCTTGAGCTCCTCTTCAAGGAGCTCCTGATCGGCGTGACGAGCTTCTTCCGCGACCCGGAGGCGTGGGAACACCTGAAAGGAGCCATTCTCGCACTTCTGGCTGACCGCCCCTTCGGCCAGGCGTTCAGGGCCTGGGTGCCCGGCAGCTCAACGGGGGAGGAGGCTTACTCTTTGGCGATGGTCTTTAGGGAGGCCCTCGACGTGGTGAAGCAGGGGAAAAGCTTCTCCCTCCAGGTCTTTGCCACCGACCTGGACCGTGAAGCCGTGGACAAGGCCCGCCAGGGAGTCTTTCCCGCCAACATCTCGGCCGACGTCTCTGGCGAGCGTCTCAAACGGTTCTTCGTCAAGGAAGACGAGGGGTACCGGGTTTCCAAAGAGATCCGGGAGATGGCGGTCTTCGCCGTGCAAAATATCGTCATGGACCCTCCCTTCACCAAGCTCGATGTCCTGAGCTGCCGGAACCTCCTCATCTATCTGGCCCCTGAGCTGCAGAAAAAGCTCGTGCCCCTCTTTCACTACAGCCTCAATCCGGGAGGGGTCCTTTTTCTGGGGAGCGCGGAGACCGTCGGCGTCTTCACCGACCTCTTCTCCACGATCGACGGCAAGGCCCGGCTTTACCGGCGGCTCGACAACGCAATGCGGACTGAGCCGGTCGAGTTCCCCTCCTCATTTCTCCCGCCCCGGTCCGCTCTTGCGGGAGAGGCCCTGAAAGTGAAACCTTCCTTCAACCTCCAGTCCCTCGCGGACCAGGTACTCCTGCAGCAATATTCTCCGGCAGCGGTGCTCGTCAACAACAAGGGGGATATCCTCTATATCAGCGGGCGGACGGGCAAGTACCTGGAGCCGGCGGCCGGCAAAGCAAACTGGAACATCTTTGCCATGGCCCGGGAGGGGCTGCGCTACGAGCTGGCCGACGCCTTCCAGAAGGCGCTCCGGCAGAAAGGCACGGTTACCCTCAAGGACGTGAAGGTAGGTACCAACGGCGGGATGCAGGCTTTAGATCTCACTGTCCAGGCCCTCACCGAGCCAGAGGGCTTAAAGGGCATGGTAATGATCGTCTTCACGGACGTCGCGGCCTCCCTTCAGACAAAAGGCCCGGAGAGGACCCGGCGGAGCCCTGCCGGCGCCGCCCGGCTCGCCCAGATGGAGGAGGAGGCCCGGCAGGCCAGGGAGGAGCTGCACTCCACCCGTGAAGAGATGCAGACCTCCCAGGAAGAGCTGAAATCCACCAATGAGGAACTGCAGTCCACGAACGAGGAGCTGCAGTCCACGAACGAGGAGCTGACTACCTCGAAAGAAGAGCTGCAGTCCATGAACGAGGAGATGCAGACGGTCAACCACGAGCTCAGGATAAAGGTGGAAGAGCTTTCCCGGACGAGCAACGACATGAAGAACCTCCTCGACAGCACGGACATCGCCACCCTGTTTCTCGACGGCGAGCTGCGGGTACGCCGTTTCACCAGCCAGGCAGCGAAGGTTATCAAGCTGATCCCGGGCGACGTGGGCCGCCCCATTACCGACCAGTCCTCCAGCCTGGTCTATCCTGAGCTGGTCGAGGACGTGCGGGAGGTGCTCAGGAAGCTCGTCTTTGCCGAAAGGGAAGTCGCCACGCGAGACGGTCGCTGGTTTATGGTGCGCATCATGCCCTACCGCACGCTGGAGAACATGATCGACGGCGTGGTCATCACGTTCACGGACATCACCATATCGAGGACGCTGGAGACGAAGCTTAGGGAGACCCTCGCGCTCTATCAGGCCCCTTTCGAGAGGATCGGGGAGGGTGTCATCTTTCAGAATGCTCTGGGTGACATCACGTTCGTGAACGGCGCGGCCGAGCGTATCCTCGGCCTGGCCCGCGAGCGCATGCAGGAGCGCTCCCCCACCGATCCCCTCTCGCAGGCCGTTCATGAGGATGGGTCGCCCTTCCCCGCCGAAGGCTGTCCCGCGATGGTCGCCCTTGCCACGGGCGCACCCGTGGAGAACGTGTTGATGGGCATACTCAACCGCTCGTCCCAGCGGCGGGTGTGGATCAACGCGAATGCAACGCCCGTCAAGCTGCCGGGAGAAGAGAAGCCCTCCCACGTTTACATGATCTTTCATGAGATCGTCGAAGGCACGGTGTCTCAGGGGACAAAGGGGACCGGACCGTGAAAAAGGAGAAGGGCACACCCGAAAACGCAGGGCTGCGACGTGAGGCCGAGGAGCGGCTGAAAGGGGAAAAGAAGGAAGCAGCACCTGCCCCGGCGGAGCAAGACGCCCTCCGCATGGTCCATGAGCTCGAGGTCCATCGGATAGAGCTGGAGATGCAGAACGAGGAGCTCAAACGGGCCAGGGAAGAACTCGAGAGACAGTTAGAGAAGTACTCCGACCTCTACAATTTTGCGCCGGTGGGTTATTTTACGCTCGACAATGAGGGAACTATCCGGGAGGCCAACCTCTTCGGCGCGAGTCTCCTCAGAATCGAGCGGTCCCGCCTCAAGGGCAAACGCCTGGGGTCGTTTCTGCGCCCTGAATCGCGGGAGCCCTTCGCCGGGTGCCTCACGCAGATATACGAGGGGGCAGTCGGGCCGGGCTGCGAGCTGGCGCTCCTCGCACCTAAGGGCGAACCCAGGTACGTACAGATCGAGGGGACGCCCGTGGCATCCGATGGCAACGCGGCCGGGCAATGCCGGGTGGTGATGGTCGATATCACCGAACGCAGACGGGCAGAAGAGGCCCTCAGGGAGAGTGAAAACAGGCTCAGGCTGGCCCTTGCCTCGTCACGTCTGGGGGTATGGCAGTGGAATGCGGCAACGAACGAGGTATTCTGGTCCCCGGAATGTTATGAGATCATGGGAACGAAAGATATCAGCGGGACCTTCGAGTCGTTCGCGGGCCTTCTCCATCCGGAAGATGCCCCCCGCGTGATGGCCGCCATCGGCCATGTGTCGATGGACCACCCGTTCTTTGACGCGGAGTTCCGCATCATCCGCTCCGGTGGTGCAGTCCGCTGGCTCGTAGACGCCGGCCAGGGCTATTTCGACGAAAAAGGAGCGCTCCTTCGCATGATCGGCACCGTGCTGGACATCACAGAGCGAAGACAAGCCGAAGAGGCAGTCAGAGAATCGGCCCAACGGGTGGTCGACACCCTCGAGAGCATAGGCGATGCTTTCTTCTCCCTGGACGAGAGCATGGTGTTTACTTATTTCAACGCCGCTGCGGAACGCCTCTTGGGAAGAGACCGGCGCGACGTTCTCGGAAAGCCGTTCGAGGAAGCGTTCCCCGAAGCCAAGGGGTCCCTTTTCCATCTGAACTATGTCCGATCGATCAGAGAAAAAATATCCATGAGCTTCGAGGCATACTTCCCGTTTCCCCCTTACGAGAACTGGTATGACGTGAGGGTCTACCCCCAGGGAAAGAGTATTTCGGTCTTTTTTCAGGTCGTCACGGAGCGCAAGCGTGCAGAGAGCCGCTCCCGGAAGGAAATGGAGTATAAGGACTTCCTTCTTGAACTCAATGAGAAATCGCCGGGTCTGAGCGGCAAGGAGCTCTATGAGTATGTCCTCGAGGAGACCGTCCGCCTCACCGACAGCGCCATCGGTTTCTTCCACCTCGTCTCCGACGACCAGGAAAACGTCATCCTCACTGCGTGGACTAGGGAAACGCTCAAGGGCTGTGCCGCGCCCTACGAGACCCATTACGCGCTGGAGCGGGCAGGCAACTGGGTCGACTGCGTCCGCCTGAAACGTCCGGTCATTTACAATAACTATCCCCGAGGGACACGTTCCCGTCCGGCGAACCTTAAGCGTCCCCGTGATGGAGGGGGATAAGGTCAGGGTCATCTTCGGCGTGGGGAATAAGGATCAAGAGTATGACAAATTTGACGTGACCCAGGTCCGGCTCGTCGCAACTACGCTCCATGCGATCATGAAGCAGCGTGAGGCAGAGGAGGCCTTAAGCTCGGCGCGGGACGGGCTGGAGCTGCGCGTACGGGAAAGAACCGCCGAGTTGAGCGAAACGTACGAGGCGCTGCGGCGTGAAACCGAAGAGAGGCAGCTGGCCGAAGCCCGTCTTCGCCAGGCCCACAAAATGGAGGCTATCGGAACCCTTGCCGGCGGCATCGCCCACGACTTCAACAACATCCTGGCCGCCATCATCGGTTTCTCCGAAATGGCGGTTGACAAGAGCCCGGAAGGATCGCCGGTGCGGCGCAACATGGAGCGCGTCCTCGGCGCGGGCATCCGCGGCAGGGACCTGGTCAGGCAGATCCTTGCCTTCAGCCGTCAGACGGATCAGGAAAAGGAGCCGCTCAAGATCGCCCCGGTGGTGAGAGAAGCACTCGGGCTCGTCAGGGCCTCGCTTCCGAGCACAATAGATATCCGCACCAATCTCCAGAACACCTTGGGATTTGTCCTCGCGGATCGTACCCAGGTCCAGCAGATCGTCCTCAATCTCTGTACCAACGCCGCCCACGCCATGAGGAAAACGGGAGGGGCCATCTCGATCAACCTCGACGGTTGTAGCTTCTCCTCCCCCGAAGATGCGCCCGATTCTACCATGAGCCCCGGTCTTTACGCGAGGCTCTCCTTCGCGGACACGGGGGAAGGCATGTCTTCCGAAACCATGGAGCACATCTTCGACCCCTTCTTCACGACTAAGCTGCCGGGCGAGGGAACGGGGCTCGGTCTTTCCGTGGTCCACGGTATCGTCGCGAGCCACGGGGGGAGGATCATTGTGTCGAGCGAGGAGGGCAAGGGTTCGGTCTTCACCGTCTATCTTCCCAAGCTCATCCAGGAGCGAGCCACGGAACCCGGAGACGGGGACGAATCGATTCCCCGGGGACACGAAAGGATACTCTTTGTGGACGATGAGGAGGAGATCGCGGCCATGGGCCACGAGATGCTGGCGGACCTCGGATACCGTGTCACCTCCAAGACCGGCGCCAGGGAAGCCCTCGCCCTTTTCAGGTTGGACCCGTCCCGGTTCGACCTCGTCATCACGGACCAGACCATGCCCGGGGTGACGGGAGAAGAGCTTGTCAAAGAGATCCTGGCCATAAGGGCGGGCATGCCCGTCATCATATGCACGGGTTTCAGCCCCCTTGTGGATAGCGAGACTGCAGCGGCGGACGGAGCGACTGCCTTCGTCATGAAGCCTCTCACAAAGAAAGAGATGGCAGTAACCGTCAGGAGGGCGCTCGACGGGTAAAGCTCGTCGGGGGCGGCCATCGGTACCGATGAGTCTCTAGCCCCTGCCTGCCGGTACTCCCCCGCAGGTACGGAGAACGTGCACGCAGTATCCCGGGATTGACAACGGCCCTACCCTCGCCGACCTTCCCCATCTCCATTTCCGACGGCCTCGGGTATAGATGCGTTCATGTCCGGCAACGATTGTATGCACCCTGCACGCGGAGCCTTTCCTCGGACTTCGTCCTTTCCTTCCTCAACTATTGACTTGGAATCGTTTTCTATCGTGCAATACTATTGACGGTAATACGCAGGCCACGGGTTTCGTGGCGAAAGTTGTGAGGGGCAGGAGACATGGAGCGAGGAACGTTGGGATCAACATCCAGAATGCCTCCCCAGCCCGCCGCGCGGGTGAGTTTTCCAAGAGCCACCGGAGTCAACGCCCGGCAAACTGCCACTAAGGAGAGTCAAATGCTTCGAAGAATGACAGAGTATCTTGCATGTGCATTACTCGTATGTTTTTCCCTTCCCCTACACGCGGCGGCGCCTGATCCTCCTGCTGTATTCGAGTCGGTTGATGTTGATTCCTCGAGCGCGTTCCAGTTTGCGAAGGCCTGTGTGCCATCACTCGACGAACCTTCGTTTAATCGAATGGTGCGTGATTCTCTTGCAAATAGGAGCACCATGACAAATCGACCGGAAAACAAAACTCAACCGTACCTAGTGGTCAGCGGAGCGCGAGCCATTTGCGTCAAAATGTCCGACCGAAAGTATCCGATTCTTCCGTTTACAGTGTTTGATGGCACCATTTCCTTCGCGAACATGGCTGGAGACGAAGAGAGAAAACTCCACATCGACCTGGCCAAACAAATTGCCGCAAATGGATTCGCCACTGCACTTGTGGTCAATGACGCTGGGAACGCATTCCAGGTGGTCTACTTGCTTGCCGGTGAAATGCCGATCAGGTTCTACTATCATGCGAACTTTTTGAAAAAGGGCGAGTTCACGGAGAGTAGTTTCGCTTCTGTTTACAGGTCGCCTGGTGGTATGAGCATCACTGCCCGCGGGGAATCGCGAGAGCATACAAAGATGTTCTTCTCAAAATCAGGCAGCTAATCCTTTATTTCATCGGTTCGCGAAGGACATGTGTATGGGGAGGACGCGAAGAGTATCGGCCAAATCGTTTGAAGAAAGATGGAATGGCTGTCAACGGCTCATGATCAAAGCAGTGCTATTCGTGATCGGCCTCATACTCTTTTCGGCCGTTGTCAGTCTTATTGTTAAGAGGTAGGCGAGCGATGCGCGCTGCACATGCTTTACAGGGTCCCGAACGGGACGCTGCGCTCTTAGTTTCACTGTATCTTCAAGAAAAGATGGAATGGAGACCGAAAGGATGTACTGTCCCAACCGCGAATGTCCGGATTTCAAGCAGACCGGCGTACCGGGAGAGTTCGTAGAAGACGTCACAGTTTGCCCGTTTTGCGGAAGTGCCTTAGTCGAAGAGATGCCAGAGATGAATCCGTCCCAAGCCCGGGACGAAACGGAACGAGACAAGGGAGACTTTGACAGCCCAGGCGATTCGAGCGAAAAACTTGTGGTAGTAGCAAGTTACAACTTCCGGCACGATGCCGAGCTGGCCATAACATACCTCACAAATAACGGAATCGAAGTAGTTGAATCGGCGGACGACTACGGCGGAACGAACCCGGTCGTCGGCTTCACCACAGGAATTCGTCTTTTGGCTCTTGAGAGCCAAGCGAAGCGGGCGATCGCTTTACTCAAAAAGGTGCAAGGAGATAACTGAACAAGGAGAACGGTCGGAAAGGTGCCTTATTCTATGCGGGGCAGAACGCAACGGTGCACTGAGAACTGGCTAACACTCTTTGCGGCGCTGCTGCTTAACATCGTGTCGCTCGCTGCTGCTCCCTACGCCTTTGCCGATTGCGAGCCCTCTGTGGCGCTTGAGGGCACAGCGTCTGTTGACTGTTGTATCCCGCCGGGTGAGTGCATATCAGCAGGGAGAGCAGTCTACGACTATTCGATGTCTGCAAAGGTCGACCCGGATGTACTCAGCATCAGCACGCAGGCGAGCCCTTGGCACCTGTACGACGGAGATATGCGAATCATAACCGTCGAAGAACTGGCCGAGGGGGCGAAAACGAAGATACGAGACGGCGTGAAACGCATCGTCCTCGTCGCCTCATGGACGGGTGTGGCGCCCGACCGCAACGGCAAGTCGCTCGCACAAAAGCTATCCGACGCGCTGGATGGCTTCCCGGTCAGTGGTATGGACGGATTCGTATGGATAGCGAAGGACGGCTCCGTACGCACAACGCATCAAGCATTCACGATCAAACAAAAATGTCCGTATGCGATCCACCCTGGCGACGAAGTGATGGTCTCTCTTGTCCCGGGATGGCTCATCGCATTTGAAGAGGACTACATCAAGAAACGAAATTCCGAAGGAATCATGCGCGCTGGGGCAGGTTGGGATATCTTTATGTTGTGTCCAGAAAGAGCTCTGCAGTCGTTCGAAGCCGCAGCAGCACTCTCAAACGCAATCGCTGCCTACAATGCTGCGTTGATCCGGCTAGAGCGTGGCAAAGATGGTGATCGTGAAGCCGCTACCAAGCTCCTCACGCGGGCCTCGAAGCTCGGCGACAAGAAGGCGAAGGCGCGGCTCCAAGAAATGAATCGGCAAGGCCGATGAGCAAGTCGCCCAAACCGGCGCTTCACCCGATCGCTTACGCTCTCGGTGGACTCTCTGTTACACACAAAAATGACCGAAATCCGGATTAACGAGTGGTCAAAGCTGGGCTTCGTCGATCCTGCAGTAGCCCTCCCAGCACTTCGACGGATTCAGTTTGCAGTCAGTGCGAGCAGCCTTAACGCGAGGGCGAAGAGCCTGAAGACAGATGAGTTGAGAACCCATTCTATGAGTTGCTTTCTCTTCATACATTGAAAGCGAGTTCCTTGACTTCATGATCCGTGGGTACGTCCTCCATGGTCATGAGGATGTATGCGTCCTTCATGTTTTCTTCGAGTTCTTCCAAGGTTTCACCCCGGGTCATTATGTCCGGATGGTCGAGCAACTTACCGACCCAAAACCTCCCTGCTTTCCAGTAGACCATCTTGAGTCTAGCTTCCATTGCGTCACCTCTGATATAGGATCATGCCCAAGGAAACGCAGATAGCAAGAATGCCGATAAGAAGCAGCAGCTTGTCCCACTTTTCCACGGGCAGACTCAGTATTTTTTGTTCCCTTTTCGTGAATTCCATTTGTGGCCCTCTTGCGACCGTCGGTGGGACCGGAACGGTCTGTCGCTCTTCCTGTCCGTCTTGTTCCGCGATGTCCCTAAAATACCGCAGTTGCTATGGCGTTGATTCTTTCCCTCTTTTCCTCCCCCAGCCCTTCGAGGTCCTTCATTGTGATCCACCCTTCCCTCACCAGGCGGCCAAAAACATATAGCAACGCCGAGTACCGGTAGTCGTACTTATTGTCGATTTCCTTTCTTTTTTTGTAGAGATAGTCCTCCAACTCCCAAATCCCTCTTGGCTCCGACAGCATCTGTGCCTTTTGCTTCACCTTTTCCATGACGTCGTTGCATTCGTTCCGGAGTGCTTTATCGAATGCTGCCCGTGCTATCGCTTTTTCCGTCTTGCTCCAATTGAATTCTTCCATGGCTCCCCATCTCGTCTTCTTTCGTGGATTATTCGCTCCTGCGGTCGAACACTTTCACTTCTTCTTCGATGCGCCCTTTGAGCCGGTCTTTGCTCCGTCTCAAGGTTCAACCGGATCACCCCTTACTCAACCTCGAAATCCTCCGACTTGAAATTGCTGTAGTACCTCCCATTTTTGGCAGTGAACCGCAGCACGCAGTAATCGGGATCGGTGACGCCCTCTGGGTAGTACAGCTCGTCGCCATCCCTCCAGATCATCTCTTTCGAAGCCTGATCATGGAGGACAGCCATCGTGCCCCTCAGCATGACCCCCTTGAAGAACCGCCTGTCAAAGAAGTAGACGCACGCTTTCGGGTTTTTCAGGTACTGGCCGACCCTCATCGAAGATGTGTTTGTCGTAAAGAAGATGTGCTTTATCCCTTCCCTCTTTCGCGGCGGAAGCATGGCCTTTGAATTCGGAAAGCCATCCCGGTCAACCGAGCTGATTATAGGGACTCCCGCCTTGTCGATGAGATTGCCGATGGTCTTGGTCGGATTTTTCATGTCTTGTTCTCCTCACATAGCCTGAAGTTCACCGGAAGTTTGACTCATTCGCGGTCGGCTGCAGCGCCTTTTAGAGGGTCCCGGCCGATTCGCTGCAGCCGATGATTGCGCATGCCACCCAACTTCTCACGATTGTTCAAGAGTAGTATGCCGATCCGTAGGCCCCCCAGGAATGAGAGGCCAATCATCACAGTGCGAAGCAGTTTCTTGACACCGCCTGATCTCCACAAAACAGGAAACATTCCGAGGTTCGGTTTTCCTAGGCTGTACGCGTAATGGTGTTCCCCGGCGTTGTCAACGGTTAGCGTGGCTTCGATTGTCATTCGCTCCAGTATTCCGCAAGATCCCGCAATAATAGCGAGGACAGCGAAAACCCCAATGACCCCGGAGAACAGCCTATGCCTGCGCATCGCTGAACCCTTCCTTTAGTATTTCTATTATTACGCCTATACTATAAAAAAACGCTCCCCACAAGACCGACCCGATCACACCACCACAGAATTCGACGACATGGACGAGTACCCATCCTAGCCCCGAATGGGCCATACCGAAGGGACCCGGCATATGGGTTTTGGCGAAGAGAACCGCAACGTCGGACAGAACGCCGACGACCACGTAAACAATAGCTCCGCGCTTCAGCCAGATCTCGATGGGAAAAACGCTTTTCGCGAACTTCACCAAGGGAGACTGCGTCCTTTCTGCACGTTCCGGCTCAGGCGGCAATTCGTTAACGAGATTCTCCCCGCAGTTCTCGCAAAAGGTAAAGCCCTCCCTGAATTCCGCGCGACATTTAGGGCAATACACGTGGTCGCCTCCTTTCAAGATATACTGCTGTGCACATGGCAAGGTACCCGAAG
>Ga0326728_10011226_pt1 | contig 20569 bp, 15 predicted proteins | sample MB3enrmetagenome_FD_207602 | JGI IMG/M metagenome (GOLD analysis project Ga0326728, IMG submission 207602) | Lab enriched peat soil microbial communities from McLean, Ithaca, NY, United States - MB31MN | ecosystem: Environmental > Terrestrial > Soil > Wetlands > Peat | place: USA: New York... | reverse complement strand
CGTTGCGGGAATGACCGTGGGCGCTGTCCACCACAATCACATCGGCGCCTGCCGCGTTCAGAGCCGCAGCCCTCGGCAGCATATCCCCGCCGACTCCGATCGCAGCGCCGACCCGAAGCCTGCCAAGGTTGTCTTTGCAAGAATTGGGATACTTCTTTATCTTCAATATGTCCTTTATGGTTATAAGCCCTTTGAGCCGACCGGCTTCATCCACTATCAGAAGTTTTTCGATCCGGTTTTTCTGAAGCAGTTTCTTTGAATCTTCCAGTGAAATGCCCAGAGGAGCGGTAATTAGATTATCTTTGGTCATCAGGTCTGCGACCCTTATCGTAATGTCGGTCTCGAACCTGAGGTCCCTGTTGGTTATGATCCCGACGAGCCGATCTCCTATTACCACGGGTACGCCGGAGATCCGGTACCGCGACATCAGGTCGAAAACATCTCCGATCTGCTGGTCGGGGTGGACCGTAACCGGATCGACGATCATGCCGCTCTCCGATTTCTTAACCTTGCTCACCTCCTGAGCCTGCGCGGCGATGCTCATATTGCGGTGGATTATTCCTATACCGCCCTCGCGGGCGATGCTGATGGCCGTATCGGATTCGGTAACCGTGTCCATGGCGGCGCTCACCAGCGGGATCCGCATCTTGATGTTACCCGTCAGCGATGTCTCGACATCGGTTTCAACCGGCAGAACTTCAGAATAATTGGGCAGAAAAGTAATATCGTCAAACGTCAGCGCCACGGGTATCTCATAAATATTGTCATCCATATGGTTCCCTTCTTTCTTCCAGTACCGAGATCGGGTGTCGGGCACAGGGGAAGGCTGTTCGATCCTGGTTTCCAACATCCTGTGTCCCGGCTTCCGTAAGGCTCTATCCCCTTTGAAGGCGCCATGTCAAGCGGGTTCTTAGACCGCTTGCGCTCTCGCCGCCCGATCCGGCGCATTGCTGCTCAACAAGATCGATGAGTAGGCCTTCGAGAAGACCGGCATCGCACACGACGAAGCTGTCATGGCCAAAACAGGAAAGAATTTTCAAGACTATGACGGCCCCGCCCAGGATTATATCCTCCCGTCCTGGTTCCAGACCCACGATCAGCTTCCTCTCGGCAGCACACATCAGAGCCAGGGACTCAATCGTGTGAGAAAGCCAATGTTTGTCCAGCACCACTCCGTTCACCCGGTAAGCGGAATAGCGCTCCATTTTTATATTCATGGCCGCTAGAGTGGTAACCGTACCGGCGGTCCCGATAAGCTGAAACTCTGAAAAAAAATTAACTATACCGTTTTTTTTTAACTTTTTATACAGTTGCGTTCCAGCCGCGATGATTTCATTTTCGACTAAAAGAGCTGCGCGCTTGAGGGCTTCCACGCTTGGCGGGTCTTCCTTGAAGAATGCTTCCGTGAGCGTTGCCGCTCCGATAGGCCGGCTCGTACTTCGAATGGAGTTTTGAGGTCCGCTCAGCACGAACTCCGTGCTCCCGCCTCCGACGTCGAAGATGAGCAGATCTTCGGGCTTTTCGCTCATTACGCTCAAAACTCCTTTTGCCGAAAGCAACGCTTCGGTTTCCTCGGAGAGGATTTTACACTCGATTCCAGTCTCTTCTGAAATTCTGTCGAGCACGGCGTCGGAGTTTTTCGCTCGCCTGACAACTCCTGTTGCACCGCAGGCCATGCCGCCGACCCGAAATTTCTCCAAAAGGCGGACGTATTCTTTAAGCGCGAGGATGTTTACGCGTTGCGCTTCTTCCGGTATTGCACCATCATAAAAATTTTGAGCAAGCCTTGTCACCCTTCTTTCGGTGCGAACGGGAACAAGTTGAGCGCCGTCTTTTCCGGCGATCAGCAAACGCGTGGTATGTGATCCAATGTCAATGCTCGCGAAACAGGAGGTGGAAAACAACTGATTTTGTCCGTCTTCTGCGGGCCGGTTTCCTTCTTGCCTGACTCGTTTTCCCTCTTTCATCGTTTCGTTATCCATCACCCGCCTTGACATTGTATCGCGGCCGCCATTATTTTCAGGCTTGATTTTGACCTATCGTTTCGGGGAGGCGATTGCCAATGATCCAGGAGCTAAATCCAAATTATCCTGAGCCGAGAAAAGTCCGGAAGGTTGTCGAGCTTCTGGCAAACGGCGGAATAATAGCCTATCCAACGGATACTTTTTACGGAATAGGCTGCGATCTTTTCAACAAAGCGTCCATAGAGAAAATTTATCATCTCAAGCGCCGCTCACAACATCAGCCTTTCAGCTTCATTTGCAGCGACCTGAAGAACATAAGCGAATACGCTCAAGTTACAAATTACGCGTATAAGACGATGAAACGCCTCTTGCCCGGGCCTTATACCTTCGTTCTGGAAGGCTCTCGCATGGTCCCCCGTATTATGCTCACAAAAAGGCAAACAGTTGGAATTCGCGTCCCTGATCACCCGATTTGCCTGGCTATCGTGGAATCCCTCGGGCACCCGATAATCAGCACAAGCGCAACCGACCCCGAAACAGGGGGCATTTTGTCGACGCCGCGGGAAATTCAAGAGAAGATCGGCCACGCCATCGATATGATAGTGGACGGTGGTGTTGTGCCGGGCATACAGTCGAGCGTCATTTCATTAATAGACGATACGCCGGAGATTCTGCGGGAGGGCGCCGGAGATCTCTCAGCCTTTAAACCTGCCTAGAAATCAGCGATGAATTCAGGAACAGAGGAGAATCCGTCAGTCTCTGAATTCCGGAAGCTGGTATCTCACGCAGGCTGATGAATCATATAGCAGATCATTTATTCTCCCGCTGACGTCACCGCCAACCAGAAGGTCCAAAAGAGAAGGCTTGCTCTTCTTGGCTTTCTGCACCTCCGGTTCTCCCTCGATCTTTCCAAGCACACCTGCTTTGATCAGAGCGTCTTCGAAGTTGCCGAGCTGATCGACCAGTTTTAGCTCGAGTGCTTTTTCACCCATTATCACCCTGCCGTCCGCTATCTCGCGCACCTGTTCTTCGGGTAAATTCCGCGCGGAGGCCACATCACGAACGAATTGGCGGTAGGTCTCATCTATCGTTGTCTGGAGCAGTTCTTTTTCTTCAGGCGTCATTTCGCGGGCCGGGTTTCCAATATCTTTGAACTTCCCGCTTTTGATCGTGGTCATCTGATAGCCTATTTTGCCGAAAAGCTCATGGAGGTTGGGTAAATGGATTATTACGCCAATGCTGCCGGTGAGCGTCCCCGGATTGGCTACAATATAGCTTGCAGCGGATGCTATATAATAGCCTCCGGAGGCTGCGACGCTTCCCATTGAAACGACCACGGGTTTGCTCTGAACCGTGCGCCTGATTTCCCTGTAAATTTCCTGTGAAGGACCGACGGCCCCTCCGGGGGAGTCGATTCTAAGCAGGATCGCCTTGATTGAGGATTCTTTTCTGAATTCCTTCAACTGTTTCAAGGTCTCCTGGGAACCGGTAATCGTCCCGTTTATATCGATTTCACCAACCCGATTACCCCCTACGGAAAAATCGGCTCCTGAAATCAGCCAGACAATCGCCCCGGTCAATACAACCCCGATAATTACTCCGACAAGACAGCCGCGCAGTTTCATTGGCAGAAATCCCGATGAGTTAAAAAAAACCGGCCAGACGCTCCAAGCGCCTGACCGGGGGTTCTTCTCTCTAGACCGTAAAAGATGTCGAATCAGGCCTTTTCATTATTGGCAGCGTCGTTGGCCGTATTTTGCGCTTTGGCTTCAAGCCCCTCTTTTAAAAGCTCGCCAAGGTTGGAAGTAGCGGCCTTGCTGGAATTTAAATACTCATCATAATTAGTTCGTTCGTCCTGTTCTTCCACTTTTTTGACGGAAAGACCGATTTTCCTGTCTTTTGGCGAGATGTTGATGACTTTGGCGCTGATTTTGTCGCCGGGTTTGAACTGCCCGACCGGAGATTTAATCTTTTCTTTGCTGATTTCCGAGACATGGACCAAGCCCTCGATCCCTTCTTCCAGCTCCACGAAAAGGCCGAAATCGGTCACGTTGGTGATGGGACCCGCAACGACGCTGCCAATCGGATAACGCTGCGGGATACTCTCCCATGGATCGGATTCGAGTTGCTTGATTCCGAGCGAGAACCGTTCGTTCTCCTTGTCGATGTTGAGCACGATCGCCTGAACTTCCTGATTCTTGCGAAAAATCTCGGACGGGTGCTTGACCCGCTTTGTCCAAGAGATATCAGAAATATGAACAAGGCCGTCAATGCCTTCATCGATGCCTATGAAGATGCCGAAATCGGTTATGTTCTTTATCTTGCCGGCAATTGTGGTCCCCACCGGGTATTTTTGTGCAATAACATCCCATGGATTGGATTCAAGCTGTTTCATGCCCAATGAGATGCGCTTGCTCTCGGGATTTATGCTTAGCACGACCGCTTCGACTTCGTCGCCCACGGTGAGGATTTTTGAAGGATGCCGTATCTTCTTGGTCCAGGACATCTCGGAGACGTGAATAAGACCCTCGACTCCTTCCTCGATTTCCACGAATGCACCGTAATCGGTGAGGCTGACTACCTTGCCGCGCACTTTGGTGTCAACCGGGTACTTCTCCTGTGCCTGCGTCCACGGATCATCTATAAGCTGTTTGAGGCCGAGTGATACTCTTTCGCTTTCCCGATCGAAGCTGAGGACCTTCACTTTAATTTTGTCACCGATCTGGAACATTTCGGATGGATGTCCCACCCTCCCCCAGCTCATATCGGTAATATGCAACAAGCCGTCAATCCCGCCAAGGTCTACGAAAACACCATAATCGGTGATGTTCTTCACGACCCCGTCGACCACCTTGTTGTCTTCCAGGCTTGACAAAGTATGAGACTTCATGTGCTCGCGCTCTTTTTCAAGAAGAGCACGGCGGGATAGCACGACATTTCTTCTTTTCTTGTTGTATTTCAAGACCTTGAAAGGATAGGTATGACCGATAAGCGATTCCAGGTTCCGTACCGGCCGCAAATCTACCTGGGAACCCGGCAAAAAGGCTTGCACCCCGATATCGACTGCCAGACCGCCTTTGACCTTGGCAATCACTTTCCCCTCGATCATGCCGTCGTCGCTGTAGATCCGGCTTATATCATCCCATACCTTGATCTTGGCGGCCTTTTCCTTCGACAGATGTATAGTGCCGTCATCGTCATCGTGGAATTCAAGCAAGACGTCGATTTCATCTCCTATGCCCGCATTTATTTGGCCCGTCTCATCTCTGAATTCCTGAATGGAGATTTGCCCTTCCGATTTGTATCCAATGTCAACCATGACGAAATCATCGCTGACCTGAACGATATGTCCTCTGATTACTTCACCTTCCTGGATATTTCGGAAGCTTTGTTCGTAGAAATCGTGCATGGAGTCCATCTCCTCTTCGGGCTCATGTTCGTCCGAAACAGGAGGAGTCTCATGTTCAAGGGTTTGTTTTTCGAGTTCATCTTTTACGGTCATCAATCCTGCCTTGCCCCCTTACCTAATTTTTGGCTCCTCGCCATGTGAGCAATAAACTGTAGCAAACAGCGCATTAATAAGCAATCTTAAAGTTCTCGACCATCTAAAGAAACGGGCTTGATAATGTTCCCGGCCAGTTCGCTCAGCCGGTCGACCACCTCCTCGACTTCAAGGTCGGACGTGTCCAGCAAAACGGCCCCCTCGGCCAGTCGCATTGGGGAATGGTCGCGCTTCGCGTCAGCTTCGTCACGTTGGCTGATGGCCAATCGTATCTCTTCCAAAGATAGAGTTATCCCCTTCTCGATATATTCCTTAAGACGCCTTTGCGCGCGCGTCTGCAAATCTGCTATGAGAAATATTTTAAGACCGGCTTCGGGAAAAACCACCGTAGTTGTGTCGCGTCCTTCTGCAACGATATTGCCCTGCTCGGCAAGCTTTCTTTGCCAGGACACCAGAAACTCTCTTATCGCAGGCAACCGGGATATCCTGGAGGCCGCCTCACTGATCTCAGGACTGCGAAGCTCATCGCAGAGGGGCCTCTCGCCGTAGAAGATCTCCAGCCTGTTTTTTCTTATTGAGAAAAGAAGCGGTAATGCCTCCAGCCTTGCAGCCGGAAGCGACCAATCCGCGAGATGCGAAGGCAGGCCGTTTTCTGCCTGCTGCTTCCGGCCATCCGCTTCCAGTAGCGCCCATGCCAGCGCTCTGTACATGGCGCCTGTATCCAGATATACAAATCCGAGTCTTTCCGCCAGAATTTTACATACAGTGCTTTTGCCGGCGCCGGCCGGACCGTCCACGGCAATTATCATTCAGCTAAAACCTGGCTTAGAGTGTGGATGAAGCGCCTGTTTTCTTCCGGAAGGCCCGCATTCACCCGGATAAACCGCTCCATGCCGTAGGAAGCCATCGACCTGATAATCACCCCGCGGCGCAACATGGCTTCAAATAATATCTTCGCCTCAACAGGAAGCTCTATCAGAAAAAAATTGGCCTCTGAAGGGATGTACTTGAGTCCCAGTTTTTCAACTTCGCCATAAAGGTATCGCAGACCGCTCCATACTGTTTGCTGCGTCCGATGAAGAAAATCCTCGTCGTCGAGTGCGGCAAGAGCTGCAGCCTGCGCAAGAGAACCGGTATTGAACGGCTGTCGCACGCGGTTCAAAAGACTTGCAATGTCGGCGTCCATGGCGCCGAATCCGATTCGCAAGCCGGCAAGCCCATAGGCCTTGGAAAATGTCCTCAAAACGATTACACGCGGTCCTTCCCTGTCGAGATAATCGAACCCGGACGGCGTATCAGTGCTGGTGTTGAATTCTATGTAGGCCTCATCCAGCACGATTACTACCTCGGCGGGAATATCCGCAAGGAAGGCGTGAAAATCGCTTCGGCTGATGACTTTGCCCGTTGGATTATTGGGATTGGTGAGAAAAATGGTCCTCGTTTCAGGTGTGACCGCTTTGGCCATCCCTTGCAGGTCGATCCCCAGATCAGCTTGCAAGGGTATCTTGACGGGTTTGCCGCCCATCCACTGCACGACCAGGCTGTAGAGAAGGAAAGAAGGCGAGGGCATTATAACTTCGGCGCCAGGGGTCAGAAAAGCCCGGATAACCAATTCTATGATTTCATTTGAACCGTTGCCCAGCATGATGCCTTCAAATGGGATGCGATATTTTTCCGCGAGCTTTTTGCGCAGGTAGAAGCCGCTTCCATCAGGATAGCGGTTCAGTTTGGACACCGCGGCGGCAATCGCCTCGACAGCCTTGGGGGACGGACCGAGCGGATTTTCATTGCTCGCGAGTTTTATGGAGCCGCTTATGCCGTATTCGCGCTCCAGTTCCTCAATAGGTTTGCCGGGAGGGTATGGGATGATGCTCGAGATATGTTCCGGTGCGCAAACTTTCATCTTATCGCCGGTGGACGATCCCTTCTCATTTGTTAGCCGGAGATTTATAATGAAGGAGTGTAGAAAAATCAAGCAGCGCGGAGAAAAAAATGCTTCCCTTTCATTGCGTCTATATTAATATGAATTAGATGCGGCATACTGCGCTCCCACGTTGGGAGGCTGCCCCGGCTTATTCCACAAGACTCTATCCGTACCTACGGGAGATAACCGATAGATGCTCAAAAACCCCAAAATCAAAAAAGCTGCCGCCGAACGACAGACTTCGGCGGATGTCCGGAACAGCGCGGAAACCGAATCCACCCAGGTCCAGGACAAGCACCAGCCGGTTACTTTTGATGCGTTCCGCCTCTATCTTGATGAGATCAAGCGGTATCCGCTTCTCAGCAGAGAGGACGAGATGGACCTGGCTATCCGCTATCGCGAGAAAGGCGACATAGAGTCCGCATACAAGTTGATCACCGCCAATCTCAGGCTTGTCGTCAAGATTGCCATGGACTTCCAGCGCTATTGGATGCAAAACCTTATGGATCTTATCCAGGAGGGTAACGTCGGGCTGATGCAGGCGGTAAAGAAATTCGATCCTTATCGAGGATACAAATTTTCCTATTATGCCTCCTTCTGGATCAAGGCCTACATCATCAAGTTCATCATGGATAACTGGAAACTCGTCAAAATAGGGACCACTCAGGCCCAGCGAAAACTCTTCTTCAATTTGCGCAAGGAAAAAGAAAGACTGGAAGCACAGGGGATCGAGGCTTCCCCAAAACTGCTCAGCCATCGGCTCGACGTGAAGGAGTCCGAGATCATCGAAATGGATCAGAGGCTCAATAGTTGGGAGATTTCACTCGACAGCCCGCTGAAGGAAGACTCCGAGGATACACACAAATCGTTTCTTCCCTCCGACGATTTGCCCGTGGACGATCAGATTGCCGACCAGGAAGCCAAATCCATTCTGCATGACAAGTTGATGCTTTTCAGAGAACAGCTCAAAGGCAAGGAAGCCGTAATATTCGATAACAGGCTCCTCACGGAAGACCCCATGACGCTCCAGGAAATCGGAGACAAGTTTGGAATCAGCCGCGAGAGGGTGCGCCAGATAGAAAGCAGGCTCAAGAAAAAGCTCAAAAGTTATCTCGAGGAAAAAATCGAAGATATCGATCTGCTTCAGGAAAGTATGATAGAGATTTGATCCCTCATGGTCTTTACTAACGCTTAAACGACGCTTCTGTCAGTGGGACTCGGGGCCGGACCGGGTCCCGAGTCCCTTTTTTGACGCCAGCACCTCTTCATAGACTGCGATGTATTGTCTGGCGGACCTGTCCCAGGAAAAATCCTGCGCCATGGCTCTTCTCTGGATACGAGCCCATTCAATGGGGTCTTTGATTAAGTCCAATGCCGACTTTATTGATTCAAAAAAGGAAGCGGGCTGGTAATCGTAAAACTTGAAGCCCGTCCCCGAATCCGGGTGAAGGAGAACGTCGATCACTGAATTTTCGAGCCCTCCGGTTGCATGGACCACCGGGATAGTGCCGTAGCGCAGACTATACATCTGGTTAAGCCCACACGGTTCGAACCGGGAGGGCATCAGAAAAATGTCGGCGCCGGCCTCTATAAGGTGAGCCATCTCCTCGTCATAGCGGCTGACCAGTTTCAGGCGGCCTGAGTACAGGCTTTCCATACTGCAGAGCTTCTTCTCGATTGCAGTGTCCCCTGTGCCGAGGATAACCAGGTTTACCGGGAGTTTCATCAACTCCGGGAGGATTTGCTCGAAGAGATCGAGTCCCTTCTGTGCAGCAAGCCGGCCTATCATGGCAAGCAACGGGAGCGCAGAGGTTTTTTCCTCGAAACCCATCTTCTTGCAGAGGGAAATCTTGCAAACTTCTTTTCCGGCAAGATCTTCGATGCTGAAATTGCGGGGCAAAAACTGGTCCGTTTGCGGGTTCCAAGTGTCAGTGTCGATTCCGTTTAGAATCCCGCGCAGGCTTTGTTTTCGTTCTTCGAGTATCCCTTCGAGACCAAAGCCGAATTCTTTCGTGGTGATTTCCTCAGCGTAGCGGGGACTGACCGTAGTGATGAAATCGCTGTAAGCAAGCCCTGCCTTCAAGAAATTGCATTGGCCCCAGAATTCGATTCCGTGAAGCGACCACGTGTACGGTGGTAGACTGGTCAGAGGGAAAAGACCGGCGGGAAAAATCCCTTGGTAGGCGATGTTATGAATAGTAAAAACAGTCCCGGATCGGCTGTATTTAGGATCGTAGCGCCAATTTGTCTGGAAATAGGCTGCAGCCAACCCCGTTTGCCAGTCATGCAGGTGAAAAATCGACGGATGCCAGCCTATGGCGTAGCATAATTGCCTCACAGCCAGGCTAAGGGCAATGAACCTTTCTGCGTTGTCTTCGTAGTCCCCTCTGGTTGGGCTTCGGTAGAGATGCGACCTGTCGTAGAATTCATCCTTTTCCAGAAAATAAATTGGAATGCCTGATTCGGTTCGGCCTTTCCATAGATGTACGTGGTAGTCGTGCACCCCTATCGGGATGATTATGCCCTGAGCTACGGGATCGAGCGCCGGCTTCCTTTTGAACACGGAACGATAAAGGGGCATGAATATCCGAACATCACAGCCCATCTTGTGTAGCGACTCAGGCAGTGAACCAACCACGTCGGCAAGACCGCCAGTCTTCGCGAAAGGCGCCACTTCCGATGCACAAAAAAGAACCTGCATTTCCGTCATGTCTGATACTTCATTAGGTTAAGCGCCATTTCCCGGGGAGATCGGCGAGTTCCAGCCCCTTTTTGAAAGGTAAAATATTACATAATCATTCTAAATAAAATAAGTAATGACGCACAAAAATAGCACTCTCCACTGCGGCGCCAAGGATTGGAAATTAGTTGCAAGTCAATTAAAATGGAGCATAAATAGCAAATTTCAAGATTAGAGGGATCAATTTGGAAAAAAAAGCGCGGATAAGCAAACAAATCCATATCGGGCAGGTCCCTGTTGGCGGAGGTGCTCCCGTTTCGGTCCAGTCGATGACCAACACCGATACACGTGACTGGCGGTCTACGGTGGGACAGATAAAAAAGCTGGAGGAAGCGGGATGCGAAATCATAAGGGTGGCTGTTCCGGACCGAGAGGCAGTCGACGCCTTCGCGCTGATAAAGAAATCGATTGGAATTCCAATAATCGCCGACATCCACTTCGATTACCGCCTGGCTGTTGCGAGCATGCGTGCCGGCGCGGATGCCGTTCGCATCAACCCGGGCAACATTGGGGGTCCTGAAAAAGTTAAGAAGGTAATAGATGTGGCCAGGGAACTTCAAGTCCCGGTGCGCATCGGCGTGAACAGCGGGTCTTTGGAAAAGGAACTTCTGGCCAAATACGGCCATCCCACCCCGGAAGCAATGGTGGAGAGCGCGCTAAGGCATGTCCGATTCTTTGAAGATAATGATTTCGGGTTGATGAAAATATCGCTCAAGTCGAGCGACGTTATCACGACTATTCAGTCATACAGGCTCCTGGCGGAAAAAACGGACTACCCACTTCACCTGGGCGTTACGGAAGCCGGGACGACGTTAAGCGGAGCGATCAAATCCGCCCTTGGGATCGGGGTCCTGCTGCTTGAGGGAATAGGTGATACGCTGAGAGTGTCCCTGACGGCTCCCCCGGAAGAGGAAATGTTTGTTGCCTGGTCGATTTTGCGCGCCCTGAAGCTGCGGAGAAGGGGAATTGAGCTTGTGAGCTGCCCTACCTGCGGGCGAACGGAAATAGACCTGATTCCCATCGTCGAAAGGGCTGAAGCCTTGCTGAAACATTTGAAGACCCCGTTGAAGGTTGCCGTTATGGGATGCGTGGTAAACGGCCCCGGCGAGGCCAAAGAGGCGGACGTGGGCATTGCCGGCGGCAGGGGCAGCGGTATACTGTTCAAGAAGGGCGAAATGGTGGAAAAGGTGCTTGAACAGGGGTTGCTTGAACGCCTGTTGACCGAAGTTGAGCGGATGACGGGCGAGACTGTTGTAAGATAGCAGGGAGTTGGGAGCGGAAAGCAAGGAGCGGGAAAGAACCGGACATGGGGGACGCGAGGTGGCGGGGGCGCAGCGGAAAACCCGGCATGGAGCTACAGTGATAAGTCGTTTTTCTCTCCGTGGCTGCCTGCCTACACCCGAGTCCTGTTTTCAGGAGGCGTCGATTGCGCTTCTTTGAACTGCTGGACCTTATACTCGACTATCTTCCCGGAGCAAATGTCGAGATCCTGGAAAAAGCCTACGTTTTCGTATCCAAGGCCTACCGGAATGTAATATCTCCCGCCGGTGAACCATACCTTAATCACCCGCTTGCAGTTGCCGCCATCCTTGCCCGGATGCGTCTTGACGAGGAGAGTATCGCTGCGGGGTTGCTCCATGATTCGCTGGAGAAAGAATATATTACCCAGGAAGAACTGCCGGCAATGTTCGGGCTGGAGGTAGCTCAGATCGTACAGGGCGTCACCAAGCTGACTCAAATCGCCTACTCCAGCCGAAAGGAACGTCAAGCCGAGTATATCCGCAAGATGATCATGGCGATCTCACCGGACGTCAGGGTGGTCCTCGTAAAGCTTGCGGACCGTCTGGACGGGATCGGAGGCACATCCTGCCGGGTGGATAGGTCCGGACTCCTGTTTGCGCAGGAAACCGTCGACATCTATGCGCCGCTTGCGGGCAGGATTGGAATTGACTGGATGAAACGGGACCTGGAAGACCTCTCCTTCAGATGCTTGTATCCCAAAGCATATGAAGAGATAGAGTCGGGACTTGCCAAGACCGAGGAAGACCGGATCCACTATATCAGAGAGGTTGAGGGCATTCTCGAGGAACGAATGACCGAATTTGGGATCAAGGCCCGCAGCATACGGGGCAGGCCCAAACATATATACAGCATTTACCAGAAAATGCAGCGCCAGAAGCTGGACATGACGCGTATCTATGATCTTATAGCATTTCGAATCATAGTTGATTCGGTCAGGTCGTGCTATGAAACCCTTGCTCTTATCCATGCGTTGTGGGAACCGGTAGAAGGCAGATATAAAGACTATGTAGCCAGACCCAAATCGAATATGTACCAGTCGCTTCACACTACGGTGGTCGGTCCTTACTCGGAGCGAGTGGAGGTACAGATTCGAACCGATGAAATGGACCGCATTGCAAACGAGGGTATTGCAGCTCACTGGCTCTACAAGGAAGGGAAGCCCGCCGGCGAAATCGACCGACAGGAGAGGGAGCGTTTTTCGTGGTTTCGTAAGATTATGGAATTAAGCACGGATTTTACTGACGAACGGGCTGATTCCAAGTCCCTCATGGAGTCCTTGAAGGTCGACTTCTATCCGGATGAAGTCTACGTGTTTACGCCCAATGGAGACGTCAAGGCATTTCCAAAAGGATCTACGCCGGTCGACTTCGCTTACGAGGTCCATACCGAGGTCGGCAACAGGTGCGTGGGCGCGAGAGTAAACGGTAAATTGGTCCCTCTCAGGTATGAGCTCCAGAACGGCGATACCATCGAAGTGCTCACTTCGGCCAACCATCGGCCCAGTAAAGACTGGCTGAAACAAGTCAAATCCGCCAAGGCCATCAACCGGATAAAGCACTGGTTCAAAACCGAAGAAAGAGAGCGTTCGATCGTCCAGGGAAGAGAGATGTGCGAAAGGGAGTTCAGGAAGAAAGGCTTAAATTTCAACAACTATCTGAATTCACCGGAATTGGCCGAAGCGGCCAAAGCCTTTTCCTTGAAAAGTGTCGATGACCTTCTGGCCAGCATCGGCTATCACAAGGTCACGGCCAACCAGGTAATCGGTAAACTTACGGTTCTTCCGCTGGAAGGGGAACATCCCAAAGAAGAGATTCTGGTCGAAAAGCGCAAGCCGGCTTCTTCAAGAGACGGGATTAAGGTGGAAGGACTTGGAGATATTTTGATCCGAATGGCGCAATGCTGCAATCCGGTTCCTGGAGAGCAGGTCATGGGGTATATTACCAGGGGTCGTGGAATTACGGTGCACCGGCTATCCTGCAAGAACCTCGAAAGAGGAAGCGACGAGGGAAGAAAAATAAATGTGCAATGGGATACCGGCAAAGAACAGCTTTTTCCAGTGGATATCCGCATAGTGCATTCGGGGGAAAGAGGCGTGCTCGCAGCCCTTAACGGCGTACTCGGACAGATGGATGTCAATGTAATAAGTCTAAAAATCGAAAATCAGGCTGAGGTTTCCAATGTCTGCCGGCTGCGGATAGAAGTAAAGGATTCCGCACACCTGCAACGGGTAATGTCCGCTCTGAGAAACGAAAAAGGAGTCTATAAAGTTCAAAGATCCATGGAATGATCTGAAGCTTTAAACAATCAGCACTATGAAATCTGCTCAGGGTTGAATATTTCACTTGCGCTTTTCATTATCCGGCCATATTGTTGTCAGGTAAGTGCTGAGGCCATTTTTTCTTGTGTCCGATGTCGATTTTTATGGACAAAGTTACCAATCTGGATATATGAACCTAAATTAATCAAAGCCTGAACGGGGGCGGGTTGCGCGACCTTTTTCCTGGTGAGTGAAATAGACCCGGTTGAGGGCAAACCTTTGCTTTGATTTTGGTTCGAGGGGAGGTGCGAAGAACACGGAGTTTAAGATTAACCCGGGAGGAGGCGTTTTCCATCATCTAATAGTCGAGGAGGAAAGAAAATGACTAAAGCGGAATTGGTTGGAAAGATCGCAGGCGAAAGTGGGATTACCAAGTCACAAGCTGAGAAAGCAGTGGACGGATTTGTTTCAGCTGTTTCCACCGCCCTGGCGGATGGCGATAAGATTACCCTTGTAGGATTCGGCACTTTCAGTGTCGGTTCGAGATCTCAGCGGGAAGGGCGTAATCCCAGAACCGGTGAAAAGATTAAGATTCCCGCGTCAAAAGTGGTCAAGTTTAAAGCCGGCAAGACCCTCAGTGAAAAAGTCAAATAGTCCTGTTGCCCTATTTGCAAATAGAGAATCTTTAGGGATTGTAAGTCTGAGATGATTACAATCCCTTCTACTTTTCTTTTGCTGAACTTCTCTGCGCTCGAATCCGTAATTGACATTACTAAGCCATAATCTTAGGTTTTGATTGTTTTTCGGCAGACCATTGCTGGACTGAGGCTGTAACTTGCCTCGCTGCCTAAAGCATGCAGGATGGGTGTAGTAGCACGCCTTCAGGGACAAACCGGGCTCCCCCGGATTCTGCACCGCTTCCATTCAGGATCGCTTCATAAAAGTACAGGAGAAGACAGTGGCTAGGAACCTGACTCACAAGATACTCGATGGCCATTTAGTTGAAGGAAAGCTGGTCGCCGGAGAAGAAATCGGCATCAGAATCGACCAGATTCTTCTCCAGGACGCCACCGGAACCATGGCCATGCTCGGGTTTGAGGCCTTGGGAATGGAAAGCATAAAAGCCGAACTCGCCGTCCAATACGTCGATCATAACATCATCCAGACAGACAATAAGAATGCGGACGATCACTCATACCTCCAAAGCGCTTCGGCCAGATACGGGATTCATTTCAGCCCTGCCGGAAACGGCGTTTCTCACCAGGTGCATATGGAGCGGTTCGGAATTCCGGGTAAGACTTTGCTGGGGTCCGACAGCCATACTCCCGGCGCTGCCGGCGTGACGGTGCTCGGGATAGGCGCAGGGGGACTCGACGTTGCCCTCGCCATGGCCGGATACCCCTACCATTTCCCCTGTCCAAAAGTCCTTGGAGTGAAGCTGGTTGGAAGACTGCCGGAATGGGTAAGCGCAAAAGACGTTATCCTTGAGATGCTGCGGCGCTATGACGTCAAGGGTTGTATCGGCAAGATCGTTGAATATTACGGCCCCGGGGTTGCAAGCCTCTCGGCGACGGACCGTGAGACTATAGGCAATATGGGGACGGAACTCGGGGCTACTTCCTCGATCTTTCCATCTGACGAAAATACTCGAGCATATTTGGAGGCCCAGGGAAGAGCGGGCGCCTGGGTCGAACTCAGTGCCGACCCTTCGGCCGAATACGACGAATATGACGAGATCGACCTCTCCTCGGTAGAGCCGCTTATAGCCAAACCGAGCTCCCCCGGGAACGTGGTCACGGTGCGGGAAGTCGCCGGACTGAAAGTAAACCAGGTTATCGTGGGCAGCAGCGTGAATTCCTCCTTCAGGGACCTGATGGTAGTCGCCAGGATACTGGAGGGCAGACACGCTTCTCCCTGGACCTCTCTTAATGTTAACCCCGGCAGCAGGCAGGTAATCGAAAATATCGCAGCCAAGGGAGGCGCCCTTGCACTTCTGCGGGCGGGAGCGCGTATACATGAGCCGGGGTGCCTGGGCTGCATTGGTATGGGACAGGCGCCCGGAACCGGCCAGATCAGCCTCAGGACAATGCCTCGCAATTTCCCGGGGCGGTCGGGGACCACCGATGATCGAGTCTATCTGTGTTCGCCGGAGACGGGAGCCGCTGCCGCTCTCAAGGGCGTTATAACCGACCCCAGGGATCTGGCTAAGGAAATGCAATATCCTGCAATAGAGGACCCTAAAGAGTACCTTGTTGATGATTTTTCGATCATCGGACCGAGCGAAGCACTCAGTAAGACTGAGGTAATACGCGGGCCCAACATTGCTCCGCTGCCCGCGTTCGACTCATTGCCCGAGTCGCTCGAAACCAAAGTGGTATTGGTGGTGGGTGATAATATCTCAACAGATACGATCATGCCGGCCGGCAGCAAAGTTCTGCCGCTCAGATCGAATATCCCGGCCATCAGTCGGTTCGTATTCTCGATCATTGACGCGGAATTCGCGCAGAAATGCGAGCAGGCAGGAGCGGTAACCGTCATCGGCGGAGAAAACTACGGCCAGGGGTCTAGCCGGGAACATGCGGCATTGGCGCCTCGCTATCTCGGGGTTCGGGTGGTATTGGCGAAAAGCTTTGCCAGGATACACATGGCCAATCTCTGCAATTACGGAATTCTTCCGCTGGTTTTCGCCAATCCCGATGACTACAATTCTATTACCAAAGGATCTACGATACTATATCCTCAGGTTCGAAGCAATCTTGTCAACGGGGCTGTTGAGCTGCCGGTGGACGTTGACGGAAGAAGAATACTCGTCTATCTGCACGTGTCGGAAAGAATGCGCCGCATGTTGCTTGAAGGTGGCGCACTGAATCTGGTCAAAAAGGGGAAGTTTTAAGCCTGGCGCTGTCATCGGGAGGTGGAAATGGCCAGTGAAAATGTTCGTGTCAAGAATGTCGGCCTGAGAGGAGTAACGGTAGCCGATACCAAGATCAGCTACATCGACGGCGAAAACGGAATTCTGATATACCGCGGCTACAGAATCGAAGAACTGGCTGAACGGTCCACTTTCATGGAAACGGCCTTTCTGCTTCTGAACGGTTACCTTCCGAAGGCGAGTGAAATTGAGCGGTTCGAAAAGCAGGTTGCCCAGGCTCGGGAGCTGCCAGGCTTCATACTGGAGGCTCTTGAAAAATTCCCGAAGGATGCCGATCCGATGGACGTTCTCCAGGCGTGCGTCCCAATGATTGGTATCGCCGACCCCGATCTCCATGATGACTCGAAAGAGGCCAATTATAAAAAAGCCGTCCGGCTCATCGCGCGTTTTCCCGCGGTGATGGCCGCCTGGCATCGCATAAGAAACGGGGAAAAACTGCTTCCGCCCGATACGGCTCTGGGTCATGCCGGCAACTTCCTATGGCAGCTCACGGGAAAGAAACCCGACAAGGAGATCGCTCGCGACCTGGACGTCTGCCTGGTCTTGCATGCCGACCATACCTTTAACTCCTCCACATTTGCCTGCCGTGAAGTGGTATCGACAAAGGCCCATCTGTATGCAGGGGTCGCAGCAGGCGTCGGCGCCCTTTCCGGGAGCCTCCACGGAGGCGCCAATGCGCGCGTTATGAAGATGCTGCTTCAAGTCATTGCAGAACTCAAATCCGCCGATGATGTCGGCGCCTGGGTTCGAAACATGATCGAGGGCGGGCGAAAGATAATGGGGATGGGGCATGCTATCTACAAGACCGTGGACCCCCGTTCGAAAATACTCAAAGAAATGTCGCACCGGCTGGCTAAAAAAACCGGCCATGAGGAATGGTACTATTATCTCACCCGTATCGAAGAGGAAGGCCACGAGGAATTCATGGCCAGAAACAAACCGAACATACGGACCAATGTCGATTTCTACAGCGGTTCCGTCTACGCCATGATGGGCATACCGATTGACATCATGCCTCCCCTTTTCGCCATCTCACGCATCGCAGGATGGTGCGCCCACATTATTGAAGAAAAGTTTGCCGAAGCTCAGGAGAAGCCCGCGCTATACAGACCGGAAGCGGAATACGTGGGCCATTATTGCGGGGAGGTCGGATGCACCTATGAACCGGTGGTGGCGAGGGGTTGATTCTTATGCTTTTTAAGCATGACGTATTGATTATCGGAGCTGGACTTGCCGGATTGAGGGCGGCGACCGAGATAGCCGGTAAAGCTGATGTCGCGCTCTTCAGCAAGGTATATCCCACAAGGTCGCATTCAGGGGCGGCCCAGGGGGGCATAGCTGCTGCACTCGCAAATGAGGAGCCTGATTCCTGGGAATGGCATATGTACGACACGGTCAAGGGCGGAGATTACCTGACCGACCAGGACGTGGCTGAAATTCTGGCTAAGGACGCCATAAGGGCGGTCTATGAACTGGAACATCTGGGCGTTCCCTTCAACCGCACGCCTGAAGGCAAAATTGCCCAGCGTTTCTTTGGCGGGCACACAAGGAATTTCGGCGAAGCGCCGGTGAAACGAATATGTTACGCCGCAGATCGGTCCGGGCGGGTCATCATGGATACCCTTTATTTTGAAGCGGTAAAGAAGGGCATAAATATATATCCGGAATTTCATGTCCTCGATCTCATTATACGGGAAGGGCAGGTGTGCGGACTGGTTGCCTACGAGCTGGCTACAGGCGAAGTGCACTTCTTTCATGCAAGGGCAGTTCTTATTGCAACCGGAGGGTATGGGAAAGTATATAAGGTAACCTCCAATGCCTTCGCCAGCACGGGAGATGGTCTCGCTCTTACGTACAGGTGCGGTCTGCCGCTCGAAGACATGGAATTCGTTCAGTTCCATCCTACCGGAATATGGGGGCTGGGGGTTCTCATAACCGAGGCTGCAAGAGGGGAGGGCGGTATTCTCCGCAATGGAGATGGCGAGCGGTTCATGGAAAAGTATGCTCCCACCATCAAGGACCTTGCCCCCAGGGACATGGTGTCCCGCGCTATCTATACCGAGATCCGTGAGGGCAGGGGAATAAATGGACAAGACTATGTCTATCTGGATCTCACCCATCTTGGTGAGAAGAAGTTGGCCGAAAGGCTTTCAGAGATTTCCTCGTTCGTGAAGATCTATCTTGGCCTCGACCCGACGGTGGACCTGATTCCGGTTCATCCGACATGCCATTACATGATGGGAGGAATCGCCGTAAACCCGGACGGCAACGTTACCGATGCAAAGAACGATCCCGTGCCGGGCCTCTATGCAGCAGGCGAGTGTTCGTGTCTCTCGCTTCACGGGGCAAATCGACTCGGCTGCAATTCGCTGCTTGATCTTGTCGTTTTTGGCAGAAGGGCAGGGCAGCACATTTTGGAAAATCTGGGCCGTCTTGCATGGGTCGAACCTTCCCCAGGGCCCGAAAGCAACGCAGTAGACCGGATAAGAAATATCAAGGAAAACAGGAAAGGTGAAAAGTCCGCCGGTATCCGGCGCTCTCTCCAGGAATCCATGATGGAAGGCTGCTCGGTTTTCCGCAACGAGCAGGGTTTGAAAAAAACTCTTGAAACAGTCAGGGAACTGGAACAAAGATCTCGTGATCTTTCCATCGACAATTTGGGGAATCGCTTTAACACCGATCTGATGGACGCGGTGGAACTTCAGAATATGCTGCCGTTGGCTGAAGCAATAGCGGCCTCGGCGCTCAACAGGACGGAAAGCCGCGGTGCTCACTGGCGGGAAGATTACCCTGAGAGGAACGATGAGCACTGGCTCAACCACACTCTTGTCCAAAGAACGGACTTTGAGGGGGCCGCGCCAATATCGATCACCGGCAGACCGGTCACGATCACCCGGTTTCAACCCAAGCCGAGGGCGTATTGATATGGAGCTTCGATTCAAGATATATCGGTTCGATCCCGGGTCGGACAAAGAGGCATACTTCAAGACATATACAGTTTCTGCCAAATCTGAAGAGCGCATCCTCGATTGCCTTAACAAGATCAAGTGGGAACAGGACGGAACGCTTGCCTATCGTATGTCCTGCGCCCACGGCGTGTGCGGTTCGGATGGCATGAGAATCAACGGTGCATGCGCGCTCGCATGCCAAAAGCTCGTCAAGGATTATGCCGGCGCCGAAGAAATCACCCTGGAGCCACTGCCGTTCTTTCGGGTGCTTAAAGATCTCATGGTCGATATGGATGACTTCCTGGCAAAGGTCGATTCCATGCGTCCTTATCTGATCGGCGATAAAGCACCGGCCGACAAGGAATGCTTGCAAAGCCCGGAAGACCATAGGAAAATGGAGGACGTAATTCGCTGTATTCTATGCGCCTGCTGCACCGGCGCCTGTCCGGTGATGCTGGAGAATCCGGACTACGTCGGTCCGGCCGCTCTTGTCTGGGCGTACAGGTATCTTTATGACTCTCGTGACGGAGAGTTTACGAGCAGGCTCGAAAAGCTCAACGAACCAAATGGAGTATGGCCTTGCCGGAATTATTTCGAATGCACCCGCGTGTGCCCCAAAAGTATACCGGTTACCAAGTCCATCAATCTGATGAAACGTGAAATAAAAAAGCAACTTCCTGAAAACGGCAAATGAGGAAATGCATGAAGCTCCAGTCGATAAATCCGTATACGGGTGAACTGAACGCAGAATTCGACGAGTTATCTGATGAGGCATGTAATCGAGCGGCCCTAAAGGGAAAAGAAGCCTTTGAGAGCTGGAGAAAGCTCCCCATTTCCGAGCGGGTGAAACCTGTCCAAAGACTTGGTTCAATCCTTAGGCAAAGGAAAAAGGAACTGTCGCGCGTAATTACCATTGAAATGGGTAAGCCTGTTCGCGACGCCTGCGCTGAAATCGAAAAATGCGCTTTAGTTTGTGACTATTATTACAAAAACTCGGAGA
>Ga0326728_10011222_pt1 | contig 20577 bp, 16 predicted proteins | sample MB3enrmetagenome_FD_207602 | JGI IMG/M metagenome (GOLD analysis project Ga0326728, IMG submission 207602) | Lab enriched peat soil microbial communities from McLean, Ithaca, NY, United States - MB31MN | ecosystem: Environmental > Terrestrial > Soil > Wetlands > Peat | place: USA: New York... | reverse complement strand
ATCACCGTTCTTATGGCGACTTACGGCTTCGTCGCGTCGGTGCTGCCGGTGTGGCTGCTCCTGGCGCCGCGCGACTACCTGTCCACTTACGTCAAACTCGGCACCATCGCCATTCTGATTATCGGGATCCTGATCGTCCGTCCAGACATCCAGTTTCCGGCCTTCACCCAGTTCATTCACGGCGGCGGGCCCATCATCAAGGGAAAACTCTTTCCGTTCCTCTTCGTGACCATCGCCTGCGGCGCCATTTCGGGATTCCACTCGCTGGTGGCTTCCGGGACGACGCCGAAGATGCTCGACAAAGAGACCGATGCCCGGTTCATCGGCTATGGCGCGATGGCGGCCGAGTCGCTGGTGGGTATCCTGGCGCTGATCGCCGCCACCTCCATGCACCCGGGCGATTACTTCGCCATCAACAGCGCGCCCGAGGTATTCAGCCGGCTCGGCTATCATACCGTGAACCTGGATATGCTGTCGCGGGAAGTGGGCGAGAAGCTGGCCGGACGCACCGGAGGCGCGGTTTCGCTGGCCGTGGGCATGGCGCAAATCTTCAAGGCATTGCCCGGGATGGATCGCCTGGTGGCGTATTGGTATCACTACGCGGTCATGTTCGAGGCTCTCTTTATTCTTACGACGGTGGATGCCGGAACGCGCGTTGCCCGGTATGTGCTGCAGGAGCTTCTCGGCAAGGTCAACAAGAACTTCGGCAACACCGCCTGGCTGCCGGGCAATCTGATCACGACCTTCTTAGTCGTGTCGGGCTGGGGCTATCTTATTTATACGGGGACGATCTCGACTATCTGGCCGCTGTTTGGCACCGGCAACCAGTTACTGGCGACCATCGCGCTGGCGGTCTGCACCACCTTCCTGATCAACATGGGCAAAGCCAGATACGCCTGGATCACGGCGATTCCCATGTGCTTCGTGGGCGTCACTACGGTCACGGCGGGCGTGTTGTCCATTCGGAACATCTTCTGGCCGCTCACCTCGAAGCCCGGACAGCAGTTCACCGGCTATCTCGATTCCACGCTCATGGCCATCTTCATTGCCGGAGTGGTTCTGGTGGTGTTCAACGCCGTCCGGCGCTGGATCGCGGTGATGAGCGGCGCACCGGCGCCGCCCGAGGCTTTCGGACCCCCGGTGGCGTCGAGCGGCGACATCCGGATGGGTTGCTGCTGAAGAAGCGCGGCCGCGCCCCACACGGAACCGTAGCCGCCTCAGATCTGATAGTCCAACACGAAGCTTTCGCGCGATTTCTTGGGAATCACTTTCACGTTGGTCGCCTCTTGGACAACCAGTGAATTCGCCGGAACGCTGGTGGTGAGAAAGACACTGGCGCCGATGGTGCTGCCTTCCCCGATAACTGTATCGCCCCCCATGATGGTGGCGCCGGCATAAACGGTTACGCGATCTTCGATGGTCGGGTGACGCTTGTGGCCGCGCAGCGCCTGCCCGGCGGCGAGCGATTTCGCAACCAGGCCGACGCCTTGGTACATCTTGACGTGGTTGCCGATGACGGCCGTCTCGCCCACCACCGTCCCGGTGCAGTGATCCACGAAGAAATGGGTGCCGATTCGAGACCCGGGATGGAGATCCATTCCGGTTCGGGCGTGCGCCCATTCGGTCATGATACGCGGAATGAGCGGGATGTTGTCGAGATACAGTTCATGGGCGAGGCGCTGCACGGCGATCGCTTCGATGAACGGATACGCAACGATCACTTCTTCCTTGCTGAACGCGGCCGGATCGCCGTTGTAGGCCGCCTCCGTGTCGGTCTGGAGCAGTTCTCGCACTCGAGGCAGGTTGCCGAGGAACTTGAGCGTGAGCGTGTGCGCCATATCGGGCAGGTTCGCGTCTCCGAGTCCGGCGGGCGGGGCGTATTCGAGGCTTTTCCCGATCTCGTTTTCCAGACGGCCCAGCACGCTCTCGAGAAGCGCGGTGGTCACGGCTTCGATTTCGGAAGAGTGGATCGGCGTTTCGTCGAAAAACCCGGGAAACAGCAAGCGCAGCAGATCCACCGTGATATCGGCGATGCCACGCTTGGACGGCAGGTTCTTGCCGTCCACATGATTGATTCCGCCGGCGCGAACATAGGACGCCATCAGGCGCCCGGTCAAATCGGCCACGGTCAACGGCACGGGACGGCTCGCATGAGGGACGGCAGCGTCGCGCAGCCGGTGGGCGCTGGACCGTGGATTGTCTTTTCGAACGTCACATTCCGGATCATATCTCCGCCGCCCCGCCAAGGGCGTGCGACCTCCGCGATTTCGGAATTGCCGTGCACCGGTGGGCGCGAACAGCTTGTAACGCGGCGCCCGTCCACGAGCACGCTGCCCTGTGCCGGCGAGCTGGTTGGCTCATCTGGTTTTTGGCGCAGAGCCGGCTGGGAATTGGCTCCCCGAGGGCGACATCCCAAGAGCGGGTTTCCGCAATCTTTGGTCTTCGTGCTGCCCTCGCCCCGAATTATACCCGATTCCAAAGTTCAGCGATAGTTTCCGTTCAGACGGACGCCGGGCGCAGACGGCGAGCCTCGCGAGGGCGTTGGCCGCGGCGCCTTTCGGGAAGTGCGAGCCACGCGGCGCTCGTTCGGAACCGGAGAAACTGTCCATCCTATGGAACAGCAGCCGGGGGATGATGGAGCCAGCGGAGGGAATCGAACCCCCGACCCGCAGTTTACAAAACTGCTGCTCTGCCGACTGAGCTACGCTGGCCGATCCGCGTACTACTATTATAAGCTGACGGCTCCGATCCGACGATTGGGGCGAAGCCGGATCGGCAGGAAGATTCCAGCTGGGGAACTGGCGTTGAGCGGCAGAGCCGAACTGAAGCCGTCCTCGCGAACGACACAGCGTCCGCCGCGCGGAAACTCCCGGCTTCGGTCTCCCCGCGATGCAATACTGGGGAACGGAGCCTTCCCATGAAAGTCATCGCAGATTTGTGCGTCATTCCGATGGGTATTGGAACTTCGGTGTCCAGCCAGGTAGCCGTATGCGAACGGATCCTCGCCGAAGCGGGCCTCAAGACCAAACTGCACGCTTACGGGACCAATATCGAAGGCGAGTGGGACGCGGTTTTCGCGGCGGTCAAGCGGTGCCATGAGGCGCTCCACGGCGCCGGCGTGCCGCGGATCTCGAGCAGCATGAAATTCGGAACCCGCATCGACAAGGACCAGACCATGGAAGACAAGGTTCGCAGCGTGGACGAGAAACTGGCGCGCGGGGGTTAACCTGCGATGTGGCCCAACTCGTGCGCGCCGGACACAAAGGGCGCGCCGGGCATCGCCTACGGGACAATCCCCGCTGAATGACGATAACGTAGTCTCATGTTCCTACGAAACGTTCTCTTCATGGTGGCCTGCGCCGCCGCGGCGCAGCAGCAGCCGGCAGCCCCTACCAGGGCCGACATCCTGCGCGGCGAGTACGGACGCTACCGCGCCAACAACGATCTGCTCTTCTACCATCTCGATATCCGCGTCGACCCGGAGCAGAAGTTTCTCAAAGGCAAGGTCACCATCCGCTTCAAGATGCTGCGGGACGACAACCGCATCCAACTCGACCTGCACTCCGCGCTCAACGTCGACAAGATCCTGCTGGGCGCGGCCGAGCTGAAATACGAGCGCGACTCGGGCGCCGTGTTTGTGGACTTTCCCGAGACGCTGCGCGCCGGCCGCACTTACTCCATCGACTTCTATTACTCCGGCCATCCCCTGGAGCAGGGCCGGTTCGGCGGCATCACCTTCAAGCAGGACCCCGCCGGCCGCACCTGGATCAACACCGCCTGCGAAGGTATCGGCGCCAGCGTGTGGTGGCCCAACAAGGACCAGTGGCGCGACGAAGTGGAGAGCATGCGGATCAGCGTCGCCATTCCCAATGGTCTGACCGACGTCTCCAACGGCAAGTTCCTGGGCAAGACGGACCTCGGCGACGGCTACACGCGCTGGGACTGGCTGGTGCACTACCCCATCAATAACTACGACGTCTCGCTGAATGTCGGCCACTACGAGCACTTCTCCGACCGCCTGGGCGATCTGCCGCTCGACTTTTACGTGCTGCCCGAAGACCTCGACAAGGCCAAAAAGCAGTTTGTGCAGGCCAAGCGAATGCTGGAAGCTTTCCAGCACTATTTCGGCGAGTACCCGTTCAAGAAGGACGGCTACAAGCTGATCGAAGCGCCCTACTCGGGCATGGAGCATCAAAGCGCGGTCACCTACGGCAACCACTTCGCCAACGGATACCTGGAGCGCGACTGGACGGGCGTCGGCATCAGCCTTAAATTCGACTTCATCATCATTCACGAGAGCGCGCACGAGTGGTTCGGCAACAGCGTCACCGCGGCCGACGTGTCCGACATGTGGATCCACGAAGGCTGGGCCACCTACCTGGAGGGCCTGTACGTGGAGTACATGTTCGGCAAGGACGACGCGCTGAAGTACCTCAACGGATACAAATCGAGGGTCCGCAACGCCCAGCCGATCGTCACCCAGCGCGGCGTCAACCGCGAGCCGCCGCAGGACCAATATTTCAAGGGCGCGCTCTTTCTCAACACCCTGCGCAGCGTGGTGAACGACGACAAGAAGTGGTGGGCCCTGCTCCACGGCTACTACCAGCACTTCAAATACCGGAACATCATGACCGAAGACGTAGTGGCGTACTTCAACCGGAAGACCGGCATGAACCTGACGCCGATATTCGACCAGTATCTGCGGCACACGGCGCTACCGGTGCTGGAGTTGAAGTTCGATACGCCCGGCGAAGTGGCCTATCGATGGAAGACCGACGAGGCCGCTTTCGCCATGCCCGTCCGCGTGGGGATGAAGGACAACTGGCAGACAGTCCATCCCACCACTGAATGGAAGACCATGAAAACCTCGCTCGAAAAGGACCAGTTTGACGTGGCCACGGATCTTTATTACGTGAACGTGAGCAAGCTGTAGCTTGGACCTCATCCGCCGTACGGGTCGTTCGGCAGCAGCACGCCATTCTCCGGATTGCGGGTTTCTCCGGCGCTCGATACCAGCACCGCGGGGTCACCCTTGATGACACATTTGTTGGTGCAGATGCCGCAGCCGATGCACAGGTCCGGGTCCACGTGCGGCTGTTTCACCGTCACCCGCTCGCCGCGCGGTGTGAGCACCACGACCTCCTCGAACCAGATGGCCTTCTTGGGCGTGGGACAGTGTTCCTCGCAGACGATGCACGTGCGCGCGTAGGCGTACGGCAGGCAACGGTTGCGGTCGAAGTACGCCAGGCCGATCTTGACGGCCTGTTTGGCGGCCACATCCAGCGGCCGGATCGCGCCCGTGGGGCAGACCTCGGAGCAGAGCGTACACTCGTACTCGCAATAGCCGATGGTCATCCGCAGCATCGGCGTCCACATGCCTTCCAGCCCGGCCTCCAGAGCCGCCGGATGGATGGCGTTGGTGGGACACACCTTCATGCACTCGCCGCAGCGAATGCACTTGGAGAGAAACTCCGCTTCGCCGAGCGACCCCGGCGGACGCACCAGCGCGGGGTTGAACGATCGCTGCTTGCCCAGGGGATTGGTGTGAAACAGCAGCGCTCCACCCGCGCCGGCCATCCCGAACGCCACCAGGTTTCGGCGTCCGAGATCCAACGGCGCGGCCTTCCGGGGAAGCCCCAACTCGAACCCAATCGCGCCCGACGGACAATCCGACTTGCAGTTGAAGCAGTAGAAGCACTCCGAAGGCCGCCACTCGCCTGTGGCCGGGCTGGCGCCGCCCTGGCAATCTCCCAGGCACAGGCGGCAATTGTTGCAGGCTTCCGCGCTGCGGCGCAGCCGCACCACCGGACGCTTGCCCACCACGCCCAGCAGCGCCCCCAGCGGACAGAGGTAGCGGCACCAGAACCGCGCGCGAAAGAAACTGAGCGCCACCACCGCCGTGAACAATACCCCCACCAGCACGTTGCCGAAGTAGTGCGGCTGGTGGATGGCCAGAAAATGATGGCGCAGGAAATCGTAAACCGGCTCGCTCACCACCGTGACGCGCACCGGACCGATTCCGGGGTTGACGTCGTACAGCCAGGTGAAAAGGCCCACGATGGCATGGTTCACGGCGGGATAAACCGAGGTCCCCAGCGAGCGGAAGAAGAACGGGAACGGGTCGAGCCATCCCACCACGTTGGCGCCCAGCAGCGCGCCGCCCAGAAACACCGCCAGCACGTAATACTTGGCCTTCTGCCAGCGGGAGTAGCCGCCGGCATCGATGCGGTCCTTGGCGCGGCCGCGGCGCAGGCTGGTGAAGTAATTGTGGAGCGTGCCGAACGGGCAGATCCACCCGCAGAACCAGCGGCCGAACACCAGCGTGACCGCGAGCGTCGCCACCGATAGCAACATGCCCGCCGCGATAGCGTGCGAGGCCAGCCAGGTGGTCAGCGCGGCCAGCGGATCGAGCTGGAAAAACAGCTTCACACCCCGGCCGGGCTGGTTGATGGGGTGATCTACCGTTTCCAGAAACAGGTAGAAAAACAGCAGCAGTAGGGCGCCCTGCACCGCGCGGCGCAGCCAGACCACGCGGGCGGTACGCGTTTGCCGCGCCACGCTATACCTCCAGCGTCACGGGCGCCAGCGACTGGAAGTCCATGGTTCCAAGCCCGCGCGCCGCCGCCTCGGAAATGTAGCTAATCTCGGCCGGCCGCAGCCCCAGCAGGGTCGCGCCGAATGCGTCCATGGCCACCTGGTCCATGCCCGCCGCCACGGTGTCCTTGCGCTTGACGTCGGACAGGTTGCCGCCGGTGGGACCGTTGGCCGCCAGCACGCGCACGGCGTCCACCACGATCAGTTGCGGCTTGAGGAAGCCGGCGAGGTCGGGCAGCGTCCTGCCGATGTCCTGGTGGAAACGGTTGCGCGCCCCTCCGGCCAGGCCCATCAGGTTCTTCATCCCGAGCGTGGCTTTGCAAAGACTGTGCTGCTTGGGGATGAACACGTTGATGACGCGGTCGGCCTCCACCGCCTCGGTATAGATTTCCCACTCCTTGAGGACGCGCGCGCCCTTGAGAGCCATCCTGCGGAATTTGCGGTCGTCCATGTAATAGCACTGCGCGCCGGCCTTTTGCACCGCCGCCTGGATGCCGCTCCTGGCGAAGCTTTTCTCGGCTTCCACGCAGGGGTTGTCGCTGACGATCACCTTTTTGGCCCCGGCCTGGTAGCAAAGCTGCACCACCGAAGCCACCACGTCGGGATTGCCGCAGGCCGCCTGTTCCGGCCTCCGGTCCCAACCGATGTTGGGCTTCACCCAGACCACGTTGCCCTTGGACACGAAGCGTCCCATGCCGCCCAGCGCGTCGATGGCGCCGCGCGTGAGCCGCCGGGCTTCCTCCGCAATGCCGTCCGGAGCCGAGGGCGGGCTCTTGTAACGCGCCACGGCGATGCTGGGGGCAGACGCCGCCAACGCGCCCGCGCCCAACGTCAGGCCGGCCGCGGAAGCCGCGGAAGTCAGAAATTGCCGCCGGTTCAGTTCCGTCATGAATCAGTCCTTGACACTGGAATAGAGTTCCTTCAGGAAGGCGTCGGCATTGGCCGGCGGAGCCTGCACCACCACCACGTATGGTCCGCGCGCGAAGAAAACCATTTCACCTTCATATTGGTTGGCGCTTCGCCAGACCTCGCCGGGCAAGCCCTCGACCGCCGCGACCTGGCCCGAGCCCGCGAAGTGCTCCTTCAACTTGCCCAACCGGCTGGCTGCCTCCGCCGGGGTGGGCGCGCGCGAAGCCAGCACGGTGGTGTCCTTGTCGCCGAAGCGGTAGAGCACGGTGGTGGCCGGCGCGAGATAGTCGTGGCCCATCGGCGCCTTGACGACGTACTTCTGCGAACGGGCCACCTGTCCGGTGGCCGGGAACCAGGATACCGGCTGGGGCACGGCGCCCTCCGGACCGATCTTGGACGCGATGCTCTTGGCCGCCGATTCGAGCACCGGCGGCGTCTTGTCGTTATCGCCGAAGGCCTGCAGCTTCACGTAGTACTCGCCCTGCAGGAAATTGAGGGCGCCGATATCCGCGTAACCTTCGGCCCCGATTGGGATGAACAGGTACTCGGGCGACCGTTCGGCGGAGTAGATACCGAACGCCCGGAGCGGGTCGCCCATGTCGTAGATGTCGACGGTGAGGTCCACGGTCCCGGCCTTGAATTCGCGGTGGATCAACTGCACCAGCCCATAGTCGACATAGGCGTCCGCGCCGCCGTCGATGTACCGATAGAGATCGGTTGCGGAGTAAAGTTTCGCCGGCGCTTCGGCCCTCCCGGAAAACCCGGGCGGATTGGGAAGCAAAGCCGCGAGTTTGTTTTTCTCGGCCGTCTGGGTGGCCGCCGGCCTGGCCGGCCCCCGATCGCCCTTCTGGCCGCAGAGCAGAGCGGAAAATGCCAAAACACAAAAAAACATTCGCATATCTACACCGCGAAGAACTGTCGCGCGGCTTCCAGCCGGTCGACGATGGGGATGCCATTGGGGCACGCCTGTTCGCATTTTCGGCAGTCGCGGCAAGCCGCCGACCCGGTGCGCTCCAGGGCAGCGTAGGTCAGCGACGCAGTCTCGAAATCGCCGCATTGATCGTGATAATAATTCTTGGCGCGGAGGATGGCCGGAACGTCGATACCCTCCGGGCAGGCGCCCTGACAAGTGCTGCACATCATGCAGTTCCTGGCGCGGTTGGCCTGCGCATGGCGGTACAGGGCGCGGTCCTCGGCCACCGTCAACGGCTCGTTTATGGCCTTGAGATAGGCGTCGACGAATTCGAACGACCGCAGACCATGCACCACCGTGGTGATAGCCGGGTTGGCAAGCATCTTCTTGAGGTACGCGGTCACCGTGGCGATACCCACAAGACCGTTCATGGTTTTCATCGGCATGATGCCGACGTCCTTCTGCGCGGCCAGCCGCAGTTCCTCCTGCATGGCTTCGAAGCCGGATTGGTTCATGGACGGCATGACCAGTGCGAACCACCCCGCGTTGACGGCCGCGCGAGTAGTCTCCTTCACCGCGCCATGACAGGTAAGACCGGCCCAGCGGACCTTGCCCGCTTTCCGGTATTTTTCGAAGGTCTCGCGGAGGCGGGGGTCGGCGACCGCATTCGGCGAGTGCCGGTTGAACATCAGGAAATCGGCATGGTCCGTATTGAGGGTTTTCAAAACGGTATCGATGTCGCTGAAGTCGTCTTTCAGTGCGATGTAAACCTTGTCGCGTTTGGTCTTGAGGACGGCGCCGTAGGTGGCGATGGACCGGCCGCCGAGGTAATCTTCGGCCACGTGGACCAGGTTCACGCCCTTATCGATGGCGTAGTGAATCACCGACTCCACCGAGACCAGTCCGCCGTTGCTGATGACGGAGAGGCTGATACCGGTCTTTCCCAGCGGGCGATACTTCATTCCCGGCTGTTGGTTGAGGATTTCGGAGCCTTGCGCCCGGGCAGCCGGGCCGGCGCCGACAGCTCCGGCGAGTGCGCTCGCAGCCACGCTGGTATGCAAGAAGGCACGGCGGCCCATGGAGCGACGTGTATCGGACATGCACCTCCCTTATATCTGATTTCACGGCCCCGATGGGGCGGCCCGCGGTCCGCTATCATCTATTCCATGCGTTACCTCGCATTGCTGCTCGCCCTGGCCGCTCCCGCAGGCGCGCAATCGCTGGCCGACGGCCTGCGCGCGCGCATCGCGGGCTTTCAGGGAACCGTTTCGCTGTATGCCAAGAACCTGGATACGGGCGCGACCGCCGGAATCCGCGAAAACATTCCCGTTCGCACGGCCAGCACCATCAAGCTGCCCATCATGGCGGCGGTGTTCGATGCCGTGGCCCGCGGCAAGATCAAATGGACCAAGCAGCTCACGGTCCGGAAGGCGGAGCAGGTGACCGGCTCCGGCGTGATCGGTTCCGAGTTCTCCGATGGCACCCGCCTTCCGCTGCGCGACGTGGTCCACCTCATGATCGTGCTGAGCGACAACACGGCCACCAACATGACGCTCGACCGGGTGACTTCAAACCAGGTCAACGCCTACCTCGACCGCATTGGAATCACGACCACGCGGTCGAATCGCAAGGTCCGCGGCGACGGCGGGCAACACGCCGCGGCCGAAGGCTGGTCGGACTTCGGCAAGCGGCCCGAGAACGAAAAATACGGCCTGGGCGTCTCGACGCCGCTCGACATGGTGACCATTCTGGAGAAGCTGGAGCGCGGCGAACTGGTCAGTCCCGAAGCCTCGCGCGAGATGATCGCGATCCTCAAGCGCCAGCAGGACAACACCGGAATGCGCCGCTTGATCGACGCTCCCATCGCCAACAAGACGGGCGCGCTCGACGCCCTGCGCGCCGACGTGGGAATCGTCTATTCCAAGGGAGGCCGCATCGCCATGGCGATCTACGTGGACGACATGCCGAAGATCGACTATGGCCCCGACAACGTGGGCTCCATCCTGATTTCCAACCTGGCGAAAATGCTGGTGGAGGGATTGGCCCGCAAGTGAAATACCGCTTGCGAACGCGCGCGGCAGGCGAATCGCCTGCGCTTCGGGATTCTCTCCTAACCTCCAAGGGAGCGGCCCGATTCCACCCTACACGTACGGGAACCAGCAGTTCTCGATGGTGGCCGGCGGATCTCCCGCCTCAGTCATCCGCGCTTTCAACCGCTCGCGCAGATCGTCCGCGATCTTGCGGTACTGCTGCCGCCCGATCAGATTGACCTGCTGGTGGGGGTCGGCGTACAGGTCGTAGAGCGCGTACTCGACGTAGCGGCTGGCGTTTGCGGCGTCGCGCCAGCGGGCGTCCTTGGGCACGACGACGGCGTAAGTGTACTGCGGCGTCCGCAGGCCGCGGCCGGTCCAGTACTCCGACATCTCGAAGTACACTTCGTTGCGCCAATCCGGCATGCGCCGGTCCAAAAGGCCGAGAAAACTGCGGCCCTGCATGGACGCGGGCACGGCCAAACCCGCCGCTTCCAGGAGCGCCGGCGCCAGGTCCACGTGGCTGACCAGTTCGTTTAGTTGCGCCGGCCGGCGAAAGCCCGGGCCTTCGACAATCAGCGGAACGTGGATGGAGCTCTCGTGCGGGCTGCGCTTGTACTCCATGTTGCGGGTCTTGAAATGGCAGCCATGATCGCTGGTGAAGACTGCGACGGTGTTGGCGGCCAGGCCGGTCTCTGCCAACGTACGGCGCAAGGTCCCCACGGCGTCGTCCATGCGCGCCACGCAGGCGTAGTAGTCGGACAACTGGCTCGGCCAGGAGCCGGGCAGCCGCCGCAGATCTTCGGGGACGAACGGGTTGGGGTAGCGGTTGGCGTATTCCTTGGGCGGAACGTAGGCGTCGATATCGTTCTGTTGGTGCACCTCCAGGTACGACACGGTCAGCAGAAAAGGCGATTTGGCCGACCGCAGGAAGCGCTGCGCGCGTTCTGTCAGGAAATCCGTGCGGTATTGGCCGGAGAAGTGGATGGGTTTGCCGGCCGCGTCGAACAGGTCGCCTTCATAGGCGTGCGAGGTATGTTCCAACTGGTTGGCGCCCTCCCATAGATCGAGGAAGCCTCCGCGGTTGGCGGCGGGGACGGGACCGTGCGTCTCGGGGTGCGCGTTATCGTTCGGCGCGAGGTGCCATTTGCCGATATAGTTGGCGGAATAGCCCGCCTGGCGCAGCGAGCTGGCCAGCGTGGTGGAGTTCTCGGCCAGTCCCAAACCGTTGCGCCAGACGCCGTGGCGGGCGGGATATTGTCCGGTGAAGATGGTCCCGCGCGCCGGAGCGCACACCGGCTGGTTGGTGCAGGCCGAGCGGAAGAGCACGCCTTGCGCGGCCATGGCATCGAGGTTGGGCGTGAGGTTCATGGGATTGGCGCCCATGGCCCCGATGCAGTCCGCCCGAAACTGATCGGAGATGATCAGAAGGATGTTCGGCCGCGTCGGGGCAGCGCTGCCCCACGGCATCGCCGCGGAGGCGGCGACCGCTCCGGGCAGGCCGGCCAGCAAGTTTCTGCGGGTCATATTACCGCATCGTACCACCGGCGGTTCGCTATCCTGAAAGCTGAAGGTGGATGTCCCACATGAAGCGCGCGGCCGTGTTTCTCCTGGTCTTCTCCGCTTTCGGGCAGCAACGCGAAATCGGGGCCAATTTCGGATACGGATTCTACCGCGGCGGCACCATCTTTTCGGATGCCGGAACGGCGCAGGCGGGCATTCGAAACCGCTTCGCCGCCGGCATCGTGCTGGGGGACGAGTTCTCGGAGTACGTGTCGGGCGAATTTCGTTACCTTTATCACGACGGCCACCCGTTCCTGCAGGCGCCCGGAGTCAAGGCCGACATACAGGGCCAGTCGCACGCGCTGACGTGCGATCTGCTGTTCCATTTCAAGACGCGCGAACATCGCTGGCGGCCTTTCCTGGCCGGAGGCGCGGGCGCGAAAGAGTACGTGATCGCCGGTCCGGAGCCGTTTCCGCAGCCGATTCCGCAGATCGCCAGCCTCACCGCCAACGATGTCTGGAAAACGGTCTTCAGCGTCGGCGGCGGGGTGAAGTTCCGCCCGCGTTCGCACGTTCTGCTGCGCGCGGAGTTCCGCGATTATCTCACTACGTTTCCCAGACAGCAGATTGTTCCGGCGCCGCACAATACGGCCCGCGGAATCTTCGAGCAGTTCACTCCTCTGGTGGGCGTCAGCTACACGTTCTGAGTTATGTGGGGCAGGATGGTATCCTGCGGCCGATTGTCAATCGGCCCGGCCGGCGAAGAGGCGGGTTACCGGGGCACCCCGTTGGGGTCCGCCGCAGGTTGCCAACCTGCCCCACATCAGATCTTCCGCTTGCCGAACAGGCGGATGCGGACTTCGAAGTGGCGGCCCTCGTCGCCGTAGAATTGCAAGAAGTTCGCCGCGCCGATGGTGTTGTTCACGGCCGTGGGATTGCGGTGGTCCGTCGCGTTGTTGACGCCGCCGCGCAACGCGAAACGGTAGCCGCGCAGGGTGAACCGGCGCTCGATATACAGGTTGAGATCGAAGGTCGACGGGTAGCGCTGGGAATCGACCGCTCCCGATACGATGCCGTTCTGGTCGACGATGGAGAACGGAAACCCGCTGCGCCAATCCGCCAGGCACGAGAGAGCCCAGTACTTCTTGTTCAGGAACGGAAACGGCAGGTAAGCCCAGGTCAGCAGCCGATTGGGCACGTCCCACGGCATGCGGCCGTAATTGTCGGTCACTTGCAGCGGTTGGTCGACGCCGACGTCCAGCACCGCATTGGAAGCGGCGCGCGACCGGACGTAACTCGCCATCCACTCATACTGATCGCCGAACGACCGCCGCACGGTGAAGGCCGCCTCGTCGTATTCGTCGCGGCGCAGGTTCGAGAGGACGTAAGTCCCGCCGGAGCCGTAGCTGAGCACTTGCGACGCGAGGTCCACGGCGGAGGAAACCGCTTCGGACGCATACACCAGCCCGTCGCGGCCGCGCTTGCGTAGCCACTCGGCCTTGGCGGAAAGGGAACGGCCGAAGGCGTGCTCCAGGCCGGCGTTCCAGTTGGCGTAACGCGACACCCGGAGGTCGTGGCCCATGAGGAAGGTGCTCACTACCGGCGTTTCCGGCGCACCCTGCGCGGTGTAGGGCGTGGTGACGGCCTGCTGGTCCAACGGGCGCGCGAGGAGCGCCAGATTGGGCGGCTCGTGGATGATGGCGTAGCCGGCGGTCAGCTTGGTATGGGCGCCGGCAAACGGGGACCAGGCCAGGGAAACGCGCGGAGCGAGGGCCGCGCGGTGAATGGCCTCGAACCAGTCTTCGCGCAGACCGAGGTCGATGGCGACGCGCTGGGTGGGTTGCCAGTGGTCGGCGGCGAAGAACGCCAGCGCGGTGTCGGACTGCTGGAAGCTGCCGCTTCCGATGAACGAGGTGGTTGACGTTGGCAGGCCGGAGAGCCCGACGATCTCGAATTCGGTGCGGTGAATGTCGGCCGCGTATCCGAGCCGCTGGACATCGGCGCCGAATTGCAATTGATGCCGGCCGGCGGCGTGAAACGTCGGGGTGAACAGCTTGGCGAAGAGCTGTGCGCGGCGGCCGTGGGTCAGCGAATCGGCATAGAAGTTCCCGCTGCGGCCGTTGGGCGACAGGATGTAGGGTTGAGTGCCCTGCGGGATTCCATGGTTGCCTGTTCCCTGCCACGCGAATCCGGTTTCCAGCACGCTGCCATTGCCCCAGGAGTGCGTGTCGCGCACGGCCCCCAGCCATTCGGTGGAACGCTGCTGGGTGGTGGTCGGGACCGGATCGAGCGGGCCCAGGCCGGAGTGCGCCTGGTAGGCGAAATCGCTCAGAAAATCGGCGTAGAGGATGTTGGCGGGCGTCACGTTTACTTGGGCGCGCAGCAGGTTTCCCGCGGTCCACGACGTATTGGTGTCCTGGCCGTTCGGCAGACCCGAGACAAAGCCACGGTTGTATTCGCCGTCGAAACTGTCGGAGAACCAGGCGCGGCCCTTGACCAATGGACCCGAGACGCCGGCGCGCGGCGTCCAGTCGCCGAGATTCAGGCCGCCCTTCGTGTCGAGCCCAGGGACGAAATCGGTGGCCGTGAAGTGGAACTGGTCGGTGCCATTCTCCGGAAGAATCGCCAGCGCGCCGGCCGATCCGCGCCCGTATTCCGGCGTCTGGCGCAGATCCAGCGATCGAATGCCCTCCACCGCCAGCAGGGTGTTGTAGCGGCCGGTGACGGGGTCTCCGATATCGAAGCCGTCCAGCGTGTAGTCGGTCTGGTACTCCGCGCCTCCGTGGAAATGGACGCCGCCCGAGGCGTCCTGAATGACGCCGGGCATGAGCTTCATGGCGTTGACCAAGCTATGGCTGGAGGGATACGGGATGTCGTTGACCTCGGTGCCGCTCAACCTTTGCTCGGGGACGGTTTGCGCGGGATCGACCGGCGACGGAGAATCGCCGACTTCGACGCTCTGGAAGACTTCGCGTTGCGGGTTGAGCACCAAGGTCACTTCGGCGCCCGGTGCGCCGACCTCGACCGGGCGATCCTGCAGGCGGAAGTAGCCCACGCGCTCCGCGGAGACCAAATACCTCCCTTCCCGCGGCAACGCCAGATCGAACGCTCCGGCCGCGTTGCTGGTAGCCTCGACCGGGGAGGCATCCGACCCGCTGCGCGCCGAGACCCGCGCGTTGGCAATGGGGGCGCCGCTATCGTCCACCACGCGGCCGGTCAGCGCCGGCGTTGCCGCGGCCATCCAGGGCGCGGTAGCAAGGGCGAGCAGGACAATACGGGCCGGGGACACGACGGGCGTCTCCTTCTCTTCAGGATACCCGCCCGCGATCGTGTGGGGCAGGTTGGCAACCTGCGGCCGAGTGGCACTCGGCCTCCCGACCTGTCTACCGGCGCCGCGCGCGAAAACGCCGGGTTGCTGCTTTGCTGGACAGGTTGGCAACCTGCCTCTGCGCCGGCCAGGCCGAGTGCGGGGTGCCCCCTGGGCCGGGCCCCAGGATGCCATCCTGCCCCACATCGACAGCCTTACCAGCGTTGATGCACCGCGCCGCGGATACGGGAATCGTACAGCTCCCGCACGGCGGCCATGGCGGCATCCGAAAGCGGCGCCACATCGGATGCGGCGCAGTTCTCGGCCACCTGCGCGGGGCGCTTGCCGCCGGGGATGGCGCAGGTCACGGCATCGTGCATCAGAATCCAGCGCAGGGCGAACTGCGTCATGGTGACGCCGGGCGGCACCAGCGCGCGCAGCGCGTCAACCACTTCCAAACCGGTGTGGTAATCCACCCCCGAAAACGTCTCGCCCACGTCGAACGCCTCGCCGTGACGGTTGAAATTGCGGTGATCGTCGGCGGCGAATTGCGACTGCGCGGTCAGCTTCCCGGTGAGCATGCCGCTGGCCAGCGGGACGCGGGCCAGAATGCCCACCTGTTTCTGTCTGGCGCGCTCGAAGAACAGGTCCGCGGGACGGTGCCGGAAGCAGTTGAAGATAATCTGCACGCTCTGCACGTTGGGGAATTCAATGGCCTTGAGGGCTTCTTCCACGCGCTCCACGCTCACCCCGTAATAGCGCAGCTTGCCGGCCTGCGCCATGCGGTCGAGCGCTTCGAAGAGTTCCGGCCGGTAGTAACAATCGGTGGGCGGGCAGTGGAGCTGAAGCAGGTCGAGGCAGTCGGTGGAGAGGTTGCGCAGGCTGTCTTCCACGAACCCGGCGAGGTTTTTCTCGTTATACCCATCGGCGGTGTGCGGATTGAGCCGGCGGCCGGCCTTGGTGGCCACCACGATTTCCTCTTTCCGCTCGCGCTTGAGCTGCGCCACCAGCCGTTCGCTGCGGCCCATGCCGTAGACGTCCGCGGTATCGATGAAGTTCACGCCGCAATCGACGGCCTTGTGCAGCGCCCCGAGCGACTCTTTGTCGTCGACCGCCCCCCAGGCGGCGCCGATGGCCCACGCGCCAAAACTGATCTCGGAGACTTTCCAGCCGGTGCGGCCGAGCGATCGGTAATTCATGGTGGTTTCCGGAACGCAGCCATTGTACACCCTGCACGCTTTCGAGGGCCTTGCTATCCTTTGGTTTATGCTCAGTGAGAAACTGCGCGATCACGGCGTGGTGGGCGCCGGCGGCGCCGGGTTCCCGACGTACGTGAAAGCGCAATCTCAAGTGGAGTTCATGATCGCCAACGGCGCCGAGTGCGAACCCCTGATCCACAAGGACGCCGAGCTGATGAAGCACTTCCCGGAGCCGATCCTCGGCGGGATGACCCGGATGATGGAGGCCGTGGGCGCCCAGAGCGGCAAGTTCGGCATCAAGACCAAGAACCACGAAGCCTTGGAGTCCTTGAAACGCAGCCTGCGGAACGACCGCATCGAGTTTGTGATGCTGGGCGACTTCTACCCGTCGGGAGACGAGTACGAGCTGGTCTACACCGCCACCGGACGCCTGATTCCGCCGGCCGGCATTCCGCTCGCGGTCGGCTGCGTGGTCAACAACGTCGAGACGCTGTACAACGTGGAGCTGGCCGCACAGGGCCAGCCGGTGACGCGCAAGTTCCTCTCGGTATGCGGCGCGGTGAACGAGCCGAAATCGCTATGGGCGCCGATCGGCGCCCCGTTCCGCGACCTGCTGGCCATGGCCGGCGGCGCCTCGGTGAGCGACTTCGGAGTCTTCATCAGCGGCCTCATGATGGGCACGCTGACCTTCGACCTGGACGACGTGGTGACCAAGACCACCGGCGGGCTGATCGTGCTCCCTCGCGATCATTACCTGATGACGCGCAAGACCCGCTCGCAGGCGGAGATGAACCATATCGGCAAATCGGCCTGCGATCAATGCAGCTACTGCACGGAGTTCTGTCCGCGCTACCTGCTGGGCTACGAAGTGATGCCGCACAAAGTGATGCGCAGCCTGGGGTTCACCGTGACCGGCGGGGACATCTGGAACCAGTGGTCCGAGCTGTGCTGCGCCTGCGGCCTCTGCACGCTCTACGCGTGTCCCGAGGATCTGTATCCCAAGGAAGCCTGCGACGATGGCAAGAAATCGCAGCGCGCGGCGGGTCTGAAGTTCATCCAGCAGAAGCCGGTGGAAGTGCATCCCATGAAGGAGTACCGGCGCGTACCGCTGTCGCAGCTTCGCAAACGGCTGCAAGTGGAAGAGTACGAGGGTGCAACGCCCTTTGAGGACGCGGAATGCCGTCCGGCGGCGGTGCGCATCAAGATGCGGCAGCATACCGGCCAGCCGGCCGTCCCGGTGGTGGAAGCCGGCAAGAAGGTGAAGACGGGCCAGGTGGTGGGGCGCGTCGAAGAAGGCAAGCTGGGCGCCAACGTGCATGCCAGCGTGGATGGCAAAGTGCGGACCGTAACCCCGGAGTTTCTGGAGATTGTGACGTAAAGCGATGGCAAGCAATTCAATCGGTCTCATCGAACTGACCAGTGTCGCGTCGGGTTTTCAGGTGTGCGACACCATGCTCAAGGCGGCGAACGTGGAGTTGATCCTGTCGCGGTCCATCTGCTCGGGCAAATATATGGTGATGGTGCGCGGCGAGGTGGGCGCCGTGGAGGCCGCGGTGTCGGCGGGCGCGGGGCTGAACCGCTTTTGGTCATCGATTCGTTCGTAATCCCCAATCTGCACGAGTCCATATTTCCAGCCATCGGCGGCGGCACGAAAGTGGAGACCTTGGACGCGCTGGGGATTCTGGAATCGTTCTCCGTGGCCGCCTTGATCGAAGGCGCCGACGCCGCGGTGAAGGCCGCCAACGTGCAGCTCATCGAAATCCGTCTGGCCATGGCGTTGGGCGGCAAGGCGTTTGCGACGCTGACGGGAAACGTTGCCGCGGTCGAAGCCGCCATCGATGCCGGCGCCCAAATTGTGGGCCAGAAGGGGATGCTGGTGAACAAGGTGGTCATCCCGAGTCCCCGTCCGGAACTGCTCAACGAGATGATCTGACCCAGGGACGGGCGCCGCGGCCGGCTTTTCCGGGCTGGCGGGATCGGCATTCACATGGTGCGTTTCGGGCGGGTTCCAGAGTCCGCGTGGGTATGGATCGCCGTGTCCGGCGGCGCGATTCTTTTTCTGCTGCTCGGTCCCTTTTCGAATTACGGGGCCGCCGGTTTCCTAGACCCCTGGTTTTACATCGGGTATTTCACGAACTTCTCCTACTTGCTGCGCCACGTCGGCGACACCTATTACGTCTCGCGCCTGCCGTGGATTCTGCCGGGGCTGCTGGCCTTCCGCCTGGCGCCGCCGGAAGCGGCCAGCGTGGCTCTCCACACCGTGATCGTCACGGTGAGCGCCGGGTCGCTTTATTGGGCCGTGCGCTGGCACTATGGGCGATGGTGCGGGATTCTGGCCGCCGCCGTGCTTGCCGCCAGTCCGCAGTTCATGGCCACGGTGGGGTGGGCCTATCCCGACGGGCCGGCCATCGCGTACGGCTTTGCAGCCCTGGCTTTCGCCATGCGCCCGCACGGCAGCCGCGCGCACAACACCATTCTCATGGCCGTGTTTCTGGCGCTGTCCGGGCTCACCAACATGGCAGCCGCGCCCATGATCCTCTCGATCGCCGCGGTTCCGCTGTACCGGCAGCGGAGGGACCGGCGCGAACTGCTGCGCGAAGCGCTGCGCATCGGTGCGGGAGCGGGCGCGACGGTCCTGATATTCTGCCCCGTCAGCCAAATCTTGTTTGGACGGTGGACCTATTTCTACTGGCAGGTGCATCAGGCCATCCACATTGCCGGCTCTCTGGCGTCGATGTATGGAACCGGCCCCGGCTTTCTGCCGAGCGCGCCGCGCCTGTTCGCGCCGGTACTCCTGCTGCTGCTCGGCCCGCTGCTGTGGCGCGCGAAGAGGCTGCGTCCGGCGGCCCGCGAAGCCTGGCTGAGCCTGCTATTCTGCGCCGTCCTCTACGCCTTTCAGGAGTTTGTTCTGAAGGGCGCCGCCTTGCGCGTTCATTACCAGAGCAGCTATATGATCGTGCCCATGTTTTTTTGTGGCGGCGCATTTCTGGGGGAACTGTGCAACGGGTCGACCCGGCTGGCTCTGGCCGCCGCGGCGTTTGCCTGCGGGTTGCCCATCTGCTGGCGGGCGGCGAATCCGTCCGTGACGCGGGGGCAAGCCTGGATGGCGCTTGCGGTCATGCTTGCTGCCGCCGTGATCCTAACGGTCTTTCGAGAAACGGCCGGTTCACTGGCAGGTGGGACGGCTATTTCCGGACGCGCCCTGATATACGGTGCGCGGCGTTCCGCCCTGCCGTTTCTCCTGGTGGCCGCGCTATTTTGCGCTCCTGCTTTCGAGGTGTCGATCGGCTATGCCTGGGACCGCCCGTCGGCGCGGTACGGCAGGAATGTCGACGTGTTCCGGTCGCTGATGGCGCTCCAGGCATATCTAAAGTCCGCGGTAGACCCGCGGCGCAGGGTGCAGTTCTGGTTTGACGCTGGCGAGCCGTATCACGATCTCTACAACTCAGCCGAGTCGCTTTACCTATGGATGCACCACGACTTCACGCACGACCTGTCGCGGGCGTCCGCCGATGCCGTCCGCGCCGAACTGGCGCCGAACGCCACCCTGGTGCATCTGACGCTGTATCCCGAGCGTCTGGAAGAGCGCCGCGCCCTGCTGGCTTCCCGCGGCATCGCGACATCCAACCGTCGGGAGTGGAGCGGGCCGGCGGGCCTTCACGTAGTCCTGGAAGATGTCGCGGGGCTTGAGGGACTGCATTAGGCCTGTCGGGAAATAACCAGTTCACTCGCTGGCGGCCGCTCCGAAACGGCCGCGGCACTGCAAGCACAGCGGAGCCGCGGGGCTGAAGTTCATCCAGCAAAAGCCGGTGGAAGTGCATCCCATGAAGGAGTACCGGCGCGTGCCGCTATCGCAGCTTCGCAAACGGCTGCAAGTGGAAGAGTACGAGAAGCCGACGCCCTTTGAGGACGCGGAATGCCGTCCGGCGGCGGTGCGCATCAAGATGCGGCAGCATACCGGCCAGCCGGCCGTCCCGGTGGTGGAAGCCGGCAAGAAGGTGAAGACGGGCCAGGTGGTAGGACGCGTCGAAGAAGGCAAGCTGGGCGCCAACGTGCATGCCAGCGTGGATGGCAAAGTGCGGACCGTAACCCCGGAGTTTCTGGAGATTGTGACGTAAAGCG
>Ga0326728_10011221_pt1 | contig 20577 bp, 17 predicted proteins | sample MB3enrmetagenome_FD_207602 | JGI IMG/M metagenome (GOLD analysis project Ga0326728, IMG submission 207602) | Lab enriched peat soil microbial communities from McLean, Ithaca, NY, United States - MB31MN | ecosystem: Environmental > Terrestrial > Soil > Wetlands > Peat | place: USA: New York... | reverse complement strand
AAGCAGTTGATCTGCTCCAAGCCGCCGCTCCTTATGAAATGGGACAGTCATTCCTTCCTGTTTTGACCCTCTTACCCATCTACGAACGTGGCCGGGCCTTCCTCCAGGCCCACGACGGCAGTGCCGCTGCAAGGGAGTTCCAGAAGATCGTTGACCACCCGGGCTACCTTTTGAATTCGCCAATCGGGCCGCTGGCCAAGCTGGGACTGGCTCGCGCTCATGCGCTGGCGGGAGAGAAAGACAAAAGCCGCACCGCTTACCAGGACTTCCTTGGCATCTGGAAAAATGCCGACCCCGACGTCCCCGTCCTCAGAGAAGCTAAGGCTGAATACGCGAAATTGCAGTAGTGGGCTGTGAGGGGCTGCCCGCCGTTTTGGTCAACTCCTGATAAGTCGGCCAGTGTTTGGCGATAACTATTGGTAAAAGCCCTTCACACAAGCAATCAGCGCATAAGCGCCCACCACATGCAGTGTTGACCAACGCCGACCAACTCCTGGATGGCCGGCAACTCGGAAAGAACACCTACGGTTGTTTCCCGACCGAAAAGTCCAGAGCGAGATTCTTCTCGCGCAAGGCGGGATCAGAATGACAGCATGGCAAAGGAGTGCCCCGATGCCTTGCTGAGCGCCCACCGTCTTTTTTCCTGAATCCCGAATCCTGCCTTTCATTTTCCTCTTGACAAGAGGCTGGAGTTGTGGTAGCCTATGTTGGTGGTCGTATGGGAAAACTTGCGAGCCGGCGGGGGAAGGGGGTTGCAGAAGGGCGCGACGGTGGGGAAAACACGTAGAAAACAGAAAAAAGATACTAAATAGTGGGAACGAACCTAAGAATGTGTTGCAAACACAGGAGTTAGCGTTTTCAGGGGCTCAAAACGAACTGGTTTTTGAGTGCAAAAAAGGCCAATTAAAGCCAAAAAAGCGGCCAAGAATGCACCTGTTGTGCGGTTTTGGGTCAAACGAGAGGCGCCGGGTGCGCGACATGAAAGTGAGATCCGTCGGCGAAAGCGGAAGTAGCGCGGGCGTCTCGCCCGCTGTGGCGGGAGCGTCTCACTCCCGCCCTAAGGAAGTCTCAGTTTGATGGAAAAAAGGCAGATCGAAACTGAAGGCGTGGCCTATGAGGGCGGCGGCAGGATGCGCGTGCCACGTCCCGCAAGGCGGCAATTGAAAATGGCAGATTCCAGATTTCAGAGAAGCAAGAACCACCAAGACCATGCACCCAGACGCATGGGCGAGACGCAGAAGCCGCGCGCCACGCCCTGAATCCTGATTCCTGAATCCTGCATTTTGCCAGTTTGACTCAGTCGCGCCGAGCCGTTATAGTAACTTGAATTCAATACCCTTGCGGGCCTGGTTAGGAGAGAGCGGAGTTGGACAAAGAGATTCCCAAGGTTTATTCCCCGGAGACTATTGAGCCACACTGGGCGCGGTCCTGGGTAGCGCAGAAGCTCTATCGCCCTTCCGACGACCCGGCTCGCCGGCGTTTCTGTTTGGTGATTCCTCCGCCCAACATCACCGGTATGCTCCACATGGGCCACATGCTGGAGCATACGGAGATTGACATCCTGATGCGCTGGCATCGCATGAGCGGCAAGGATGTGCTTTGGCTGCCCGGCACCGATCACGCCTCCATCGCCACCCAACTGATCGTCGAGCAGGAAATCGGCCGGCAGGCGTTGCCTGGCCTCGAGCCTGGCGCCTCCGCGCGCGCCGCCTGGCGGCGGGAAGGCCAGCGGCGGCGCGTCGAGATGGGCCGCGAAAAGTTCCTGGAACTCTGTTGGAAGTGGAAAGAGCAGAACGGCGGGACCATCCGCCGCCAGATGGAGCGCCTGGGGGCCTCGTGTGACTGGACGCGCGACCGCTTCACCATGGACCCGGCTTATTCGCGCGCCGTGCAAGAAGTCTTCGTACGACTTTACAAAGAGGGGCTGATTTATCGCGGCAAGTACATCGTGAATTGGTGTCCGCGTTGCGGCACTGCCGTCTCCGACCTGGAAGTGGTGCACGAAGAGCGCCCGGGGCATTTGTGGTACATCCGGTACCCGTTTGAAGATGGCTCCCGTTCCATCACTGTGGCCACTACTCGGCCCGAGACCATGCTGGGCGATACGGCGGTGGCTGTGAACCCCGCCGATGAGCGGTACCGCTCCGCGGTCGGCAGCAAGTTGGTCTTGCCCCTTCTCAAGCGCGTGATTCCCGTCATTGCGGATGATTTCGTGGATCCGCAGTTCGGAACCGGGGCCGTAAAGGTGACGCCGGCTCATGATCCGAACGACTATGACATGTCGCTGCGTCACAACTTGCCGCGCGTCGAGGTGATCGATACCTCCGCAACCATGACGGAAGAAGCCGGCCCTTACAGGGGTTTGGACCGCTTCGCGGCGCGGGAGAAGGTCGTTCAGGATCTGGGCGCGCAGGGCCTGCTGGAAAAGATCGTGGATTATCCCCTGAGCGTGGGGACCTGCCAACGGTGCAAAACGGTGCTTGAGCCGCTGCTCTCCACGCAGTGGTTCATGAAGATGCAGGAATTGGCCGAGCCGGCCATCCGCGTGGTCGAGGAAGGGCGCATCCGCATCACGCCGGAAAACTACAGGAAGATCTACCTTGACTGGATGCGCAATATCCACGACTGGTGCATCTCGCGGCAGCTCTGGTGGGGACATCGGATTCCGGTCTGGTACTGTGACGCCTGCGGCGAAGTGATGGTCGGGCACGAGGCGCCGCCGGCATGCCCGCAATGCCAGGCCGGGAAGCTGCGGCCCGAGATGGATGTGTTGGACACCTGGTTCAGCTCCGCGCTCTGGCCGTTCGCCACCCTCGGCTGGCCGGTGGACACTCCGGACCTGCGCCGCTTCTACCCCAACGACCTCATGATCATGGGTTTCGACATCCTGTTTTTCTGGGGAGCGCGCATGATCATGATGGGCATGAAGTTCATGAACGACGCACCCTTCCGCGAACTTTATATTCATGCCCTGGTTCGCGACGCGGAAAAGCAGAAGATGTCCAAGACCAAGGGCAACGTGATCGACCCTCTCGAAATAACAGAAAAATACGGCACGGACGCAGTGCGCTTTGCCTTGGCCATCAGCGCCGCTCCCGGTACGGACATTGCTTTCAGCGAAGAAAAGATTGAGTCTTACCGCCGCTTTGCCAACAAGATTTGGAATGCCGGGCGCTTCATCCTGATGAACCTGCAAAAGCTGCCGGAAACCTGGCACGACCAGCTTGCGGAGGCGTTGCGGCCGGTTCCGGAGCTGGGTTTCAGTGCGGTCACTGGGCTCGAATCTTTGGCGCTGGCAGACCGCTGGGTCTTCTCGCGTTTGCAGGCTGTCACCCGGAAAGTGGACGAAGCCCTGGCCGATTATCGCTTCCACGAGGCGGCTTACGAGGTCTATCACTTTTTCTGGCACGACATTTGCGACTGGTACCTGGAATGGGTCAAGCCGGAAATCACGCGCACTTCCGATGGAGCGAAAGTTCCCCCCGCCTGGATCAACCTGGCGCGAGTGTTTGAATCCGCGCTCCACCTGCTCCATCCCTTCATGCCCTTCATTACCGAAGAACTGTGGCGGCGGCTTCCGCGCGCCGGGCGCGAGAGTTCCATATCTTTGATGGGGTTCAAGCTGGTCAGCGAGCGCGCTGCGGACCCGATCTCGGAAAAGCAATTCGAGTTGATGCAGGATTTGATTGTTTCTCTGCGCAACGCCAAGGCGGAAATGGGCCTGCAAAAGGTGAAGCCCAGCGCGCAGGTGGGGTGCGAAGACTTGCGCTGGTTGGAACTCTTCCGCGCGCACCTGGAGACTATCCTGCGCCTTTCCGCCTTCCAGGCCCTGAACTTCACTCGCGAGCGCTTGGAAGCGACGGCTCCTGGGGTGCGCGGGGGCACGATATTCGCACTGCGCGTTTTCCACGAAGCGCCGGTGGACCACGAAGCGGAACGCTCGCGCCTTAGAAAAGAGAAGGAGAAGCTGGAGCGCGCGCTGGCTGAGGTGAAGGCGCAACTCGAGAATGGGGAATTTCTGGAGCGGGCGCCACGGGAAGTCGTCCGGGGGGTGGAACACCGTCACTCAGAATTGGACGACCGCTACACTAAAGTGGTCGAGGCTTTGGAAAGGCTTGGCTGAACCTTGGGATACCTCAGTCCTTCGACAATTGACGATCTCACCGGACCCCCGGGCCTGGCTTCAGGAGATCTGCCTGCTCTTGTCGAAAGGGCGCTGGCAGAAGACCTCGGCCAAGGCGACCTGACGACCTCGGTTACAGTGCCGGAGGGGATGAGAGGCTGCGGGACTTTCCGCAGCAAGCAGAACCTTGTCGTTGCCGGGCTGCCCGTGGCGGGTATGGTGTTTCAAGTCCTCGATCCTGCCGTCAAGTGGGAGCGCGCCCTCGAAGACGGCACGGATGTTGCGGCCGGAACCGTGCTGGCGAAGGCCTGCGGCGCCGCCGCCGCTCTGCTCGCCGGTGAGCGTGTGGCGTTGAACTTCCTCCAGCATTTGAGCGGGATTGCAACCTATGCGCGGCGGCTTAAAGAAGAGCTGGCGGGAACGCCGGCGGAATTTCTCGACACGCGGAAGACCACGCCGGGACTTCGTGAGCTTGAGAAATACGCCGTCCGGCTGGGGGGTGGCCGGAACCACCGTCTGAGACTGGACGACGGAATTTTGATCAAGAATAATCACCTGAAACTGGTGGGCGGAATTCGTGCCGCCATGGAGAATGCCAAGCGGCATCGCCCGGCGGGATATTACATCGAAGTGGAAGTAACCAGCCTCGCCCAACTGGAAGAAGCGCTGGAGTGCGGCGCCGACGGCGTGCTGCTGGATAACATGACCCCCGTGGAAGTCCGGCAGTGCGTGGAGCGCGCGGCGGGGGGCCTGCGGTTGGAAGTCTCAGGTGGAATCGACGCCACAAACATCCGCGCTTATGCCGAGACGGGGGTGGATTATATTTCTGTGGGAGCACTGACGCACTCGGCTCCCGCTGTGGACATCAACTTTCGCATCGAGCCTGTGTAGGACGAAGCGATTTGGAGTGCGGCAGCTTGCTGCCGCTTTCATCCGGCGAGCTTGCTCGCGCCTCACTGGACCAGGTGCGGCGCTCAAGCACACGGTCAGCAAGCTGGCCTGGGCCAAAGCGGCAGCAAGCTGCCGCACTCCAGAGCACAGGGGAAGGTTCGGACTTATGGCTGCCGGAAGCACCGAACGCAAGATCGATAAGATGATCCGCCTGTTGGTGAAGAACGCCATGGTAGTCGTTCCGGGGCCGAAGATTGCCTCCGAAATCGGGGTAACGCGTTCTGCCGTCGGCCTGTGGGTCAAGACCTTGCGGGAGCTTGGTGTGGAGATCAAGGGGCATCACGGGACCGGCTATCAACTTATGAAGATCCCGGACATCCTCGTGCCCAGCTTGGTCCAGGCGGAATTGGGGGAGAGTGAGATTGGGCATAGCATCATCCACCACTTCCGGACAGGGTCGACGAACACCGCCGCCTTGGATCTTGCCCAACAGGGGGCAGGGCATGGGACGGTGGTGGTGGCCGAGGAACAAACGGCTGGCCGCGGGCGTTTGGGTCGGCCTTGGCACTCGGAAAAATCCAGCGGCATCTATGTGTCGGTCATACTTCGTCCGCCGCTCTCTCCGAGCGCGGCCCCCATTCTCACCCTGATGGCCGGCGTGGCAATCCAACATGCCCTGAGTTCGGTCACGGGACTTGGCGTGGATATACGCTGGCCCAACGACTTGCTGGTGAATGGGAAGAAAGTTTGCGGCATCCTCACGGAAATGAGTGCGGAGCTGGGCCGGCTGCATGCCGTGGTGCTGGGGATCGGCATCAACGTCAATCACAGCGAGATGCCAGCCGAGCTGAAGCAAGTCGCCACTTCGCTGCGAATCGAGAGCCAAAGGACCTGGTCGCGCGTGCAGATCTTCATTGACTTGCTGAAAGAACTGGAAAGGTACTACCACCTGCTCTTGGAAAAGGACAATGCCGCCATCGCTGAGTGCTGGGCGGCAGCATCCACTTATGCCAATGGCAAGCGCATCCGCATCGTGACCGCGGAGGGGGAATCAGTTGCCACAACGGTCGGCCTCGATCCGAGCGGCGCGCTGCGCGTGCGGTATGACGACTGGCACGAGGAGGCCTTGGTGGCCGGAGAGATTGCGGAAGTGAAATGAGAAAACAGTAGTCAATTCTCAGTTGTCAGTCATCAGTTAATATATAAAGAAATGATAACTTATGACTGAATACTGATAACTGATAACTGATAACTTGCTTATGCTACTCGTCATCGACGTAGGGAACACCAACACGGTTCTGGGAGTTTTCGAGGGCCAGGAACTGCGCGCTCAATGGCGGCTCAAAACTGACAAGTCGCAGACCGCGGATGAATACGGCATCTTGACCCGAAACCTTTTCACGCTGGACAGCGTCCAGGCTGACCAGATTAGTGGCATTATGGCAGCCAGCGTGGTGCCGACGCTCAACCCCGTGCTCGAAGAAATGGCTTGGAAATACTTTCACCTCAAGCCGCTCTTCCTGACCCCGGGGACGCGCACGGGAATGGCTATCCATTACGATAACCCGCAAGAAGTAGGCGCGGACCGCATCGCCGACAGCGTGGCCGCCTTTGCGAAGTACGGCGGCCCCTGCATCGTGGTGGACTTCGGCACGGCGATAACCTTCGACGCCGTCTCTGAGAAAGGCGAGTATTTGGGCGGGGTCATCGCGCCGGGTCTGGGTATATCCGCAGAAGCGCTCTTCGAGCACGCGGCGAAATTGCCGCGCGTCGAGATACGCGAGCCGCAGCGCGTCATAGGGACCAATACGGTGGCCAGCATGCAATCCGGACTCTTCTATGGAGCGGTCGGCTTGGTGGATGGCATCCTGGACCGCCTCTGCCATGTGCTGGGCAAGAAAACCAGGGTAATTGCCACCGGCGGACAGGCATCGCTGGTGGCGGGCGCCTCAAAATATAACCCCCCCGTCGAGTCGTCGCTAACCCTCGAAGGCTTGCGGATAATCTACGAGCGGAATCTTAAGAAGTAATCAGTTGGAAAACTACTTCAATTACTTCACCGAAATCGAAGAGCGCTATCAGCAGTGCCGAGGGACGAAGACGCTTCTCTCACCTCTTGATTGGGCTCTTATCGAATCCTGGAAGGATGCCGGCATTCCGCTGGAAGCGGTTCTGGCGGGGATCGCGCGCGCATTCGATAAGTTCAAGGCACGCCAGCGAAAATACAGGATGGTCAATGCCTTGGCGTATTGCACGCAAGAAGTCCTGCGGGCCGCCGAGGAGGCGCGGTCGGGCGAGACTCAGGGTGGCACACGGAAGGATTCGCATCCTCCTTTCGCATTCGAGGACATCCTGCGCTTCCTGAATCGCAACGCGGAGAACGTGGAGACCGCCTCTCGCAAAGCCAGGGAGCAAGGCCAGCAGGTTCTGGCGGACGACCTGGCTTCAACGGCAGCAGCACTTCGCGAAACTGCCGCGCAGGAGCCTGCCAAACTCCTTGCCAATCTGGAAGAGTTGGAGATACGCCTGACTGCTTTGGAAGAAAAGCTGACCGCTTCTCTTACTCGCGCCTCCTCCGTCGATCGCCTGGTTGAGATCCAGGGACAAGTTGAGCGCGGCCTGGGGCCTTACCGCCGGAAAATGTCCGGACCGCAGATCGAGTCGTTGGAGCGGCAGTTCCGGAAGAGGTGCTTGCTGGAGTATTACCAGCTTCCGCGCCTGAGCTTGTTCTACATGTGAGGCGGGGCCTCGAAAGTCGAAACTCGAAAATCGAAACTCGAAAATCGCCACGAGTTTCGGCTTCGGATTTCGATCTTCGTTTTTCGACTCTGGGCGTTCGAAACTCGGGAATCAGCTTCGGTTCTCGGTTTTCGAATTTCGATTTTCGAGTTTCGATCCCATGCCCTTCGAACTTACTCCCACCAAGCTGATCTACGGAGGCGAGGCCCTCGGCTACCATGGGGGCCGAACCGTTTTGGTCCCGCGCGTCCTGCCTGGCGAGCGCGCGGAGGTGGAGGAGGTTCGTACCGCCAAAGGCGTGGTCCGTGCTCGACCTCTGCGGATTCTGCAAGCTGCCCCCGAGCGAATGGACCCACCCTGCCCTTATTTCGGCCGCTGTGGAGGCTGTCACTACCAACACCTCAGTCCGCAATTACAGTCCACAAGCAAGCGGGAAATCCTGCTTGAGACGCTGCGCAGGCTAGGGAGAATTGACTGGAAGGGAGAGATCCCGGTGCGCGCCGGCCCTCCCTGGAACTATCGGAACCAGGCTCAATTCAAGATCGCCCGGCAGCCCGGGGGAGGAGTCGAACTGGGCTTTTTCGAGGCCCAGTCACACCGAGTTTTTCCCGTCGATCGCTGCCTCATCCTTTCGCCGCGCCTGAATACCGCGCTGGGTGAATTGCGGCGGCCGGAGTGGGCCCGAGGGCTCGCGGATTTCCGCCAAATCGGCCTGTTCGCTGACGAACGCGATGAGGAAGTGATGATCACCCTTCAAGGTGAAGCTGCCGGCACGGAAGCCGAAGAAATGGGGCGTGGCCTGCTGGAGAGAATTCCCGGCGCGGTGTGTGTTGCCCTCGAATTCAGCAACAGATTCCGCGTGCTGGGCAAGCCGGCGCTGCATTGTTCCGTGGGTGGATTCAACTATCGAGTCAGCCCAGGCTCGTTCTTTCAGGCCTCGCGCTTTCTTACACTCGAACTCGTGACTTCGGTAACCGGCGAGGAGCGAGGTGAACTCGCCCTGGACCTCTTCGCGGGAGTCGGTTTGTTCTCATTGCCGTTGGCCCGGCGCTTCCATCGCGTTGTGGCCGCGGAAGCAAACTTCACTTCTGCCTCAGACCTGAGGGCCAATGCGGAAGCGAACGGTCTTCCGAACCTCCTCGCAGCCGGCGAAACAACCTACGATTTCCTGCGCCGCTTTGCCCAGGCAGAGCCCGACCTGGTGGTGATGGACCCGCCACGCGCCGGAGTCGATGCCGGCTCGTTAAGGCTCCTGGCCGCCCTGCGCCCGCGCAAGATCCATTACCTCTCTTGCAGCCCGCCCACCCTGGCCCGCGACCTCAACTTCCTGGTGGGCCACGCCTATCAATTGCACTCCATCGAACTCTTTGACTTGTTCCCTCAAACCTACCACATTGAGGCCCTCGCCAAGCTTGCTCGCAACGATTCCCCTCCTTGATAAGGAGGGGGTCAGGGGGTGGTTGACCCGCGTGCATGATCCTGTACCCACCACCCCCTCCTCCGCTGAGGAGGGGAGCCATTTCTAGCGCAACTTGCTTCCGGTTCGGAGCTATTGGCGGGTGCGAATATTTTGTTCGCGGACCACTTGGAGGATGAAGGGCACTTGCGCTAGAATGTGGGCCACGAATGGTTAGTCTTTTTCCGAGGTCGACAATTCATGAGAGCTTAGCATCAGGAGGTATCTCTCCATGACAACCCGCACCAGGATTCTGTCGCTAGTTTTCGTGGCTGTGGTGGCGAGCCTGGGGGCTTTGATTGCTCAGGCTCAGAAGAAACCCGCCATTGCTTTTCCCGCTTATCCCAACGACCCCCGTCATTGGAGGCACGTCAAGACCATGGTGATTTTTAGCAAGGAGAACAAGTTATATGACAGGTTTGGGGGTCTCCACAACGTTTACGTGAATGACATCGGCTGGCCCGCCTTACAGAAGGGCAAACTCTTCCCGGATGGTTCCATGCTGGCCCTCGAACTCTATGACATCAGCACCCCCGCGGGGGCGATCGAACCTCGGGGGCTCAAGGCCATTTATCTGATGAAGAAGAATGCCAAGCTTTATGCGGACACCGGTGGCTGGGGCTTTGAGGTTTTCCAGGGCACCGAGGAGAAAGGCAGCCTGAAGGATATGAAGGAATGCTTCGACTGCCACAAAGTGGGGAAGAGCAGGGACTACGTCAAGTCGGAATATATGGAGTAGCTTGACTCTGGCGTGCAGACTGCCGGCATTTCATTGAACTTTCAGGCGACAGCTCGCAGGTCCGGCGAGCAGAGCGAAGCGACAAACGCGCCCGCGACTGAAACCACGGGAAGTAAAACGGGGTGCATGAAAAGCCCCCTGCTCCTCCTGGCGGCCAGTTTCGGGCTGGGAATATTTCTCGTTGGGTCCGGGCACGCCAACGGGTTTGTGCTCAGCGCGCTTCCGGCTGGCGTGGGCGTTTGTTTGCTAGCTGGTTTGCTCATGCTGCGCGCGGGCTGGGAGCGGTTTTCTCTACTCCTGGCGCTGATCGGCTTTCTTGCCGCTGGCGCTTGCGCAGGCGGGTTGTTTGAGTACCGATTCCCGCCCAACCATGTGAGCAAGCTGGCCGCGCAGGGGGTTGACCTTCAAGATCCCATTCGCCTGCAAGGGCGAGTGATCTCCACACCCATCCGTACTGGTTACGGGCTTCAATTCGACCTTGAAACAGAGCGCGCCGAGGCCAGGGAACGCTCTTACGATTTGAGCGGAAAGGTGCGGCTGCGCCTTCAGGCATCCGAGGTTCCGGAAATTTCGGCACTCCTGGACTCGTTGCGTCTCCAGTACGGCGACGCCATTCGAGTTTTGGTGCGCCTGCGAAAGCCGCGGATTTATCAGAATCCCGGCAGCTTCGATTTTCGCCGCTGGATGGAATCCACCGAGGACGTCTATTGGGTTGGGACTATCAAGAATCCGTTCCTGGTTGAAAAGCTGCCCCGCTCGAGCCATCTCGGGATTTGGACGCTGGTTGAGCAGATTCGGAACAGGTTGCTTCGATCGATAGACGATCTTTACCCACCCTGGTCTGCGCAGGGGCGTTGTGGCACGGTGCTCAAAGCGGTATTGCTGGGCGACCGGTCCGCGCTGGACTCCGAAACCATCGAGAATTTCCGCAAAACGGGGCTTTATCATCTGCTAGTAATCGCCGGCCTTCACGTTGGCCTGCTGGTGTTGCTGGCAAGTTGGCTGCTGCGCTTGTTCCCGGTGGGAGAACCGTCAAGGCGCTTGATAGTTCTTGCGCTCCTCATGTTCTATTCCGTTTTGGTCGAGCAGCGCGCGCCCACGTTGCGCGCCACTCTGATGATTTCGCTTTATTTGCTGGCCCGGCTGCTTTACCGCGGCCATTCCACGCTGAACGCTGTCGGCGTGGCGGCACTCATCCTGTTGCTCTCCCGCCCGGCTTGGCTCTTCGAATCCGGATTTGAACTTTCCTTTTCAGCCGCGCTGCTCATTGCCGGGCTGGTGTTGCCCATCCTGGGGCGTACGACGGAGCCTTATCGGCTCGCTCTGCGTGATCTGGACGAGAGCACTCAGGACGCCCGACTGGCGCCCCGGCAGGCGCAATTCCGGCTGGACTTGCGCGCGCTGATCGCAGGGTTAAGAACGCGGTTCCGATTTCTGAACCAGCATAGCGCGTTGGCAAGAGCTGTCGTGACAGGACCGACGCGGCTCCTGCTCTGGACGGCCAACATCCTGCTCTTCTCCGTAGTCCTCCAGGTGGGCCTGTTGTTCCCCATGGCAGCGACTTTTCACCGAGTGGCCTTGGCGGGAATCAGCCTTAATGCCTTGGCTGTCCCCTTAATGACCTTGCTCCTGGCCCTTGCTGTTCCGACCGTGCTCCTGGGCGCTCTGTTTCCTGCGCTTGCTGCCTGGCCCGCGAAGGCGCTGGCAGTTGTCATGACAGGGCTGTTTGCCTTGACGGACCTCCCACATTTGCCGGCTTGGCTTTCGTTCCGAGTGCCGGGCCCGCCGCTGTGGGTTGGCTGTGGGTTTGTGCTTTCCATTCTCGTGGCGGCCGTAGCGCTTCGCAAGCGCGCATGGGCCTTCGGGCTTTCAATGGCGACTCTTGGACTGATGACCGGGCTGGTCGCCATTCACCCTTTCTCGCCGCGGCTTCCCTCCGGAATGTTAGAGGTCACGGCGCTTGATTGCGGCCAGGGGGATTCACTCTTCCTGGTGCTTCCTGACAAAACCACGATGCTGGTGGATGCCTCAGGAAGCCGCCACCGCAGCACGAGCGAAGGCGCGTTTCAAGGCCGTCTCTGGGACCCCGGCGAAGATATCGTGTCGGCTTATTTGTGGTCGCGGGGAATCAAGAAGATTGACATCGTCGTGCTTTCTCATCCCCACGAAGACCATCTCGGGGGCCTTTTTGCGGTCGTCCGAAACTTCCAAATCGGCGAGTTCTGGCACGCGGCAAATTCTGCTACCCCTGCGTACTCGGGCTTGCTGGAGAGGGTCCGGCAAAAGGGCGTTGCTGAGCGGACGTTGGCGGCGGGAGATGAGTTCGAGCGTGGCGGCGCCGCCGTGCGAGCGTTGTGGCCGGCGCGCGCGTGGCGGCCGTCTGGTTTGCCTTCCGATGATGACTCACTGGTTCTCCGCCTCACCTACCATGGAGCGAGTGTGGTTCTGACGGGTGACATCAGCACGAAAGTCGAGCAGGAACTGCTGGCTTCCGGAGAACCCTTGGAGAGTCAAATTCTGAAAGTCGCCCACCACGGATCGAATTCATCCACCAGTCCGGAATTTCTCGCTCGGGTTAACCCTCGCCTGGCAATCCTCACGGGAGGCTCCGGCGGCTTTGGAAACCTGCCCAGTCCGGAAACTCTGGTGCGCTTGTGCGAGCGGGGGATTCGAGTTTTCCGTTCGGACGTTGATGGAGCGACGACGGTGCAGATGAGCGACAGTTCTCTTGCAGTCCGCTGCTACGGCGACTTGTCCGCAGATTCAACCAGGCGCGCAGGCGGAGCATCTACGGCGGGCGTCTTGACTTTCCATGTTCGATAGAGCGAACGGGACACCTGGGCGCCAAAAAGCATGATGGCCGAGGAAATGTAGACCCAGGTCATCAGGGCCACGGCCAGGCCGATGGAGCCATAAACCTGGCGGTAATTGAAAAAGGGAAGGAGATGCGTAAATAGCCCGCGCGCGGCCTGCCAGAAAAGAGCCGTCAGCAGTGCCCCGGGAAAAGCCTGGCGAAAACTCATGGGGCGGTTGGGCAGCCGCTCAAACACGACCAAGAACATGCAGAGGGTGATGCCGAAAGTCGCGGCCACGAAGAGGGCGCGATAGGAGAATTCCACGAGGGGGAGTACCGAGCTGGCAACCCAGGTTCTGAGCCAGGCGTGGGTGTACCTGCGGGTTCCCACGAGGAGCGTCGAGAGCAGGGCGAGGAAGCCGAAAATCCCCGCCATCTCCAGGGCCAGGAGCCGTCTTCGCCACCAACTCCGCTGCTTTTCCACCTCCCACGCCCGGTTCAGGGCCCGCTCGATGGGAAGAAAGACGCCGGAGGAACTCCACAACAGAAGTAAGAATGACAGGATGCTGACCCTTCCATAAGCTCGCGAAATGCCGACCAATTCCCTCATGATGAAATCCGCCTTGACGGGCAGGTAGTGTTCCAACACCAGGGCCAGCCGGCCGGAGAGCTCGAAGCGGCGGATGAACATCCCGCTCACACCCAGAAGAAGGAGCAGCAAGGGGAAGAGGGCGAGCAGGCTGTAGTAGGCGATGGAGGCAGAGATGGTGAGGGAGTTCTCGCGGAAGAAGTTCACGAGCGAGTCGCGCAGCACCGCACGCACTTGCCGCCAGCGCCCAGGGAGGAGAGTCTTTCTTTTCGCCGTAGTCCCAGTCACCATTGTTAGTAGGGGCACGCCATGGCGTGCCTGTGCGGTTGGAGTCCAGAGCTCACATTGGGGCTTACGGAATCCGAACTCGCCAGCCTCTATTAGCTTATACTAGAATTGTCTGAAACAGGGCGAGTTGTGCGTCGTGGGTCAGTTTGATGTAGAGGCGGTTTTATCCGTCAGTTGACGGACCATTTGCCCCGTCAGGTGACGGATAAAACCGCCGCTACAGAGAGGAGGCCGCCGCCGTGGCCAGCCAAGAGGAAATCCTCGAGGAAAACCGAAAGGTAAGGCGCCTGCAAATCGCCGTGGACCTGGTCCTGAACCTGGTGGCTCAATCCGACATCCCCGTCGAAGAGGCCTCGGAACTCGTTGCCCAAACCCGTCGCTTCGCCCTCAACCTTTTCCCGGACAAAGCGCAGGTCTACGACATCATCTACCAGCCCAAGTTCAAGCGCTTAATGGCTGAAAAATACCGCGTGGTGTGAGCCGCGACGCTTCCCTACGGGTGGCGAAGTAAATTCGCCGCTACTTTCCTTCTGGGGAAGATTTTTCTGCGACGCGGGTAACAGACTTCAGCGTGGCGGTAATGGGTCCGACGGCAATCACGAATTTGATGCGCAGCGGCAGATGTTGATCGTCATCGCTAAACCAGACCAGCATCCGTCCTTTCCTCTTGAACAAGCCGCTGAAAACCTTGGGCTCGACGCGGATGGCAGAGCGGTTCCCAAGGGGGGTTTGAATTGCTTCACGCGCCTGAACATCAAGGGTCACATCGTAGGTCTTCGAGCCGTCGTTAACCGGCATGTGAAGGGGCTTGCCGATTTGGAAGTCCTGCCTACGCAGGTAATAGAAGGCCGTTACCACATCTTCGACACAGTTCGGGACTTCGTTCTCCGCGTGCTTGAGAGGTTCATGGGGTTTGGTCAAGTCGCGTTCGTCAAGAATCGCCAGCTTTCGCTTGGAATCAAAGACGATCTCAGTTTCCTTGTGCCGCCGCCCTTCGTCGATCTTTTTTGAAATCCTTTCGGAGCACAAGGTCTGGGGATCAAGGAAAGACCGGAATTCGTCCTGAACGGGAAAGAGGAGGGAGACAAAACCTTGAGAGTGAGCGGTCGTGGTGAGGGTGTAATTGTCCTTGGATCCTTGACCTCCACTCTGCAAAGTTGCGGAGACTGTCCCGGCCTGGAAAATAGACCAGGTGACGTCGTAGCTTAAGCGTTCTCCCGGCTCGAAAGGCGAGGTCCTCTGTTGTGCGGGGAGCAGGAAGGGATTCGCCAGCGCTAAAACGGCCAGGGTCAGGCCGCGGAACTTGGCCACAGCGCGGCCCAACTGCCGCAACCAAATTCGGGCGGTTTGTGTCCTCTGTGCCTTCACAGATTTAACACAGAGCACACTGAGCGTCTCAGGGGCCTCTGTGTTCAGTCTTTTCCGGCCAAGGAGGACACGGAGGAACCACGAGCACGAGGAGGAATCTCCGAATGCCGCGAAGAAGCCGGCGGTTTGTGCTACAGAATAACGCACGCTGTTAACTTGGACGCACATGGCCGGGCAAAAGTAGCCCCCGCCAATTTACCGCAACCACATTTTCAATGCCAGAAAAACCATGGCCGCCACAAATCCCGTCGCCGCCTCGTACTCACGGTTCTTCAGGTAAAGCCGCCACTGAAACCTCTCACTTCCCGCGAGAATCCGGGGCAACTTGGGGAAGAACAGCGGGACTTGCCTCGCGTACGGCTCAAAAGCCTCTGGGAACTCCCGTCGCAGGAACCGCGCTTCGCGCTCCATCACCGGCCAGTACACCAAGACGAAGAAGGCTGCGAAAGCTACACCCATGATCCACGAACGGCCGGCCACAGCGCCCCCCAGTCCCATCACCGCACTTCCAAGGTAAAGGGGATTGCGGGTGTAGGAATAGGGGCCGCCCGTGGCGAGCCGCTGATTCTTGGCGAGGTAACCTGCCGACCATGCCCGCAACAGGAGGCCGGCAAGCGCCAGTACTGCGCCGGAAAGCAGCAGCGCCGCGCGCGGCTGCGCAAGGATCAAGTAGGCAACGGCAAGGGCAAACCCCAACGGTACGCGCCAGCGGGACGCCCAAGCGGCGTAGTCCTTATGCATTGGCCCTCGCGAGGCGTTCTTCGAGGGCTGCTCGGACGGACTCGACCGAAATACCCTCGATGTAAGTGGCGTTCGAATCCCGGCGTGTGTGATTCACAGGAGCCTGATTGTAAAGGGCGATGTCAGCCTTATTGAATGGCCCATTCCGCGCCGGGTCAGTGGGACCATGAATGGCTACCAGCGGTGTTCCCACTGCTGCCGCCATGTGCAATGGTCCCGTGTCGCCTCCCAGGACCAATTTCGCTCGCCGCGCCAGCGCAATGAATTGCACGATGCTGGATGGAAAATAAGAGGCTCGCTTTGTTCCCGCACTGCTCAGAATTCCTGAAATCAATTCATTTTCATCTGGTGACCCGGTGAGCAGAACCTTGCCACTAAACCGGGACTCCAGATCGCGGAGAAGCAGGGCATAGTTCTCGGGCGACCAGCGCTTGGCCTTCCAGCCCCCTCCAGGATTAACGATCATGAAGTCCCGCGCCTCGAGGCGAGCCAGTTGATCGTCAACATACCGGTCGGCCTCGGCAGTGTGCGGCAAGGGGAACTGCCAGAGTCCGGGGCGCGCCCCCAGATATTCGACCAGGGCGAGGCTCTCTTCGACGACGTGTTGCCGCCCTGCCGCTGAAACCCGTTCGGTGTAGAGAATGGCCGCGCTCGGCTCGCGCAGCCAGGGCTCAGCCAAGCCTACTCTCTGTTTCGCGCCGCTCAAAAGCGCGATTATGCCAGACTTCCAGAGGCCTTGAAAATCCACGGCGGCTTCATACGCGATCCCCCGCAGCCCAATCAAGGTTTTCACCATTTCCTCTACAATTGAAGCCGCAGGAAGACTTCCGCGCCAACTGAGCGTATCGAGCGGAATTATGCGGTGCACGTAAGGGTTTCCCGCCAACAGGGGCGCATAGCGATTTTCGATGAGCCAATGGATTTCAGCTCGCGGGAAAGACTGCCCCAGCGCCGCCACGGCGGGAAGGGCATGCACGATATCGCCGATGGAACTCAGGCGAATCACCAGAAAACGGGGCTGAGAGCCTGATTGCTCCCACATGGATTCCGACAAGTCAAAATCCCCCAAAGGAATGGCCGGAAGTTAGTCCTTTTGATGCCGCCGGGCGATCTCCGCCAGCAGCTTACGGGTCGAGTGGTCCTTGGGATCGCCGACAATGGCCACGGCAATCCCCAGCCTTTCCGCCAGGGCCTTCTCAGGTACCGTCTCGGTGGTGTAATCGGGCCCCTTGCAATGCACATCCGGGCGGAGCTCGCTCAGCATGGCCTCGGCGGTGAGTTCATCGAAGATGATAACGTAATCGACCGGCTCGAGCGCAGCCACCAGCTCCGCCCGGGCTTGAGCGGGGAGCAGCGGCCTTCCTGGGCCCTTGAGAGCCGAGACCGATCGGTCGCTGTTAATCCCCACCACGAGGACGTCCCCCTGTTGTCGTGCCGCCTGAAGATAGCGGACGTGTCCGGGGTGCAAAACATCAAAACACCCATTGGCAAAAGAGATGCGGCGCCCCGCCCGGCGCAACTGAACGCCGAGTTCAGTGGTTCCTTCTCGCGGTATGATCGGGGCGTTCATGCGTTTCGCACCGCTTCGATGATTTCACTGCCGGTGACGGAAGCCGTGCCTCGCTTCATCACCACCAGACCGCCGGCGCAATTCGCGATCATGGCTGCGTGCAGGAAGCTTGCGCCCGCCCCTAACGCCAGCGTGTAAGCGGCAATGACCGTGTCTCCCGCCCCGGTCACATCCACCGCCTGGTCAGAACCGAAGATGGGCAAGTGACGGGGTTCCCGGCGCGGCTCAAAAAGCACCATGCCGTCGCGGCCTCGGGTGAGCAGGAGCGCCTGAAAACCCTGGCGCCGCATTAGTTTTCTCCCCAGGGCATGAAGCCGTTCCAGGTCGTTGCCAATGGTCTCCCTGAAAGCTGCCTCCACTTCCGGCTCATTCGGCGTTGCCGTGGTGATGTTGTTATACGTCAGCAGGTCATAGCGGGAGTCAACCGTAATCGGCAGTGGAGCGCGTCCTTTTCGGCGGTTGAGAAATTCCACCTCGCGCGCGTCCGTTGAGCCGTAGCCATAGTCGGACACCAGAAGGGCAGAAGAGGCGCGTAGCAGGGGAAGGACACTGCGGGTTAACTGCCTTCGAATTTCCCTTGCCAATAATTGAGCCGGTTCACGATCGATGCGAACGATCTGCTGCCGTTGCCAGTGGCTAAGCCCTCCCAGGATGCGCGATTTCGTGGGGGTCAGGTAACCACGCAGCCGCACCACGTAGCGCGTGGAAACACTCTTCTCCTGGAAATAACGGAGCAGTGCCTCGCCCGTCTCGTCGTCACCCACGACGCCCACCGGAATAACCTGCGCGCCGAGGTCGGCCAGGTTATTGGCGGCGTTGGCTCCGCCCCCGGGCGCTACCTGCTTCTCTCGCTGTTTCAGAATCAGGACTGGGGCCTCACGGGAGACCCGAGCGATTTCCCCATAAATGTATTCGTCCGCCACCAAGTCGCCCAGCATGAGGACGCGCTGGCGGGGAAATCTTTCGATAATCGACAGCAAGGTCGCGCGATCTTGAGCGGCGATCTTCATGGATTATTGCGCTTCATGGGGTGATTTCCCAATCTTTTACCGACTCGAGGGCCGCCTTGTAAACGTCGTCCACGGAAATTCGGGTCATACATCGGAAATCAATCGGGCATTGACGGAGGCCGCAGGGACCGCACTCGACGGGATGCTTAATGATGCGCGTTCGAGGACCTAGAGGTCCGGTGGCACGCTCGTCCGTGGAACCGAAGATGGCCAGAAGCGGCAACCCCAGCGCTGCCGCCACATGCATGGGGCCGGAGTCGTTCGTGATGACCAAGTGGCAGCTCGCCAGCAACGCCATGAACTCTCGCAACGTGGTTTTGCCTGCGACAAGGACAGGTGTATGTTCCATGGCCCGCGCCAGAGCCTCAGCCAAAGGCATCTCAGCACGGGAGCCGAAGATTAGCACATCCGCGCCCAGGGCATCAATCAGGCGGTCTGCCAGGGTGGCATACCGGTCCAGCACCCAACGCTTTGCCGCTCCAAAGGATGCGCCCGGACAGATCCCTACCAAGAACCGCCGGCCGCTCAGGCCCATGGTTTGAAGCTGCTTTTCCGCCCACCTTCGTTCCGATTCCGCTATGTGAAGGTGAATCTCTTGGAGCGTTTGGGGCTTTTCAATTAACCCGGAGCGAAACAGCAATTGCAGGTAGTAGTACGCTTGATGCCCATAAGCTGCCCGTAAGGGAACCTCGACGGCCTCGCTCAGCAGCGAATTCCGCCCATCCCGCGCGTAGCCGATACGAAGGGGGATGCGCGCGCACCAAGCCATCCAGGCAGCCTGGAAGGCATTCTGAAGAAGGATGGCAGTATCGAAGCGCTCAGCGCGGAGTTTCCGGACTAATTTCCAGAACCCCCGGGCTCCCCGGTGCTCGCCCTCCTCGTCATAAACGATTTGGCGGCTGACGGCCGGATGGTTCAAGTAAAGTTCGCTGACCCAGGGTTTCGAAACGAGAATGATTTCGGAGCTCGGGAAGCGAGCGTGCAACGCCTCAATCGCAGGAAGGGACATCACGGCGTCGCCAATCCAGTTGGTGGCCCGCACCATGATCTTTTTCGGATTCCAGGAGCGGGTTTGGTGTTTCTTCAAGTCGCCCTCCGCGCCGCTACCACCTCTGCCAGCAACGCTCGCTCGAATTCGATCTTCTCTTCGATTTCAGGGTGAATGCAACAAGCAAACAATGGCAGGGCAGCATTCCAATCCGGCGGCAGGTTCATGACGTCCTTCTGGGTGGTCAGAATCGCCTCCGCACCGGCTCTTCGCGAATGCATGGAAATGACGAGCAGGTCAGCGTGGCTGTACACATGGTGGTCAGGAAAAATACTCTCTTTGACCACCAAAAACCCCCAACCCCGCAAGTCAGCAAAGAACGCTGCGGGGTTCCCAATTCCACAGAAAGCCGCGACTTTCTTGCGCAGCAGGTTCTCATGAGGTTCTGACAGGCCGCTCCGAGCCTTTACCAACCCGGCAAACTTCGTGGAGGAGCGAAAGATCCGGGCCCGTGGATTCAGCGCTTGAACTCGTCCCTGCAACCCACCCGCGTCCCCTAGTTCAGTTCGGGTGAGTATTACCCAGTGAGCTCGCCGCAGTGCTGAAAATGGCTCCCGCCAGCGGCCGGCGGGAAGCAGGGCAAGGTCGGACGAGGGGTGCGTGATGTCGAGCAAAACAATATCAAGATCGCGATGAAGGGCGAGGTGTTGAAATCCATCGTCCAGCAGATGGACGGTGGACTGAAAACGTTGCTCCCCGATTCGCCCCGCACGGAGCCGGTCTGGAGAAACAATTATGGGCACATTGGGCAGTGCCCTGGCGAGCGCGGCAGGTTCGTCACCAACCTCCCTGGGATCGGCGATGCGGTCCGGGCCGGGTTCTAGAACGATGAGCCTTTTTCCTCCACGCCGTCCATATCCGCGCGTCAGGATGCAAGGACGATGCCCGCCTGCAAGCAGAGTCTCAGCCATCAAGATCACGAGTGGAGTCTTGCCTGTTCCGCCCACGCTCAGGTTGCCCACACTTACGACCGGGCGCTTCAGACGGCGGGTTTTGAGCCACCCGCGACGATAGGCGACGTGGCGCAGCGCCACTCCTGCCTGGAAGACCGCCGATAAGGATTGAAGTAACGGATTCACTCTTCGCCACCAGTCGCTAGTACTACTACGTTAAGTTATTGACCTCCCACAGGAGGGGTGCTAAGCTTCGGTCCATGACCGAGAGCGAAATCGTGAAATGTCGAAAGCGCTTGGAACAATTCTTGGCCGACCTGCTGGAGCC
>Ga0326728_10011219_pt1 | contig 20579 bp, 17 predicted proteins | sample MB3enrmetagenome_FD_207602 | JGI IMG/M metagenome (GOLD analysis project Ga0326728, IMG submission 207602) | Lab enriched peat soil microbial communities from McLean, Ithaca, NY, United States - MB31MN | ecosystem: Environmental > Terrestrial > Soil > Wetlands > Peat | place: USA: New York... | reverse complement strand
CGTGATTTCCTCCGCCCCTCGCTCGGCGCGTGGGGCGCACCTGTTGTTTCGGGTGGTTGACCCCGTAAAACGTGCGAGCGTAACAAATCTATCCACAAGTGGACTGTACAAAAAGGGACAGTTGTCTGATGCCCGTCGTTGCCGCGTGCCGCTCCCTTGTGGCCTTCAAGGGGGCGCACCTTTTGCGTCCGCCGTTTCTTCCTTCTGTCATCCCGAGCGAAGCGACCCGATTTTGTCCCTCGCGCCGCAGTTTGGCGCGTCGGGTCGCATAGTCGAGGGATGTCTCTGTCCTGGGAGGACATGATTTCTCACCCAGCACTACGCCTTGCCGCGCCCGCCCCGCAGGAGTAGGATTCTGGGCACCCCTCAATCTTGCGTGGAGTCTCTGCAGGCAGGAGCAAGGAACCGGGATTGTTGCACTCCTTCGGGAAATCCGCATGGGGTGTGGTGTCCCAAGGAGGATCACATGTGGAATGAGAAGAAACCCGAAACGAAGAGCACCGAGCCGCCGCGTCCCATGGAGGCGGCAGCGGAACGCACCACGGGGTGGCTGGGGGCGAGCCTGCGCGTGAAAGGCGAAATCTCCGGCACCGAGGATTTGCTGATTGACGGCATGGTTGAAGGTTCGATCCATCTGAATGACCGGAAGCTGACCGTCGGAAAGACCGCGAAACTCACCGCCGACATCAACGCCCACGACGTCGTCGTCTACGGCTACGTGAAGGGCAATGTGCGCGCGAAGGGACGCGTCGAGATCAAGAAGGACGGTTACGTGGTCGGCAATTTGACCACCGCGCAGATCATGATCGAAGACGGCGCGGACTTCAAAGGCACCATCGAAATTGACCGCAGCGCGAAGGAAGCCGACAAGAACGTCCCCGCCCGTGCGGCCGCGGCCGCAGCAGGCGCTGGCCCAGCGGCATCAGGCGCAGGGCCAGACCCGAAAAGCATCTGACGATCTTCCATAGCAAGCCCTGGCGGCTGGCCCGCTCTCCTCGTCATCCCGAGCGTAGTCGAGGGCTCTCTCTTTCTTCCCGCCTTTCTCTCACCGTTCGGGGCACAGACACTCCTGTTACCCTGTTTGCCCCGAGCTTTCGAGGGGAGCCTCGGGGCGCAAAACCCGCGCTTCGCAGACTCCGCTCAGAATGATGGAGTGCGAGCGCGGTTGGCGAGGCAAGCAAGAAAATGCGCGGAGGTCGCGCGCCACGGCGAGTCTGCGCCACTTACGCGTTGGCGGACGCAACCCCTGGGACAAGATGGGGATGGGGGGTGCAACTTTCTGTACAGGCGCGAGTTTAATTGCACAAGCCGCTCGATGGGCGAGATACCCTGAATCCAAGACAACCTGGCGGCCAACGAAAAAGACACTCCCGGAGAGAGAGTGCAAGGGGGAAAACTCATGTTGCGTACATCGAAATACTTCTACCTGTTCCTGCTCGCTTTGGCGATTTTGGCGATTCCTTCATCCACACCCGCGCAGATTGCCGTAGGCATCTCCGTACACATCGGGCCTCCGGCTCTGCCGGTGTATGCGCAGCCGGTATGTCCCGGCGTGGGCTACATGTGGACGCCGGGCTATTGGGCGTATGGACCGGACGGCTACTACTGGGTGCCGGGCACGTGGGTGATGGCGCCCAGGGTGGGCCTGCTCTGGACGCCGGGATACTGGGGTTGGTTTGGCGGAGCGTACGTGTGGCACGGCGGCTACTGGGGCCCGCACATCGGGTTCTATGGCGGGATTAACTATGGCTTCGGCTACGGTGGCGTCGGGTTCTTCGGCGGCGAATGGCGCGGCGGGGCGTTTCACTACAACACCGCGGTGACCAACGTGAATACCACGGTGATCCACAATACTTACGTCAACAAGACGGTGATCAACAACAATACAATCGTGAATCGCACGAGCTACAACGGTGGAACCGGCGGCGTGACCGCGCAGCCGACGGCCGCGGAGCGTGCAGCGGAGCAAGAGAAGCACACTCCCCCAACCTCTTTGCAGACGCAACATGAGCAAGCGGCACGGAGTGATAAGAGCATGCTGGCGTCCGCAAATCATGGGCAGCCTGCCGTGGCGGCCACGGCTAAGCCCGGGGTGTTTCATGGGCCGGGTGTTGTCGCGGCGCGTCCTGCCGGCGCGAACGCGGCGGCGAAGACGGACCGCCCACCGAGCGCAAGCTCGAACAAGCCGAATGCCTCCAACGGGTCGAATCCTAAGACAAGCTCTTCGAGTGGGAATAAGCCGGAGACGAAAACTTCCAACACGCAAAATACCAATAAGAACAAAACGAAATCATCGAAGCCGCCAAAGTCGAGCCACCCGGCGGAGTCGCATGAACACGAAAGCTCCGGCAAACCCGGCGGGCACGGCCGCTAACTCGCTCGCCGGACGATGTTCCGCAAGGGGCGGTGAGACGGAGCGGAGAAATACGGAAGGGAGATCCCTCCCTGCGCTCGGGATGAGGCAAGGAGAATAGGCGACAACGGGGCAATCTCGCGAACTGCCCTGGGAAAGCCATTCTCCTGAATGGCGGTTTGAAGGGCACCAAGAGCGCCAAGCGGGAGGTCGGCGCTTCCGGGGCGAATTAGGCTGAGGCAGCAGCGGCGTCGAGGGCCTGGCCTTCGGCGAGAACGTGCTCCGGAACTTTGCGGAGTTCGCGCACGATACCGAACCAGGAAAGCACCTTTAGCGTGTAAAAAGTAATATCCACTTCCCACCAGTAAAAACCCTGGCGCGCGCTGGCCATGTAGTGGTGATGATTGTTGTGCCAGCCTTCCCCGAGCGTGACCAGCGCGAGCAGCCAGTTGTTCTTGCTGGTGTCCGTGGTGGGAAAGCGGCGCTTGCCGAACAGGTGCGAGAGCGAATTGATGGTAAACGTGCCGTGCCACAGGAACATCGTGCTGAGGCAGAAGCCCCACACGAAAAAACCGAATCCGCCGATGAGCCAGATGGCCGCGCCAAGCGCGATCGGCGGCACCAGATAATATTTATTGAGCCAGCGCAATTCCGGGAATTTGGCGAAGTCGCCGATGTAATCGAAGCGCGTATCGTTGTACTTGTCGGAAAGAATCCAGCCGACGTGCGCCCACCAGAAACCGAAGAGCGTGGGGGAATGCAGGTCCAGCTCCTGATCGGAGTAACGGTGATGGTGGCGATGATGCGCCGCCCACCACAGGATGCCTTTCTGCGAAGAGGACATCGCTAGGAAGGCCAGCACAAACTGGAACACGCGGCTGGTCTTGAACGAACGGTGCGAAAAATAGCGGTGATACCCGGCGGTGACGAAAAACATGCGCGCTTCATACAGCAGGAAGCAGGCAAGCACGTAATACCAATGGAACGGGACAAAGAAAATCGCCAGCGCCGCGAGATGCACGAGAACAAAGGGAATAGAAGAAAGAATCTGCAGACGCGCGCCGTTAGGCAGGGGAATAGATAAGGTTCTTGCGACTGAGGCCATCCAAACAGCTCCTGCGCGGAAAAACCACGCCAACGAGAATCATGTGCGCAAGACTGGACGGAAGTTCAGCGCCACGCTCTACGTAATAAGTTTAAGGGGCGCTGCCGGGCGGGTCAAGCCGATATGCGGCATGAAAGTGCGGCGAGGGAAACCGGGAAGATAGGAACGGGGCGGAGGGATGTGCTATTGTCGCACGGAAAGAGAAAGAGCGCGAAGGAGAAGGCATGGCGGAACGCCCGGTGTTAGTCGGCTTGATTCCTCAGGTGGTGATGCTGGATCCCGGCGACCAAGTGAGCTGGATATCCGACGCAGGCAATTTGCGCGTGGAGTTTGACACCAACCGCTGCCCGTTTTCATCGAACATTTTCCAGGCGCCGATGGGCATGCGCCTGCTGAGCGGCCCGCCCGTGGTCGGAACAAAGACGGGCAGCTACAAATACAAGCTGTGGCTGAACGATCAGATGGTGGGCCGCGGTGAAGTGATCCTGCGGGATAAATAAAAAGAAGAGCGCGAACGCCACGCCCCCGAAGTTGTGGTGCGGCTGCCCCATCGAGCATTTCCTTGGAGTTTTCCCTGCGAAAAACAGAGCGTTGAAGACGGGCGCTAATTTTTCCCGGCAGCGCGATAGCCGGCCTTGATGGCGTCGGCTTCCGACATGTATTTGCCCTGCTTGGTCTTGCCGTAGTAGCGCGTGCCGGGCTTGTGATAGATGCCGGAGTCCGTATTGACCCAGACCATGCCGGCGCTATTCGCTGGACGAGTTTGTTGCGTAGCGGCGGGCTTGGAAGCAGCGGGAGTGCTCACCGGAGCAGGCTTCGTTGCAGGTGCGCTAGCCGCCGGAGTGTTGGCCGATGCCGGCTTGGCGGCGGTGGCCGGCACTGGGCTGGCAGCAGCGCCAGGTGCAGTTGTACCAGGGGCAGCGGCGGGCATCTGCTTTGTCTCGGAAGGTTTCTTGGTGGAACTGGAATCGGTCCGATCCCCAGGCTGTTGCGCGGCCGCAGCGCGCAGGGTAAGCATCCCAGCGAATAGGAACAGCGCTGACAACAGAGCCAGGTACAGGGTATTGCGGGTGCGATTCATTGCTGGAACTCCTTTCGCCCGGAGCGGTCCGGGTCCCCTGGCCGGCAGACGGACGGGGCGGGCTGAGGGCGCGGAGCAGGGGCCTGGAACGGACGCATCGCAGTTATTATGAGATGTAGTTAACGTATGATGTAATAGAATCTGAGAGGTTGTCAAGCCGGGATGGAGGTCAAGTAACGGGTCGGTTTCCGATTAGCGCGTTTTCATCAGGCGTTGAACACTTGGTTGGACTTTCCGGCTACTCCGCCACTCCGTCGTTCACCTGACCGCAATCCATGCGCAGGGTGCCGCTGTCGTTGAAGAGCATTCCGTTGAAACGCAGGACGCTGCCCGAAGCGAGAGGCTGCTTGTTGAGCAGCTTCGTGTCGCTGTCCACATAGACGACAACGTTGCTTGGATTCGTAAGCATACTGGTTTGCCCAGGTTGCACGGCGAGAACCGGGATCAAGTCGTAAGGAGCAAGCGTGACGTCGTAGGTAGTAAAGCCGCCCTCGCTGGAGGTCCCGTTCACCGTCCCATTGATGGTCTGCGGGATCAGCGTGACCGTCGTCGCCGGAAAGTAGGTGGGATAGGGCGATTCGGTAGTCGCATGGCTCGTGATGTAGACATTCTGACCCGTAAACATGTTGGCAGCATCGAAGCTGGCGACGAAGGGAAGATTTTGCAAGTTTGTGAACCGTCCCGAAATCTGGAAGACGGCACTGCCGAAGCTGTAAGGCATGAGATCGCCGGCTTGTCCGGACATCCTCAGGTAACCCTGGTCCTGGCGCCCGAAGCCAAATAAAGTTGACTGGCTCGCGGCCACTTGCAGCAATGGGCCAGTCGAAACACTCAGGTTGGCGGTATCCGTGTCTTCAACTGCAATGCGCGTTGCCAACTGCGAACCATCCGCTTGAATCATCGCGTCCATGTCCACAAATGTGCCCACCGTGAGTGAGGAAAAACCGTCGATGCCCTGATAGACCGTGCTGTTGTTGGTATTGACAGACAAGGTTTGGCCATTCGCGGTAGCAGAGTTGGGGGCCATCATCTGGCCACCCGCCAGCACCAGCGTGAAACTGTTGTCGGCTGTGTTGACGGAAGTAATTTCTCCATCAAGCATGGGTTCCGCAACCTGCGGAGAGAAGGCCACCGGAGTGAGATTGAAGGTCGGTGTTATCGAATATGGTTCAATGCCGGTTGTGTAGCAGGTGCTGGGATAAGTCGCCGATTGCGATACGAGCATATCCAGGGAAAGTCCCATGGCAGTGCCGGTGATAGTGACTGGTGTGGGGACGTTCACGGTTACCTGGGAGGAAGGTGTGCTCTGATAGGCATACATTGCGGTCGTAAGACTGTTCGATGATGGATTGATCGTCACGCAGGTGAATGCGGAGCCTCCAATTGTCGCAGTTGCCGACGTGTAGACGTCTTGCGGAACATTGACTGTCAGGAGCGGCTCCATTCTGCCATTCAGATGAATGAATTCGGGGTTCTGGCCCGTGGTAAACAGGTTGACCGTTTTGCCCGACCTACTGGTCAAAGAGAGGCTGTTGAAATCAATGCCGAATTGAGATAACTGATCGTTGGCGGTGCTCGACAACAGCACCGTAACCGAGGTGCTTCCGCTCAGGACTGGTGGAGCCGGCGAATTGGAGCCGCTGGACCCGCAGCCGGTGGTAAAGGCAGCAGCCAGCGCAACGGTGGAAACCAATAGAAAGCGGGAAAGCGGCAGGTAGCAAAGAACTGGCGATGCTCGTTTCAAGGGCCCTCCTTGTCAACACGACACCACGGAGATCGCAACCGAAGAACCAGGCATCACGAACGCGACTCCTCTTGAACGAAATCCTCTCTTAAACGTTCGTTAATACCATTATGATATCGTAAATCTCCTCTTTTTGCCATCAAAACCGACGCGTCGCCAAAAAACTACGAAGCTTATAAGGAAGGGATTGGCTACATATTCTGTGAAGTCTTTGAAAGAATGATTGAGCCAATTTGCAAGTGGTACCCCTCGCCGAAACCAGCTGAGAGGAAAGACTAGGCAACCCCCGTGACGCCAGTTCGAGTCTGCTTGCTCTGAGAAACGGGTGGCGACGCCCAATTAGCCGGGTAAACGGAAATTCACCCACTACCAGGGGTCAGGCCTCGCGGCCAAAAGGGTGTGATGCGAGCGCAGGGTCAGTCGCCGGCGGGCTGGACACGGGCGAACTCGACGGCTTCGGCAAACCCACGGCGAATGGGCCCAAGGACGAAGGCCGGGACATCGTGTTCAGGTTCGACGGAGAGGTTGGCGGCTTTGCGGGGGAATTCATTGCGGCGGTCCAGGTGGAGACTCGCTTCTTTGAGGAACTCGGCGGAGAAGCCCAGGTCTTCGGCGCGGTCCACGCCCCAGAACCAGAGTTTTTCTTCATTGCGCTGAAGGAAATGGAGGGACTCCTCGAGCTTCTTCATGGCGCGGTCAAAGGAGGAAGCCAGGAAGAAGACGGGCAGTGTCCAGGCATGCCGGGGATACAGGACACGGATGCGCACGCAGTACTTGCCGGTCTGATTCTTCTCAATACTGCAGCGGTAGTCGTTGCGGATGCTGGACGAACAACGAGGTGATGGGTTCTTTTTCATAACGAAGGCGATGAATTCCTCAACAGAGTCGAAAAGCGGCAGGCGCTCGGGATCCTTCCCCTAGAAGATGGGTTAGCAGGCCACGGACCGGAGGAAACCGCGACGCAATGCCAAGCTACGCCCTTCCGAATACGCCTGAACCAGACGCAAATAGGGTAGCTAGTGGGGCCCGAGAGGGCAAGAGGCCTCTATTAATTATTTAACTTGTTTATTTTCTGATGGTTAGACTATCCAAGGTCGCCAAAGCCGCGCATCTTGTCTGGCATCAGCTTCAGCGTGCCGTCCTTCTTCATGCGCTCTTCCATTGCGGCACGGAAGGCATCAAAAGCCAGGGCGCGCTTGGACTGAACGAGACTATCGGCGATGGTTTTCTTCTGCTTCTCAAAATCGGCGGGGTTGGCTTCGGTCTTTTCGACGACCAAATAGACCACCCAGTTGGAGCCGAGAGCGAGGGGGGATCCGACTTCGCCGGACTTTAGGGAGAAAGCAGCAGAAAGCTGCTTGCCACTGCCGAGACCCGGAACAGAACCGCTGCGGGCAAACGCTTCGGAGGTCTTGGGATCGAGGCCCAGGGCCTTGGCGGCCGGGTCGAACTTTTCGCCCGCTTTGACGCGGCGTTCCAGATCCGTGGTCTTGGACTGCGCCAGTTGGGCGGCCTTCTGCTGCTTCAATTCAGCGAGAACTTTCTCACGGACTTCCTCGAGCGTTCCCTGGTGAGTGGGAAGGATTTGCTGGACGGAGATCACCACATAGCCTCGGTCGGTGCGGATGGGCAGGCTCAGGTCTCCCTGACGGAGACGGAACAGTTGGTCCTTAACGTCCTGCGAGTTGCCGAGTTCGAGGAGGGGTTCATTGGCCGCGACCGGGCGAGTTTCCGCCAGGGTGAGATGGTACTGCTGGGCGAGCCCGTCGAGAGTGGTCTTGTTGGACTGGCGAATCTCCGCGGAGATCTTGTCGGCCATGTTGCCGGCTTCCATGTCCACCTTCTGTAGGAGCAGCGGGGCACGAATGGAGTCCTTGACCTCGTCGAAGGGCGTGGTGTGCGCGGTTTCCTTGTCGAGCACCTTGATAATGTGGAAGCCGTATTGGGTGCGAATTAGGCCTGACATCTCGCCCTTGTTGAGACTGAAGGCGGCCTTCTCAAATTCGGGGACGGTTTGGCCCTGCATAATCCAGCCCAGGTCGCCGCCCTTAGTCTTGCTGCCGGGATCTTCGGAGTACTTCTTGGCGAGTTCCTCGAAGTTGGCGCCCTTCTTGCGGGCCTGTGCAAGAACATCCTCGGCCTTCTTCTTGATCTCTACGATTTCCGCGTCCGTTTTGCCTCCTACGGTAAGGAAAAGGATGTGCTCGGCGTGAACGCGGTTGGGCACCTCGTATTGCTGGATGTTCTGCTGGTAGAGGGCTTTGAGCTCGTCGTCGGAGACGGGGATGGTCTGGCGAAGCTGCGCGAGGTCAACCAGCGCGTAGCGAGCGGCACGCTTTTCGGGAATCTGGAAATTGGCTTTGTTCTTTTCGTAATAGGCCTTGATTTCAGCGTCATCGGCATTGACTTTGCCGAGCAGATCATCGGGCTTGATCAACACGAAATCGAGCTTCACCTTTTCATTTTCGTAGCGAAACTCATCCTGAATCTCCGGAAGGCCGACGCTGATGCCATCGGTGATGAGCTTGCGGAACTTCTCCTCCACAAGACTGCTGCGCACGAGATCCTCGAAGGCGGGCACGGACATCTGGAAGCGCTGCTGGACTTCGCGGGCGTAGGCATCCATGCCGACGAAGGTGTCGCCGTTGAAAGCGGTGGGCACGTACATACGGATGCGGTCGGCGCGTTCCTTTTCACTCACGGTGATACCCATGCGCTTGGCTTCGTACTCCACTTCCTTTTGGAAGACGAGTTGATTGAGGATCTGGCGCGCATACAGGCCTTCGACCTGCTTGGGGATGGGATTGTTGCGACGAATCTCGTCGAGCTTCTGGTGCACTTCGGCGAGGGTGACGGTCTGATCGCCCACGCGGGCCACAACATCCGTGGAAGTCTCCGCGGAATTGGGGCCTTGCGGCACAAGATAGAGGAGCATGCTCACGGCGAGCAAGCCGATGACGACGCCGAAGAGGATTCGGACGCCGGTTTTCTTGTTAGATTCGCCAGCCATACCAGGTATCTCCCTAATGGATCAACGAAGCGGTGAACAAACCTTACATTATAGTGGAAAGGGAGCGAAAGGCCCAAATGAAGTTGCGCGGCGGCGGTGGGTGGATACGCGCGGTTGTCGGTTCGATTGATTGCAGGAACAGTTTTGCTCGGAATGTAACGACACCCCTGCGCTTCCAAGAGCAGCTAACGGGCAATTGACTTCACTCGGGGCGCTCGTGGCATCATTGCCTGAGCGGGGGTGGCGAATGCAGCGAGAATCGCAGCGGGTTGGCCCAGTCAGCCTTTCGGAGCGCATCGTTTTTATCGATGTTCTGCGGGGCATGGCGCTGTTCGGAATTCTCGCGGCGAACATGCGCGCTTTCTTCGCACCCCTCGATTGCTACGGGCACATCGGGGTCCTCTTTCACAGCCGCGCTGACGTCCTGGTCCAGGCTTGCATCGATGCATTTATCCAAGGCAAATTTATCTCCATTTTTTCATTCCTTTTCGGGATGGGCTTTGCCATCCAGTTGAGCCGGGCGGAAGCGCGAGGCGCGCGCTTCCTGAGCTTCTATCCACGACGCCTTCTAGCGCTCGCCCTGTTCGGGTTGATCCACGGGCTACTGATTTGGGCGGGAGACATCCTGCTGACCTACGCGATTTCGGGCGCAATTTTGTTGCTCTTCCGCAAACGTCAACAGAAGACATTGCTGTGGTGGGCCGGAAGCTTGTTTGCGCTGCCGATCGTGACCAGCACAGTTTTCCTAGCTCTCTACTTCAGCCGCTTCCATCGATCTTGGATGGATCCCAAGCCGCCGGACATGCAGAAGCTTTACGCGATTATCAATATCTACGCGCACGGGACGGTCCGGCAGATCCTGGCGCAGAACTGGGTCGAATGGAAGCAGATGTTGCCCACCACGGGCTTCGCAATTTATGCGACGGCGCTATTCCTGTTGGGGATGTGGGTATGGCGAGCCGGGATCGTACAACGGCTCGATGAATACAGACCGGTGTTGAAGCGCGTGTGCGCGTGGTGCATCCCAGTCGGACTTGTCGTCAGTATTTACGTGGCCATCGTGTTTGCAGTTGTTTCTCCCGGCCACGTTTCGCTATGGGCTTGGTTAGCCGGAATTCTCTGGCTGCCCGGGTCCCATATTTTGGCCGCAGGCTATGTTTCGGGCCTGGCGCTTATCTTCCTGCACGAGGATTGGCGGCGCTTCCTGCTCCCATTTGCGGCGGTTGGGCGGATGGCATTGACGAATTACTTGATGCAATCCGTGTTGTGCACCTTGTTCTTCTATCACCACACAAGAAGTCTCTATGGGCGCATCGGACCAGCGCTCGGGCTGGTACCCACGGTCATTCTGTATGGGGCGCAGGTTGTGTCCAGCAATTGGTGGTTGCAGCGATATCGCTTTGGCCCCATGGAGTGGTTGTGGCGCGGCATGACCTACGGCAAGTTCCCGTCGATGCGCAAGGAGGAACCTATGCCGACGACCGAAGCGCCCTCGCTCTCTTCCTTGCCAATCACCCTCTCTACGGTTGAGGGAGAGCACACCGCAACCGCAGCCACGCCTGACGAAATTGCTGAATGAGCGCTATTCCAACCGCAGCTAGCGGCCACCGGAGCGGCTGGCAACTCGTATTCTGCTTCCTTCGTTGCGTTTAACTTTGCATGTGCCGGCGGGTCATCGGGATTAGCGAAGCCTCTCGTCGGCGAAAGAACAGAATATTCTCCCGGAGTGTCGGTGTCGCCTAATCGGCTAAATGGCCCTGCGGGACGAAAAGCGGCGGAAACGCTATTTGTAGATTGAGTACGGGGTAGCGGTGTGGCGCCCGCACGTGCAAAAGGCTGTGCTAAATTGCGAAGTTGGAGCAATCGCGGCACGGACTCCAGTGACAACGCAGACCCCCATCGAGCCACGGCGACCGACATCGGCCCCCACGCCGCAGCAGGCGCCGAAGATTCATCGCGTAGAGGTGTATTGGCACGCCGTAACGTACAAGACAGTCGCCATCTACCTGGTGCTCTTGTTTGTGATCATTATCGCGGGTATGTACGTCGCCATCCCGGACTGGACCACCATCGCGACAAACAAAATCAACAAGGCGATAGGCAACGTTGACAACGACCCGCTGACCATCACACAAACGCAGGCCAAGTTCGTGAACCTGGACGGCCGGGTGCAGGTGAAGAAGGTGAACTCCGTGACCTGGGCGGACGCCGACTATCACACCGCGCTGGACAAAGGCGATTTGATCCAGACGGGCTCGGACGGAGCGGCGCGCATCACGTTTGCGGACGGCACGGAATACACGGTGAAGGCGGAAACGCTGGTCACGGTGGAAGAGAACAGCGTAACCAAAGACCGCGCGAACACCGCCGTGCGTATCAACACCGGCGAGGTAAACCTGGCCACGCCGACGTGGTCTTCGCGCGACTCGCAGGCGGCCATCAGCGTGGAAGATGCCACGGCTTACGTGCAGCAGAACAGCCGGGCAACCGTGAAGAACGATCCCAACAAGAACGAGCACGAAATCGTGGTGGCCACGGGCGCGGCGGAAGTGCGGCGTGGGCAGGAAAAAATCGAGCTGACACAGTGGGAAAAGGCGAGCTTCCCGACTGGCGGGCCAACGCAGAAATCGAATGTGCTGGCGCCGCCGGGACTCGTATCGCCGCTGAACCTGGCGCCCATTATTTCGGAGAACCCGAAGACAGCGCAAATCCGGTTTGAGTGGCAGCCGGTGGAAGACGCGGTGGGGTACACGCTGCGCATCAGCCCGACGACGATGTTCACAAAGATGGTAAAAGAAGTGAAAGTGAGCGGCACGAGCGTGGAAGAGAGCGGACTGGAAGCCGGCGACTATTTCTGGAATGTGACCGCATCCGACGCCAAGAAGCAGACCAGCGAATTCAGCGAAACATTCAAATTCACGCTGGTGGCTCAGGGCAAGACGCAGGAAATGCTGCTGGACATCGAGAGCACGCAGATTCACGGGCGCGTCGCCGAGCTGATCGGCAAGACGGAGCCGGGCGCGGCGCTGATCATCAACGGGCAGGCGGTGGCGAATATTTCGCCCGACGGAAGTTTCCGCCATTTCACCGAGCCGCTGGAACCCGGCCAGCACACCATCGTGGTGATCGGGTCCAACCGGCGCGGCGGAACGGCGAAACAACAGGTTTCCATCGTAGTGCCGAAGTGAACTTGGGGAACGGCGGGTTGCGCTTTTGCGTGCGGCACCGAATCCGGCGACAATGGAAGGTTGCACGGACAGGGGCGGGCACGCAGCGATCCTACCTGGCAGGATCCTCTCCGCGGGGGGAAAGCAGTAATGACTAAGAATGGATACAACCTGAGGTCGGTGTTCAGCCTGTTTTCTTCCGACCTGGCGATCGATCTGGGAACGGCGAACACCCTGGTGTTCGCGCACGGCAAGGGGATTGTCGTGAACGAACCGTCGATCGTGGCGATCAACAAAGCCACCGGAGAAGTGGTGGCGGTGGGGCGCGAAGCGAAAGACATGCTGGGACGCACGCCGGGAAATGTTGTGGCCATCAAGCCGATGAAGGATGGGGTGATCGCGGATTTCAAGGTCACGGAAAAGATGCTGACGTATTTCATCCAGAAGGCGCACAACCGGCGCGTGCTGGTGCACCCGCGCATCGTCATTGGGGTGCCAAGCGAAATTACGCCGGTGGAAAAGCGCGCGGTGCAGGACTCCGCTTACCGGGCACGCGCCAGTGAAGTCTACCTTGTGGAACAGGCCATGGCCGCGGCCATCGGCGCGGGGCTGCCCATCGAGGAGCCCAGCGGAAATATGGTGGTGGATATCGGCGGCGGCACCACGGACATCGCGGTGATTTCCATGAGCGGGATCGTGTACTCGCGGTCGGTGCGCGTGGCGGGCAACGAGATGGACGAAGCCGTGATGCAGTATTTGAAGCGCAAGTACAACCTGCTGGTCGGCGAGCGCACGGCGGAACAGATCAAGATGGAAATTGGCTCCGCGTACCCGCTGGAGAAGCCGCTGACGATGGAAGTGAAGGGGCGCAACCTGATCGAGGGCGTGCCGCGCACGGTAACGATTGACGACAGCGAAATTCGCGAAGCGCTGAGCGAATGCGTGGCGACGATACTGAATGCCGTGCGCGTGGCGCTGGAGCGCACGCCGCCGGAGCTTTCCGCGGACATCAGCGACCGCGGCATCGTGCTGACGGGCGGCGGGGCGCTGCTGAAGAATCTGGACAAGCGCATCCGCGAGGAGACCGGCTTGCCGGTTTCGATCGCGGATGATCCGCTGGCGTCGGTGGTGCTGGGCACGGGCAAGATGCTCAGCGATTTCAAGCTGCTGCGGATGGTGTGCATCGACTGACGTAGTCATAAGTTTTCAGTTATAAGTATTAAGTAATGCGCTTGAATCGTTCCTTCCCAGTTTGAAGGTTACGGAAAACGCCCGGACATGGTATCGATCCCCTCAAGACATAAATCGCTGGCGCTGCTGGCGGGCGTGCTGCTGGCGCAGGTCCTGTTGCTGGCGGTGCAGATCAAACGCGATTCGCGCGGGCGGCTGATCCGCGTGTGGGCGGTATCCACGGTGACGCCGTTCGAACGCGCGGGAGCCTGGAGCGTCCGGAAAGTACGCGGCGTGTGGCAACACTATTTCGCGCTGCAGAGCACCGCGCGAGAGAACGAAACGCTGCGGATTGAGAACGACGCGCTGAGGCTGTCCATCTCGCAACTGCAAAGCAAGGCGGCGGAGGCGGACCGGTTGGGCGCGCTGCTGAACTTCAAAGCCTCGAATGAAAAAGTGGCGATGGTGGGCGCGCGAGTGATTGGCGCGAGCGCGGGAACGGCGAGCCGCACGATTGAAATCGACCGCGGCGAGCGTGACGGCATTCGCCGCAATCAGCCGGTGATCACGCCGGAGGGCGCGGTGGGCAAGGTGATCGAGGCGTACCGCGATTCGGCGCAGGTGCTGCTGTTGACGGACAAGGACAGCGGCATCGGCGCGATGCTGGTGGGTTCCCGGATCCAGAGCCCGGTGGGTGGCACGGGCGAGCCGATGCTGATGATGAAGTATGTGCCCACCGACGAAACGGTGAATGTGGGCGAGAAGATCGTGACCAGCGGCATGGACAAGATTTTTCCGCGCGACGTGCCGGTGGGCACGGTGGTGGAAGTGAAGACGGGCAATCCGTTCAAGCAGATTCGCGTGAAGCCCGCAGCGAAGCTCGACCGGCTCGAAGAAGTGTTTGTGCTGCTGACGCAGGAGCCGCTGGAATTCCAGAGAGAAGCGGAAGCACAGAGCGCGCCAGGGCCGAATGTGCCGGCGGAGACCCCCGCGACGGCGCCGCCAGCGGCGGTGAAACCATGAATGACACATTCGAACTGCGCAGCGGCGACACGCACATTGAGGTGCACAAGTTTTTCCCGGGCTCGATCGCGGGAGTGACCATCCTGGCGCTGGTGCTGCAAGCGGCGTTTCCGGTGTATTTGCCGAAGCTGAGTTTTCTGGACTTGCCGCTACTGATTACGATTTATTTCGGATTGAGCCGGCGAAATCCTTCCACGGGTTTGCTTCTCGGCACGACGATTGGATTGCTGCAGGACAGCTTGAGCGGGCCGACCGTGCCCCTGGGACTCTACGGTATTGCGAAAACGGTGGTGGGTTATCTGGCGTCGTCGATTGGCGCGCGGCTGGATACCGAGCATCCCGTGGCGCGCTTCGCGTTGACGGCCGGGTTTTTTGTGCTGCAGCAGGCCGTGATGGTGCTGACGCGGCGGTTGCTGCTGGCGCAGCCGGAACCGTGGTTCAACACTCATTTGGCCATCGCCGCAGCAATGAATGCTGTGCTCAGCGTGCCGTTGTTCCTGCTGCTGGACCGCCTCCGGCGCAGTTCGTGAGCCACAGCGACCTCATCCATCAATCCTGTAGCTCACCCCTCGAGGGTTGGGGTATTTCCGCTCCCTCGGCAACTCACTTCGCAACGCGCACTTTCAGTCTTGCCCTTTCGCGAGGCAGTTGGAACCGACGAAAACCCTCAGGCCTCAAAGACCTGAGCTACAGTCTCGAAGTATCTTTCATTCCGTGAAGTGGCGAGACCTTATTTTTTGCGTAGGAAGCAACGCGGGTTGGCCTAGTGGACGAGGAGGAACTGCTTGAAGTCGTCGTAGGCGGTGGTCATGGGTAGCGAGAGCTTGGGGCGGTTCAGGTATTCGGCCAGGCGGGAGGGGAGCGGCGGAGCAATGCTGATTCCCTTTTGGACGATTTCGGCAAATTTGGCGGGATGCGCCGTGGCCAGCACGAGACCTTGAGACGGCTCGGAATGTTCCTTGCGGTACGCTTCCCACGCATGAATGCCCACCGCCGTGTGCGGGTCGCTGATATAGCGGAAACGGTCCCACACGTTGTGCATCTGCTGCAGCGTTTCTTCATCGGTAACGCTCTGCCCCCAAATCTCCTTGCGAACGTTTTCGATGCGGTTGCGGCACAAATCCAGCAAGCGCGGAAAATTGTTAGGATTGCCGACGTCCATCGCGCTGGAATAGGTCGCAACAGCCTCATTCGGCTTGTATTCCCCACTCAACAGATAACGCGGCACCGCGTCGTTGACGTTGGTCGCCGCGATAAATCGCGAAACCGGCAGCCCCAGGCGCTTCGCGAATAGCCCTGCAGTGAGATTGCCGAAATTCCCGCTGGGCACGGACACAATCAGGGGCACAGAAGCCACCGGCAACTGGCGGTACGCGGCCACGTGATAGAACATCTGCGGCAGCAGGCGCGCAATGTTGATGGAATTGGCGGAGGTGAGAAAGGCGCGGCGGTTCAGCGCTTCGTCGGCGAAGGCCTGCTTCACCAGGCGCTGGCAATCGTCAAACGTGCCGGAAACCTCCAGCGCGGTGATGTTTTCGCCGAGCGTGGTGAACTGCTTTTCCTGGGCTTCGCTGACGCGCTTCGAGGGATAGAGGATCACCACGCGGATGCCGGGCACGCGGAGAAAGCCGTGGGCGACGGCGCTGCCGGTGTCGCCGGAAGTGGCCACGAGCACGGTGAGTTGCCGCTCTTCGCCGCGCACGAAATAGCCCATGAGGCGGGCCATGAAGCGCGCGCCAAAGTCCTTGAAGGCCAGCGTGGGACCGTGAAATAACTCAAGGATATGCAGCGCCGGGGAAAGTGAGACGAGCTTCACGGGAAAATTGATGGCTTCGGCCACGATTTGCCAAAGCACTTCTTCGGGCACATCCGGAGTGGCAAATGGCCGGACCACGCGAAAACAAACTTCCGTGAAAGGCAGGCGGCGAAATTCCTCGAGTTCCTCGGGAGTGTGGCGCGCGATTTCCACTGGCACGTACAGGCCGCCATCGGGCGCGAGGCCGCGGAGGATCGCTCCTCGCAAGGAAGTGAGTGGTGCTTTACCCGAGGTGCTGCGGTATCTCATCGGCGTTTCGTTTGGACCTGGCTATTTCCGGGGCGAAAGCTGCTCCCTGATTCTTTGCAAAAATCGTTCACCGGCTGATGCCGTGGCGTTTTCGGTTCCCAGCGACAATTCCCGCAAGCCGGCCACGGGCACGGTGCAGTGCGCCAGCGCTTCATAGCTTTGGCGGCGCGCAGCGATCAGCGCCGGGTAACAACGCGCCACCGTTTCGCGCGGCGTTTCACCGGGTCTCGGCTGAAACGCTCCGCGCCACAAAACGGGTTTGGGATCGTCCCGGTAGCGCCGGATCAAAAGCTGCTGCTCGTCCGCGGAAGCCGCCAGATACACAATGGCCATCAGCCGCCGCAGTCTATGCAACAAATGGTTCCCGCAGTAAATCACGCTACCGGTCGTATCCAAAATGAGTTCGTTGTGCGGATTTTTTTCCAGGCCGGTAAGGACTTCGTCGAGAGTCGCGGTCTCCTCCGCCAGGTACTGCGCCTCGCGTTCGGCATAGGTGGAGCGGTCTGGCCAGCCCATCCACGCGGCCACGCCATTGATCCCGCTGAATCCCCCCGCCTGAAGGACGGAAGCAAGACGCGCTTCGATCTGATCATCGCAGGAAATCGCGGGGAATCCGAGAGAGGCAAGACTTTTGGTCCAATAGGATTTGCCCGCGCCAGACATTCCAATGAGCGCGAGCCGCAGCGGCTTATCTGAAAGAGAGGCCATGGAGAACTATGAATTGTAGTTGATTCCGCTGGAAGCACGAAACGCAAAAACCGATAGTGGGTCGGTTTCCGACTAGCGCTAACCGGAGAAGTGGGTCCCGGTACGAGGATGTTCGCCGTGCTTGCCTAAAATCGGGGAGGCAGCAAATAATTCAGTATTTCCGCAGCCATTCCACCTAACAACATCCCATAGAGAAGTACTCTGAATCGGTAATATTCCTTCTTTTCCCTTGTCCGGTAAAGCAGCCAAAATCCGAGCGCCAAAACGAGGACATGCAACGCTATAAATCCGGGAGAATGGACCACTTTAGGATACCCATGAGCCTGCCCACTGGCATCGTGCAACAACGCTGTTCGACCATTCATCAAGTCGAGTATGGAACTCCCGATTGCGACAGCGGCTACAAAAACGGTCGCTACCCGAAACGTGACATAGCGTCGATACTTTTCTGGGAAAAGCAATTGGTCAAGCTTCTCAAGTAGGCGATTCATGTGAAGAGTATGCGATGAGGATAGTATATTGTCCACAGTGTGCCCGAGTCCTGATTAACGTAACCGGAGACTGACCCAGTACCCAAAAGTCTCTGAATGAAACACTCCTGCCTGAAGGCCATCGGGGAGAGGTTAAGCATGTGGCATAGGGGGCATGGGTGCCCGTCACATCAGTTGTGCTTAAAAGCCATGCCCTGACGAATAGCGCGGGTCATCCCTCGAGATGCCGCAGGCCGTTGTATGACCCGCTACCTGCCCTTTGGGACGGGTTGCGCCCCCCGTAGGCAAGTGCTACTTTTAGTGAGACTTCCGAACGATGGCGGTATTGGAAGCCGCGCGGCGTTGGGAGAGCTTGGTCGAGTCATCGGAGGCCGTGGGGGCCTCGTTGAACGGACTATACGACCTTCTTCGCTGCCAATAGAGAGATTGCGCGAGCGGGCACCGCTCAGCCCTGAAGAAAAGAGCGCTCGCGCGCAGGTTCTTCGTGTCGTACTGGTTTCGCAACGACAATCGATTGCCGCAGGAACGTCTGGCGGCTGCCTCCTACGTGATCGTGGGTATTATTGCGTTGCTGCTCCTCGGCTTCTGGAAGCTCCAAGTTATTGATTCCGATAAGTATGGCCAACTGGCGGAGCGCAACCGGGTGCGCTCGATTCCCATTATCGCGCCGCGGGGACGCATGCTGGACCGCGATGGGCGCGTGCTGGTGGACAACTATCCCTCCTTCAGCGTGCTGTTGCTGCGCGACGATAGCGCGGCCGTGGACAAGAATCTTCCCGCCATTGCCGACGGCTTGGGGTTGTCCTTGGATGACCTGAAAGAGCAGTTGAACAACACGATCAACCTGCCGAAATTCCAGCCCATTGTGATCAAGCCGGAAGCGACGCCGGCGGACGTGGCGTTTATCGAATCGCACCGCGCGGATGTTCCGCTGCTGGAAATGCTCATGGTGCATCGGCGAAGGTACCTGCCGGACGGATTCATGTCGCATGCCAGCGGGTATGTGGGGGAAGTGAGCGAGCAACAGATCGAAGCGAGCAACGGCAAGCTGCGGCCGGGCGACTTCGCGGGCAAGTCGGGGCTGGAGCGGCAATACAACGATCTGCTGATGGGCACGGACGGGATGCGGCGCGTGGTGGTCAACAGCGTGGGCAAAGAAATGAAGGAAATGCGACTGTCGCAGCAGGAGGCCATTCCGGGCAAGCAGATTCAATTGACGATTGATTACGACCTGCAAGAGTTGGCGGAGAAGGGACTGGGGGACAAGGAGGGAGCGGTGGTGGCGCTCGATCCGCGAACGGGCGAGGTGCTGGCCTTTGCGAGCCATCCAGCGCCCGATCCCAATGATTTCGCCGTGCGAATTTCGAACGAAGAGTGGCAGAGATTAAATGAAGACCCGGCCCGGCCGCTGCTGAATCGCGTGACCCAGGCGCAACTGGCGCCAGGGTCGGTGTTCAAGATCATCATGGCCACGGCCATGCTGGAATCGAAAACGCCGCCGGAAAACTTCACAGCGTTTTGTCCGGGATACGGTGTCTTCTACGGGCAGATGCACAAATGCTGGGTTTACGGAAAAAGCGGTCATGGAGAAGTGGGCCTGCACCGCGCCATCGTCCAGTCCTGCGACGTGTTCTTCTACAATGTCGGGATGCGCATGGGAATCGCCACGATTTCCAAATATGCCAAGATGCTTGGGCTTGGTGCGAAGACCGGGATTGACTTGCCATCGGAAGAACCCGGATTGGTGCCTTCCGAAGAGTGGGTGCAGCGCGTGTATCACCATAAATGGTATCCGGGATCGACAATTTCTGTGGCCATCGGCCAGGGTTCCGTGATGGTCACGCCGCTGCAAGTCGCTTACGTGATCGGAGGAATCGCCTCCGGAGGCGACTTCAAACAACCGCACTTGCTCAAGGACGCACAAAACGTCGGCCAGATGCACGTGGATCTGGCGGAAAACACGGTGGAGCAGGTTACACAAGGGATGTATGGGGTGGTGAACGAACCTGGGGGCACGGGCCAGTCCGTGAAGCTCCAGGGGATCGAGTTTTGCGGGAAATCCGGTACCGCGCAGTTAATGAGCTTCGGCGCGGCTAGCCGTCTTGGGCTGGGAAAAGGCCGCAATGACGGATGGTTCGTTGGCTATGCACCGCGGCGCGATCCGGAGATTGTAGTCGCCGCCGTCGTTCAGGACACGACGGAGCACGGGGGCACGGTCGCGGCGCCTGTTGTGCGCGATATTGTGAAGGCGTATTACGACAAGAAGGCGAAAAAGGGCCAGGGGCAGTACACCGTGGACTATCAGAAGCATGAGCTCGGTGCTGGTTCCCGGGAGGAAGTGGCGGAAAATCCGAAGGCGGTGAGCAAAGCGGAACAGTCTGCCGCGGTTGTGCCGGGGGATTCGGCCAAGAAGCCGCGCCCCAACTAAAGGCATTTCAGGAAGAAATGGAATGAGAGACGCACCCGGAACACGCGATTACGATTGGTGGTTGGTGGCCATCGTGGCGGCGATTTGCGCGCTGGGCGTGATCGAGATTTATTCGGCGACGCACGGCAGCGCGCTGGCGGGCATGCACCTAAAGCAGATCCGCTGGCTGGTGGTGGGCGTGGTGTTGATGTTCGCGTTCTCCCGAGTGGACTATCACGTGATCATGGACCAGGC
>Ga0326728_10011218_pt1 | contig 20580 bp, 14 predicted proteins | sample MB3enrmetagenome_FD_207602 | JGI IMG/M metagenome (GOLD analysis project Ga0326728, IMG submission 207602) | Lab enriched peat soil microbial communities from McLean, Ithaca, NY, United States - MB31MN | ecosystem: Environmental > Terrestrial > Soil > Wetlands > Peat | place: USA: New York... | reverse complement strand
CTCTTCGGCGATGCGGCCGCCCATCAGAATGGTGATCTCGGCCTGCAAGTAATCCCGGTTGTAGGAATGCTTGTCGTCGATGGGCAACTGCATGGTCACGCCCAGCGCCAGGCCGCGCGGAATGATGGTGACCTTGTGCAGCGGATCGGCGTTGGGGAGCACCGCCGCCACCAGCGCGTGGCCGGCTTCGTGATACGCCGTGTTGCGCTTCTCGGCGTCGCTCAAGATCATGCTCTTGCGCTCGGCGCCCATCAGGATTTTGTCCTTGGCCACCTCGAAATCCACCATCATCACAACTTTGCGGTTCTGGCGCGCGGCGTTTAGCGCCGCCTCGTTGACCACGTTCGCCAGGTCGGCGCCCGCCAGGCCCGGTGTGCCGCGGGCCAGCACCGAGAGATCCACGTTGTCGCCCAGCGGGATCTTCTTGGTATGGACGCGCAGGATGGCTTCGCGCCCGCCCACGTCCGGACGGCCCACCACCACGCGCCGGTCGAAACGGCCGGGCCGCAGCAACGCCGGATCCAGCACGTCGGGGCGGTTGGTGGCGGCCACCAGGATCACGCCCTCGTTGGATTCGAAACCGTCCATCTCCACCAGCAACTGGTTCAGGGTCTGCTCGCGCTCGTCGTGTCCGCCGCCCAGGCCCGCTCCACGGTGGCGGCCGACGGCGTCGATTTCGTCGATAAAGATGATGCAGGGGGCGTTTTTCTTGCCCTGCTCGAACAGGTCGCGGACGCGGCTGGCGCCCACGCCCACGAACATCTCCACAAAATCCGAACCGGAGATCGAGAAGAACGGAACGCTGGCCTCGCCCGCGATGGCGCGCGCCAGCAGGGTCTTGCCGGTGCCCGGAGGTCCGATCAGCAGCACGCCCTTGGGGATGCGCCCGCCCAGTTTCTGGAACTTCTGGGGCTCGCGCAGAAATTCGATAATCTCCTGCAGCTCTTCCTTGGCTTCTTCCACCCCGGCCACGTCCTTGAACGTGACCTTCTTCTGTTGCGTGGAGTGCAGCCGCGCACGGCTCTTGCCGAAGCTGAGGGCCTTGTTCCCGCCGCTCTGCATCTGCCGCATCATGAAGATCCAGAAGGCGATGATCACGATGAACGGCGATGCGTTCAGCAGGATGTTCACCCATGTGCTGGAATTGACCGGCTTGACGGTAAGGCCAACGCCCTTGTCCCGGAGCTCCTTGTACACGTCGGGATAGTTGATGGGGATGGTGGTCTTGTACTGCTGGCCGTCCTTCAGCTTGCCCGCTACGTCATTGGTATCGACGGTGGCATCGGCAACCATGCCTCCGTCCACCCTGCTCATAAACTCGGTGAAGGATAGTGCTATGGGACCCTGTCCCTGGCTGTTGTGTACCACCATGAACAACAACAGCGCCAGGCCGATTAAAACCACCCAAAAAACCAATGTCTTGATATTAGAGTTCAAAGAAGCCTCCGTACCGGCTTAATTCGTTAGACGCCGTCCTGTCCGATCCCGATTCCGATTTCATCGGACGCGCGCGCTTCGTGGATCGCCAGCACCCATCGGCTGCCGGAATTCGCCTCATAATCCGCGGCCGGGCCAAACTGCCTTACCCACACAATCGCGGGCCCGTTCGTTAGTACCGGCCAGTGGCGCCGTTCCCACAATGGGATACGCGCGCGCTGAAACAGGGTCTTGATCTTTTCTTCGCCGGTGCTCCCTGAGGGTGTGTACCGGTCGCCCGCCTGCCAGCTCCGCCATTCCAGCGGACCGGACAGGCGCTGCCAGTCCAAACCACCCACCCAATTATTATATACGGAATCTCTAGTATCCGAAGTTCGCGGCTTTTCAAGCAGTTCCAGACAAACCTCGATACCGGTCCCGGGAATCCGCAAAGCCCCCGGCACACTGGCGGTCTGGCGGTAGGGAGCGCCGGCGGCCAGCGAATCGGGCGTCCCGAACCGCAGCCAGTCGAAAGAACGAAGCACCGCCAGACCCGGGGCGTGGGTGCACCCGTGGCCCCGCGGACTCGAAGCCAGCTCCAGAATCGACCCGATGTGCCTGAAATTCACACCCCGCAGATCCCCTTTGGCGATTTCAATGGCCCGCCGCACCAGCCGCCGCCTTGCCGCCAGCGGCAGAGCCGCCACCGCCCCCGCTTTCAGATACACCGCGCCCCCGCGCCGCTCCAACAGGCTGCCCGCCAGCCGATCCACCTCCCGCGCCCACCACGACTCCTCGGCCCGCGCCCAGTCGGCGGTTTGCGCCAGGGTCTCCGCCAGACCGGGGTTCCAGTCGCGGATGAGTTGCGGCAACAACTGGCGCCGGATGCGGTTGCGCGCGAAACGGGAATCGGCGTTCGAGGAATCCTCACGCCAGGCGATCCCTCGTTCCCGCAGGAAATCCTCCACCTCCGCGCGATCCACTTCCAGCAGCGGACGCACCATGCCCTCCGTGGTGACCGGCCGGATTCCAGCCAGCCCCGCGGTCCCGGCGCCCCGCAGAAAACGAAACAGCACGGTCTCGGCCTGGTCCGAGCGGGTATGGCCGAGCGCCACGCGGTCCACCTCGCCGGCGGCCATCCGTTCCCGGAAAAAGCTCCGGCGCGCCTCCCGCGCGGCCTGCTCCAGGTTGCCGGCGGCCGCGCCGAAGTCGGCCTCGCCGATGGTCGCCGCCAGCCCCAGCCGGTCCGCCAGCGCGCGCACGAATTCGGCGTCGCCCCGCGATTCCTCGCCGCGCAGATTGTGGTTCAGGTGCAGGACGCGCAGCCGCAGATCCCAGCGCGGCGCCAGTTCCCGTAGGACGTGCAGCAGGCACACCGAATCGGCGCCCCCCGAGACCGCCACGCCAACCGTCTGGCCGGCGCCGAACATCCCGTGACGCTCGATAAACCCGGCGATGCGCTCGATCAACATGGACCCCGCCATCATTGTGGCATGCTTATGTGGGGCAGGTTGGCAACCTGCGGCCGAGTGGCACTCGGCCTTCCGACCTATCTGCCGCCGCCCCGGGCAGTGTTTTCGCCCCGTCCGAGTGCCTCCGCTTGTCCCGTGCGAGGAAGTCGGGTTAGTCGCCTGTCCCCGAATTGCGCCGCACAAACCGCCCCGGGCAACGCCCTCGGATCGCCGGATGGGATTACGATCGCGTGCGCGGGACCAGGCTCAGCGCCAGCAGCCCGATTTCCACCACGCCGGCCGCATAGAAGACGAATCGTCCCCACGGCCAGATGGCCGCCGGCCATTGGTCCACCAACTTATCCCGCCAGTTCTCGTTGAGCTTCGCCGGTGGGGGATCGGATTCCGAGGGCTGCCAGGACGCCGAAATCCAGATGCCCCGCACGTTGGCCAGCAGCAGGGCGAGAAAAATGATCCGCACCACGCCCAAGCCTTGCCCCGTCTCCTTCTGCAACACGACGGTATCCAGCAGATACGCGAGGAACGCTCCCGCCGCCGCGATGCGGCTCTGCATCCGCGAGCCGAATCCCGCCAGGATATAGAAGGCCGACGCCAAAGCGCCCAGGCCAATCACCAGCGAATTCCTCGTCAGGAGCGAAACCGCCATCGTAACCACCCCCACCACCAGGCAAATCCAGAAGCCCTGCGTGGTAACCGTGTCCAGATCCACCCGCGTGCGTATGGTGGGCCAGAAGAGGCTCTTCAACCGGCTGTCCGTCTTGGGCTCCGGGTCCGTCAAACCAAGTTGCTGCATGTGGTCTGGTATAACACAGCCACCACGCCGGCCGCTTGCCTTTGGACTGCGGAGAACGAGGCCGGCATCCGCCTTGTTACAATGAGGGCCAACCCCATGACCTGCCGCATCGTCCCATTCCTGCTGATCCCGCTGGCTCTCACCGGCGCGGAAACCGAAAAGATCCGCAACACCCGCGCCGTGGTGATCGAAGATTCGCTCGCGCCCGGCGAATCGCGCGCCATCCGCGGCGACCTGCCCAGCGTCACCATCTATTGCCAGGCCGGGACCGTCGCAATCGCCGCCGCCGGCGAGCAGCCGCTCACCGCCGCCGTCCAACCGGGCGAAGCCGCCTTCCTGCCGCCCCAAGCCCGCACCGTGAAGAACGCCGGGACGGCCCCGCTGCGCATCGTCCGCGTGGATCTCCCCGGCCCAGGCTCCGACGAAACCTGGGGCTCCGCCGGAATCCCGCACTACAAGCTGTTGCTCGAAAACCGCTACGCCCGCGTCTACGACATCCGCGTGGCCGCCGGCTCCATCGAGCCCCTGCACACCCACAAGGATCGCGTGGTGGTGTGCCTGTCCGGAGCCGACCTCATCCACACCATGCCCGACGGCCGCCAGGAGCCCGCCACCCTGAAAACCGGCGAGATCGATTGGCGGCTCGGCGCCACCCATATCGGCCACAATATCGGGAAGACCGACCTCTGGGTGATCGCCGTCGAACCGAAATAGTTAGGAACATTCCGTCCGGGTGAGCGTCTGATCCCGTATGCTGTCTGTCTGGCAGGACCTACGGTACGGGTTCCGCGGCTTGCGCGCCAACCCCGGCTTCTCCCTGCTGGCGATCGCCACCCTGGCGCTCGGCATTGGCGCGGCCACCACCATGTTCAGCGTGGTCAAGAACGTCCTGCTGTCGCCGTTTCCTTATAAGGACGCCGATCGGATCGCCGCCTTCGCCATCCACAACCTGGACAACCCGCACCCCGGAGGCCGCCAGGGCCTGCAGCCGGCCGAATTCCTGGAATACCGCCGGCAGAACCACGTGTTCAGCGAAGACATCGGGGGCGGCAATTGGGACGTTCTGTGGACCACTCCCGAAGGCACCGAACAGTTCGACGGCGGGTATTTGACTCCCAATACGTTTCAATTCCTGGGAGTGCCCGCCCAACTGGGGCGCATCCTCACCCCGGAGGACGGCCGGCCGGGCGCGGCGCCGGTCTTCGTCATGAGCTACAAGCTGTGGGTGCGCCGTTTCCACCTGGACCCCTCCATCCTCGGACGGACCTTCATCCTCAACGGAAAGCCCACCACGCTTGTGGGCATCATGCCCAAGCGTTTCACCAAGCGCGGCGCCGAGCTTTGGCAGTCGGCCGAACTGGACATCGCCGACGACCGCTGGTTCCAGTTCCAGGCCCGCCTCAAGCCCGGTGTGACTTTGAAACAGGTGGAAGCCGATCTCCTGCCCATCGCCCAACGCTGGGCCAAAGATCATCCCAAGGATTACCCCAAGCGCTTCTCCATTCAGGCCAGCAGCTACGTCGATAGCATCGTCGGATCGTTCAAAAAGACCCTCCTGACCCTCGGCGCCGCCGTGGCCCTGTTGCTGCTGATTGCCTGCGCCAACGTGGCCAACATGCTGCTGGCGCGCTCCACCGCGCGCGATCGCGAGATGGCCATTCGCTCCGCCATGGGCGCCAGCCGGTGGCGCGTCGCCCGCCAGTTGCTGGTGGAGAGCCTGCTGCTCGGCGTAGGCGGCGCGGCCGCGGGCGCCGCCCTGGCATACGGCGGCATCAAGACGCTGGTGGCCTTCATCCCCACCGAGGCCATTCCGAACGAAGCCGAGATCGCGCTCGACACCCAGGTGCTGCTTTTCAGCCTGGGCCTGGCCCTGCTCACTCCCCTGCTCTTCGGTCTCGCGCCCGCCTGGCAATTGGCGCGCCGGGATCTGGTCGAACCGTTGAAAGACTCCGGCCGTGGCGTCAGCGGAGGCTTCCGCCGCGCCCGATTGCGCAACACCCTGGTGGTGGTGGAACTGGCGCTGTCGCTGGTGCTGCTCACCGGCGCCGGGCTGATGATCCGGACCTTCGCCGCGCTCACCGAGCAGGATCTGGGCTTCAATCCCGGCAACATTCTGGTGGCTCGCCTGCCGTTTCCCCGCGGCCAGTACACCACCGCCGCCGAGAAGCAGCACTTCTTCAGCCAACTCCTGCCGCGCGTGAAGACCATCCCCGGAGTGGTGGACGTCACCACAATCAGCAGCCTGCCCCCGTACGGCGGAATTCACACTCCCATTGAAGTCCCCGGCAAGGTTCACAACGAACAGTGGATCGCCATCTATCAGCTCGTGAGCGAGGGCTATCTCCGGACGATGGGCACAAGCCTGGTGCGAGGACGCTTCCTCGAAGAGGGAGACGTCCTGGGCGCCCGCAAAATGGCGGTCGTCAACCAGACCGCCGTTGCCAAGTACTTCGCCAAGGAAGACCCCGTCGGCCGTCAAATTAATTTCGAGCGGCTGGGGCGAGGCGCGAATTCCCCGCCCGCATCGTTTGAAATCGTGGGTGTCTTCAAGGACATGAAAAACCAGGATGTCAATCAACCGGTGATCCCCGAGATCCTGATCCCCTACACCGTCACCGGCGACTGGGAGCGCGGCATCATGGTGCGAACCGCCCGCAATCCCCTGGCCCTGCTCCGTCCCGTGCAGCGCGAGATTTGGGCGGTGGACCGCAACGTGGCCACCACCATGACCCGCCCGCTGGAGGATTTCCTGGCCGACTACACCTTTGCGCAGCCGCGCTTCGTTCTCCTGGTGCTGGGCGTCTTCGCCGCGCTCGGCCTGCTGCTGGTGGCCGCCGGCGTGTACTCCGTCCTCGCCTACACGGTGTCGCGGCAAACCCGCGAAATCGGCATTCGCATGGCCCTGGGCGCCGGCCGCGGGGATGTCGTCCGCATGGTGCTGCGCATGGGATTGTGGCTGATCGCCGTCGGGCTGGCCATCGGACTCGGCGCCAGCCTCCTGGTCAACCGCGTGCTCGCCAGCGAATTGTCGGGCGTCACGCCGCGCGACCCCGTCACCTTCGCCGCCGTCAGCCTGGTCCTGGTGATGGTGGGCGCGGCCGCCTGCTGGTTCCCGGCGCGCCGCGCGACGAAAGTGGATCCGGTGGAAGCCCTGCGTTTCGAGTGAGACCGGCGCGGAACCACTGCGGTACACTGGCCCGGTGACGCTCTTCGGTCCGCTGCATCTCGCGCTACTGGCGGCGATCGCGGTAGTGGCCTCCGCGCTTCCCTGGTTGTGCCGCCGCGGCGCCATCCCCGCGCGCCCCACCCGCCTTGCCGTCGGATGGGCCCTGCTGCTGAACGAGCTGGTCTGGTGGATTTTCCGCTACTCGCATGAAGGCGTGCATTTACCGAACCTCCCGCTGCAGTTGTGCGACCTCACCGTCTGGCTGGCGGTGCTGGCGTGTCTCACGGCGCGGCCGGCCATCGCGGAATTCGCCTATTTCGCGGGCATGGGCGGAGCCGGCATGGCCCTCGCCACCCCCGACCTCTGGTCGCCCTGGCCCACCTATCCGGCCATCTACTTCTTCCTGGCCCACGGCGGCATCGTGATCGCCGTGGCCCTGATGCCTTTTGGAGGAATCGTCGGTTTCCGCCGCGGCGCGGTGTGGCGTTCGTTCGGCCTGCTGACCGTCTACGCGGTCCTGGTGGGAGCGTTCAATGCCGTCTGCGGCAGCAACTACATGTATCTGTGCCGCAAGCCCGCCAGCGCCAGCTTGCTCGACAAGCTGGGTCCGTGGCCGTGGTACCTGCTCCCCACCGCCGCCATCGCTCTAGGCTTCTTCTGGCTGTTGTGGCTGCCCGTGCGGCCGTCCGCCCGGAAGCTGTGAAAAAAACCGAAACGCATGCAAGCCCGCGCAGCTTGCGGCGGTTTTGTGGGGCAGGTTGGCAACCTGCGGCCGATTGTCAATCGGCCAGGCGAGCGCGGCTCGCCCGCGCGGACTACCAACTGGTCCCACAAGCCCGGAGAGGCCCACGTGGCTCGGTTGCGGCCATGCTGCTTTGTGGGGCAGCCGATTCGCCTGCCGGGCCCGCTTGCGGCACGGTCTATCCCAACTTCTCACGCCCGCGGCTCGCCTGTGCCTTCCGAGCCGCGGCCGTGAGGAAGCGGTTGCCGGCGAATGGAGCCGGCTAATTCCCGACTGGCTCTTACTGAACGTCGCTGACTCTGCCGTCGACGAAGATAACCTTCATGTCCTTGTAGTAATAGGTCTTCTTCTGACCCAGATCGGCAATCCGCACGGGATCTCCCAGCCGCGCGACCACCTCCGCGACGGTCTGGCCGATTTCGATGGTGACTGGCCCAGCGGGGTTCGCGGCAGCCGGACTCTGCCCAGCTTGTCCGAGCACGTCCTGTTCCTGCCTGTCGGCATCCTGTGCCTCCTGCTTGAGCTCGGTGGCGACGTTCGGGTCGGCGGGAGGCAGGTCGGCCGCATAGGGCGCGGCAGTCTGCGTCCGGAGCGAGGCGTTGATGACGGGCAGTCCTTGCTGTCCCTGGCGAGTCTGCAACTCGCCCAAACCCTGGTCCAGCGTTTCGCGCATGTGGTTCTGCATCTCCTGCAAATCGGCGAGCTGGACGGGAATGACGCTGCCGGCCAGGCAGTCCTGGGCCTTGCTGGCCAACACTTGCACATTGGCGAAGTTGGGGTCGGACGACGGCGCCGGGTTGAGTTGCAGAACGTCTCCATCGGTCAGAGCGCAATCCTGGTTCCCTGTGGTGGCCATCAGATTGGTCGAGACCACAAAGACGTGCGGATAGTTGTCGGCCAGAATCGGCGGCGCTCCGCTCGACGCCGGCATCATATTCTGCGCGGCGTTCTGGCTTTCGGCGCTCTCCTGTGCGAGGTCGCGCTGCACCTCGACGGCGATCAGGTTCTTAACCTGCGGGCTGAGGGCGACTTGCCCGGATGGGTCATATCCGGCTTGAGCCGCGGCCGCCGCATCCATGCGATCCTGGTAGGAATCCTGCAACGAAGCAGCCAAGATATAGTCCGTCAGCCAATAATTGGGGCCGGCATAATAAGGGTACGGAGTGAAGTAGCCGGCATAGAAACCGAACCATGGGCTGCCACCCCAGCCGAAGTTATAGTAGACGCGCGCGGACCACGGAGTATAGCCCCACGCGTAAAACCCCGGAGTGTAGAAGCGGACCGGCGTATACACGTTGAAGGCGATCCCCCGATACATCATAGGCCGATACACGCGAGTGTATGGCATGCCGCTCACGTAATACGTGCGTTGCACGAATGCATGGCCGCGGACCGTGATGGGCCGTTGCACATAGCCGTGACCGGCGGCATTGGTCACGATCATTCCGCCGCCTGGCCGCGCCGCCTCGATGCGCCGCGCGCCGTTCGGAGCATGGATTATCGTGGCGCCGCCACGGGTATGCACGACCGTGGGATGGCCCGAAGGTCCGAAGCGTGCCGAAGTGCCGTTGGCGCCGTGGAACTCGGGGCGGGGACCCGCTTTGGACATGTTTCCCCTCCCGGGTGCGTTGGCCATGCCCCCCCTGCCCGGGGCGTTGGCGGGAGCGGGCCCCCGGCCAGTATTCGGGACTGTTCCCCTGCCGGTAGCGCTCGGCACTGTTCCCCTGCCAGTAGCGTTCGGAGTGGCGGTTCCCCTCCCAGTAAAGCTCGGTGTGGCAGTTCCCCTGCCAGTAGCGTTCGGAATGGGAGTTCCCCTGCCAGTAGTGTTCGGGACGGTGCCCCTGCCAGTAGCAATCGGAGCTGTTCGCCCGCCAGTAGTATTCGGAGAGGCGGTTCCCCTGCCAGTCGCACTCGGGACGGTGCCCCTGCCGGTGTTACTCGGCGCCGGGTTCTGGGTACCTCCCCGATTGCCCGTGTTGGGGGAAGCTCCGCTGCCAGCCGGGTTCGACGCCGTTCCTCTGCCAGTGTACGCTGGCGTGGCCGGCGACCCTCCTCCCGGCGCGCGGCCCCCGGATGGAGCCGACTTAACGGCCGGCGCCGGGGCGCTCTTGGCCGGCGGAGCCGAGCCGGCGTTCTTGTTCTTATTCTTGTCTTGCCGCGCGCAGACGATACCGGACCATGCGAACAGCAGTGCGAACAGTACCGTACCGAGCCGGCCGGATAGTCCGGCTTTCGAAATCCGAAGGGCGTTCATAAAATCCTCCACCTGGCGGCGCGGGTCCTATCATGAGCCGCCAAAGCCGCTCATTGAATGTCCGAGACCTTTCCGTCCAGGAACGTGATCTTCATGTCCTTGTAGGAGTATATCTTCTTCGAGCCTAGATCGGCCACCCTTTCAGGCTGTCCCATGATGGCGACAACCTGGTCGATGGTCAATCCGAGCGAAATCGTCGGCGGTTGAGTGGGCGCCTGATCCGCCGGTGTTGCCGGCGGCGCGATCGGCGCCGTTACCGGTGTTTCCGGCGGCGTTGCGGGCGCCGGCGACGCCCCATCGGGCTGCACCGCGAACACTTCGGCGATGGTACTCAACAACTGATCGGCCGGAGGAACGGCATTCTTGGCAAACGGAAACTTCAGTTCCCCAAAGTAGCCGTACGGATTGCTGTACAGCCTGAAAACCACTCCATCTTTGTGGATATCCACCTTCGTCACCCAGAGCAGCTCGCCAGCCGCCAGAGTGCGTTGCTCGATGGAAGCCGATGGCCCCGGCTTGTTCAGCGCGTTTATCAAATCCCCCCCGAAGCCCCTCCCGAGTGGGTTTCGGGATATCTTCCCATTCTTGTAAGTGCTTTGCGGCGGCATGGGATTGGCGACGGTGTACATCAACAGCCCTTGCTTCTGTAAGACCAGGACGCTGCCGGCGGTGACCATCTCGCCGCTTCGGCTCATCGTCGTCGGGCGGTACTGCGCCGCCAGTTGCTGCTCGATATTGGTCTTCGGCGTCTGATCCTGGGGGGCCGCGATCGAAGATGTTCCAAATGTTACCGCAAGAAGAGACGCAACGATCGGCATCGTTCGCATGAGCGTGAAATTCCTTTCTCGGTTTTGGGGCAACGTCCAAACTGGCGCCGAAACTTGGCGGTTGCGGGTCACAGAATTTATACCACCACCCGCCCCCGACCACAAGGACAGCACCGCAAATTCAATCCCATGCATGAGCGCGAGTTCTGCCAGCCGGAGGAAAGCCGCCACGCGGCCACCCTTCTCCTTCTCACGGTATATACTGTGGCAAAGTGTCCAACAGCGGGCGGATAGCGGCGGCCAGCCCAGCAAGAACTGCCTCCCGCCGTTCGCCAAGTTCGAAGGTGGCATTATGGCTTCGGAAGGTCAAAGCAGCTTAGCGCGCCGGATCTTCGACGAGGCGCTGGCGCATCCGGCGGCCCAGAGATCGGCGTTTCTGGCGGCGGCGTGCCAGGGCGACCCGCAAGTAGCCCAGGAAGTGAAGCGCCTCATCGAGGCCAGCGGCCAGGCGCAAACGTTCTTTTCGGAAGATACGCACGACTCGCCGAGGATCGGCCGATACGTGGTCGTGCGCGAGTTGGGCCGTGGCGGGATGGGTGTCGTCTACGAAGCCGTGGACCCGCAGATCGGCCGCCACGTAGCCATCAAGGTCATCAATCTCCAGGCCTTTACCACTCCCGAAGAGTGTGCCGCCCTGCGCGATCGCCTGTTCCGCGAAGCCCGCTCGGCCGGCGCGCTGTCCCACCCCGGTATCGTGGTGGTCTACGACGTGGGCGAAGACAACCAGATGGCTTACATCGCCATGGAATGCGTGGACGGACCCTCGCTGCACCAGCTTCTTACCTCGGGACACCGCCTGCAACCGGCCGAGGCTCTCGACGTATTGCGCCAGGCGGCCGCGGCGCTCGATTACGCTCACCAACGCGGCATCGTGCATCGCGACGTCAAGCCGGCCAATCTCCTGCTCCATCAGAAGCACCAGGTGAAGATCGCCGACTTCGGTATCGCCAGAATCAGCTTCGAACCGAAGTACACCATGACCGGAACCGTAATGGGCACTCCCGATTACATGTCTCCGGAACAGATCGAGGCCCAGCCAACCGACGGAAGGTCGGACCAGTTTTCGCTGGCCGTGATGGCCTACGAGCTGTTGACGGGGGCCACGCCATTTCATGGAGGCTCCTATGCATCGATCATGCACCGGATTGTCGCCGGACCGCGCCCGTCGGCGCACACCGCCAATCCGGCGTTGCCCGCCGCCGTCGATGAAGTCCTGAATCGCGCGATGGCGCAGCTTCCGGAGCAACGCTACCCGAGCTGCGCGGAGTTTGTCGGCGCCCTGGAAACCGCCGTGCGGTCCCCGCAAAATGTGGCCGTTCCCATCCCGGCTCCGGCTCCGGTCCCGGCCCCGGTTCCGCTTCCGCGCCGGCGCGACTACCGCATTGCTTACCTTGTGGCCGGCGTAGCCGCTCTGGTCTTGGTTCTGGCCGGGGCAGCTTACTACTTTCTGCACTTCTCGAAGGGCCGCGCCGGGCCTCTTCCGCCGAATCCCGAAATCGCCGGTGGCGCCCAGCCCACCAAAGCCCCGGCTCAAACCGGGCAACCATCCCCGTTCCCGGTGGAACCGGCCCGCCCTGCCACGCCGCGGCCGGCCGTCGTCCAGCCCGATCGAAAGACCACTCCAGCCGTTTCAGACCAGCGGCCGGCCGAACGCTTGCCAGCCAAGGGTGCGGAGTCGGGAGCGTTGGCGTCGTCGGCGCCCAAATCCGTGCAGGCGCCATCTTCACCCCCGCCCGCCGTTTCCCAGCCGGCCGATCCGGTGCGCGATCTGCGCAATGCCGCCGAGTCGGGCGACCCAGTGGCCATGGACAAATTGGGGCAACTGTACGAGCGCGGCGCCGGCGTTCCACCAGATCCGGCGGAGGCGTTCCGCTGGTACAGCAAGGCCGCGGCCATCGGCCAGGCGGCGGCGCAGTATCACCTGGGCACGCTCTACGAAGCCGGTATGGGAACCGCGAGGAATCTCGACCAGGCTGTCCGGCTCTATCGGCAAGCTGCCGCGGGCGGCAATCCCGATGCCCAGGCCCGTTTGCTCGAACTCCCCGCCGCGGTTCGGCCCGCGCCGAAAACACCATCCACAACCGCGCCGCCCTCATCCTTGGCCGTCTCGATCCGCGTACCCGCCAATGTACCCTGGACCGATACCGGCATCCGCCTCCTTGCCGGCGATACCGTAACGGTGACCGCCTCGGGCATGATAGCCGTCACCGCCGACGGGCGGATTCCCTCAATGCCCCCCGGCGGCTTCGTGCCCGACTGCGCGGCCGCGGCCTCCATCTACCGTTTGCCATCTGGAGTCTTTCCCGCGCCGCGGCTTCCGTGCTGGTCGTTGATCGGCCGGGTCGGTGCAAAGGGACCTGTCCTTGAAGTGGGCGCGAAGGCGGCCTTCCAGGCGAAGTCGAACGGCAAGCTGTTTCTGGGAGTGAACGGCGACAGAACCCAAAACCACTCGGGCTACTGGACAGTTGCCGTAGCGGTAGAAAGAGTTCGCTAGGTCTCCAGCCGCGAGGTTCGGTACGATTGCGAAACCGCTCGCCGGCGTTCGCGGCTCGGAACGGAGCCACGCCCGCGGTTCCGGGTCGGGGCCGGCTCACCCGGCTTACTCCACTCGAAACCAATCGAAATCCGCCCACCCATATTCATACACCGGGGCCGACCCCAGCGCGAACAACCCCACCTTGGCTCCGATCCACCGCCCCTGCCGCGCCGCGAACGGCTCCCCGATCTCCCGGTAACTGGCCCCGTCCGTGCTGTAGCTGAACCGGCACAGCGCGCCCTGCGACACCGCGACGCGCAGATAGAAGCTGTCGCCCTTCACCGCGGCGGGCGCCACTTCCCGCTCCGGCTTCCCCAGGTTGGCGTCCTTGCAAAGGGTCTCGGAGACGTACAAACCATCCGCCTTCCTCTTCACTCCCACGTAAGCGTAGTCCATGCCCATGACGATCAGCCCCGCCTGGTCTTCGTTCTCCATCGCCGTAAACGCGACCTTCGCCGTGGCCGTGAACTCCGGCGCCGGGAACTTCTGAAGCAGCAAGTTGGGCACGTCCCAGAAATTCCGGTACCCTTCCGGGCGCGCGATCGCGTACAGCCGCAGCGCGCCCAGAGCCGGCGAGGGAAACGCCCACGCCGGCTGCGGATTCGCCTGCCACTGCCATTGCAGTCCGATCCGGTCGCCATGGAACTCGTCCGACTCCGCCGGCGTCGCGACCGGCCAGCTCCGTCCCACGTTGGGCTTCCGGTACCGGGATACCGGCTCGCCGTTGTCGCCCATCACCGGCCAGTCGTCCACCCACTTCATCGGCTCCAGGTGCACCACGCGGCCGTACGGACCCTTGTCCTGGAAATGCACGAACCAGTACTCGCCCGCCGGCGTATCCACCCAGCCGCCCTGGTGCGGACCGTTGATCGCCGTCTTCCCTTGGGCCAGCACCACTTTCCTCTCGTACGGCCCGTAAACGCTCTTCGATCGCAGCACCAGTTGCCACCCCGGCGCCACGCCGCCCGCCGGCGCGGCGATGTAATAGTAGCCGTTCCGCTTGTAGAATTTCGGACCCTCCACCGTGGCGTCCTGCGCGTGCCCGTCGAACACCAGCACGCCGTCGTCCAACAGCCTGGTTCCATCCGGATCCATGCGGCTCACCACCAGCGTGCTCTTCAGGGCCGAACGGCTGGCCGACATCGCGCTCACCAGGTAGGCCCTCCCGTCGTCGTCCCACAGCGGACACGGATCGATCCAGCCTTTGGCGCGCTTAATAAGGAGCGGCGCGCTCCACGGACCCGCCGGGGTCTTGGCCTTCGCCATGTAGATCCCGAAGTCGGGATCCGGATAGAAAATGTAGACCTCGCCGTTGTGCCGCCGGATCGAGGGCGCCCACGCCCCGTTCCCGTGCCCCACTTTGCCGTAGACGTCGAGTGGTGGCTGCGCCATGTAAACGTGCCCGATCAGTTCCCAGTTCACCAGGTCCTTGGAATGCAGAATCGGCAGGCCCGGCACGGCGTTGAAGCTCGACGCCGTCAGGTAGTAGTCTTCGCCGATGCGAATCGGATCGGGGTCGGAATAGTCCGCGTGCAGGATCGGATTGCGATAGGTCCCGTCGCCATTGTCCGCCACCCACACCTTGGACCGCCGCGCCGGTTCCACCTGGGCCACCGCCGTCGCCGCCAGAGCCAGCGCGCAGACGAGCGCCGGCCGAAGAAAGGATTTGGTTCGCATGCGTATTACCAGAAGGTAACAGCATTCAACGGGACCGGGCATGCGATTCTTCCGGGTGTGCCCGAGACCATAGCGTCGCCGCGAGTGCGTACCTCCGGCGGGCGCATCGGCAGCCAGTTTCAGCCGCCCGCGAAACAACCGCTCTGATGCGTGTCGTGCGATCGGTAAACGCCACGGCGCCAGGGGAGGATGTATCCCGCTGTACCCGGCAAATGTCAGCAACGCGCGTTGGGCGGCCAAGTGGACGCTGTCTGTTTCACAAAGTGTAGATGCTGTTGAAAACGCTGCTCATCGCGCCAGCGCGACGTTGCCCTGGAAAGATGATGCGATTAGAAAGCGCTACGAGCAATCACTGGTCGCGAGGCGGACGTTTCTATCCCTCTTCCGGAGCGGTCGAAACCATCATTGAGGAGTTTTTCAACAGCATCTGTAGGACCTGAAACACGCCTTAAGGCTGGGAAATCGGGCCTGATTCCCCCAATTGCATGCTGTTAAAGGAATCATTCTGACAACTGCCTCATCATCGTGCTGTTTTTATCTTAGTTGGTGGGTTACTTGAAATGGAAGAGTCAAGTCGGTTAAACTGGAATTCCCCGCGTCCCATTCATGGGAGGGTTGTGTATGTTCAAGGGCACACTCTGCGGATATCCCGGATTGCGTCAACCGCGAGGTCGGGCACTCGGCGAGACTTGTCGTTTCGACTTTGAAGCGGTAAGACCTGTGGTGGATAAAAAGCAAGTCCGTATCCCTCTGCTGGCACTCGTTCTGATAGCAGCAGTCCAAGTGGTCTCAGCCCAGCCGCTATGGATGTCGTCTGCCGGCCGCCCTGTCCAGGATCAGGAAGGAAACGTGTATTTTGTGGGATCCGTGGACAGTAACGTCGTGCCTGTTACCGCAGGCGCATTTCAGACGAAGTTCAATGGGGGGACCTGCGGGACCCAACCCCTGACCCATCAGCCCGTGGCTTGCTATCACGGCTTTGCAGTGAAGATCTCTGCCGATGGCAAGACCGTGCTGTACGCCACCTACCTCGAAGGCAGTGCGAATGATGCGGTGTCCCCTGTCGGCGTGGATGCGTCGGGCGACTTGTTTGTTCTGGCAGGCACAACTTCCACCGATTTCCCGCAAACCGGCACGATGAACGGATTGCCGCCGATTTCAGCGGCACACAGGTATTACATCTTGGAGCTTTCGGCGGGCGGATCGCACGTTCTGTTTAGCAACTCATTTGGTTTTCCGGGCAACCAGGAGGCTAGCTCGCTCAACGCGACTGCGCTCGCTCCGAACGGCGATATATTGTTCGCCGGCACCACCGATGCAACGGCATTTCCGACCACGCCCGGAGCTTATTTGGCCGCGCGGCCGAACGTGTCGCTGAACGGTTTCGTCTTCGAGTGGGACCCTCAAACAAACCAGATCACCCATTCCACCCTGATTGGCGGATCGAACCAGGACCTACTGACTCAACTCGCCACGGATGCCGAGGGCAACGTTTACGTTGCCGGTTACACAATCTCAACCGATTTTCCCGTCACGCAGGGGGCCTTCTATAGCCCCGGCACCACCGTTCTTACATCCCCAGCCGTGAATGACTTCGTGGCCAAGTTGGACCCAACGCTTTCCACCCTCGATTTCTCGGCTCTCTTCGGCGGTAGCTACCATCCGTTACCAGGCGGCATCGCAGTGGATTCTGCCGGCAATGTATACGTTGACGGATCGGGGTCTGAGAATATGCCGGTCACTCCAGGAGCCTTTGAAACGTCCTACTCCGGCGGATTCCTGGTGAAGCTTTCGGGGAGCAACGGCTCTCGGATCTACTTCACCTACTTGGGCGATGGTGTCGATGGCACGCCAGGTCCAATCGCTCCGGCCGGCGATGGCTCGGTTTGGGTCAGCGGTTACACTTACGGCATGGTCGTCACGCCCGTTGGGGCAATGCAAACGCCCTCCTTCGACGAGGCTAGCTACCTCGAGCACATTTCGCAAGATGGAAGCAAGCAGCTTTACGCTACCTACTTCGTCTACTACCCAGGGATGCCCGGCGCTTTTTTCGCGATGGTAGCTCCGGGAGTTTTGCTGGAGTCAAGCTCCACGACCTTCTTCCAGACCCAGAACTTCAACGCGTTAGCGCCGCCGCTCCAGGGGCCGTTGATCACGTCGGTGGTCAATGCCGCGAGTTTCGGTCAACCGGATTATGTTGCGCCGGGAGAAATCGTGTCCATCACCGGCCTTTCCATCGGGCCCGCCCAGCCTGTCTCGTATAGCGTCGTGAGCGGTGTTGTTTCATCGAATCTAAATGGACTTCAGGTGCTCATCGATGGTCTCGCCGCGCCCATCTTGTACGCCTCGGCCAATCAGATAAACGCCATAATGCCCTGGGGCGTCACGCTACCAACAAGCGCCCTCATAAAGGCCCTTCCCATTTCCCTCGAAGTGCGGAATCCGGCGCTCAGCGCAGCCTTAACCACTACGGTGACTCCTGTCACATCGCAACCGGGGATCTTCGAGGCTGGCGGAGCTGGCTTGATCTTGAATCAAGACAGTACGCCAAATGGACCCACAAACCCGGCTCAACAAGGCTCGATCATCTCCCTATTCGTGACCGGCCTGGGGTCGTTATCCGAGACGCCGCAAGACGGCTCCTTTGCGACAGTCGGCGCAAGCCCAACGCTTCCCATACAGGTTTTCCTCGGCTCCGGGCCCACGACCTCGTACGTGGCACTTGATCCATCCGCAATAAAGTATGCGGGCGATGCTCCCGGCGAGATCGAAGGCCTGCAGCAAATCAACGTGCAGCTACCGGCGGGCGTGGTCTTCAACAGTCTGTACGTCACGGCTGGGCCTGGTGTTTCCAATGCGGTGAGGTTCTTTGAGCAATAGCAAGTGAAATCTCCCCTATACATCATTCGGAGTGCGGAAGGTTCGGCCTCGTCGGGTGGGACCTAGCAGCGATCAGGGCGTGAGATCGACAGTGCCCGGCGCCCCGGCGTTTACGAATCCACTTTGACGTATCGGCATTCCGCCCAGTGGCAGAGCGTTTTCTCGACTGGCATCAGAGGACGTCTGGACGTTTACCGGCCAAGGTAGCTCTACTGCCGAACATCGGTGTAGCATCAAGGAATCTCGCAGGGCTAAGGCAAAGAAGTCAGGCGCATCGAGCTAATCGAGTCAGAGTGCGACTGGGACTGAGCCCTCCACGCCGGCGTTGGACTCTCCCGTTGCGGCAGGCCAACTTTCGTTGTGATTCTTTGCTCAACTTCCCCGGCATCCTTGGCACGAGCTTCGGCACAGGCCGCACCCCTACAATAGCTGGCGCCGTCATGGTCACGGGGACCACTCATAAGAATTCATGTTGACGGTTTGTCCCCACGTCCCTCCCTGACACTGGCCTTCGCGATGCATCCGAAAGCCGCCAGGTCAAGACGCCAGTGCGTCTAACACCGCCCCGCGGTTCTTGGCGATGACCGCGAGGTATGCACGGGTCGTTGCGTCGGGTTTTCGCCGTCCTTGCTCCCATTCCTGTAGCGTTCTCGGATTAATGCAAAAGGCGCGCGCGAACTCCGCTTGCGACATTTTCGCCTTGGTCCGGATGCGCTTCACATCGACCTCGTCCGGCAGCGCAATCCGTCGCGTAGGTAGTACCGAATCGCCTTTCACGTGGGCCAAAATTTCTTTGGCGCTTGGCTCCAGGGTCGTGCCGAGTCTGGTACGAATCTTGGTTCCCTTATTCAAATTACGCACTCTCATGATTAGCGCCCTCCCTGGGCCGTCGCTCTTGTTACGTCGCCGCGAACGCGTAAAATGAAAAGAGGAGACGGTTATGGACGTACCGCTGCCGGCGGATTTGACAAAACAGGTCGAGCAGGAACTCGCTAGCGGCCACTATCGGAGCCGCGATGAACTGATCGAGCAGGCGGTTCGACAGTTCTTCGACGAGCGCCAGCGTGGCCAGCAACGGCTCGATGCTCTCCGCAGAATCGGCCAGGCGGTTGATCAAGTGGGCTTGTATGAGCGAGTTCTGATCCCCAGCCCGGAATGACGGGCACACCGCTCGCGGTCCTGGACGCCTGCGTCCTCGCCAACTTCTCTTTATGCGACACGCTCCTGCGCCTTGCGGAACCGCCCCGGCTCTTTGAGCCGAAATGGCCGGAGGAGATTATTCGAGAGACTACCCGTACGTTGGAATTGAAACTTGGGTGGCCCAACTCCCTGACCGCTCATCTTGAAAAGGAACTGCGCGCCCACTTCAGCGAGGCCTGGATCGGCGGTTACGAGTCGCTGATTCCGAGGATGACGAAGGATGAAAAGGACCGTCACATAGTCGCCGCTGCGGTCCACGGCGAGGCGGCGATCGTCTTAACCCTCAACCTTCGCCACTTCAGGCCAGAGCACCTGGCCACGTGGGGTGTCCGCGCGCTGCACCCTCAGTCCTTCCTGATCGAGATCTTCCGCCAGGAACAAGCCGTGGTATTGACCAAACTCGACCAACAGGCAACCGACCGGGGCCGCAGCTTGAGTCAACTCCTGAACATTCTAAACGCCACCGTGCCCGAGTTTGTTGCAGTCGTTTCCGCCGCAATCTCAAGAGAATAGAGCCGATTCACCGCAGGGTGGCGGATCATCCCGCGAAGATCGCGTTGGGTTTGCCGCCGTGGGATTTCGTCACATGCCGCTCAGCTCGCCCGCCTGCGGACCACGCGAATCTATCGTGTTGGCGACACCAGTATATCCGCCGCGTGGCGGCACGCTACACGTGGCGAACCCTCAGGCCGGCGTCCGTCTCCACCCCTGAATGGACCAATCGGGGACTTCGCCTCATTGCCAGCCACAGCCCGCAAGCGGTGGCGAGCCGCCAAGGCCGCGAGGTCGGCACTGTCGAGGAACACCGGACCCTCCAGAGCCAGGAAGTACATAACCGACGACCCGCTGGAACTGTGCGGCAACCCCAGCAGGTGCCCCAACTCGTGGACAGCCGTCAAATATAGGTCATTCGCGGGTAGGGAGGCTCTTGGATTGAAGGCGATCCAGCCCTGAAACCCAGGCGCCTCAGGGAACTGGGCGCGGGCGACCTCGGCGGGCCCGAAAAGGCCGGGATCGCCGTCGACCACTTGAATCGCGCAAGCCCGGCTATCCTCCTCGTGCCAATTCATTTCGAGGATGCCGGCCCAGAAGCTCATGGCACGCGCAAACTCCGCTGTCAGTTTTGGGTCCGACGTAGAGAACCGGACGCCCAGGTTCATGGGCTCTCGCTTCAAGACCTCGGCGTGACCGTCGCACGGGGCATACGGCCCAGTCCACGTGCCAGGCCGATCACCCGCCCTCATGGTGAAAGCAATCGTCAGGCACAGCATCGTCACGCGTTTCGGCACGCGGCGTCGATAGCAGAACCGCGGTGTCCGATGGAAGATCTTGGAACCGGCGCACCTGCCCTCGCGACCGCGGTGGAACCACTGCTCGACGTGGTGGTAGGCACTCGAAATGCCCCACAGCTTCCGGATGCCGCCGTGGCGGCCGGCGCTGCAAGCCATATTCCTCGGCGACACGATGGGCACCACCTTCACTATCCTTATCGGCCGGGATTGGGCTTCTCACCAGCGAATATTTCGCGCCGCGCCGCTCGGCGCCCCTCCCGCTTTGTCCTCCCGCGCGCTGCTGTGTTATAAGAGAGATTGACGTCTGGAATCCCCTTCCCGCGAG